>Ga0310909_10000149_pt1 | contig 30943 bp, 27 predicted proteins | sample GREbulkMGT000H_FD_203449 | JGI IMG/M metagenome (GOLD analysis project Ga0310909, IMG submission 203449) | Lab enrichment of tropical soil microbial communities from Luquillo Experimental Forest, Puerto Rico - GRE.bulkMG.T000H | ecosystem: Environmental > Terrestrial > Soil > Tropical forest >... | reverse complement strand
ACCCGGTGCGCAACGCCCCCAGGCCGGATGCCGGGGAGGCCACCAGCGATCTGAACAAGCTGCGCAAGAAGAACCAGGAACCGCTCTCCGACAACTTCGGTCACATGGACGAGCACAACGACGAGATTCGCGACTTAATCGACGATCTGCACGACGCCGGGACCGACGCTAGCTACTTCTCGGCCTCCCTCCACGAGGCCGACGGCGGGTTCATGGACAAGGGTGACGGCGGCTGGTTGGACGGCGGCTTCGCCGGATCCGGCCGTGATCCCAAAGACTGGTATTCCAGCTCGGCCGACTACATCGACGAGCACGAGCGGCCCAACTTCCAGGACGTCACCAACCTGCCCGACGGCGACATCCTCAAGTACAACGACTCCGACTCCGACGTGAATGCGTCCAAGGAGCCCAGCACCCCGCCGGGCGGCGCCCATGAAGCCGGGGTACTGCCGCCGTTCCTGGCCGACTTGTTTTCTAGCGAGACCAGTTCGACGAGTCCGATGGGTCCCAACATCGGTCCGCAGGGCCCGATGGACGTCGCCGGTGGCGCACCGCTGATGAACGCGGGCGACGACATGAGCGAGTCGGGCCTGCCTTCGACGGCCAGCTTCCACTACGCCGACGAGGGCGACTTCAGCAGTAATGCCGGTGGCGACTTCGACTTCAGTGGTGGTGACACTTCTTCCGATCCCGGCGATTTCACCGGCGGCGGCGGTGGCGGGGCAGCCACCATGCCATTCACCCCGGGGGCACCCACTAGGGATCCCTTGGGTGGCGGTGGCACCGGCGGTGCCGGGAATACCACACACATGCTTGATCAGCCGTCCGGTGGCGGCAGCCAGGGTGGTGGTTTCGCTCCCCCTATCGCTCCCGTCTTGCCCGCCAGCGCCGGAGTCTCGGGCGCCGGATTCGGTGGTAACACCGGCTTCGCGCCGTTGTCCGGTGGTGCGCCCGGTGACATGGTCAACCCGACGTCGCCGGGCACCAGCTACGCCAGTCACCGGCCTTCGATCAGGGATGGTATCCGCGAGCGCAACGCCCGCTACGAGCGTCGTGTCGCTTTCGACCCGTCCACGATGCCGCCCGGCTGGGGCACCACCCCGCCTGACCCCGACGACGACGAGAGCCCGATCCCCAAGATTCCCGGTGTGGACGAGGTTCAGCAGATGCTGCCCAAGATCCCCGGCATGCCCGGCATGCCCGGCGGTAAAGGCGGCGGCGGCGGCGGCGAAGGTGGTGAGGCGGCCGAGGGTGGTGAGATGGCCGAAGCCGCACCCGAGCTGCTGGCACTGGCCTCCCTACACGACAACTCCGACGTGGTGCGGCAGTTCCAGGCCACGACAGCTGGTGGGCAATACGGCCGTGGTCGCGGTGCACCGCAGGGTGGTTCCCGGCGCCAGGCCATGATGGGCGTCTACGGCGCCGGTCCAGCTGTCAGCGGAGGCGGCCGACGCGGCACCTTCTCCGACTCCGATATCGCCGGTGCGGCAGCCGGATTCCTGAAGCAGGCCGGGCGTAACTACTCGGCCCAGGAGCAGGCCGACCTGATGAACGAGTATCACCCGCAGGGTGCGCGCAACCTGGACGGTTTAAACCTCCAAGGGACTCATTACGTCCAATGAGCGTCGACCTGCGTGACCGCGAGGTAGAACACCGCTTCCGGCGGGCGCTCAAGAGTGCCCAGCGCCAGTTCTACGCGACCTCCATCCTGGCCAACCGCCAGCACAAAGTCGTCGGTCGGGTGGCCAGCATCGGGGAGGACCGCAAGAGGGTTGCCCAGCTGATCCAGCCCTTCCGGCTGGCCAAACAAGCTGCTGTGGTGCCCGACTTTCAGTTCCGCGACGGCATGCTTTACACCGCCGTGCGGGCGATCAGCGCGCGCATCAACCAGAACTGGGACGCCTGGCCGTCCGAGGAGCTGGCCAAGTCCTACAAGACGTTCCTGGGCAAGCCGTGCTTCGTCAACCACGCCAACTTCGATCCGGACCGGGCACGCGGCCGGGTGGTGGCCGCCCGCTACATCGAGAACGGCAAAGACAAGTACGTGCAGGTCATCCAGGAAATCGATGCGCTGCGGTTCCCGAAGCTCGCACACGAGATCCGCACGGGTGGTTTGGACTCGGTCTCCATGGGAGTCGAGGCCGGGTTCACCATCTGCAGCTACTGCGGCAATCGCGCGACCGATGTGTTCGACATGTGCGACCACGTCAAATTCCACAAGGGCCAGCACCTGCCGGATCCGCGCACCGGCGAGCCCCAGCTGGTCTACGAGAACTGCTACCGCTTGGGCTTCTTCGAGTTGAGCTACGTGTTCGACCCGGCGGACGAGACAGCGGTGGTCAGCCAGGTGATCGTGGCCGGAAAGCGCAGCGAGGCGGGCAAGTTCGTCAAGCGTGAGGGTGCCCGGCCGATCGACCCCAGCAAAGAGGTCTACGTCCACTACAACCGGCACGCGTTCAATCGGCAGAGGCGCACCAAGCAGCCTCAGGCCGACCTCTGGTCAGTTCGCCAACCCGACAAGCAGACCGGCAAGCACGTGCGTGGCTACATTGATGACCTGCATCTGCGCAATGCCCGGCTGCACGTCCAGCCCGGTGGCAGCCAGCTGTACAAGGACACCTTCAACGAGGAAACCGGCGAGGGCGATCGCACCGTGCACGCGGGTATCTACGGGACCTTGGACAAGGGCCCGGCACCAGAAGGCATGCCCATGTCGATCGTCGGCTACAACCCCGAGCACGACACCACTTTCATCCACAAAGACACCGGCGAGCCGGTCTACGAGGCCGACCACGTTCACGTGGATCCCTCTGGCAAGGTGTACGCCTACAAGGCCGATGGTTGGGGGCGCCAGCAGACGGCCGCCATTCCCCGCCTGCGGCCGGTTCGCGGTCCCAAGGTCCATTCACCCCGGCCGCGTCCGGAGAGCGAGCAGAAGCGCTCTGAGGAGGACAAAGACCGCGAGGAGCGCACGCGTGCAGCCCGGCGCAAGCAAGCCTGGGGCGAACAAGAGGCGCCCGAGGACATCGACACGCTCAGGGACGACGACGACGACAGCGCTGACGACTACGAGTTCGTTACCCCGTACCGCCCGCGCGAAGAGGATATGCCGTTCCAGAACTCCATCGAATCCCCCGAGGAACTGCAGACCCCCGATTTCGACGAGACGAAGCGCTTGGACCGCACCCAGGAGGAACAGGGCCTGGACAGCGCCCGTCTGGTGGAGGACGTCGGGGAAGTGGGGGCGCCGTCCCAGGAGGGCCAGCAGGCCCCAGAAGCTCAGCCCAGAGCGGCGAGGAAAACAAGGAGGAAGACCATGGCTCGGACACGGACCAGGTATGCCGCTGAGGATGACGAGGACGACCGTCGCCCCCCGTGGCTGCAGGCAGATGAAGGCGCTCCCGAAGACGAGGGCGGCGAAGAGGACTTCGGTGGTGGCGAGCCGCCCGGCGAATTCGGCGGCGCCGATGAGTTCGAGGGTGGCGGCGTCGAGGACATCGTGGACGACATCGAGGAGGACGTCGACCGGCTGAAAGACGAGCTGGACGACGAGGACGAAGAGGACGAGGGTCCCCTGCCGCCCACGCCCACCGAGACGCAGGGCCCTCCACCCCAGTTCGCTGCCAGGCGCCGTCGCCAGTCTTCCCGCCGCACTGCCGGGGATGACGAAGATGACGACTCCGATGACGACGAAGACGACGACAAGGACAAAGACGACAACAAGCCGCCGTGGCTCAAGGATAAAGAATCCGCCCGGCGCCCGGCTCGTCGACCTGTGAAGTCGGCCTCGTCAGGAAATAAGAAGAGAAAGGGCACGCAGAAAGGAGCCCAGACCGTGGGAGCACCTCGACTGTCTGAGCGCGGCAGGGTGGCGACGGCTGGTCGTCGTCAGCACCGGCGCACGGCCGACGACAGCGGCCACACCGACGGCGGGCCTTACGGTGACAACACGTTGGGCGAACAGGCCGAGACGTACATCCCCTCGGTGTACGGCGAGGGTGACGGCGTGCCACCGGCAGAGTCGGTGGCCGCTCCCACCGGCGATGAGCCTAAAGAGTCCAACACCGAGAACAACCTGGTGGCTCGCATCCAGGCGAAAAGCCGCAGTCTGCAGGCCGACATCGACACCTACAACCGGATGACGCGCGAGGGACGCCGTCGCACCGCCGAGGGTGTCGAGCAGCCCACCGTGGTCAATCCCGAGCTGTCGGGGACCGATGACCAGAGCGTGCGCGGCGACGACTTCCAGGACGTGGGGTTGTCTCCCACCGAGACGCAACCTAAGGATGCCAGCCGTCACTGGTTCTCCCAGTTCAACAACTGGCTGACCCAGGTGACCGGCCAGCAGTGGAACCAGCACAGCGCGGGCACCCTCACTCGGGCGGCCGCGCGCTGGTCGAAGGGAGCGGGCGTTCCGCTGGACGCGCTATTCCCCACCCTGCAAACCGCCCTGCGTCACGCACAAAAGGTTGAAGCAGGGAGTAACACTATGCGTCGACAAGCCGACGAGAAGCTGGAAGTCGCAGCTCCGGACGATCGTGTCGATGTAGAGAAGCCGGTCTCTGACGAGACCGACGCTGATGCCCAGGCAAGTCAATTCGACTTGGGGGACTTCGCCAACAATGCCGGTGATTCCGAAGCGGATCCGGAGATGAGCGTCGATTCCCAGATCTGGGCCCCGGGTGAAGGTGCGGCGGCTGCCGGTGGCAGCAGTCGCGAGTCCTCCCGGGAGATATTCGCAGACGGACTCACGGCGCTGCGGTGCGCCGAGGCTTACATCCGCTGCGGACTGGCCCCCTACCAGGCACGGTTCAAGCTGGCGAGCTGGTTGCAGACCATCCGCCACTCCACCGTGGAGGACCGGGCCAACCTGCTCGACGCGGTCTACCAGGCCAACGCACGAGCCTTCGCCGCAGCCAGGGTTCCCGCCGGATCGACACGCGGGGCTCAACGAGGCACTGTCCCCCCGGGCTTCGGCTCGGGCCGCCGGGTTGCGTCAACCGAGCGGGAGAGTGCCCTGGACCCCAAGTTCGACGCGATGATGTGGCTGGGCTGAGGGCCCGGTCCCGAGTTCTCTGAAAGGAGGCGAACCCTATGTTGCGGGTAACAATCAACAACCCGGCGCAACAGCGGACCCTGATGCCCAAGTATGCGCAGACGCAAGCGACTGCCTACACGGGCTTCCTGGACCCGAACTGGCCGCGCACGTATGACATCTACCCAGGAAGCGTGATGAAGATCCTCCACGACGAGGTCTTCACACTCTGGGACGGCAACGGCATTCCGTTCGGTCTGTCCAGCCTGTTCGTCGCACCCAGTCTGGGTATCGACGAGGTGTTGGCCACTGGTGGCAACGAGTTCACCGTGTGGCAGATCAACGAGCAGGGTCTGTTCGAGGTACTGGCCCCAGCGTTTGATCAACAGGCCACCTGGGCGTCACCGCAGCACGGTGGCATCCAGCTGCTGACCGCCACCACCAGCTCGGTGGTACTGCCCACCGGCATCACGCAGCCCCCGGGTGTGCTGACGCCGACCGGCGCCAACAACTCCAACGCTATCGCCAGCCTGGTGTCGGTGGAGTCCACGTCCAAGATCCTCATCAGCGGTCGTCGGCAGTTCTTCGCGACGAGCGTGGCGCTGGGGACCGGAAGCTAAGGAGGGAGACCATGGGACTTCCAGCTCTTGTTGCTCACGGCTCCGGCCTAGAGCGTTTCGGTTCTGCCCGTTCCTCGGACGAGTTCGTGGTCCAGATGGGCCAGTTGCAGCAGCGTCTGGGCGGCCGCAAGCTGTCCATGCGCGAAAAGCAGATCCGGATGGCGCATATGTTGCGGGATGCCAACAATGGCATGCTGCGACTCGGCCAATCGATGATCGGCCCCATTCAGCTGCAGCTGCGGTATCAGGGTATTCTACGCAATGTCTTGTTAGAAGATACCCTCACACCCGGCGTACCAATTCAGTACGACATTCTCGATCAGCTCGGTCAGGCATATGTTCTCCACGGCGCAGAAGGCGAAATCCGGATTACGCCGTTCGAGGGCAAGCGTGTTGAGGTTCAGCTGTTCCGAATTGCGACGTTCCCCATTATTCGCAAGGAGGACCTGTACTTCCTTCGGGCTAACCTGGTTGAGTACCAACAGGACTTTTCCAAGCAGGCGATTATGCGCCAGGAGGATGGTCGGTTGGTGTCCCTGATCGAGACGGCGGCCGCGCAGTACCGGCTCGTTGACTCTTCGGCCACGCCGGTGACCGGCAGCCTGCCCAACGAGATCTCGGTGGCCGGAGACATCCTGGCCCCCGACGACCTGTACAACGCGGTGACCTTCACCGACCAGCGCATGCTGGATTCCACTCGTCTTTTGGTGAATCCAAAAGAATATCGCGATTTTTACAGGTGGGATATCAACACGACGGGCTGGGCCTTCAAGGACAGCGTTGTCGCGGGCGAGCGCATTGTCCAATTCGGCGAATTCCAAATCGGCAAGTCGATCATCATTCCGATCGGCACAACGTACCTGACTCCGGACCCAGAATTTTTGGGGGTATTCCCGGTCATGTACAGTCTGGACGTCGAGGAGAACAATTTAGTCCAGCAATTCCACAAAGGATGGGTTATGGACGAATTGGTTGGACTTGCTATATTGAATCCGAGGGGCCTGATAATCCTTCGGAAGCAGTAAATTCACTAATTCCGTTCTGCGAATTCCAATGCGGAACAATGGTAGGACCGAGAGTTGGCCCGGCGACCCCGGGCCAATTCTTTTGGCCCATGCCACTCAGGTGCTGGCGGCTGCCGTCGCCGTCGAGCCCAAGCCGGTGAACATCTTTCCCGGCCGCAACCCAGGTCCCTGGATGACCATGGGGGACGAGGGCTTCAACGACGAAGTCGGGGAGATGTTTGTCTCCAACCCCCGCTGGGTCAGTGACCCGAGCGGCGCCGGGTGGGCGTCGGGTGTTCCCCAGGACACCGGCCCCGAGGATCAAGCCGAGCGGGTCTGGCGCCAGGTCAAGTACAGCCCGCGTGAGCGCCGGTTCTACCACCCCGACACCGGCGAGGACGTCGGGGAGCATGAGTGGGGGCACTTCCGCAATGACCGCAAGCTGTTCGTCTCGGCGATAGCCCAGGCCCTGGTGATCCTGGCGCGGGGCACCAAGGTCCGCGAGAAGATCGACCTGGAACATCTCATCGGCAACACGATGGACCACTATCGCAACGCCACGCCGGATCAACAGACCGAGGGCCGATGGTGGTACCGGGGCGCGCACGAGGCCACTAAAGACCTGTCCAACAAGACCATCCACGACTTCCCCCGAGCAGCTGGCATCATGGCCGGGCTGTCCCCGCACGAGGAGTGGGGCAACAACCTGCAGAACGGGATGCACTTCCTGCTCAACTACCGGCCCGAGAACAAATACGATTGGCAGCAGAGCTACATCCACCCCAAGGTGCACCAGCAGTGGATGGCCGATGTCGGCCACGAGCCCAAGACCTCCAACGAGATGGAGGCTTACGCCGACGCCCACGGCCAGGTGATGCCGGAGATGGCCGATCCGAACATCCGCGAGGAGTGGCTCAACGGGCTGGCGCACACCGGCGTAGACACCCAGCTGGCGAGGATGACGCGCGCGGTGGCACAGGCCCGCAAGAAGAAAGTCAAGTCCACCGGCTTGCCGGGCGAATTCAATCCGCAGACGCCGATCGGATCCGCCGGGCTGCCGACCATCGGCGGCAACGTGGAACGCTCCAAGGCCATCTTCAACGCGCCGCGCGATCAGTGGCAGCAGCATCTGAGCGGGCCCAAGATCAACAGCTTCTACAACAACATCGTCAACGCCACCCCGATCAACGACCAGGGCTACTACCACGACTTGAGTGACCAGGACGCGGTGATCGACACGCACATGGTCCGCGCCATGGCCCAGCCGCACGGCGGCACCTTGGAGACGCGCTATCTGGCGCCGCCCGAGCTGAGCGGTTCGGAAATCGACCCGGTGACCCGTAAGCAGATCCCGGTCGGCTACAACCTCTACCGGCATGCCGTGCAGGAGGCCACTCGGCGCATGAACGCCGATCGGGCCCCGCACGAGCAGCTCACCCCCAAGCAGGTGCAGGCCACCGTCTGGCTGAAGTTCAAGGAGGACCTGGACCGGCAGAAGTACGACGCCAACGCGGCCAAGTGGGAGGCGAAGAATCCCGGCAAGACCTACCCGGGTCCGAAGAAGGCGCCCAAAGGTGAACTGGCATGGCCCAATCCGAACTACACGCCCGAGTTCGGGGAGGAGTACGACCCGCGCCGACAGCTGCCCGACATCGGCACCCGGCCCAACTGGATGCGGCCGATGGCCAGATTGCTGGCGATGGCGGCGATGATTCAGGCTCGCGAGATCCTGCGTTAGCCTGGGATTGGTCTGCCAGGTTTACCCTGTTGAAAAGGCTGACTCGCGACGAATAGGGCGAGAGGACTTTCGGAGGAAGCAATGAGCGCTCCAACGCCATCGAACGAATTGATGGATCTCCTTCAACCGATCTTGGATTGGTTCCAGGAGCGCACTAATCTCGCCGAAAGACTCGATTCGATAGACACCAAGCTAGGAGGACTCGTGGCATTAGCCGATGACCTGCAGACGTTGCTCACCACCCTGCAGACCGATGTAGAGAACCTGGCCTCGGGCCAGCAGTCCGATCAGGCGACGATCACCAGCCTGCAGTCCCAGCTGGCTGACGCCCAGGCTGCGGTGGACGCCGCCCAGCAAGCCCAGTCGGATGCCGAGGCCGCGCAGGCGACGGCCGAAGCCACCGCGACGGCTGATGACGCACAGGTGGCAGCCGTCACCCAGCAGCTGACTGACGCTCAGACCCAGCTGCAGGCGGCGCAGGACGCCGTGACCGCCCTGCAGGCGGTGGTGACCGACCTGGGCAACCAGATCGCTGCGTTCAACCCGGTTACCCCGCCTCCGGCTCCGACTCCCCCGCCGCCGACTCCTCCCGCCATCAGCGGGACCGATGTTGACTCGGTCAGCGATTTGGGCGGTGCCACGGTGAATCTCACCGGCTCTGGCTTCACGGGTGCGACGGCGGTCAATTTCGTGGACGGCTCTGGCAACTCCACCCCGGCGACCTCCTTCACGGTGACCGACGACTCCACTCTTTCGGCGGTCACCCCGGCGCTGGCTGACGGCGCTTACACCGTGGTAGTGGTCGCTTCCGACGGCACCACCACGTCGGCTGGCACCCCACTCACTGTCGGGCCCCCGCCAGCCCCGGCACCCACTCCCCCGGCGCCCACGCCGGGCCCTCCGAGCGCCACGGTGACGAGCGTGTCTCCGAACAACGGCACCGACGCTGGTGGCGACTCCGTGGCGGTAACGGGTAGCGGCTTCGCTAATATCACCGGCGTTAATTTCGTGGATAGCTCGGGCAACTCGACCTCGGCGGCGAGCTATACGCTGCAGGACGACGCCAACCTGTCCGCCGTCACCCCGGCGCTGGCTGACGGAACCTACGACGTCGTGGTGGTCAACGCCGACGGCTCCACGTCGGCAACGAGCACAGCCGACCAGTTCACCTCCAACGCGGCAGCTGCACCTCCGGACACTCCTCCGGCCCCTCCGGATCAGCCACCGGCTCCGGCGCCCTCGAACGGCACGCCAGTTCCGGTAGATCCCAATCAGGCCCCCGTTCCGGCGGGGACTCTGCCACCGGATACGGCGGTGGTGGAAGTCCCGGCGGGCATGGTTCCGGTAGTCGTGCCCACCGGCGCGGTGGCTACTACGGCCGGGGCGCTGCCGCCCGACGCGACGGTGACTCCGGTACAGGCGCCGGGCGGCGGAAGCAGTCAGTAAAAACGCATTCGACAGACTGGGATCAACCGGGTCATTAGGCGAGCTTCTGGCCCGGTTCTTTCCATGTTTACGTTTGCCGGGTCTAATATGGGCTAACCTTTAGAGGAAAGCTAGAGCACCTCTAGTGGAAAAGGGCCCGATGAAGAACTACGTAGTGACCCTGATCGATCCCGACACGGGGCGCATGCAGAAGATTCGCGTGCAGTCCGAATGCACCTGCGACATGCAAGAGTTTGTCAACAGCCTGACCGATCTGGACCTGGCCAATCCTGTCGTCGTCGACATCGATGAGTTCCTGGCCAGCCACCTGCCTCTCGTCGACCCCACCTAAGCCCCGCAGCGGCTACTGCGGTCTACAGCCCGTCCCCTCATCAGTCACGGGGGCGGGCTGTAGTTGTTTGTTCCTCACGCCTTAGAGGGTAGAGGGACCCGCGTAGCGAGCAGAGGACTCTGGCGGGACCTCCGACCCACAGGAGGATCATCATGACCACCACCGATAGCACGCAGAGTGCCGCCGACGAGCGGATCGCTCAGCTGGAAGCCAAGCTGGCCGAGCAGCAGGAGTTCATCGACGCCATGCGGGCTCAGCAAGCCCCGGCCGAGTCAGCTGCCGCTCCGGCGCCCCCGAAGCGGACCATGATGAGCCTTCGCGAGCTGCGCAAATACGACGGCGAGCTGTACGTCAAGCACAACGACCCGCACCGCCAGTTCAGCTGCCACCAGGCACTGGGCGAGAAGCGTGTCGACTTCGACCTGGGCCCGGCCGGGCGCCCCGACGCCGTGTGCGTGCTGCCCAAGCTGGCCTTGGAGATCCGAGGCATCCAGCGGGCCTGGATGCGCGGGACGATCACCATCAGCACCGACAACGAGATGCAGGACGAGATCGAACTGATGATGGCCCAGCACGCCAGCTACGCCGACGAGACGCTGGCGGCGCTGAGAGCCCCGCTGCAGCCGTCCAACAACGAGAAGGACATTGTCACCCGACCGTGCTTGCGCTGTGGTCGCTGGGGCCGCGACGAGCGCGGTATGCCCACGCTGGGCATCGAGGGCGGCCAGTCGATGATGAGCTACGCCGACTACAAGGGCGGACGTCCGCCGCTGTGCGACGCCCACCAGCATGAGGAACACTTGTGGGTGGGCTCGCTGGTCACCAACCCGCAGACCGGCGAGCAGGGCTGGCAGTTCGGGTCCATGGTCGTCGGAGACGTCCAGCCTGGGGTGCCCCAGCAGCGGCCCTACCAACAGGGCGCCCCGATCACCCCCCAGGCCATGCAGCAGTACTACCAATAAGGAGAAACCATGACCGCCCCCCAGCCGGGAATCATCTTCACCGGGCAATACCGGACCGGCAATTACAACATCGGCGCCACCGGGCCGACCGAGAGTCGTCTCGCCGGGCCCGTGAGTGTCCTGGACACCCTGGCCAATCCGGCGGCCACCGCCACCGCCAGCCAGACGTCGGGACGCAGCAAAGAGCAGGCTCTGGGTGTCAAGAAACTGGCGACCACCGCCGGTGGCCAGGGCTTCACGGCGGCCACAGCGGGTTTGTCGGCCAACATCGATCCGATGAAGACCTTCTATGACGCCGCCGGTGTCATGGGCGTGGCCAACCCTAATTACCCGTAAACCGAAGAAAGAGAAGAGATCCCGGCGCATCAAGGCCGACACCATGAGCCGACGCGCCGGGATGTGTGAAGTCTAAACCGGAGGAAACGAAATGGCTGTCACAATCATCACTACCGCCCCCACCCCCTACGCCTCGCAGCAGCTGAACAACATTCTGCGGCAGTCCTACACCAACGTCGACCCGCTGAAAGACTGGGTCGACACGATCGGCATGGTCAACTCACCGAACGCCGGGACGGGCGTCCAACCGCCTATTCAGTAGGAGGACCAGTGGCATCGGGATCGACGGGTTATCCCGGCACCAACGACGTCTTCACTGTCCCCTCCGATCCTGAGAACACCCCTCTCTCGTCGGCCGGGGACGGCACCCGCGACCTGACGCAGTCGATCGGTGATCAGGGCGCGGCGCTCATGGCCGTCGAGGGACTGGCCGCCCTCAAGACGCACGATCACGCCGGGGGCGCCGACGGCACGCACATCCTGCCGCAATCCTCGACGCACGCCGTCCCTGACACCGATGCCTCCCTGAGCGCCATTCATCACACGTTGGGTGGTGGCGCCAACCAGGCAGCCCCGGGAAATCTGCAACTGAATTACGCTTCGACCCGGCCCGACATCCTCAACCGGCCCTACATCATCTGCGATTCGCTCGACCGTCCGCCCAGCCCGTTCCCCGGGCTGATGATCTTTGAGACCGACACCAACTTCCTGCGGATCTGGGCCGACACCGGCAGCGGGTACGCGTGGCAGCTGATCCCCTTCCTGTCGGTGCCCACCGTCCAGCTGGCGCAGGCCACCCCGCAGGCGCTGCGGACGCCGGGCTGGATCGAGCTGCTATGGGACGACGTGGTTGACGACGTCGGCAACCTCTTCAACAGCGCGGTCAATGCCGCCCAAATCGTCATCGCGGATGCGGGCCTGTATGCGACCAACCTGGCCGTTCAGTTCGACCCGGCGATCGCGCCCAATGTCGCGTCGGTGGCGCTGTTCGTTAACGACACGCTGTCCTCCGTTCAGTCCAATGTCTTCCAGCGCGGAGAGAACTACATCCCGGGTTTCTCCCAGACCGTCGCGGCGCAGGGACCGATCCGGCTCAACTCCGGTGACGTGGTCGGCGGTGCGGTGTCCTATGTCGCCAGCCAGGGCTTGGGGGTGGTCAACACGTTCGTCGACCAGGCCAACAGCCTGACCAGCCGCATCGGCCTGACCTTCCTCGGGATATAGGGAGGGGCCGTGGTTGCGTTCCCGTCGGGGATGGCAGTCTTCTCCCCCAAGATCCGCGACCAGTCGCTGGTGCGAAAGTTCGTGGCGCTCAACGGTTATGGCTATGTCGCGATCGCCATCTACAACGGCCAGAACGCGGTGGACCCTGACCCCGGCACACTGGCGCTGCAGGTGTGGTTCGACGACACCAACGATCCCACCGCCACCGCGACCGACCCGCGTGGGACCTCGGTGATCACCGCCGACTCCACCGAGATCACCCGCACCGACACCGGCATGTACGACTACCCGATCGGACCGGCCTACACCGGCAACCGGGGTGTGCTCACCGCGCAGTGGACCTACCAGGTGAACGGCATCTCGTTCACCTACAACGACTACCTGCAGATCCTTGATCAGATGCCGCAGTACGAGGCGCTGTCGCCGGAGGACCAGCTGATGGTCCAGCAGGTGACCTGGATGTTCGGGGACTTGTTCGATTCCACCGAGGGTGGCCTGCACCTGATCGACGAATTCCAAACCCACTTCGACTACGAGCGCATCACCGAGCTGGCGGCGGTGGCCACCACCCGGTTCAACTACACCGGCTTCCCGGTGACCAACTACAGCTTCAGCGGGCCCGGTCCCACCGGCGCGCAGTTCAACGGGCTGCTGATGATCGGCACCTACCTGGAAGTGGTGCGCCACGCCTGGCGGACCTACATCGAGATCCCCTCCTTCCCGGGGATGAACGTCACCTACACCGATCGGCGCGACTACGCCCAGCGCTGGGAGAACCTGTTCAACTCCGAGTGGAGTGAGTACCAGACGATGGTCAAGATGGCCAAGCGCGAGCTGCTTATGCTGGGCCGGGGTGCGTTGCTGTTGGGCGGTGGCTTCTTCGGATCCTCCGGTGCGCGCAGCCTGTTTTTGTTCAGCCCCTACAACGCGATGACTCGGGCCTTCAAGTTCTACCCGGCCGCCCCGGCGATCAGCTTCCCGGCCACCAGGATTCCCTGATGCGCGTCCTGCGGCAGGCCGAGACCTTTGCCTACCGCTTCGGAGGCACCCAGCTGCATCGGGGTGTCAACCTGGACACGACAGCTCCCGGCATGGAGAAAATCCACCAGATTCTTTCCGGCGGCAACTGGGATCATCCCGATCTGGCCGGGCACCTGCTGGACTACTTAGGCCAGCGAGGGCTCGGTGGCCACTGGACCACTGACCCGACTCAAGCCGAGCGCTTTGCCCGCTGGCCCAACGAGGAAACCGGCCGGGGCGGCAATCTGCAAGCGGTGGTTTCAGCTGACTGGAATGGCGAGGGAGCCGATCCCAACCGCACCAACACCCGCGAGTTCTCCGACACCGGCGAGCACATCCGGTCCTTCCCTTGGGAGCAGGAGCACACGCTGCTACCCGGTACCAATCTCGACGTCAACGGCGTGAAGATCCGGCCCTATGACGACGAATACTGGAACGGCCCGGCGGATCCCGATCAGGAGATCGACGAGAATCACGAGGGTCCCTGGCATGAGTTGTCGCATTCGTCGTCGAGGATGGCTGCGGCGCTGGGCTCGTTGAACGTCACCGACAGTGCTCCCCCCAGAGACAAGCCCGTCATGCTTGTCTACGGTGGCGGATTCAACCCACCACATCAGGGACATGTGGCCTCACTGCAGGACGCACATGACGCGCTCGCTGGGGCCGGATACCAGGTTGGCGGCTCCATCGTTGCGCCCACCGCAGACAAATTGTTGGCGAAGAAGGAGATGGATCCCGGGCAGCGACTGAACCTGCAGGCTCGTGCCAATGTGAGCAGGACTGCATTCCCAGAGCAGATGAACGGTGCACCCGTGGAGGTTGCCACCGGGCCGTCCGAGGAAGTCGAGCTGGCTGAAGGGAAGCCACGGCGCACCGATCTTGCGAACTGGGCGCAGCAGCGATACCCGAATCACACCATCATCAATGTCACCGGCGAAGACGCCACCGTGCCCGGTGCCCCCGAGCAGCATCCGTCGCTCTATTCCGGCGAGGTCGGTTCCAATCACGCGGGCTACAACTACCTCACCTTGCCGCGCGATGAAGAAGCGGGCATGAGTTCGAGCAAGATTCGCGCCGCTGAAGCGGCAGGCGCACAGCTTCCCGGGATGACGCCAGAATCGGAGCTTGCCTATCGCGAGGAACTTGCCAAGCATCGAGCGGGTGCTATCTTGGCTGCCCGCAATGTAATTCGGGCTGCCACGTTTTGTCTGGCGATGCCGCCGGGACATGCTTTGCCGGTACAGATGGACAAGCAGCGCTTCGAGCAGCTGGCCCGCCAGTATTTTACTGACCCTAACCGGCCGGGCATCTCTGAAGAGGGGCAGACCACCTACTACGGGCGTGAGCCGGTGGTGATGATGTCGCTGATCCACCGTGACGAAGAGGGTGTCCCGCGTGGCTTCCTGCAGTATTTTCCGCGCGGCGGATCCGGTGGCTACCAGCCCGGGGAGTCGATGGTCCAGGTGCATCCCGAGCACCAGGGCAAGGGGCTGGGCACTGAGCTATTGCGCCAAGCCGTGGAGCGCTATGGCCCCGACAGTCCCAAGGCCGAGGAGCGAAAGCGTGTCTATGGCTATGAGCCACTGGACCTAGAGAAGCAGCGTTACACCCCGCAGGGGCTCAAGCTGTACAAGAGGCTGACTCAAAAGACGGCGATGCCGCTGCCCGAAGAGGCCCACGACTATCCCGAGCCGCCGTTCTTCGACAAGCTGCCAGCCGGTGAAGAGCCGCGTAAGCCCTACGCGCCCAACGTCTGGTTTCATGCCAGCCACCACGACATCCCCGAAGGCGCCCACATCCTCCCGCGCGGCGGCGCCAGCTCCTACGACTCACCGGACAGCCGCCAGCACGGCTTCTACGACACCCCGGCCTCGTTCGGCAAGCCCTACGAAGGGCGGCGCGACTGGGTCTGGTTGGAGAATCACCCCACCTTCGTCGAGGGCTGGGCCCAGAACGACCGCAAGCCCAACATCTATCTGGTCGAGCCGCACGATGGGCCCTACCCCTGGAACCAGACCGCGCAGGCGGGCTGGGTGGCCAATGGCGCCACGGTCAAGAAGAAGATCAGCGACAACGGGAAGGTTCCCAAGGAGTACGTCGACATGTACTACGACGACTTGGAGAGGAACCACAAGAACGCGGCCGCCCCGCACATCGGGCCGATCCAGACTTACGATCCCGATGCCTATTCCGAGCTGCCGTGGGGCCATGGTCCCGAGCGCGAAGAGGACGACTGGCCTGATCCCGATCGGTGGCATGACGAGCGCAAATTAGAGAGGCGCGCTGGCATCCAGATCAAAGAGACTGTGCCCGGCGCGGTATGGCGCGCTTATGACCAGGAAGGTCCTGTCGATCACCGGCGCGACCCTTCGGTGGGCCAAATTAGGGTGGAGCAAGTAGAGAACCAGCCCTACCTTTCTTGGGTGGGAGTAAATGACACCCATCAGCGGCGAGGTATTGCCAAGATGCTGTGGGAGGCAGCTGGCCATCCTAAATACGTGCCTCGCGCGACCACGCCCAGTGGAGCGGCGTGGGCCAAGTCCGTGGGCGCCGAGATCTTACCGGGGTACGAAGAATGAGCATCAAAGCCATCGAGCCGTACTCGGTCACCCACGCCCGCAACTGGGTGCGGGACTCGCTGCAGTACCACGGCGAGCAGTGCATCCTGCTGCAGATCTACCACCCCACCAAAGATGATCCCAACAAGCTGCGCTGCCCCAACTGCGCTGACGACATCTACACCCAAGGCTCCAACGACTGTCCGATCTGTTTTGGCGTCGGCTACTTCGGCGGCGTGCGCCAGGCCCTGCGGGTGTGGGCGCTTTTCAGTGACACCCGCCACCCCGAGTCACAGACCCAGCGCGGGGTCTGGGTGCCCGACGCCCGCGAGATCCAGACCGAAGCCTTCCCCCAGCTGTTCGAGCACGACTACGTGGCCCGAGTGCGCATCTGGGGCGGGCCGCTGGCCACGCCGGTGCCCGAGGAGCTGGAAGGGATCTACGGCATCGGTGAGGTGACACCGGACTCAATGCGCACCGGCGCCCGGTTCGGCCAGGCTCGCTGGGACGTCATCGGCCAGCGCGCGCCGATCACCAAGCTGCAGCACAATGTGCGGATCGGGGACTTCCCCATCATCGGCCAGAGCTTCCCCGAGCCAGTCCCACCGCTGGATCCCCGCGTCAGCTTCCAAGCCTCACCTCTCCCGGTAACACCGGTGCCGCCACCGCAGCCGCCAGCTCCACCTCAGGGGCCATCGACCGCCGTAATCATCTCTGGTGCTGGACCTCCGAGCAGCACCATGGGCAACCCCGGCGATTTCTACATCGACACCACAACCGACACCATCTACGGCCCGAAGCAGGAATGATGACCAACGTCTGGCCAGTGGCCGTGCAACTAGAGGGACCGCAAGGTGCTACGGGGCCAGCGGGTCCAACCGGAGCCACCGGACCAGCAGGTCCACAGGGGGACACCGGACCAGCAGGACCGCAGGGACCGGCAGGCGCACAGGGTGCAACAGGATCGCAAGGCCCGCAAGGGACTCCTGGTGCTAACGGTGCAACAGGCCCGCAAGGGACTCCTGGTGCTAACGGTGCAACAGGCCCGCAAGGGCCACAAGGAAATACGGGATCGACTGGTGCTACGGGCAATACTGGGCCGACTGGCGCAACTGGGCCGACTGGTCCCGCTCCTGCCGGTACCGGCGTGGTGGTGGTCACCAGTGGTGTCCCCGCCGCGACGACGACACCGCGAATGGATCAAATCACTGACACACCCGATGGGGCGACACTCATCCGTTTCGGAACGGGCGGTGCGACCAATGCGCCTGTTGCTGCTGGTGGCGTCGATTACCTGAGTATCCGCAACGGAGCCTTCGCTGGTGACAAAGTGCGTATGGCTGCGGAAGGCCCAGACCCCAACATCGCCTTGTCGTTGCGCTCCAAAGGCACTGGAACGGTCTTCTTCGCTGATGGTGCTGGGGCGATCATCATGCAGGGCTTCCCTGTGACTGGCGCGGTTAACTACCCAAACTTCCTCAATGCCCTGAGCGGCAACGCACCACAGATACAGGCAGCCGGTAACGACACCAACATCGACCTCAACCTGTCAGGTCAGGGAACGGGCATTGTCAGACATAATGGTCAGCCAGCAGCAACGATGGTTCCTGTTCCGGCAACCTCGTCGGCGGCGGGAGTGGTCGGCCAGATCGCCCAGGACGGCACCTACCTCTACGTCTGCACCGCCGCCAACACCTGGAAGCGTGTGTCACTGACGACATTCTGAGAAGGAGAAGATCATGGCAACAGCAGTGAAGTCAGCCCAGCCGGGCGTCGTGTTCACCGGCACCTACTTGGTAGGTCACTTCGATCCCGCAGTAATCGGGCCGAGTCGACCCGATGGACCTGTTAGCGTCCTGACAGCTCTGGCCACCCCGCCTGCTACTGCTGCGACCGCCGAGGCGCACGCGAAGGCCGCGCAGACCGCGCTGGGCAAAGCGGGCGCCGTGAAGCCACCGCGATGAAGATCCCCCACCCCCGCAGCGGTTGCCAGCGCACCTCCGAGCTGGCGGCCAAGAAGGCACGCCAGAGCGCGCGCTCGATGGGCTGGTCGGAGCGCACTATCCAGTCGATCAGCCCGATGAAGAACACCGGCGGCATCGTGGCGATCAACAGCTCGCTCAAACACATCAACACGTATCAGGAAAAAGGCACCAAGCCCTACCTGATGTGGTGGGTGCAGGGCCGCACCGTCAAGATGGCCTGCAAGCAGGGCGACGGCCCGCATTTGCGTCGGGGCAGCCACGTCGGTGAGCCCGGCTACGTCAACATCCCGCACGTTGGTCAGGTCTGGCGCGACCAGCGCTGGCGCCACCCGGGCATCAAACCCAAGCACTTCATGCTGCAGGCGATCGACGAGGCCCTGCAGGAAGACAGACCCAACCTGAAGAGGGACGTAATGGCTCTACTCAAGGGGATTTTCAGGCGATGACCAATCCGGACGAGGGGCCCTACGGCCCCGACGCTTTCATGGACGAGAATCCCGTCGACCTCAACCTGCAGGTCAACGGCACGCTGCCGGGTTCAGCGGGCGGACCCATCGAAGCCACCAAGCGCGCGGTGGTGTCCGCGCTGCGGGACGCGATCAAGCGCACCGACCTACGGTCCACCGACGGCAAAGAGGTCTACGTCGACCTGGAATACCCGCTGGAAGAAACGCAGTACCCGGGGATCTGGGTGCAGTTCTCCATCGACGAGTGGGTCCCGGCCGGGATCGGCCACGAGATCATGACCCAGACCATGATCGACGGCCAGCTGGTGTGGACGCCGATCCAGGCGTTCACCTACATGGGCAAGATCATCCTGTCGATCGTGGCGCTGACCAACCTGGACCGCGACCGGCTCTCCGACACGATCATGAAGATGATTTCGTTCTCGCGCACGCCCGAGGTGTGGATCACCCAGCCGCAACAGGACACCAAGGAATTCCGCACCCTGATCCAAGCGCTTAACGACAATCCCTACGTCAGCGTTACCCCCAACTTCGCTTCCATGACCTCCGGCGGGCAGGGCGCGGAGATGGGCGTGCCCTGGCAGCCCGACAAGATGTGCTACACCGACAGCTTCTCCTTCGAGCTGCTTGGACAGTGCCAGGTGCGTTTCGACCACGATGGCGCTTACACGCTGGAACGCATCGACATCATGCCCACCGCCGTGGATTCGGTGCCCTCGGGCGTTACACCCACGTTGCCGCCCGTGGGCAAGGGCGCCAACGTCGTCGTGCAGACCTCGCGCACGCTGTAAACCGCCCCCCTGCGCGCAAGAAAGGGAGAGAGGGACCGCGCTAGCAGGGAGGCTCTATGACCACTCCGGTGGCGCCGACGACGCCCCCGTCATCGGCAATCGATTTCAGCAGGTACCTGCCGCCCGGCGTGTATGTGAACCCCACGCCGGGGCCGCAGCTGGCCGTCAACTCGACGCTGCCCACGGCGGTCGGCCTGTTCGGGATGACGGTGGGTTTCCGTCAGTTCATCGAGTCGGTGCTGATCAACCCCGACACCAACGACACCACCCCGGCCATCAACCGGACGCTGGCCAACGCGGGCATCAACCCGAGCACGATCGTGGTGACCAACCCCAACTCCGGCCAGATCTACGTGGTGGGCACCGACTACACCATCGTCCAGACCGGCGGTGCGCTCGGCACGTCCAGCGTGCTCTACACCATCAGCCGGGTGATCGACGGTGGTCATATCACCGAGGGCGAAACCGTCCAGGTCACGTACCAATTCACCGACGACACCTACTTCTTGCCGAAGGTGTTTTACACATATCGAGATGTTGTCACGGCGTACGGTCTGCCCTACAACGTCACCCAAGGATCTGTTGCCTACGGCACCATTCAGAGTGAGCTGACGCTGGCCGCACAGTTCGCCTTCCTCAACGGTGCCTACCAGCTGGTGTGCGCGGCGGTGAACCCCACCACGCCGGGTAGCCCCACCGTCGGGGACTACAACGATGCCCTAGCCACCCTTGCCGACCAGGCTCTGGTCGCTATCGTCGTGCCCTGCACTGGCCAACAACCACTGCAGCAGCTGGTGCAGGAGCACGTCGACTCGCAGAGCGCCAATCGCTTCGAGCGCCGGGCGGTGATGGGCATGGACGGCACCGGCACGCCGGTCCCTTCCACCCAGCGGATGAACAACGCCATGGAGCTGTCCGACCAGCGGCTGATGCTGTTGTGCCCCGATCGCTTCACGTACTTCTCCACCGAGCTGAACAACGACACCACGATCGGCGCGCAGTACATGGCCGCCTCCCTGGCGGGAATGGCGATGAACATGAGCTGGGCCCAGCCGCTGACGCATAAGCTGCCGACCGGCTGGAACGACATTCCCGAGGTCGAGCCCGAGGCGCAAAAAGACCTGGAAACCGAGAACGGGTTGTGCGTCATCGAGAAGACTCGGCGGCTGCAGATCTGGGTGCGTCACGGCGTGACCACTGACAATAGCGATATGTTGCACCGGGAATGGTCGATTATCGGCCAACAGGATGCCATGGTTTATCGTTTGCGGGATTACCTGGAAAATGCAAATCTCATCGGCCAGCCCATTTATGACTACACGTTGGTAAATGTCAAAGCTTCGGCCGAAGCTGCACTTCAGAGCCTTGTTCGCGACGGACTATTGGTCGACTACTTCGGTCTTGAAGCCCGGCAATTGCTGACTAATCCGGACGTCATTGAAGTTAGCTACAGCTGGCTTCCCGCATTCCCCCTGAATTATATTGTGGTCACGTTCAATATCAGTTTGACGTCGGGGAATATCACTCAGCAGGGCACCACCAGCAACATCTCCAACGCGACGTCGACCACGGCCACCTCGACGACCATCACCGCTCCGGCCAGCTCGTCGATCACCGACTTCGGCGGGCCGTCCAACACGCTGCAAAGCACCCAGTAACAAGGAGGAGATGTGGCTCCGTCACAGACACGTGTTGGTGGTTCCGGCTTTACCACCATGATGTATCAGGGTTTGCGGATGGCGTGGCTCCAAGTCATCAATGACACCCAGCCCACCCCGGTGGCGGCCGCCCAGGCGGTACAGCCCATCGACGAGTCCGTTCCGCTGGAAATCGTTACGGCACAAGCGGTTGGGGTTGGTACAATGCGCGGGACGTTCTACGAGCTGTGGAACGAGCCAGTGTGGCAAATGCTCCCGGGTCTACAGGGCACCTGGACTTTGCTGGACGTCCTCAAACGACAAGTCACCCTCGGCAGCGTCACCCTTCAGAAGGTGATCAAGGCCCCGCAGGGCATCATGCGCTCGCTGGTTTATCACTCCACCGCGATCACTGACCTGGACGCGGGCGAGAACATCACCATCGCCACCATGACGCTGCCCAAGACCATCACCTGGCAGTACTGCTATAGCTCCAACGTGTAGGGGAACCCAATGCAGTCCATTGTTCGACAGGCAGATCAGTTCGGGCTCCAAGGTTTCGACGCACCAGCCCAGGCCAAGCCGCTCACCGCGCCCAAGGCGCCGGGGCTGCACCAGCCGAGGACGACGACACCCACCAGCAGCTCGCCGCACCCGCCCACGACGACGACAACGGCGTCCGATCCCTCTCTGGGGATGGGCATGGGCCAGGGGGCCCCGCGCGTCATGCAGCCCGGCGACGTGAACCCGTTCACCGGCCAGCCGTTCGGGAGCCAGGCCCCCACGGCAGTGCCCATGACCGGCGCGCTGCGCGCGGGTCCACGCATCTGGGCGAGCACCATGGACCGTAATGACGCTCTCGCCCAGCGGGTCGAAGAGGAGAATCAGTGATTGGTCTGGACGATTGGCGTTTCGAGGAAGAGTGGCAAACCTGCGCTCGCGACGATCTTTACGAGATATCGAATATGGGAGGCGTCCGCAACCGGGTCACCGGGCACATCCTCAGACCTTTCCTGCCTGGTAAGCGGCGCCCGTATCCGACCGTTGAGATTGAACGCTGTCGGTCTCGGATCAAGGTGGCTGTCTTGGTGCTCGAAACATTCGTTGGTCCTCGGCCGAGAGGTATGTGGGCGCTACACCACGACGACGACGAGTGGAACAACGCAGTCGACAATCTGTACTGGGGTACGCCCAAACAAAACGTGGCTGATGCGGTACGCAACGGACGGAGGCCAGCAGCGGTATGAGCGGACGTCGACTAACCCCTAATCCAGCGCAGGTGCAACCAGTCAGCGAATTCGTCGAGCCGTCACTGGCACAGCCCGTCACCCCGATGGGCGCTATGCCCGGCCAGAATCCCGGCACAGGCCCCAACGTGGGGGTCCCGGCCATGGTGAGCCCTCAGCTGATGCGCGCTCAGCAGGAGGCCGAGGAGGCGGCAAAAAACATCGCCGCCTTCCAACCGGCCAGCGAGCCTTTCGCCAAGTTCCACGGTGACAACGAGGGCCCCCCGGGATTCGAGCCCAAGCAGGGGGAGAAGCCCGAGGAGTCTGAGGAGGAGGAGGAGGAGAAGGTCACCGAGCTGACCCCGGCCGAGCGCGGACTGTTCTCCTCGCTGCTCACGCTGGGGCGGATGACCGACATCGTCGATGTCTTCGGGCATCCGGTGGAGATCGAGAGCCTGTCGGTGGGTGACGACCAGCGCATCGGGCTGTATTGCAAGGACTATCAGAACGCTCCACCGGCGGACTCGCGGTCCTACCAGATCGCGGTGTGCGCGGCCGGGATCCGCAAGATGGCGGGATTGACCATCTACCAACCCATCTCCGACGAGGAGTCCGCGCAGTCCATCTTCCTTAACCGAGCTACCCAGATCGAGAAGCTCTATCCGGCGGTGATCACCGAGATCTACCGGGCGATCATGAACCTCGACGTCAAGTTCGCTGAGCTGCTGGACAAACTGGGAAAACAAAAAGGCTAGACGCGAAATCGGAGCTGGAAGTGCGTCTAGCCCAGGAACGAGGTTTGCTCCATCAGAAAGAGCTGAGCAAGGCTCAGTTCTGGGCGTTGCTGTACTGGGTGTATCTGAAGCGGCGCACCGAGAGGGAAGACAAGCACGCCGAGCTGATCCAGCAAACCTTCAACCTGAACCCCGAGCGCTGGGAGCAGCTGTACCGCAAGGAACTGCTCAAAGAGCTGGGCATTAAGGACGAGGACGAGGAAGACCAGGAGGAAGACGGCTTCAAAGAGCAGGGCCTGCCTCTGCAGGACAGCGACTACGACGCCATCGACCAGTTCCTGGAACAGCAGGAGAACAACGCGATCAAGCGCTGGATCGCCGCTGGGCAGCTGCCGCCTGACTATGTCTCTGCCGGAGGTCGACGGGTATGACCACGGGTGGCGACGACTTCATCTCTGCGAGGGTCAACTTCGAGATCCCCGCCGAGGCCAGCGCGCAGATGCGCGAGATCAACACCGAGTTGGAACGCCTGCGCACCAACAGCGACGCGGCCGCGCGCAGTGTGGACAGCTTCACCCGCTACATCCAGCTGCTCAACGAGGCCCAGGAGCGTACCTCCGAGAGCAGTCGTAGCCTGGCCGCCACCATGGAGCGAATGGGGGCCCTCACCGCGAAAGGTGCCCAGCCGCAGGTGAGTACGGCGGTACCCACCGGCACCCACGCCCAGCCGTGGGCCGGGGTGACCGAGGGTATGGGCATACCCCAGCACCGAACCCCGGCCACCATCGCTCAGGTGCCCACTGGCGGCGCACAGTCCATGTTCGATCAGCTGGCGCAGGAGGATCCGCGCGCTTATCTCAACGCTCGGGCGGCCTGGGGTGGTGGCAAGCAGGGCGAGCTGCCGCAGGTGTCGATCTCCCAGGAGTCCCTGGACCGGCTGGCCGAGCGCATCGCCGTCCGCGATCAGGGACAGCAGCAGGAGGAGGCCAAGCGCACAGCACCCGCCGATCGTAGCGGCGGCGGCGGTGGCAGGGGGCGCGCTTCTCCTCAGGCTCCGCAGGCCCCGTGGGATTCGTGGCGTGATCGGGTGGCGGACTGGGCGGGTACGGCGGGCACCGTGGCGGGCGCGGCGGGTGTCGGTGGGCGCGGCCTGGGAGGCATGGTCGGCCGCGCCCTGCAGAACTGGGGAACCAGGCTCCAACAGCGAGGCAGACCTGACGCGTCGGCGCCCACCGGGGGACCCAGGATCCGCACAGCCGGGACGGGAGGAGAGGAGCCGTCAATTCCGACGGAAGGCGAAACCGAAGAGGGTGTCGAAGAGCCAGAAGAGGGCGAAGAGGAGGAGAGTCCCAGGAAGGGCGGCGGCGGTGGCCAGCTGGGCAAGATCGGCAAGGGTCTGGGGATAGCGGGCGCCGGGATCACCGCAGGTGTGGCCGCCTACGGGGCCTACAAGAAGATCGGCGGGGAGATCCAGCGTTACCGGGCGCTGGGGCAAATCCGAGGCGGCGGCTTCGGCGAGGGCTTCGGCTACGAGATGCAGGCCCGCATCATGGCGCTGAACCCTTTCATCACCACCGAGCAGTCCCGCCAGATCATCCAGAGCGCGCTGACGCAGGGTTACACCGGCAAGGAGTTCGACACCGTGACCGCATTTATGGCGGCCAATCTCAAGGACATGAACATGTCGGTGGCCGAGCAGCAGAAGCTGCTGCAGGCCGGGGTGCACAACAGCAACGAGTCGATCAGCGGGCTGACCCAGAACCTGACGCAGGCGTTCGCCACCATGAAGGCGCTGTCGCAGACCGGCTACAACACGCTGCCACAGCGCGAGGCGGCTTTCGAGGCGGTTGTGCCTGGGGCGATGGCGGCCGGTATGGCACCGAAGGAAGCCATACAGCTTGGCAAGTACGTCGGTCAGGAGTTTTCTGGCCGCCCTGGGATGGCGGACCTGGCCACCAAAATACAGAGCGCGATCGAGAACAAACCTACAGCGGGCCTCTTCATGCAGCAGCACGGCGGCCCCGGCGGCACCCCGATCAACGTCCCCGGCGCTGTTGCCGGTGATCCCGGTTCGATTGTCGAAAATATGACTGCCGATCAGTTTGAAAGCGCCAAGTGGAACTCGATCAAGGCGATCGCGGACATGTCCCCCACCGAGGGGAGTTTCATAATGAACATGAAGACTTTGATGGGTGTCGACCTGACCCGTTCCGAGGCAAGATTCTTGATGCAGCAGGGGAAGCTGGTGGGGACCGGAGCCCAGAACGATCCTCTGATGGCTGCCCAGCAGGTACGGGACAAGGATGAACAGGCGCGCAAAGCAGGCAAGATCGCACAGGGTCGGAAGGCGCTGCAAGACAAGTTGGGTGGTCCGTTCGGGCTCGGCAGATTCGGCGGACTCGGCGGACTCGGGGGAGGGAACACCTCCATCTCCGATAAAGATGCTTTGGCGTACGCCGAGAAGCAAGGTTTCACCGGCCAGTCCGAGTCGCTCGACATCGAACAAAACCTGGTGGAGGCTTTCGGTGGCCATGGTTTCGAGGTGGGATCGGGGAAAGACTGGAAGCCCTTCGATCCCACCAACGCTGGCATGCTCAAAGACCTCAAGAGCGGCAAGATACGGGTGCGCGAGCAGGGCGATACTGGTCAGGGCAGCAAGCTCTCCGACATCTCGGGGGCTTTGGATCGTTCGGATGGTACTGGCACGGGTAGTGGCCGGGGCGGCGCCAAGGGAAGCGGCTTATCCGGCGAATTGAAGATCACCGTGCATCCGGCCAACATGCGCCAAGTCCTCAACGTGCCCAACTACGTCCCGATCACCTCCAACGAGCAGGCGGCCAACTCGGGCTTCGGCAACGCGACCAGGAACAACCCGCCGCCCGGTGACGGCATCACTTCACGCGGGATGAGGTATGCCTGATGCCCATTGGAAACCTGCCCCCCGGTCCCTCCGGTCCGCTCACCAATCCGCTGACCAATCCGTTCGGGCCCCAGTCGTCCGTCCAGGCGATGCCGGAGCTGCCCTTCAAGCAGATTCCCGTCTCGGCGCCGCTGAACTATTCCAGCTCGGACTTCCAGTCCCCCACCCGGGGCATCGCCTCGCTGTCCTACTTCGGGCGTACCTGGCGCTTTCGCACCAACCCCAACTCGGTCAACTTCTCCTACACGCTGAACACCAATATCGAGCAGACGTTCGGCGGGCGCGTGGTGCAGATCCTGTCCTGCAAGATCGACGACCTGGTGGTGGTCGTCGAGGCCGGGAACGCCGGGTGGGCGTACGCCGCCAACCTCGCGCTGTGGCTGCGGGACTACCTGGACTACCAGAAGAACCCGATGGTCGAGCCAGCCACCTTCCAGTACACGACCCGCAACTGGAAGTTCAAGGTCTACGCGCTGTCCATCCCGTTCCAGGATCAGGTGGATGCCACCGTGCGGCCTTTGGAGCTGCACTTCAAGGTCCAGGAAGACGTCTCCGGCGTCGTCTCCGGCGCGATCATCGACACCACCCTGAACAGGCTGAAGGATGGCATCGGCTGGAAGCGGGACCGCTACAACAGCGGCTCGGCGTATGGCCCCTACGCCGGGCCCGGCACCGGCACCGGCGGCAGTGGCGGGGGTTTCTCCACCCTTCAGCTCCCCAACGCCCAGAATCCGGCCCCGGGCACCGCCCCGACTGTCCCGGCTGCCGCTCCCGCTCCGAGTGTTCCCGCTCCGGATGTTCACACCCCCAGCACTCCCCCCGTCATCACCGTCTAAGGAGATCTCATGTCCGCAGGTTATGCCTCCAACTGTCCGATCTCGCGCCCCAACCCGGTGGCCGCCCAGTACCCACCGCACATCAACCTCAACGGCATCGGCTTCAACTACGACATCGGCCTGGTCTACATGATCGTCTCCGACGACTTCGACGAGCGGATACAACAGCCCGCGCCGGGGGCCATCCCGTGAGCCGATTGCTCATCCAGACCACCTACGCCGGGAACTTCACCATGAATGTCCTGAAGTTCTCCGCGCCCATGTTCGGCACCATGATCAGTGGACAGACCAAGAAGATGATGGTCTACTTCCCGATCAAAGCTCAGCATCCCGAGCTGCAGCTGGACGTCATCTTCGCCAGCCAGGCCGAATACCAGGCTTTTCAAGCCTTCGTGCGGGCCCACCAGCTCAACGCGCTATCCAACTACGTCGAGCCGGGCGTCACGCTGTACTGGCCCGCGCGCAACATCATGAACTGGACCGGCCTGATCCACAGCTTCAAGGCCGGTGGTGAGCGGTTCCACTACGCCGAGCGCGCCAGCTTCGCCATCGACCTGATCGACTCGTTCGTTTCCCAGCGCACCTTCGTGGTGAGCCAGGCCCCGCTGTTCGACACCGTCTACGGGATGGGCAGCCCCGACGGGGTGTTTGTACCAGCCACCGATGACCCCGGGACACCTTCCAATCCTCCCGGCGGGAGGGTGCCTTTGCCCGCACCCCCCGGTCAAGGGCCGATCAACACCTAGAGGGGGACCGGATGACCATCACGCCTGGAAACAGCACCGGGGCCGGAGCCGGGATACCCGGCCGGTTCATCCCGACAGGTGCCGTCACCCCACCGCCCACCCCGGCAGGACCCGGGCCCACCCCGAACTTGGGGCCCACCGCCCAGCCGCTGAACAACCGTGTCGTTCCGCCGACCAACGGGACACTGGTCTACTCCCCCGATTGCCGCATCCTGATCGCGCACAATGGAAAGCAGTTCGACATCAGCGCCGACATCGTGCGCGGCACGGTGATCCGCAAAGAGAACGCCGCCTCCACCCTGATCTGGGAGTGCCACAACAAGCAGCTGCGCTACACCAACAACGCCATTGGCGCAGGGGGATCGACGCTGTTTTCTCGCATGGACCGGGTGACCTGCTACATGAAGCGTGGCGGGGACTGGATCCAGGTGTTCTCGGGCTACCTGGATTCCGTCCCCTACTACCAGCTCTACCCGGCCATCGTGTCTTTCAAGGCCACCTGCACCCTGAAGCGGCTGCTGTGCTACTGGTGGAACCCCGGCCTGCAGGATTCGATCTGGTTGATGACCCAGCAGCAGTACTCTCCTCCCCCGGGCCCGACGAACACCCCCGATCCCAGCAACCCCAACAGCAAATTCGGCGACACCGGCCTGAGCCAGCTGCTCTACAACATCTTGACCAAGGTGGGGCACTGGGACCCGTCCACCGTGCATATCCAGCGGTTCCCCAGCGGCTTCATGGACCTGCTGAATGCCCAGATGAAGCAGCAGAAGACGGCTCAGCAGGCCGGTGAGTACTTCCGCCAGCTGATCGAGGGCACCTCCAAGGACAACCCGACTCCTGCCCAGACCGCCGGGTACAACAGCGGCGCCGGGCTGCCGGGCCCCATCAACCCGGCAGGGGGCACCACCTTCTACGTCTCCCAGATCGTGCAGGCTTGCGACGCCTGCGGCATGGGACCCAACACCACCAACATCAAGCTGTCCAGCGGACTCTCGCAGGCGGCCACGGCCGGTGAGGGAGCGCGGGATCAGGCCACCCGCACCGACGCCCAGCAGACCCAGCAGGTGGCCCAGAACTACAAGACCGCGATGACCAGCCAGGATGCCGCCATCATCGGGGTGGCCGTGGCCATGGTGGAAACCGGCGGCGGGAACCAGATCGTGAACTATGCCAACGCCGGTAATCAAGAGTCGCTGAACCTGCCGCATGACGCGGTGGGCCACGACGGCAGCTCGGTGGGGATCTTCCAGCAGACCGACGGCGGCGCATGGGGAACCACGCAGGAACGGATGAATCCCCGGCAGGCCGCCACCATGTTCTTCAACGCGCTGCAGAAGTACCAGTGGCAGAACATGGATCCCGGGGTGGCGGGTTGGGATGTGCAGCGGGCGGCCGATCAGGCGGGTTACGAGGGCAAGGTTGACGCGGCCATCCCGCTGGCCACCCAGTACGTGCAGCAGTACCGCAACAGCACCGCCGCCCCCGGTTCGGCCGCCACCAGCGCGGTCAGCAGCAGCCTGCCGGTGCAGCAGGCCACCTCGTTGGCTCCGGTGCTGGGAAGCAATCCCTCGGTGCAGAACGCGTTGAACAACCCCACCTCTAGTCCTTCCGTCATCCTGACCAGCGGTCCCGGCGGCGGTGGTCCTGGCGGTGGCGGCGCCCCCAAGGCCCCGAGTAACCTCCCCTACGATTCCGAGGGCGCCATTAACTTCTGCTACGCCCAGATCGGCAAGCCTTACGTCTGGGGCGGCACCGGACCGGCCGGGTACGACTGTGTCGCTGAGAATGTATTGATCACCACCGCGCGTGGTGACATTCCGGTTCAAGATGTGACCGACGCCGATTACGTGCTGACTCGTAAGGGATTCCGGCGTGTCATTCGGGCGTGGAAGGTCAGGGATAACGCCGAGTTAGCAGAAGTCAAAGTCAATGGACGTGTGTTGCGGGGAACTCCCGAACATCGGGTATGGACAGAGAATCGGGGTTGGGTTGCACTGAAAGATGTCACTCGTTGTGACACATTGGTCTCATGCCGTCGCGCGATGAGTCCATCCGACGTGAGGACATCTTCTTCCAGGGACACACCTACACTCGCTATCCCGACTCTCTGCGACCTTCCCACCGGGCGTACTTCCAGCGGCCAGGTAAGACGCTTCACCGTGCCATTTATGAGTATCACGTCGGTCCAGTCCCAGACGGACATGAAGTCCACCACGTTGACCATGACACGCTCAACAACGATCCCGTCAATCTCGAATGCGTCCCGGTGCCAGATCATCGCCGGGAAAGTCAGGCACACCGGAGACTGCATACGTATATCTGCGCGCAATGTGGACAAGAATTTCAGGCTTTCCGCACCTCACTCAGTGAATGCAGATTTTGCTGTATTCAGCACAAGCGGAAGTATCACAACGACCGCCGTCAGGCAGAGAAGGTCCGTCTACGATCTTTGGGTTGACGGGGTTCACGAGTTCTTTGCCAATGGTGTCCTTGTTCATAACTGCTCGGGTCTGATGCAGGCGGCCTTCCACTCGATCGGCTTGGAGATCGGCCGGGACACCACCACCCAGGCCGGTAAAGGCCAGCGGATCTCCGGTGCCAACGCCGCGCGGGGCGACACCATTCAGCCCGAGTCGACGCATACCACGATGTGGCTGGGGGACGGCAGCATCATCGAGGCTTCGACACCGGGTGTCCCCATCCACCGGGTCAAGGCCAGCTTCTCCCCGTCGTCGGCCTACGGTGTCTTCCGCTTCTGCTCCAACGGCGGGCCCAACCCCAGCGCCCCCTTCAACGCCAACGCTGGCAGTGGCGGGAACACTCCGCTGGCGGCGCCCGCCACGGTCCTGGCATCGGAAGGTTCGGTCAACGGGGCGGCGTCGGGAGGCAGCAGCGAACCGATCGCGATGAACCTGTTCACCTACCAGTTCGACCCGAGCCAGTTCATCAGCGAGACCGCAGCGATGTTCGGGATGTTCAACGGCCAGAAAGACTTCATCAACGCCCAGCCCCTGATGCAGGCGGTGGCTGCGGTTTGCGGGGGCAGCCTGCGCAGTTTCGCCAGCGCACCCAACGGGGACTTCATCGCTTACTATCCGGATTTTTTCGGCATGGACGGCAAACCGGCGGTCTTCATCTTGGAGGACGTCGAGCTGAAAGACCTAACGCTTAACTTCTCCGACGACTCGCTGGCCACCCACGTCTACGTCAACGGTGCCGTTTCCATGATAGGCGAGATGGACGCCACCCTCGGCTGGTTGCAGACCTTGGGCTACGCCACCGTAGAAAACACCGAGCTATACGAGCGGATGCGCCAAGTGGCGC
>Ga0310909_10000125_pt1 | contig 32604 bp, 36 predicted proteins | sample GREbulkMGT000H_FD_203449 | JGI IMG/M metagenome (GOLD analysis project Ga0310909, IMG submission 203449) | Lab enrichment of tropical soil microbial communities from Luquillo Experimental Forest, Puerto Rico - GRE.bulkMG.T000H | ecosystem: Environmental > Terrestrial > Soil > Tropical forest >... | reverse complement strand
GCCCTTGCGTTTGGCTCTTTCGAAGAATTCGTCGGGGTAAGCGGCGGCGAACCAGGCCGGGGCGATGGCCTTGTCGCGGTCGGCGAGGGCGAGGGCGGTGCTGCTGAAGGTGCGCAGCAGCACCGCGCCGCGGCGGCGGACGAGCCACCAGCCGCCGGCGCCGGGCCGGGCGCGGAAGCGGCGCTGGAGGTGGCAGGCAAACCAGGCGCGGTCGTCGCCGGCTTCGATCTCGGTCACGGGCGGGATCTCCCCTACCACGGCCGAATCGGGCGGCGCTGGAGCGGCCAGCCGTAAGCGAAGCTCAGTTGCCTGGGTTTTTGCGGCGGGGGTGCCGGACGCGTGCGCTGCGGCGGTCGACCGCCGAAGCCGGCAGCCCGGGCGGCGCCAGGGCGCTTTACTTCCGGCTCACGGCGAGCCATATAGCGTTTGCGCAGTCCCTGCGCACCCCTGTTGCCACGCGTTGTGCGTTGTCCCCGTGCAATCGTGATATTGCCCTGTGAAGCCAAAAACCCCGCCGGTGCCCTGCCGGCGGGGTTGCTCGTTTTCGGTCAGTCCGCGGCATCGGCCGCCCCCTTGCGCGGCCGTCCGGGGCCGGGCTGCGTCTCGTACTGGCTAGTGCACCGGTACGCTCGCTCTTGCAGCCATTTTTTCACGTCGCCGCGGCGATAGCGAACCCTTCTCGGCGAGAGCCGAATGAAGGGTGGCCCCCAACCTCGGCTCCGGCCGATTTCAAGCCACTCGGGGCTGACGCCGAGCCAGACCGCGGTCTTCAGGGTCGAGAGCAGCTCGTCGTCGCTGCCCTCGTTCGCGATCTCGATCAGATCGAGCGCTCGCCGGTCCAAGTGATGGCGGCCGGCGAATAGCGCGATCGGCGCTGTAGACGATTTCACAAGCACCTCCAGCTAAAACCGGAGGGCATTGTCGCGCGCGAAAAAGGGTAGCCGGATACCCCGGCTAACCTTTTTTAGCCTGTACGGCCCTTCATTTTTTCAGCGGCGGTGCGACTGTGCGGTTGAAGTGTATCGCGAGCATGCCGACGAGCCGGCGCGCCAAGTCCTGGCAGGCTGCGAGCTTCCGCTCGTCTTTGGGCGCGGCCAGCAGTGCCCCGCGTGGGCCTGTCTCGGCGTTGAACCATATTCGCGCCTGAGTGGCACCGACGCCTTTTTGAAAATTGTTCCGCCACGTGGCGACGCGCGCGCCGCGGATCTGGTTTCCGGCCCTGTCGACGAGGCCCGCCGTCCTCATCTCGGCATTGAGCCAATCTTTGGCTGCTGCCAATTTCATCCCGCCGCGGATCAGGATTTCGAGTGCCGCTGCCAAGCGCCCCTCGCACTGGGCGCCGGGGGTATTCACCCCGCACGTCGGCGGCGGGCTCCGCACGAGACCGATGTCGAATAGCGTTGCTCTGCGATTGGCCCCAACCTCATGCAGCGCGTTAGCGACGCGCTTGAGCAGCTCCGCAGTGGCCCGCGGCAGCATTGGCGTATTGGTGCATTCGCATGCCAGTGCCGTCAGCAGTGACTCGGCGTACCTCACGTCTTCCCTGTTTTGGGCCAGGTCGGTCTCGCATTCCTTCCGGCTAAGCCCCCACGCCAAGAACTGGCGGAATACCCGCGCGCCGAAGTCCTGCATTATGTCCGACATAACGAGATCGGCTTCGGCTGAGCGCTCCGGGTGCTCAATACGTTTGACTAGGAACTGTTCAAGCCTTGCGGGCAGCGGGCCTTCGGCCCGCGGCAAGCTAGCGCGCGTGATGGCCGCGGCGGGAGTGTTCTCGCATCCGCGAAGCAACTTTTCTAGAATCAAGGCCACGTGTCTCGGGTCTGCCATCTCACCCCACCCGCGTGACGTTCTCGCCCTCGTTCGCCGCGATGATCTCGCACAACGACATCAGCTTCCGGCAAACGACCTCAGCCGCGCTGCGGACTCGCGCTTGGGACAGTTGCGCGTATCCGGCGGTGACATCGGCGCCAGTGGCGTGGTCCACCAGAATCTTCATCGCGAGCCAGCTTAAATCGCAGCTCTCGGCGATGGTCACGAAAGTGCGGCGCAGATCGTGGGCCGAGACCCGGATGCCGCAGAGGCGCTCGATCGCTTCGAACACCGACGCCGGCTCCTCAATGTGTCCGCTTTTGGAATCGGCACCGAACACCCAGACGCCGTCATCGCCGAGACCGCGCCGGGCGACGAGCAGGTCGCGGACGTAGGACGACATGGGCAAATCGAACCGCCGGTTCGATTTGGTCCGACCGGCGGGCAAGCGGATCACCCGAAGACCGAAATCGACCTCCTCCCAGCGCAGCGCGGCGGCCTCGGAACGTCTTAAACCGGTGAACAGCAAGATTTTGACGAAGTCCTGGTGAGTGCGGCCCGGCAGCTTCTCGACGGCGGCCAAGAACCGCGCGAGATTGTCGGCCGACACGTGGCGGGTGCGGCGGGGTATCGCGAACCAGGCCCGCTTCAATACCGCCGTCGGCGGCCGGCCCAGCGTATCATCGCGGTCGGCAGCGAAGCGCCAAAGCAGCCGCAGGGTGACCATCGCAAAATTTGCCGCCGCCTTGCCGTGGTCGCGGGCGACCTCGGCTATCTTCCGCTCGACGTCGTCGCGCGTAATCGAGCGCAGCGGCCTGTCGGCCCAGGCCTCCAGCCACATCTCGACCGCGTGCGTGTACATCGACCTGCTGGCGGGGCGCAGCTCGCGGTTGGTCGCGAGATAGGCGTCGAGCCACGCTCGCAGCGTGCGCTCGCGCGCCGCCGCCCTGCGCCGCTCTTCCCTCGGGTCCTTGCCCTCGCGTAGGCCCTGGATCAGCTCTCCGGCTTTTCGCCGGGCGTCTTCGGGCCGGGCGAACTCCGCGACCGCGCCGACCGTGACCCGTCGCGTGCGCCCGTCGGGCAGGCGCCGCTGCGCGATGTATGTCTTGGCGTCGGTCTTGCCTGAGGCCAGCAGGCCAAAACCCCTGAGCTCGTTGTCCCAGTGGATCACCTGCTTGCCCGAAGGGTCGGGTGCCTTGACCTTCTCAATGGCGGCCCGGGTCAGCTTCAGCGTTGGCATTGCTCGCTCCCAAATAAGCACGAAATAAGCGACGCGAACCGCGCGTCATGTTTTAATTTCTCGCTTACTTAAGACGTCGAAGGCTAAAAGTAAAGCAATTTGGCGCTCTATCGCCGGCGTGACAGACGGAAAAAGCGCAGAGAGTTTTAGAGAAAGCCCAGGATGATATAATTAGAATTTAACGGGTCGGCTAGGGAGAGAACGTTGCGGCAGCTGGTGCGCCTTCTCGGTTGGTTTGTCGTGATCGACGCATTGATCACGACGTTCGGAGTGACCACTGCCCCGCTGGTGCTCTTCCTCGCGGTCGATGTCGCCGTCGCGTGGCTCCTCATTCGCAGCTGCCGCGCGCCACGCCGCTATGCCGAAGGCAGCGGTTGATGCTGGGCTTTGTCTTATCGCAGCTCGCGCTGCGGCTGCTGTCGGTGATCCTCGGCGGGTTTGGGATTTTCTGCCTAATCATGAGCTTTGATATTCCGTGGCTCGGGGCCCAGGCGTTCCTACTGCTCGCCACTGCCACCACGATCGTCTATTTCTGTGGCTCGGAGGGCCGCTAGCCGCGGCCTTGCTGCAGGGTCTGGTTGAGCATCTCCCGGATGTCGGGCAGGTGCTCGCGGCCCCAGAACAGCTCGCCGTCGAGAACAAAGGTCGGCACGCCAAAAACCCCGATCTCTTCGGCGGCGCGGCATACGCGTTCGAGTTCCTGCCGGCCCTCCTCGACCAGATAGACGGGAAAGCCGGCGGGGTCCGTACCGGCCTCGGTCAAGACGGCGGCAACGACAGCGGGGTCCTCAATATCGAGTTCCCGCCTCCAGAAGCGCTCGAAGACCGCATCGTGATAGCGGCGAAAGACGCCGCCGCCTTGCCGCTTGGCGTAAAGCATGCCGCGCGCGGCGATCGTCGAATCCCAGATTTTCTGCGTGCCGCGGATCACCAGCCCGCGTTTGCGGGCCTGCCGGCGGCAATCCATATAGCTGTAGCGGACGCGCCGCCACTGATGCGCGGTGCGCTGTTCTTCCAGCACCCGGCCGTTGTCGTCTACCCGCGCTGATCCCATGAAGCCCGCGAGGTCGAGATCGTAGGGTAACCAATCAGCGCGCACGCCGCAGTCCTGCTCGATCTCGTAGACCACGTCCTTCGCGAGATAGGCGTAAGGGCTCTTGTAGTCGATATAGACCGTGAGGGTCCGCGGTGCGGTCACGTCTGCACCTGGCGGATCAGCTTCGCCCAGCGGTCCAGCTCCGGCAGGATCTCATCCGCCTTGGCGGCAGGCAGACGGACAGTCATTCGCGCGATGCCGAGATCGCGGTAGCGCTTCAACCGGTCGGGGTCTTCCGGAGCGCCGCCCAACGTTACCGGCAACGAGCGTGGATCACGGCCGGCCTCTTCCGCCATGCGGCGAAACCGCGGCAGGTATTCCTCGGGTTCGCCCGAGCGGGCGTCGGCGGCTTGCGGGATCAGCCCGTCGCCGTAGCGGATCGCGCGGCGCGCGGCGTATTGGAACGCGCCGCCGAGGATGATCGGCGGGTGCGGCTTCTGCACCGGCTTGGGCCAGGTCTGCATCGGCGGGAAATCGACGATCTCGCCATGGTACTCGGCCGTGTCCTTGGTCCAGATTTCCTTCATCGCTTCGATCTGCTCACGCAGCTTTTTGAAGCGGGTCGCGTAGACGGTGCCGTGGTCTTCCATCTCCTCGGCATTCCAGCCGCCGCCGATGCCGAAGATGAAGCGCCCGCGAGAGACCTGGTCGAGCGACGCGACGAGCTTGGCGGTCTGGATCGTATCGCGCTGGATCACGAGGCAGACGCCGGTGGCGAGCTTCAGCCGCCTGGTGACGGCAGCCGCCGCGCCCAACGTCACGAACGGGTCCATTACGTCGTAATATTGCCGTCCCAGCTCCCCGCCGGTCCCCGGCGGCGAGAAGCGGCGTGTGACCGGGATGTGCGAGTGCTCGGCGACCCACAGCGAGTCGAACCCGCGCTCCTGCAACGCCGGCGCCAGTTCGGTCGGAGAGATCGAGTACTCGGTGAAGAAGATCGATGCGCCGATTTCCATCGTGGTCCGCCCCGCAATCGTGTCTTTCCCGTGAGAAGCTAAAGCTTCGGCGCGAGCGCCGCCAGCCATAACGGAAGGCGCAGACAACAGTTCATCCCGGGTCATGCCCCTTGGGCCTGACCCGATCGCTGGCCACAACCTGACCTTGTGCCAATTGTTAACTGGTGTGCAATCTGCAGCGAATCTGCAGCAAATTCTTCTTCAGGTTGTGCTCGTTAGCGCCGGGATGTGCTCGCCCGCCCCGCGCTTTTCGCCTCCTCGGCCTGACCGGCGGCACGTACCGCAATTATGCATGACAATAAGGCGATTATAAGATGATCATCATCATCGCAATGAAGCCATGGTAAGCGAAATCATAAGAAGAGGCGCGAGTGCGACTGGCGAGGTGGGGCGGATTGTTTATTGCCGCATACGACCCTCAGGAGAATTCGGATACATCCGGTCGCTTTCTCAGCGGCATCGATATTTCCCGATCTCAGCGCTGCCGTCCTGGTCATACGAGACCAGTTCGGCTCTCTTGCCCCAGGATCCGCAATGAGTCTGCGCCACCCAATTCGCCGTGCCGTCGGGTGTGGCGTCGGGATACCATCGCAAGGTTATTTGATCCGGCGACTGGCTGAGCGTCCAGGGCGGCCCAGTGCCGCACGCTCCGAGGCAGAGCAGAATCCCGACCCCGATAGCCCGGATAGCGTAGGCGCCCATGCTCCGGTCCTCGTTGACCACTGCGTTAACGCCGCGCCGGATCCCTTGCCGCCAGCTTTTGCCAATCGATGGGCTCACCGAGCTTCAGCGCCATTCCGGCCGCCGGCATTGGATATTTGAGCCCGCTCGCACAATTGAACAGCACCACCCGCTCGCAGGCGCCAACCCGCCCGTCTGCCAGCGCCTCCTTGTAGGCGGCATAGGTCGCCGCGGTTTCCGGGCAGAGCAGAAGGCCCTCCTCCGCCGCAACCTCGCGCCATGCCGCGGCGATCGCGTCGTCGCTGACCGCGGTCGCAAACCCGCCGCTTTCGCGCACCGCGCGCAGGATCAGGAAATCGCCGATCCCCTGCGGCACCCGAATGCCGGCGGCGAAAGTCTGCGCGTTTTCCCAGCGCGAGACGTGCTCCTCTCCTTCCCGCCATGCCTTGACCATCGGCGCGCATCCCGCTGCCTGCACGACGACCATGCGCGGGCGCTTTGGCCCGATCCAGCCGATCGCCTCGAGCTCCGCGAATGCCTTCCACATGCCAATGATCCCGGTGCCGCCACCCGTCGGATAGAAGATCACATCGGGCAATTCCCAGCCGAGTTGCTCGGCGAGTTCGATGCCCATCGTCTTCTTGCCCTCGATGCGGTAGGGCTCTCGCAACGTGGCGCAATTGAACCACCCGGCCGCCGTTTCGCCTTCGGCGACCAGCTTGCCGCAATCGTCGATGAGCCCGTCGACAAGGAACACCTCGGCACCCTGCATCGCGATCTCGCGGACGTTCACTGCCGGCGTGTCCTCGGGGCAGAAGACATAGGCATTGATGCCGGCGCGCGCGCAATAGGCCGCCATCGCCGCGCCGGCATTGCCGTTGCTCGGCATCGCCATCGTGCCGATCCCGAGCTCCTTGGCCATCGATACGGCGAGCGTCAGGCCGCGCGCCTTGAACGAGCCGGTCGGCAGCCGCCCTTCGTCCTTGACCAGAACCTCGCCGCTCCCGGCAAGACGCCGCAGCGGGACCAGCGGCGTCATCACCTCGCCGAGCGAGACGATATCCTCAGGCCGCCGCACCGGCAGCAATTCGCGATAGCGCCACAAGCTCTGCGGCCGCTCGGCCAGCGCCTCACGGGGCAGCGCGCGGCGGACGCCATCGAGATCGTAACGCACAAGCAACGGCCGGCCGGCCCGAGACAATGTCTGCAATGTGTCGGCCGGATAGCGCTCCCCGGTCAGACCGCATTCCAGATGCGTAACGAAAGTCGGCAGATCGCCGCCTGTCCAGATCTTTGCGCCCATCCCACTTTCCTCCGGCCCGCCACGATAAAGCAGCCCGGCGTCGGAGTCGAAAGTCTAACCCCGCGGTGATGCGCGTTCCCCCGTCACCGCACACTCACATAGAAAGGTCGGGCATCGTGATCTCGGTTTGCTAGTGAGCGATGTTTAGATCCGGCGCCTACAGCGGAGAATCGCATATCAAGCCTTATAGGAAAATCACGCTGTTTCGGAGTGTCGAAACGGCTCGATTCTCGCGCACAAGGCGGATCTGCTCGTTCATTCGGGTAATCCGGCAAGACGAAAGCCCTCAACGAACCGTTCAACATCCTCCGTTCGGCGGAAGAAGGCCTGATTTCGGTAGCTTGATTGCGTCAGGGTCGGATCCAAGCGGCACATCTGACCTAGAATTCCCCGCGCTTCGGCCATATTACCAGCGAGTGCATGGGCAGCGGTCGCTGCTCGCATCGCTGGGGCAAAATTCGATTGGCGCGCTAGTGCCTTCGTCGCCCAGTTTGAGGCTTCTGCGTACCTACCCAAACATAGGTGCGCGAACGCCATGATGACCTCTGAACGAAAGACTTCCGGATCGATCGGACTAAGGCGAAATACATGTGATACTTGTTCGATTGCGATTTCATGCTGGCCAAAAATCGTGCTGACGAGTGCACGATTTGCCCATCCTTGTGCGAGGTTTTGATTCGCCGAAAGGGCTTGATCGATCAAATCCGCGCCCGTGTCGAACTCCCGGCACACATAAACCAGGGAAAATCCGGTCCACGAAAGCGCGAGTGCGTCGTCACTGCCGACGGCTGTGACGTGAGATGCCAAGCGTCTGACTTCCGATTCATCTGACGCACTGTCCACAACCCACCCTTGGGCCTTTCGGATCGTGTACAAAGCGGTTGCTAGTCCATAAGGCGTGGAGAAGTCAGGATCGATCTGGATCGCACGATAGAGCAGGCGAGCAGCCTCTTCTTGGGTTTCCCTTGTCACGACGTACGAATGGGCCAGGCCGCGCAAAAAGCAATCATACGCATCGAGGCTTTGTGTGGATTTGTGTTTCGCCCGTTTGACTTCGGCTTGATTGAGCTTGGGTGCAATTGCACCGACCACCTTGGTCGTAACTTGATCCTGAAGCTCGAAGATGTTCTCCAGTGCTTCGTCGAGGCGGTCGGCCCAGATATGAGCGCCATTCTCGCTATCTATGAGCTGGCTGGTAATGCGGACTTTGGTTGCGGCTTTTCGCACGCTTCCTTCCAGCACGTAGCGCACACCGAGCTCGCGGCCGACCTGCCGGATGTCTGGTGAGCGATCCTTGTAGGCAAAGCTCGAACTGCGGGCGATTACGAACAGCGACTTGAAGCGCGATAGTGCGGTAATGATGTCCTCGACGATACCGTCAGCGAAGTACTCCTGCTCCGGATCGCCGCTCATGTTCTGGAAGGGCAGAACGGCGATAGAGGGCTTGTCGGGCAGAGCGAGCTGTTCGACTGACGATGGCTGTCTTTGCGCGTGTGAGGATTCTAGGGATAGGGATGACGGACGTCGCCAGTCCGACGGTTCCCACTTAACGCTAAAAGCCTGAACTGGCCGTTCGATGTTCTTCAGGGCAAGACTGCCTAGATCGGCAAAGGTCGCCTTGAGCCGGCCTGTGACAGCCTCATGAACCGTGCGGGAAACTAATATGCCTCCAGCCGGCGCTTCTGTTTCCAATCGCGCCGCTATGTTCACTCCATCGCCGTAGAGATCGTCTCCCTCGACGATCATATCGCCGAGATGCAGACCGATACGAAATATAATCCGCTCTGTTTCGGGCCGTTCCGAGTCCACTTCGTTCACGGCCTGCTGGAACTCAATTGCTGCCGACAACGCGTCGCATGCGCTAGCAAATTCTGCGAGCGCCCCATCACCCATCAGCTTGACCAGCCGGCCCCCGTATCGCACAAGCGTTGGTTCGAGGCGGCTCCTTCGATGCTCACGCAGTCGCGCCAACGTTCCGCTCTCGTCGCGCCCCATCAGGCGGGAGTAGCCAACGACATCGGCTGCGAGAACAGCCGCCAGTTTGCGCTGCTCACGGACCACGGGAGCTTCCCCGTTCTTTACGCCGGATCCCAGATCATAGAAGGCTGGCGCCACCTAGGCAATCAAGTGGTAGAGCAGGCGGCGCCTAGGTTCCTGCATAAACTAGAATGATGGAGCAAGGCTAACGGGGCGTTTTAGTCAGTGCCATTGCACTTTGGGATGCGTGGATGCGGCCTAAGAATGATTCCTACTATACCTTAGTTTAGGACCGCTCTAAGAGAGCCGCCGCGCGGCTGAGAGGTATCGGCCGTGGAGGTATGCTGATCCGTATGCCGGTCTAGCAGGTCTGGGATTTTTCCGCCGCGAAGTTCAGCTTGTCGGCCATCCGCGCCAGGTCAGGGAGAGAAGCTGCCTTCATCTTTCGCATGACCTGGCCGTGATGGATTTCACAGTGATTTCGCTGATGCCGGTGTCGTACGCAATCTGTTTGTTGAGCCGGCCAGTCACCACCGATGCCATCACTTCTCGCTCGCGAGGCGTGAGAGTGTCGAAGCGCGAGCGCAACTCGGCGATCGCCTTTTCGTTTTCCAGCCAGACACGATCTCGTGCGAGGCCCAACTGAATCGCGTCCAGTAGGTCCTGATCACGGAACGGCTTGGTTAGGAACTCGACCGCTCCTCCTTTCATCGCCTGGATTAATGACTCTGGGGTTCTTGGCCGCTCGATTATATCTCTTCGCCGCTCCAATAGCCGCCAACTCCTCAAGGGGAGCATAGGCTCGGCTGCGGGTGCAATCGCCTTGCGCTGCACCGCCCTATGCCGCAACGTCATCGCCCAACGCGAAGGGAGGAGAGGATGAGCGAACAGCAGCGCGTGGCGATCGTTACCGGTGCGGCGGGCGGCATCGGCCGCGAGTTGGTGCTGGGTCTGCTCGGCGACGAGATCAGGGTCGCCGCAGTCGACCGCACCAACCAGGGTCTCACCGAACTCGCGCAAGCGGCGCAGCAGCGTCAGCAGGGCGCCAATCTGATGACGATCGAGGCCGATCTCGCCCGCGACGAAACGATCGACGAGATCATCGCCAAGGCGCGCGGCCGTTTCGGGGCGATCGACATCCTCGTCAACAATGCCGGGGTCGGCCAGGCGACGATGCGCGGCGACAACCGGCAGCGCCCGATCAAGTTCTGGGAGGTGACTCCCGAGCAGTGGAAGCTCTTTGTCGCCGTCCACAACAACGCGCCGATGGCGCTGTCGCGTGCCCTCGTTCACGACATGATGCGCCAGAGATGGGGCCGCATCGTCAACATCACGACGAGTCTCGGCACGATGATCCGCGAGGGCTCGCCGACCTACGGCCCGTCGAAGGCCGCGTTGGAAGCGTTCTCGGCGATCATGGCTAAGGATCTCGCCGGCACCGGCGTCACCGTCAACGTGCTGGTGCCGGGCGGGGTCACCAATACCCCGATGGTGCCGCTCGAAGCCGGCTATGAGCGCGCCGAGATGATCCAGCCTGCGGTGATGGCGCCGCCGCTCAACTGGCTGGTGTCGGATGCGGCCGGCGCTGTGACCGGGCGGCGCTTTCTGGCGGTGCATTGGGATCCGAGCCTGCCGCCGGAAGAAGCCGCGGCAAAAGCCGGCGCCCCGGTTGCGTGGACCGCGATCGCGACAATGCCGATAGAGCCGCCTCGGCGCAGCTAGCAACAAAGATCGATCCCCACCTGTCTGGCCCGGCGCCCGTCGATCCTGCTCGGCTCGGCGATAATCCGGGCGCCGTTCCTCTGTGCCTCGAAATTGTGATATCAATATATTAACAATATCGTATTAATAAGCGTTCGGCCGTCGATCGGGCTCGGAAGCTTGGATCAAGTACGATCCGTCACAATAGGAATTGTTGCCCTCGCGGAAGCGGCGCCAGCAGTCCTTGGCATCCGAGGCGAAAGCCGGGCGCTGCTATTTATGATATTGGGCAATAACTCACCCCAGGATAAAATGATGCGGAATTCTAGAAAGCTTTATAAGCTCGTCACCTTTTTCGCGATGCTTTGCGCCGTGGTCGGGTGTTCGGCCATCCAGCAGAAAGTCGAGACGGATGCCTCGACGGCGGCCCAGATCGCTGTCAATGCCGGGGACACCGCGGGAGCGGCTTGCTCCAGCGCATTGGAGCCGGTGGTCGGGACGGCGCCGGCAGGCCTCCTCAGCAAGTTCGAGGCCGTTCGCGCGGGCCGGATCGCGGTCGAGGATGGGCCCTGCGCGCCGCTCGCCGCCGAACTGTTGCTGCACCTGCTGAACAAGCTCCCGGGCGTCCCCTGAGGCAAAGGAAAGGGAGAGCCTGTTTTTCTCCTGTAAAAACAGGTGGAGGTGTGGCGCGCGGGCCCTCACCCCAACCCTCTCCCCGCGAGCGGGGAGAGGGAGGGACCCGCGACGCGGGAGGGTGAGGGGCGGTAGGCGCCGGTCAAACTCCCCATTCCTCGGAAGGGGTGCGGCCGGTGGCGCCGCGCTGCGGCTGCGCTTAGTTGATCAGGCCGTAAAATTTGCCGGCGTTCTCGCAGGTCATTTTGTACGTGACCTCGGCCGGCAGATGGCTGAACTGGTCCTCGATGTATTTCTTCGACTCCGGCCAGACGCCGTCGGGATGCGGGAAGTCCGAGCCCCACATCAGGGTCTCGACGCCCATGTCCTCGATCAGTTTGGTGCCGACCCGGTCGTACTGGAAGGTCGCGCGGCATTGGTTGCGCCAATACTCGCTCGGCAATTTCTTGAGCTTTAGGTCCTGGTACTGGTCCTGGTACTCGAAATCCATGCGGTCGATGACATAGGGAATCCAACCGATGCCGCTCTCGCCGAAAACGACGCGGATGTTGGGGAAGCGCTCGAACACCGCGGCACCCATCAGATCGGTCAGTATCGTCGCCAGGGTCATCTGGAAACGGCACAGGCCGCTATAGGTCATACGGCGGGCGATCGTTGGCTCCAGCGACTTGCGCAACTCCGGGTCGGTCGCCGGGAAGGTGTGGAAATGCAATGGCAATTGCGTCTCGTTGACCGCCTCCCAGAGGGGATCCCACATCGGGTGCCACATCGGCGTCATGTGCCACGAGCACGACAGCTCGACGCCTTTCATGCCCAGCTTCGCGACCCGGCGCACTTCGCGGGCGGCACCTTCGATGTTGCTGTACGGCAGGCAGGCCAGCCCGATCATGCGATCCGGATAGGTGCTGGAGAAGGCATGCATGAAGTCGTTGTAGATGCGCAGCATCTCCTCGGCCGCCTCGGGGTCTTTCATCTTCGCGCAGGCGGCGAGGATGCCGTAGATGACCTCGGCGTCGACGCCGTCGCGGTCCATGTCCTTGACCCGCAGGTGCGGATCGCCGGGACGGCGCAGGCCCTTCTCGAAATAATCCTTATAGAGGCCCGCCTCGGCCATCTTGTCGGCGCGCAGCTGCTTGCCGGGAACCCACGGGGTGCCGGTAGCGCCGACGCCGCCGCACAGGCCGTACTCGGCACCGTTATTGTCGGTCCAGCGCTTCACCCCGTCCGAATTCTCGGCCACGTAGGGCATCAAATCGTGCATTTTGCTCGATGCGTTCGACGTGAACAGCTCGGGCGGCAGCCAGAGCATGTCGAGATGACAATCGGCCGATATTCTCCGGTACTGCATAAGGCACCCTCCACTAAGGTTGGACCCGGGCGGGGTCGATCGGGCACGAGCAAGCCCCGAGCCAGTTTATGCGCGGCGCGCATTTTCATCCTAGGCCGATATGCGCAAGCCTCCGATGCAGGGGGCTCAACCCTTAATACGCCCGCGCCGCGACACCCATCAAACTGGTCAGGCGCTGCGGGTCGTCGAGCAGCTCCCGGCTCGGCCCGGCGAAGACGATGAGGCCGCGATCGAGAATGATCGCCTCTGGGGCGAGTTCGAGCGCCAGCCGCGCATGCTGCTCGACGAGCAGCAGCGCCAGATCGTCTTCGCGTTTGAGGCGGTCGAGCCCGGCGAGCAAGGCGTCGACGATGACCGGCGCCAAACCCTCGAGCGGCTCGTCCATCAGCAACAGGGTGGGATTGCCCATCAGCGCGCGGCCGATCGCCAGCATCTGCTGCTCGCCGCCCGAGAGCTGGTTGCCGTGATTGCCGCGCCGCTCGGCGAGCGACGGGAAAAAGTCGTAGATCCTGGCAAGCGTCCAGTGACCTGGACGTCGGGCGACCGTCAGGTTCTCCTCGACCGTCAGCGACGGAAAGATCTCGCGTTCCTGCGGCACGTATCCGATGCCGAGTTGCGCCCGCCGATAAGGGGGCAACGCCGCGATCTCCCGCCCGGCAAAGCGAATAGCGCCGCCATGCAATCGCGTATGCCCCATGATCGTGGCCATCAACGTTGTCTTGCCGACGCCGTTGCGCCCGAGCATCGCGAGCGTCCCGCCCGGCGGCAGGGAAAGCGAGATGTCCTCGATCACGACCGTCTCGCCATAGCCGGCAGAGACACGATCGAGCACGAGGCCGGCCGATGAACTCACACCCGCATCCGCTCGCCGAGGTAGACGCGGCGCACCTCGGGGTCGGCCGCAATCGCCTCCGGCGGCCCCTCGACGAGAACGCTGCCCTGCACCAGGACAGTGATCCGCTGTGCCAGGCGAAAGACGAGATCCATGTCGTGCTCGATGATCAGAAGCGCGATATCGGGCGGCAAGCTCTCGATCACCTCGATGATCATCCCGCTCTCACCCGACGGCACTCCTGCCGCCGGCTCGTCGAGCAGCAGAACTTTGGGCGAGAGGGCGAGCGATACCGCGACCTCGACGAGCCGCTGGCGGCCGTAGGCAAGCATATTGGCCGGACGCAACGCGTCGTCTTCGAGGCCCAGCCGTTCGAGCAGCGCGTAGGCTTCCTCGATCGCGGCACGATAATGTCCGGAGGGACGGAACCGGCCGCTGCCGATACCCTGACGCTCGCAGACCGCCAATGTCACGTTCTCGATCACGCTCAGCCGCCGGAACAAGGCGGTGATCTGAAAAGTGCGGATGAGGCCGCGCTTGACCCGCGCCGCCTGCGGCAGCGCGGTGACATCGGTGTCGCCGAGGAATATCTGCCCGGCATCAGGCCGCAGCGCCCCGGTCACCAGCTCGACAAAGCTAGTCTTGCCGGCACCGTTTGGTCCGATGAGCGCCTGCCGTGCACCGGGGTCGAGCCGAAAACTGATCGAGTTGGCGACAGTCAGGGCACCGAAGCTCTTGTGGAGAGCGCGGGTTTCGAGCGCCGGCGTGTTCATCGCCGGAACCGGTCGAAGAGCCCGAGCAGGCCGCCGCGTGCAAAGACAACGATAACGACCATCAGCAGCCCGATCCAGAAATACCAGTACACCGGCTGCACTGTGGAGAAGCGATCTTGCGCAATCATGTAAAGCGGGACGCCGATGAAGGCGCCGTAGAGCCGTCCGACCCCGCCGATGATCAGCATGATCAAGACGGTCCCCGAGCGTTCCAGAGACAGAAAGCTGAGACTGACGAATTGCGTCGTCTGCGCGATCAGCGCGCCGGAGATGCCGGCGAGGACCGCCGAAATCGTGTAGATCAGCAGGCGGCGGCGGCTGACCGGGGCGCCGATCGCGTGCATGCGCCGCACATTCTCTCGAATTCCGGTCAGCGAGCGGCCGAACGGCGAATGGACAATACGCCTCGCCATCCACCAGCACAGAAGGACTACGATCAGGCAGTAGAGATAGGCGGTGCGGCCGAACAGATCGAAGCGCAGCCAACCGAAAATCGGCCAGACCTCCATCCCTTGGAGGCCATCATCGCCGCCGGTAATGAACGAGGCCTTGTTTGCCGCTTCGGCAACCATCGTCGCCACCACCAAGGTCTGCATCAGCAAGGAAAGACCGGTCGTACGCAGGACGACGAGGCCCGACACCAGCCCCAGCAAGCCCGCCGCCGCTGCTGCAGCGAGAAGCCCAGTGATCGGCTCGCCCCAGCCATTTGCAGCCAGAATTCCGGCGGTATAGGCGCCGGTGCCGAAAAAAGCCGCATGACCAAGGGTGACGATGCCGGCGTAGCCCAGCACCAGATCGGCCGACAGCGCAAACAGGATCGTCGCCAGGATCTGAGCGCCCAATGCGAGATAGGACGGAAACACGAAGTACCCAGCGAAAGCAGCGAGCCACGGCAGGGCTTCGAGGACGCTGTAGCGGTGACGGCGCGCAAACCCGTCGACCAGACGGCTCGTCATGCGCGACCGAACAAGCCGCGCGGGCGCCACAGCAGAATCGCCATGGTCAGAGCGTAGATGAAGAACGCACCGAACTCAGGAAGCAAATATTTGAAACCGGTGTCGGCAATGCCAAGCAAGAGCGCTGCGACGAACGGTCCGCGGATGCTGCCGAGCCCGCCGACCGCCACGACAATCAGAAAATAGGCGAGGTACTGTAATGCGTAGCTTGGGCTGATGGCGAGTAGGTCGGCACCGAGGCCGCCGCCCAATGCGGCGAGCCCGCTGCCCAGTGCGAACGTCGTCATGAACAAGCGCGACGTATTGATGCCGACCGATTGCGCCATTCGCAGATTGTCGACCGCCGCGCGCACCCGGGCTCCAAAGGCGGTGCGTTCGAGACCGAGCCATAGTGCCGTCACCAGCGCGGCGCCGCATAGGATCAGGAAGCTTCGGTAGGCGGGGAAGTGGCGAAAACCCACATTAATCTCGCCGCTCAGCCACGCCGGCGGCTGCAATGGCTGTTGCACCGGGCCCCAGATATAGGTGGCGCCCGCCGTCGCGATGAAAATGAGTCCCATCGTCAACAACACCTGATCGAGCTCGTCGCCGCCATAGAGCCGGCGGTAGAGCAGCCGCTCGATCGGGATGCTGGCGAGCGCGGCAGCGACTGCGGTGGCGAACAGCGCCGGCAGGAACGGGACGCCGAAATGGCGCATGAAGCCCGTCAAAAGATAGCCGCCGGCCATCGCAAAAACGCCGTGCGCCAGATTGACGAAGCCCATCATTCCCATCGTCACCGACAGACCGACGGAGATCAGATACAGCACCATCGCGAAGGCGAGGCCGTGAAACCCGATACTGATGATGGCTGACAAGGTCTCGCTCATCGCTGGCCGCCCGATTGCCCGTTATTTGACCGGGTTCAGCTCCTTCCACGGGTCCTTGACCATCGGGATCGTCGCGATCTCGATATTGGCAAGCCTTCCGCTCTGCCGAGCGAGGCGCCGGATGTAGACATTCTGGACGATGTCGCGCGTCTCCGGGTCGATCATAATCGGGCCGCGCGGGCTATCCGGGTTCTTCCAGTCCTTAAAGAAACCCATCGCCTCATCGGCAGTGAAATTGCCCTTTGTCCCTTTGATCAGATCAAAGATCGCCGCCATGCCGTCCCAGGCATCGACGGACAGGAAATTGGGGATGGCTTTGTCTGCGTATTCGCGCTTCCAGGCGGTAAGAAAGGCCGTATTCGCTGGCCGCTCGCCTGCGACGGAGTAAGTCCCGGAGGTGATGATGCCCAGAGGCGCGTCACCCATATTAGGGAGCTCCTCGTCGGGCAGCAGATCCTGCGTCGAGATAATTTGGGTGCCGGCCTGCCGCACTCCGAGGTCGTGGACCGCCTTGATCATCGCCGTACCTTGCGGGCCGGACGGAACCCAGAGGAAAGCGAGGTCGGGTCTGGCGTCCCGGATGCGCTGCGCGAACGGCGCAAAATCGGGGTTGTTCGGCGGAAAGCGGACGGTGCCGATGATCTGGCCGCCGCCGTAGGTGAAGCCCTTGGTGAAGGCGGCCTCCGAATCGTGGCCGGGGATGAAGTCGCTCACCGCGGTGTAACCCGTCTTCCAGCCCTGCTCGGCGGCCCATTTGCCGATCGGATACCCCAGTTGCCACAAGGTAACGGTGACGCGCGCGACATAGGGCGACATCCGCGGGATCGCAACGCCCGCGGCGGCGATGCTGATTAGCAGCGGGACCTTCGCCTCGGCGGTCAGCGGCGCGACCGCCGCGGCCACCGGCGACAGCACGATGCCGGTGAGCAGCTGTACATGCTCGCGCGTGATCAACTCTTGCGCCAGCCGCTTGCCGACTTCCGGATTGGAGGTGTCGTCACGCCGGATCAGCTCGAGCTTGACGCCTGGCGGTAAATCCCGCTCGTGCTCTTTGAGGTAAAGGTCGATGGCCTTTTGCGCCTGGTCGGCAGCCTCCGCGACAAAACCGGTATAGCTATTGATCAGCCCGATCTTTACCACCGTCTGCGCGATCGCCGGAAACGCCATCAGGATCAGTGCGGCATGCAGGCCAAAGAACGCCGCCGCGGCTCGCCAATACCCCATCGCGATCCTCCCACCCGCCGAAGAAACTTCGAACGCCCGCCCTATTTCTGCGGGTTCAGCTCCTTCCACGGGTCCTTGACCATCGGGATCGTCGCGATCTCGACATTGGCGAGCTTCCCATTCACCTTCTCGGCGCGGCGGATATAGATGTTCTGCACGACGTCGCGGGTCGCCGGGTCGATCTCGACCGGGCCGCGTGGGCTGTTCGGGTTCTTCCATTTCTTGAAGAACTCCATCGCCTCGTCGGCAGTGAACTCGCCGTTGGTCGCCTTGATCAGGTCGAACAGCGCGGTCATGCCGTCCCAGGCGTCGACCGACAGGAAATCAGGGATCGAATTCTCGCCATATTCGTTGTGCCACGCGGCGACGAAAGCCTTGTTAGCCGGCCGGTCGCCCGCGGTCGAATAGGTGCCCGAGGTGATGATGCCGAGCGGCGTGTCACCCATATTGGGCAGCGCCTCGTCGGGCAGCAGGTCTTGCGGCGCGGTGATGTTGATCCCCGCCTCACGCACGCCGAGATCCCGGATCGCCTTGATCAGAGCGGTCGCCTGCGGATCGGCCGGCACGAAGAAGAAAGCGACGTTGGGCTTGGCGTCCTTGATGCGCTGGACGAACGGAATGAAGTCGGGGTTCTGCGGCGGCATGCGCACCGAGCCGATGATCTGGCCGCCGCCATCGGTAAAGCCCTTAGTGAACGAGGCTTCCGAATCATGGCCGGGGATGAAGTCGCTGACTGCGGTATAGCCCTTCTTCCAGCCCTGCTCGGCGGCCCATTTGCCGATCGGGTAGCCCTGCTGCCACAGCGTGAAGCTGACGCGCGCGACGTAGGGAGAGATACGCGGGATCTGCACGCCGGCCGAGGCGATGCACAGCAGCATCGGGACTTTGGCCTCGGCGGTCAGCGGCGCGATCGCGGCGGCGACGGGCGACAACACGACGCCCATCAGTAGCTGGACGTGCTCGCGGGCGATCAATTCCTGGGCTAGTCGCTTGCCGACCTCGGGATTGGAGGTATCGTCGCGCTTGATGATCTCGAGCTTAATACCTTGCGGCAGGTCCTTCTCGTGCAGCTTCAGGTACAGGTCGAAGGCCTTCCCCCCCTCATCGGCCGCTTGCGCGACAAACCCGGTATAACTGTTGATCAGCCCGACTTTGACAGTTTGCGCCGCCAGCGGCGCCGGCAGGCTCGCAGCGGCGGCCACCAGCGCGACGGTTATCCTGCGGAGCATCGCGATCTCCCTGTTCTGCTGCCGCCTACCCTATCACGCCCCGCTGCCGGCGTAATCCTAGGAAACGAGCGCCCAGCGCAGCACGAGCACCAGAGCATAGACGATCGCGATCGAGAAGATCACGATCGCGCCCCATCTCGCCCATCTCACCCAACGATAACCGCTGCGCCCCAGCGGCAGAACGCCGGCGCTGACGAACAGCAGAATGGCCAAGTACAGCAGCACTTGGAGTAGGCGGTCGTTGGACAATAGGGCGGTTCCACTTCCGAGCGATGCTTGAAGAGTCCAGAGTACCCCTGGAGTTGCTTCATTATCACTCGTATTGGGAAGTCGATTGTCTCCCGTTGCTAAAATGAGCACCGAGAGACTCTAACCCGGGAGGCAACGTGGCTGCGATGAATGCGTGCCGGTACCGCGAACGTCTGTGACCGAGGCGACCCCTTTGGTCACTCCAATGACCAGGAGTAGCCGACGGTTGGTGTCCGTCCGGGTCGCGGACTTGCCCCGAATATCGGGCCTGTATAGGGGGCCTGCGCCGGCGGCTCGAACGTGGGCTGTTGTTGTTTTTGACCGGTCTTCTCTTGACTGACGATTTGGTTAGAAATCTCCGGGACCGAGCTGAAATTGATTGTCGCGGGAATGTTGAAGCAATTGTGTGTAGTCCCCGGGGCGCAAGGCCCCGCGTTGACGCCCGTAATCGGCGAAACGGCCGTAATAGCGACGGCGAGGGCAGTCGCGATCCAAGCGCTCATTTGAGCCCCCCAACATGGACGACGAACCCAACAGTTAATTTTTGCCGATCGTAAGCCTCGTGTCCATACCCGTCGTCAATGTGGCGGCCGGCCGCTTGCCATTTCCCAAGCCGCCCCGCGGCGCCACCCCCGACCAGGGGGTTCCATGGGCGCATTGACCGTACCTGCGACAACGGCTATGCCCGTTGCTAAAGTAGTCTGCTCGGCCATGGACCTTATCGACCTTCGTTCCGACACCGTGACCTCGCCCTCGCCGGGGATGCGCCAGGCCATGGCGGCGGCGCCGGTCGGCGACGACCAGTACGGAGAGGACCCGTCGGTCAACCGGCTGCAAGAGCGGATCGCCGAAATGTTGGGCAAGCAAGCCGCTCTCTTTGTGCCGAGTGGCACGATGGCGAACCAGATTGGCCTCAAGATCTTGACCAGGCCGGGCGATGATGTGGTCGTCGGTGAAGAGGCGCATATCGTCTGGCACGAATCCGGCGCCGCGGCAGCGAATTCCGGCGTGCAATTCACCGTCGTCGGCCGCGGCGGGCTGTTCACCGCGGCCGATCTGCGCGAGGCTTACAAACCACCCGGCCATATCGTGTTCCCGCCGACGACCGTGGCAGCGGTCGAGAACACCCACAATCGCGGCGGCGGCGTAATCTTCCCGCAGGCCGAGGCGATTGCAATCGGCGAGGCTGCCCGAGCGCTCGGCCTCGCCGCTTATCTCGACGGCGCACGGCTGTTCAATGCCGCAGCTGCCACCGGACACAGCCTCGCCGAGCTCGCGGCGCCGTTCGACGTTGTTTCGGTGGCGTTGTCGAAAGGGCTCGGCTGCCCAGTGGGAAGCCTGATCGCCGGCCGCCATGACCATATCGACCGCGCCAGGCGGGCGCGGCGCATGTTTGGTGGCGCGATGCGGCAATCCGGGATCCTCGCCGCCGCCGGACTTTATGCGCTCGAACACAACCTCTCGCGGTTCGTCGAAGATCACGTCAATGCAAGGCTCATCGCGGAACGGCTGGCAGGCTTGCCGGGCGTCGAACTCGACCTTGCGACGGTGCAGAGCAACATCGTGATCTTTCGGATGGGTCCCGAGGCAGCCGACGCCGCGGCGATCGTCGCCCGCGCGCAGGCGGCGGGCGTCCTGGTTTCCGCCTTCGGAGCGCGTACCGTGCGCGCCGTCACCCATCTCGACGTCAGCCGCGAGCAGTGTCGGCGCGCCGCCAAGTTGCTCGCCGAAGTCATCAGGACCGGCTGATTTCGCCGGCGCGCTTGCGCAGCAGGATCTTCTGTTCGCCGGAAAGAACGAGTTCGCCCCGCTGGGTGTGCACGCTCGCCGCAAGTGTGACGATACCGGTGGAACGTTGCGGCGTCAGTGCCGCAATCTCGAGCATTGGGTAGAGCGTGTCACCGGGAAAGACCGGCTTTAGAAATTTCGACGATTGCTCGACAAACGCGATCAGTGCGTCGCCGACCGCGAGCGCAAAGCTGCTGGCGCCAGCAGCGGTGAAGCACAAAATCTGGAAGCCGTGCGCCAGCGGGCCCGGATGGCCGCGCTCGCGGCAGTATTCGACATCGTAATGGATCGGATGGTTATCGCCGGAGAGCGTTTGAAACGCGGCAAAATGAGCCTCGGTCACTGTGCGGCTCGGGATGTAGAAGCGCTCGCCGACGACGAGGTCCTCGAAATAGCGGCTCACCGGAGAACGGTGCTCCCGGCGGTCGAAGCTCTCTGTCACGATGCCTCCTGCTGCTTAACCGGTGTTACGCTGCGAGGCGGGGTTGGAAAGCGACCCGAAGCCGCGGCCTGACGGAGAGAGGCGATGAAGCATGCTGGCGTCGGCGCCCTTGAGGCTCTGAGCGAGGTGCTGGAAGGCCTCAGGCGCCGGACGGCTCTGGTCGAGAAGCGGCCAGGCATTTTCTATGTCCGGGGCAAGGCTTTTTTGCATTTTCACGAAGATCCCGCCGGCATCTTTGCCGATTTACGGGACCATGGCGAATGGCGGCGGTTTCCGGTGAATAGCGTTGCCGAATGCGCGATGCTGCTCGCTGCGGTCGACGATTGCTTATCGATCCGTTGAGCCTCCCCGGCACCGGCCTCCTGTTTCTGCAGGGAATCTACAGGCATTAACTTTTCCCTTCGCGGCCATGCTCGCGTTGCCGAGCGCTGTTTGAGAGGACACGCTACCATGTAAATGTGGCAAATTCAGGGTCTTTATGCGAATATCGCATCGTACACGTATCAGAGGTCTCACGGGCGAGGGCCGCCGCGGGCCCAGGTCCCGACAAACAGCGCGAGCGCGATGACGGCGGCAACGGCTGTCCACAGAAAAACCAACAGATCCGCATGCACCCCGAGCGGCGGCGCGCCCGGCAGCGCGTCGCGCAGTACCGGCCAGCGCAAACACGATTGCGCCGAGCGCGCCGACAAACGGAGCATCCAGCCGCCGCACGCCGGTGAAGGCCAGGATGCCGATCGTCAGCGCCGAGCAGGCGAGCACGACCATCGCGCTGTAAGCAGCGAGCGCAAACAGCCCAAAGGCCCCGCTGCGATGAATCTCAAAGCGAAGCCGAACCTCACGCGGATTGCTGCCCGGCTGCTCGCTCGGCTCTAGATGAAAGCCGAGCAGCGCCTCCCACACCCTGACTTGGGCCGGCAAAATCTTTGCTTCAGCAGCGGGCGGCAGCGCATAAGCGAAAACTTGCACCGCGAGATCGGCGCGATAGGTGTCGAACGGGTATTCGGCGACGTTGCCTCCGCTCAGGTCCAGCTCGAATGCCGCAACAGGTATCGGCTCACTGGCGGGAAATCTGAACTCATGACCCGTCTTGCCATGGGTAATTACCAAGACGAGGTCTCGGTCGGGTGCCGTCAGGGACCGCCCGCGCAAGGCGCGGCTCGCGACGAGGCTGACCTGACCTCGCATGGAATGATTGAGCGCATCGATGCTGATCGGTTCGATATAGACCTGGACCAACTCTTCCCCGCCTTGGCCCACTCCAAATTCCCGCTCCTCCGGAGCTTCGGATACCCGGAATTGATGGAGCAGAGCGAGATATCCGACGGCGGCTCCAATCAGTATCGCTGCAACCACGGCCCACCGCATGCACCGTCCTATCGCCCGGCAATTTCCGATGCGAGCAGCGCGAGCCATACGGCGACGCACTGGCCGGCGGCTTGCTGCGCTCGTCCATCGATTTCGCGATCGGTCAACGTGCTCAGCGGATGGTCGATGACAACCGGAGCGAGTTCGTGCATGCCGAGCGCGTCGCGCTGTACCTCTGCCTCGTGCAGGAATTCATTCGTGATAAACCGCGGTCGGGCGGCCCGCAGCTTCGAGTGCGATGCCGTCATGCATACAGCACGACGTGCATGACCCTCAGTCGCCGATCGCCGTCAGCGTGATGTCGTTGTCGGCGGCGATGGTGTCGATCAACACCGGATCGGCTTCTCTGGAGAAACTCTCCTTGCGATAGTAGTTGACCGCCGCAAAGACGTATTCCTTCTGCAGCTTTGCCGCGGTCTTGCGCAGCAGGCGACCCGCGTTCCATTTGGTATTGTCGAGCACGCCCAGGCGCAGCCCATTCAACGCGGCGACGCGCGCGGCTAACGCCCGCGGCTCGGTCTCGACGGCGCCGCGCGGATCGAAGACGATCTCACCCCCGTCTTTGCTCACCGGAAGCCTCCTCTTCGTCAGTGTTCGATGAAAACTCGCTCCTGGTCCGACACGCACATATAGCATGTCTCGTAGCCGCGGATCGGCGCCCTCGGCGGCGTGGCGGTCGCGATGCTGCGCGCAATCAGTAGACCAGCCGGCAGAAAACAACCGATGCGGGTAAAATCTGTTGCATTTCGGGCGAGCAAAGGCCCATTCTGGGCGTTAGGAATTGAACACGTTCGTCCGGTCCTCGCGAGGAGCTCCTACTGATTGGCCTGGTGTACAGCGCAATTACCGCCATCGCCGCGACGGCCATGTCGCTGCAGGCGGTGAGCGCTGCGCCGGTCTCGACGATCGATCCACGATCTGCCGATCTTGTATCAGGCGCTCCGTACACGCCCGAGGCGTATTCCGTGATCGAGAGCTCCAGGCCTGCCGTCGAGAGCTTGAAACAATCTGAGTTGGTGCCGAGTGAGGAGCTTCTCCCAACTGGATCGGTCGCCGGCTGGTTTGTCGGCGGAGGGGCTGAGCTCGGCTTTTGGGACGACAAATCCGCGCTTCAAATCGATCCCGCCGCCTGCCTCTACCTGGACAGCTATCTCCACAGCGGGAGGAGCGGAAAGGGCGATTGCCGCGTGCTCACGCCCGGTGATGATTCGGAGATTCTGACGTTGCCTTACCTGGCGCTGTCGGCCTGGGCGCCGCCGGCGCATACCACATTTACCGCAGGTACCGGGCCCGGCGGTGGCTGCACCAGCTGCGCGGGCGCGGCCTCGCACCACCCGTCGCCAGCCGGCGCGTCCAGGTCGCGCGCCGGTCGAGGCGGTTGAGATCGCGCGGCAGATCGCGCCGCCGGTCATACGCCGGCTGATCCGACACCGACGGGAACTACACTACCGACAAATACCGTTCCGGCGGGCTCGCCAGCAATTCGGAGATCCGCACTAGGGCATGTTCGACCCGCTCCGCGGTGGTTTGCGCGCCGACGCAGATGCGCACCGCTTCGGGCGGCTGGCGAACAACAGCAAAGGCGGAAGCGGGGATGATACCAACCCCGCGCCGCCGAGCTGCGGCAACGAAATCGTCGGCGCGCCACGGTTCGGGGAGTGTCAGCCAGAAATGCGAGGCGACAGAATCACCGGCAAGCTCGGCATAGGCGAGGATGCGGCGCGCCATGCCGTTGCGCCGGCGCGTCTCGGCGCGCTTCTCACAGACGAGCCGCTCGACAGTGCCGTCCGCGATCCAGCGGGCGACAATACGCGCCATCAGCGGTGGCGCCGAGTAAACCGTCGCGCGCACCGCCGCGGCGAGGCGGTCGATGTGCGCCTTCGGGGCATGCACGTAACCGACCCGCAGCGCCGGCACCAGGCTCTTCGAGGCCGAGGTGAGGTAGAACCCACGCTCTGGCGCGTAATGCGCCAGCGGCGCCAGCGGCACATCGAGCAGGAAGCCGTAGACATCGTCTTCGATCAGCGCGAGATCATGCCGTTGGGCCAACTCCGCCAGCGCCTCGCGGCGCGCCGCCGGCATCGTGGCAGTGGTCGGATTGTGCAGGGTCGGCATCGTATAGAGAGCGCGTATCGGCGCTGTGCGGCATGCGGCGTCGAGCGCCTCTGGAATGAGCCCGTGCTCGTCGATTGCGATCGGCACGAGGCGCAGGTGTAGCAGGTTTGCTAGAGCGCGCAGACCGGGGTAAGTGAGCGCCTCGACCGCCAAATTGTCGCCGGGCCGCGTCACAGCGCCGATGACGCAGGCCATTGCGTGCTGTCCGCCGGCGGTCGCCACGACCTGCTCCGGCGTCGTGGCGAGGCCGCAAGATTGCAGGAACGCGGCGCCGGCAATGCGATCCTCCGGTCGGCCCGCGGGAGCCTGGTAGTCGAGGAGCGCAGCGAGATCGGGTTCGGTGGCGAGCTCACCCAATGCGGCCGCCATCACCGCCTTTTCGCCGGCGGCAACGGGTCGGTTGATGGTCAGATCGATGAAAGCGGGGTCGGCCGCCTCGCCGAGACTGTCGGGAGGCATCATCGCTGTGGCGTTGGCTGGTGGCCGCACAAAAGTCCCGCGTCCGACCTCGCCGACGATCACACCAAGTCGCTCGGCCTCGGCATAGGCACGGCTCACCGTGCCGACGGTCACCCGCAGCTTCCAGGCGAGGTCGCGATGCGTCGGCAGCCGCGTCCCGGCAGCGAGCCGGCCATCTCGCACATCCGCGGCCAATGCCTCAGCAAGGGCACGATACCGCGGCCCTTTGTGACCGGTCAGGTCCGGCATCCAGTTTGTCATGGTGACAAGTTTATGATTGACCTCGCGGGTGAGGTCAATTTGATTCTATATCAGTGAGAAGATATCGCAGAGTCGTGGGTTCATGCCGAGATATTGGATCGATACAATTTGGTCTCCGGTCGTTCTGCGCTCGGCGGTGTCGCCGCCGGCTGCATCCGGCAGGCCGATGGCAAAACTGATGGGGTATCTCGCCGAGTGGCGCGCGCGAGCGCGGAGCCGCCACTTGCTCCAGCAACTCGATGACCGCATGTTGCGCGACGTCGGCCTGAGCCGTGCCGATGTGGCGCGCGAATGCGCGAAGAATTTCTGGCACCGCTGAGGCTTGTCATGCGCATTCCGCTCTATCAGGTCGATGCTTTCACCAGCCGCACTTTCGGCGGTAATCCGGCGGCGGTATGCCCGCTGTCGGAATGGCTGCCGGGGGCGACGATGCAGGCGATCGCGGCTGAGAACAACCTCGCCGAGACCGCATTCTTTGTGCCGCAGGGAGACGGCTATCTGCTGCGCTGGTTCACGCCGGCCGTCGAGGTCGATCTGTGCGGGCATGCGACGCTCGCCTCCGGTTATGTCGTGACCCGAATTCTCGCGCCTGAACAGCGCTCGGTGAGGTTCGACACCGTGAAGGCCGGGCCGCTCGAGGTAACCCGTGACGGCGATCTGCTGGCGATGGACTTCCCGGCCTGGCCGCCGGAGCAGCAAACCGCCGACCCCCGCATACTCGCGGCGCTCGACGCCGCGCCAGCGCAGAGCTTTGTCGCGCGCGGCCGCACTCTCGCCGTCTACGACCGCGCCGAGGAGGTTGCGGCTCTGTGTCCCGATTTCGCCGCGATGCGCGAGGTCCCGGAGGCGAGCGTGATCGCGACGGCCCCCGGCCGTGACGGCATCGATTTCGTCTCGCGCTATTTTGCGCCGAACCACGGCGTCGACGAGGACTGGGTGACCGGCTCGGCGCATTGCGTGCTGACGCCCTATTGGGCGGAACGGCTCGGCAAAGCGCGGCTCGATGCGCGGCAGATCTCGGCGCGCGGCGGGGAGCTGGTATGCACCTTGCGCGGCGACCGCATCACGATCGCCGGCCACGCCGTACTCTATCTCGAAGGCACGATCGAGGTCTAGGGGCCTAGTTTCTTCGGATGTCAGAGAATAACGCACTTAGTCCGTCATTCCCGCGAAAGCGGGAACCCAGGGCGGCAGGACTCCACCACTCGCCCTGGGCCCCCACTTGCGCGGGGGCGACGGTAATCGGTTAAAAAGGGTAGGGACGGGGACGGGGCAATCGCCGAATATGTCAATGAGCTGGGGCAGCCGATCGGTTTTCCGCTGCCAAATTGGACGGCGCGCCCGCGACCGCCCCGCGGCGCGATGGAAGGACGCTATTGCCGGGTCGAGCCGGTCGACCCCGGACGCGATGCCGTCGATCTCTATGCCGCCTACCAGCTCGACAAGGAAGGCCGCAACTGGACCTATCTGCCCCATGGGCCGTACTCACGGTTCGAGGACTATCTCAAGTACCTGGAGCGAGCGGCCGCCAGCGACGATCCGTTCGTTCACTGCGTCATCGAGCGGAGCAGCGGCCGCGCCGTCGGCGTCGCCAGCTATATGCGCATCGATGCCGCGGCCGGGGTCATCGAGGTCGGCGGTATCAACTATTCGCCGCTCCTACAGCGCACACCGGCCGCCACGGAGGCGATGTACATGATGATGCGCCGCGTCTTCGACGAATTGGGCTACCGGCGCTACGAGTGGAAATGCGATGCGCTCAACGCGCCCTCGCGCGCCGCGGCGACGCGTTTGGGCTTCCAATACGAGGGCCTGTTCCGCCAAGCCACGGTCTACAAGGGCCGCAACCGCGACACCTGCTGGTTCTCGATCCTCGACCGCGAATGGCCGGCTCTGAAACAGGCTTTCGAGCGTTGGCTCGACCCCGCCAATTTTGACGCCGCAGGCCAGCAGCGGCAAAATCTGTCGAACCTTCGCTCGGGTTGACGGGCGTTTCGGTTACTCTTCCGGCATGCCGGCCTTGCGCAGACCGGCGAAATAAGTAGCTTCCCGCAAAGCGTTGTGCTTCGGGGAGCCGTAGTAGACTGTGCGCAAGCGCGCGAGGCTTGAATAGCGATCATCGGGGCTGAGCCGGCGGGCTTCAGCGAGTTCGGCGGCAGCGCGCTCGCCCTCCCCGCGGAGCGCATAGGCGGCAGCGAGATAGGAGCGAAATTTCGAATGCGCCGGGATCGCATTGCGAGCTCTTTGAAACCAGGTTATCGATCCCTCGGTGTTCGATTGCAGCAGATGCGCAACGCCTATCTCATTGAACCAAACGCCGAGCTCAGGGTCGCGCGGGCTCAGTCGGATGGCGCGTTCTACGAGAGGGATCGTTTCTTCGATCGCACCGGTGTGAAGCTTGGATTGGCCGAGACCGAAATAGGCGTTGACCCAGTTGCGGTCCAATGCGAGCACCGTCTCGTATTCGGGGATCGCCTCGGCAAAGCGGCCCTGCGCGCGCAATAGCTGGCCCCTGGCGTTGTGCGCCGCCGCGCATCGCGGCGACGCCGCCAGCGCTCGCGCGACCAGCTCCTCGGCGCGCGCGAGATCGGCCTCGGGCGTCTCGGTCATGTTGGCGGCCACACGGCCGCCGAGCGCGTTTGCCAACCAGCTCTGCGCTTCGATCGATCCCGGATCGATCGCCAAGGCGCGCTCAAGTATCGCGATCCGCTCAGCGCGGATCTCGGGGGTAGCCGGCCTGATTGCCGTGGCGCGGGCGCGCAACAGCAAATCCAAGGCGTCCGGATGCTCGCTTCGCCGAGCCGCCTCAGCGCCGATCAGCTCGAGATTGAGTGCGACGGCGATGCGGGCCGTGATCTCATCCTGCAGCGCGAACAGGTCGGCGGTATCGCCCTCGAACCGCTCCGCCCACAGATGCGTATCGGTCTCGGCGTCGACCAGCTGCGCGTTGACGCGGACCTGGTTGCCCGAGCGGCGCACGCTCCCTTCGAGCACATAGCGGACAGAAAGCTCGCGGCCGATCTGTTTGGTGTCGATCGGTTTGTTTCTGTAGGTGAAAGCAGTGTTGCGCGAGATCACGACCATGTCGGCGAGCCGCGACAGGTCGGTCGTGATGTCGTCGGTAATCGCATCGCCGAAATACTGCTGGTCGGTGTCGGTGCCGAGGTTGACAAAGGGCAGCACGACGATGGATAGGCGTGGTGCACGAGAAGAGCGCGAGATTGGTTCGGGCGGCAACGGAGTTGTGGCTAATGGCCTTTCATCGACAGGTGAGATTCGAGGCTGCGCCTCAGAGATAGGCTGCGCCACTGCCCCGACAAAGCGATAACCGCGTCCCGGGATGGTTTGGATCAGGGTTCCATTGGACCGGCCTTCGTCGAGGGCGCGGCGCAGCGCCGAGATTTGCACCGTGACATTGGCGCCTTCGACAACCCCCGGCCAGACAGTGTTCAGGATTTCGTCCCTTGAGACGAGTTCCCCGTGCCGATCGATCAACAAACCGAGAATATCGAGGGCGCGCGAGCCGACGGGGACCGGGAAGAACTCACCGTCTTCATTTTGACGCGACAGCACCCCGCGACGCCGGTCGAACCGGAAGCCGCTAAACCGTACGACCTCGGTCCCGGCAGGCTCCTCCATGTTCTCGCTTCCCGTGCGGCGAACCAAGCGCTCGATCGCGGCCGAAAGATACCTGATCTGGTTAATTTTTGCAATTTTTTGCAACTTTTTCTGCCGCCTTTGCAGCTTCGCCGGAGCATACTCTCGCGATGTCAGAACCGAGTGGCGAAGGGAGGATCAACATGGGGATGAAGCGGACTCGACGCCGCTTTATGACCACGCTCTCTCTGGCGGGAACTGCAGGCCTGCTCCGCGCGCGGCCGGTATCGGCTGCGGAAGGCGCGCTCGAAACCACCAAAGTCCGCCTGTTCAAGACACTGGGGGTTTGCCTCGCGCCTCAGTACGTCGCCGAGGGACTGTTGCGCGCCGAGGGGTTCACCGATGTCGAGTATGTCGACTCGACGACGATGAACATCGCGGGCGCGATCGCGACCGGCGAATACGACTTCGGCCTGGACTTTGTGTCGGACCACATCTTTGCACTCGACCGCGGCAGCGCGCTCACGCTGCTCGCCGGCGTGCATGTCGGCTGCTACGAATTATTCGCAAGGGAGGGGATCCGCAGCATTGTCGAGCTGAAAGGCAAGAGCGTTGCGGTGTACACCGGCTATTGGCCGCAGTACGCGGTCCTCGCTCTGACCGCTGCGCAGGTCGGCCTCGATCCGAATAAGGATATCGCCTGGATCGAGTCCTCTCAGCCAATGGCGCTGTTTCTCGACGGAAAGACGGATGCTTTCCTGTCGGCCTTCCCATTCTCGCAAGAGCTCCGCGCGCGGCGTTTTGGCCACGTCTTGTTCAGCACTGCGGAAGATCACCCCTGGTCACAGTACTTCTGCTGCATGCTTGGCGGAAACCGTGACTATGTCCGCAAATACCCGATTGCGACCAAGCGGGTAATCCGCGCTATTCTCAAGGCCGCGGATCTCTGCGCCAATGAGCCAGCGCTCGTCGCGCGGCGGATCGTCGATGCGGGCTTTGCAGGCCGGTACGATCACGCCTTGGAGGCACTGCAGGAGATCGACTATGACCGGTGGCGGGATTACGACGCGGAGGATTCCGTACGCTATTATGCGCTGCGGCTGCGCGATGTCGGTCTCATCACATCCACGCCGCAGAAGATCATCGCCGAGCGGACGGATTGGCGCTTCTTCGAGGAGCTCAAGCGCGAGTTGAAGGTGTGACCGGGTGAGCGGTCTGGGGAAAGTCTCCCTTTAAGTTTCGTATTTTCGCGAGTTTTCCGCCCAGGTTTGCAATGCCCGCAGGAGCACCGAAGCATCCTCTCGCAATCGTAGTAACAGCTTGAGTGCTCTTTGAGACGCAATCAGCGCAAGGGGAGACGGCTCGATGCAACGACGCGACTTCATCAAGAGCGTGGCGGCGGCCGGGATCGTCGGTACGGTGGGGCGGCACGCGCATACCGCGGAGACGGGCTGGCGCCAATTTGAGATCACCTATCGCATCAATATCAAAGATTCGGATGCCGATACCAAGGTGCGGTTATGGGTGCCGGTGCCGCAGGATGCGCTCGACTACCAGCGGGTTCTCGATCTCAGTTGGCGTTCGCCGGTCGCCACTCACGTCCTGTGGGAAGCGGCTTCGCGGGCGCCGATCGTCTCAGCCATTTGGATCGACCCGAAGATAGCTCGGGAGATCGAGATCACCGCCCAGGTGGCAACCCGCGACCGCTCAGGTTTTTATCCTGATGCCTCGCACGACGAATTGGCCGAATATCTCAAGCCCACTGCGAGCTCGCCGAGCGATGGCATCGTCTTGGCAAAGGCGCGCGAGATCGTCGGCGCCCGCACCGCACCGCTGGACAAGGCGCGGGCGATCTATGACTGGATCGTCGACAACACGTTCCGCCGCGCGGAGACACGCGGCTGCGGTTTTGGGAACATTGCGTTCATGCTGGAGTCCGCTGATTTGGGTGGCAAGTGCGCCGACATCAATTCGCTGTTTGTGGGGCTGGCGCGAGCGGTGGGGCTGCCGGCGCGAGATTTCTTCGGCATCAGAGTGGCGGACTCGAAATTGACGAAATCGCTCGGAAAGTCCGGCGATATCACCAAGGCGCAGCATTGCCGTGCCGAGGTCTACATCGACACCCGGGGGTGGTTTCCAGTCGACCCCGCCGACGTTCGCAAGGTCGTACTGGAGGAGAACCTTCCCGTTGACAGCGACAAGGTTAGGGCGCTGCGCGAGCGGCTGTTCGGTAACTGGGAGATGAACTGGGTCGGATTTAACTACGCACGCGACTTTAAACTGCCAGGACAACAAGATGGGCCGATCGGCTTCCTGATGTATCCTTATGCAGAGACCACGAACGGCTCTAAGGATTCTCTCGATCCGGAGGGCTTCGCCTACACGATCACATCAACGGAGATCGGGTGAGGCGCAGAGGTTTTCCTATGGTTTTGCAATTTTTTGCAACTTTTTAGACCCGCTTTGCAGACTCAGTTTGACCGCGAACGCACTCTCGCCCTTTGCAGACCGATGAGGGAGGGAGACGATGAATTTTCGTTCACTTGCAGCCTGGAGGGCTGCCAATCACACCGTCGGTGCGGCCCACCAATGCCAGCCAAGCATGACACGGCGTCAGTTTGCCCGTGCCGCGGCCGGGACAGCGGTGCTGGGTGGTGCGCTCGGCTCCGGCCTATTCAAGCCAGGACTGGCTGATACGAGAGCGTCATTCGCGCCGGTGCCGATCCCTGGTGGTTCGCCGTTTCTTGGCGGTTCGTTCCACGTGTTCGGCCCGAACTCGATTGATCCAATCGATGCCGAGCCAATCACGATCGCCAATCTCGACGGCTCTGTCGGTCTGGCCTACATCAGCGGGATGGTGACGCAGACCAATACCCAAACAGGTGAGACCCTGCGGCTGCCCTTCACAAATTCCGACATGCGGTTCATGCAGGGCGTTTTCCGTGGCGCTGATGGGCGAATACACGACGGAACATTCGCGCTGGTCTGAGTGGACGTCTATCAGCTCCGTGCGAGCGATCAGACACCGACTCAGATCCACGACTTCAACCCGAGTACTTTTCCACCATTGGGCCTGTTCTGGACGATCGAGCTGCCCGAGGACAGCGTCGAGGTCGAATTGGGCAAAGGCAGCGCCTCCCTGCGCGGGTTCGATGTGCCGGTTTTCGATTATGGCAACATCATCAATGCGTTGTTCGGCCCTCCACCGTCGCCTCTGCCAACAGGATCGGTGTCTTTCCGGGTCGTTTGGAGCGGCGTCGACCAGCGGGTGCACATCCGCAACATCGACCCTGTTTATGGCGGTTTCGCTGGCGAATTCATCCGCAACAAGGCGCAGATGGAGTGGACCGCCGAGGTCGGCGACTACATCTTCGAATCCGATCCGCTGGCAACGTCGTCCAGCGCGTTCGCCGAAATTGGTCGGGAGCGAAACGGTTCCTTCTTCCCGCAAGGATAACCGACGCATAAGTCGGAGGGGTCAGCCCCGCATCGCTTGCCAGACGCGGTGCGGGGTGGCGGGACCGGCGAGGCCGGTGACGCCCAGGGGCGCCAGCGCGTCGAGGATGGCGTTGGTGACGGCGGGGAACGCGCCGACGGCGCCGGCCTCGCCGCAGCCTTTGACGCCGAGCGGGTTGGTCGTGCAGCGGGTGCCGTTGAAGCCGAGCTCGAATGACGGTAGGTCGCCGGCGCGGGGC
>Ga0310909_10000116_pt1 | contig 33595 bp, 30 predicted proteins | sample GREbulkMGT000H_FD_203449 | JGI IMG/M metagenome (GOLD analysis project Ga0310909, IMG submission 203449) | Lab enrichment of tropical soil microbial communities from Luquillo Experimental Forest, Puerto Rico - GRE.bulkMG.T000H | ecosystem: Environmental > Terrestrial > Soil > Tropical forest >... | reverse complement strand
TACGTCAAAGTAAAAAATTCGCCCAGCGCCATACGTGGCTGGCGGCGTTGCCGACTATGCGCTATTCTGTCGCACCTTGCTGCTGACGAGTTCGGTGGCGGCGCGCAGCGGGGCGTCGGCGAGATGGGCGTACCGTTGGGTCGTCTGGATCTTCGAGTGGCCGAGCAGCTTGCCGATAATTTCGAGGCTGAGGCCCTCGCTCACAAGCAACGAGGCATACGAATGCCGCAGATCGTGCAACCGCACGTCTTCGAGCCCGACCGTTGCCCGCATGACGAACCAGTCGCGCTCCCAGGCGTTGGTCCCGCCTTTGCTGTCGCCGCCGCGAAACACGTAATCGTCATTCCGTAGCCGGACCACCTTGCCGCCGGCTTCGCGCGCTTGCCGCCGCCGTAACAGCACGGCAACCGCTCCTTCCGATAGCGGCAGCCGCTTGCTCTTCCCGGTTCGTTTGCCTTCCTTGGTGGTTTGGCTCGGCAAGACCCAGGTGGCGGCCTCGTCGAGACCTTCAAACTGGCTCCATGTCATGCGCAGGATTTCGGCGCGCCGGGCGCCGGTAAAGATGGCAAGCTCGGTCTTGTCGCAACTATCGACCCAATGTCCGCCAACCGATCGACGTCGATCGATTTCGGCCATCAGGCGCGCGGTTTCCTGCTCGTTCAAATATCGCTCGCGACGGTGCTCGGTATTGCTCTTGACGTGCTGACAGGGATTGTCGGCGCGCATGTTCCATACGAGCGCATGGGCAAAGAGCACCGAGCAGAAGGACTTGACGCGGTTGGCGCGGGTGCTCTTGCCCTCGGTCGTAATCTTGGAATGAAGCTTTCCGATGTCGTCGCGCTCGACCGCCGAAACCTTGGCGCGGCCTAATGCGGGTAGCACGTATTGTTGTGCCATCCCCTCGTATTCTATGCGGGTGCGCTCGGCTCGTTTCGGCAACTCCTCGGCAGCGAATCGCTCCCACAGCTCGGCAACGGTAGGCTCGCGGCGACGCTCCTCGCGTTCGCCTAAAGGGTCGCCGCCAGCATCGACGATGCGGCGCAACTCGGCGGCGCGCTTCCTGGCTTCGGCAATCGGCCATGCGGCAACCTCGCCGATCGTGATCCGGCGCTCGCGGCCGGTATCCTTTAAGCGATAGTTGAGACACCACGATCGCGCGCCGGCCGGGGTGACGCGCAGCATGAAGCCGCGCGGGCTGCGGCGGTCGGCATCGAAATGAACGCCAGCGGTGGCGCTACGAGCGAATTTATCGGTGAGCGGTTCGGACATGACATCCCTTCGTGTCAGCACGGCGCCGAGACCCATGTCAGCGTCGTGTCATGTCAGAATATATGCGCGTTCGTTCGCGATAGCGACGGCTATTTGCGTGAAAGACGCAAAGCTGTTCGTTTGCTGGTTTTCCCAGAGAAGGCGTAAGGCACCGCAAGGGGTGCGCGCCAATTGATCGAACACCCCAAGGATCTGTCGGACCGAATTCACTTCCTCGGCCCGCAGAGCGACGTCGACTTCTTGGCGGGAATGGCGATCTGCGACGCGGTGGTGTTCCCTTATCTCGAGGTCGGTCAATCCTCTTCAGGCCCGATCACCCAGGCTCTCGAGCTCGGCTGCCGAATCATAGCCTCGCGGACGCACACCTTTCTGCAATTCGCCCGTTATCACAAGAACATGATCGAGTTCTTTGACATCGGCAATCACCTCGAATTGGCCGGGCGCCTGCGTGCCCGTCCCCAATTCGATCCTGGAATTCGTGTGCCGATGTTTAATATCGAAACCAACAGGGCGGTCTATGTTGCCGCAAATGGCGGACCGACTGTCACCTCAGAGAGTGTGGTCAGGAATTAACGCAGCCGCTTGGGCCTGGCTGGAGATCCGACGAGCATTGTGTAAACAGCGACGATAGGTCCGCCATATTTCTATGATGGCGCCGGAGCGGTTTTTCGCCGGGCCGCACTGGCAACGAGGCAAGCTGCCAGGGCGATCTTCCCCAACTCTACGCCGAGATCGGTCAGTGTTCGAGCGTAGGTCGCTCTGGACTTGTTGCCGAGGTCGGCATCTCATCGTTGCGAGGCTGACCGAGGCTGGTCGGGCTCAACGGTTGCCGTCATCGAGTCTCGTCTTCGAGGCGGCGCTCGGGCATAGTGGCGGCGATGCAGCAGCGCGGGATCATAGAGCAAGACCTGGTGCTCGTCGGTGGCGGGCATGCGCATGTCCATGTGCTGAAGAGCTTCGGCATGCGACCCGCGCCGGGGGTGCGTGTGACGCTCGTCACGCGCGGCGTCGAGACGCCTTATTCGGGCATGCTGCCGGGTTACGTTGCCGGGTATTACTCGTTCGAGGAATGCCATATCGATCTCGGTCGGCTCGCGACTTTTGCCGGCGCACGGTTGATCCGCGACGAAGCGACCGGCCTCGACCGCGCCGCGCGCGCTGTGCTCACCCGCGGCCATCCGCCGATCCGTTACGACATTCTGTCAATCGATATCGGCTCGACGCCGCGTTCGGATGAGGTTCCCGGCGTCGCAGAGCACGCGATCACGGTCAAGCCGATTGCCCGTTTCGCCGAGTGCTGGGAGGCCTTGCTCGAACGTGCGGCGGAGATGCCGCAGCTGCGCCTCGCAGTGGTCGGCGGTGGCGCCGGCGGCGTCGAGCTTGCCCTGTCGGCGCTCCACCGGCTCGCCCAGCTGAAAGCGGACGCGGTAGAGGTCACGCTCGTCACGAAAGAGGCGTTGCTGCCGTCGCATAACAGCCGGGTCCGCCGCCTCTTCGAGAAGATCCTCGAGGAGCGCCGGATCGCGGTGATGACCGGCACCCCCATCGCTCGCGTCGAACCCGGCGCGCTCGTCTGCGCCGACGGCCGGCGGATCGAGTTCGACGAGGCGTTGTGGGTGACCGAGGCGGGAGCTGCGCCGTGGCTTGCAGAGATCGGCCTGCCGCTAACGGCGGACGGCTTTATTATGGTCGACAACCGGCTGCGTTCGACCGGCGATCTGAAGATTTTCGCCGCTGGCGACGTCGCGACGATGGTCGCCCATTCGCGCGAAAAAGCTGGGGTCTACGCCGTCCGTCAGGGGCCGCCGCTCGCCTCGAATTTGCGACGCGCGCTCGCTCTCAAGCAGCTGCGCCGTGCGGTGCCGCAAAAACGTGCATTGGCGCTGATCGGCACCGGTGACGAGCAGGCGGTCGCCTCGCGCGGACCCTTTGCCGCTTACGGCCCGCGGCTATGGCAACTGAAGGAGTGGATCGATCGCCGCTGGATGCGGCGTTACACTGATCTACCGGATATGCAGCCCGAGCCAGGAGAGGAGCCGATGCGCTGCGGCGGCTGCGCCGCAAAGGTTCCCGCCGCCATCCTCGACCGGGTCATGGGGCAGCTGCAGCCGGCGACCAATGGTGCCGTCATGATCGGTCTCGACAGCCCGGATGATGCGGCGCTGATCTCGTTCCGCGGCGCGCCACCGCTGCTGCAGACTGTCGACTTCTTCCGCGCGATGGTCGACGACCCTCATCTGTTCGGCCGCATCGCCGCCACTCACGCGCTTGGCGACATCTACGCGATGGGCGGCACGCCGGAGACCGCGCTTGCGATTGCCACGCTGCCACCGGCGCGTGCGGCAATCACCGAGCACGACCTCTTTCACATGCTGCGCGGCGCGCTCGATGTGCTCGAACCGGCCGGCGCCGTGCTGGTCGGCGGCCACAGCGCCGAGGGCGCCGAGCTCGCGCTCGGTTTCGCGGTGACCGGCCGGCCGCAACCCGGAAAGCTGCTGCGCAAGGCAGGTCTGCGGCCCGGCGAGCGGCTGATCCTGACCAAGCCGCTCGGCACCGGCGTCATCCTGGCTGCGGCTGCGCGCGGGCTGGTCTCGTCCCGGCTCGTCGAGGCGGTGACCGAGACGATGGTGCAATCGGCCGCCCCCGCCGCCTCTTGCCTTTTGGCATATCGGGCGACCGCGTGCACCGACGTGACCGGTTTCGGCCTGCTCGGCCACTTATTCGAAATGCTGCGTGCCTCGGGTGTCGATGCCGTACTCGACCCCGAGGCGATACCGTCGCTCGACGGCGCATCGGCGCTGCTTGCGCGCGGCATCACGAGTTCGCTGCATGCCGAGAATATCGCCGCGCTAGCGGTCCTCGCTCCGGCGGCGCAACAGCACGAAATCGGGCCGTTGCTGATCGACCCGCAGACCGCCGGCGGGCTACTCGCCGGCATCCCGGCTGCCCGGGCGGCAGCTTGCCTCGGCCAACTGCACGAGCTCGGCTATCGTGCCGCTGTCATTGGCAGCGTGGTGGAGGCGGGTGGCCGAGAACCGCGTGTCTATTTCGAACAAGGGGCCGCGCAGGTGCCCGCGGAGCCCGTGGCCGCGAAATGACCGCGGCCGAACGCCAGGGCAGGGCGGCGCTGCCTTCCGTCGATCGTGTCCTGCGCACCAAGGAAGCCGACGCGTTGATCGTCCGCTACGGGAGGAGCGCTGTCGTCGACGCGATCAGGGCGGCGCTTGAGACGCGCCGATGCCGTGGCGCCGGCGCCTCCGCGGCCGCGATTATCAAGGAGAGCGCTCAATCCCTTGCACGCGAGATGGCGCCCTCGCAGCGGCGGGTATTCAACCTTACCGGCACAGTGCTCCACACTAATCTCGGCCGCGCGCCGCTGCCGGAGGAGGCGATTGCGGCGGCAGTCGAGGCGATGCGCGACCCGACCACACTCGAATACGACATCGACAGCGGTAAGCGGGGCGAGCGCGACGACCATGTTGCCGGCTGGCTGACCCGGCTGATCGCCGCCGAGGCCGCGCTGACCGTCAACAACAATGCCGGTGCGCTGGTGCTGACGCTGAACACGCTCGCCAAGGGGTGCGAGACAATTGTCTCGCGCGGCGAGCTGATCGAAATAGGCGGCTCGTTCCGCCTGCCGGATATTATGGCCCGAGCCGGCACCCGCTTGCGCGAGGTTGGGACGACTAATAGGACGCATCTCGCCGATTACGCCGCGGCGATCGGACCGGAAACTGGTCTCATTCTCAAAGCACATACCAGCAATTATGCCATCGAGGGATTCACCGCCGCGGTGTCCGCGGTCAAGCTCGCGGCGCTTGCCCGCGAACGCGCGATCCCGTTCGTCGAGGATCTCGGCAGCGGATCGCTCGTCGATTTCGAGCGCTGGGGCCTGCCGCACGAGCCGACCGTAGCGGAGGCGCTGGCGCAGGGCGCCGACCTCGTTACGTTCAGCGGCGACAAATTGCTGGGTGGCCCGCAGGCCGGGCTCGTCGTCGGCCGCGCGGACCTTGTCAGGCGGCTCGCACGCAACCCGCTGAAACGCGCCTTACGTCTCGACAAGATCCGGCTGGCGGCGCTCGAAGCGGTCTTGCGCCTATACGTCGATCCCGACCGCCTCGCCGAACGCCTGCCGGCATTGCGGCTGCTGACGCGGCCGGCCGAGGAAATCCGAGCGCTCGGAGAGCGGCTGCTTCCCGCGGTCGAGCGTCGGTTGCATCAAATTGCGGAAGTTTCCCTCGTCGAAACGAAGAGCCAGATCGGTAGCGGCGCGTTGCCGGTATCGTTGTTGCCGAGCACCGCGCTCGCGTTGCGGCCGCGCCAGCGGCGCTCGGGGGCGGCAGTCGAGGGGCTGGCGCGGGCCTTGCGCCTCCTGCCGATCCCGGTCATCAGCCGCATCGAAGCGGGCCGAGTTCTCCTCGATCTACGCTGCCTCGATGACAAAGCCGGTTTCATCGCTCAGCTTGATCAATTCTCGGAACTGGTCTCTGAGACCGCGGGCGGGAGCCTGCCCCTGGCAGGGAACAGGGGCCCGCATGCGGGCGGGACGCTCGTGAGCTGAGACGATGATCCTGGCGACAGCCGGTCATATCGATCATGGCAAGACCGCGCTGGTGCGCGCATTGACGGGGGTCGACGCCGATCGTTTGCCCGAGGAGAAGCGGCGCGGGTTGACGATCGATCTCGGCTTTGCCTACGCGAATTTGCCCGACGGCATCGAACTCGGTTTTGTCGATGTCCCCGGCCACGAACGGTTTCTGCCCAACATGCTCGCCGGTGTGCTGTCGATCGACCGCCTCTTGCTGGTCGTGGCCGCCGATGATGGGCCGCGCCCTCAGACGCTTGAGCACCTCGACGTCCTGGAGTTGATTGGGGTCACTGAGTTGGCCGCGGTCGTCACCAAGATCGACCGCGTCGCGTCGGACCGTGTGGAAGCGGTGACCCTAGAGGTCGAGACGCTGCTCGCGGCGGCAGGATTTACTGAAAGCCCGATTTTCCCGGTGTCGAGCCGGACCGGTGAAGGCATCACGGCGCTCGCCGGCTATCTTCAAGCGAGTGCCCAACTTGCCGCGCGCAAGCGGGTGGCGACCCCGGTCTCGGGCCTGTTCCGGATGCCGATCGATCGCGCCTTTGCGTTGGCGGGTATCGGTCTCGTCCTCACTGGCACCATCGCTGCGGGCTCGGTCGTGCCGGGCGACCGACTCGTCGTCAGCCCGGGCGGCATCCCGGTCCGAATCCGCGGGCTACATGCCCAAAACCGCCCGATCGGCGCCGTCGCCGCCGGCGAGCGGTGCGCCATCAATATTTCCGGGTCGTTTCCGGAAGGGGGTGAGCCAAGCCGCGGCGACTGGATTCTCGCGCCGGACCTGCATGCGCCGACAACGCGGCTCGACCTCTTTGTGCGCGCCTCGCGGTTTGCCGACGCGCCGCTGCGCGACGGGTTGCCGGTGCATCTCCATCTCGGCACGACCGACACCGTCGGCCATGCCGCAGTGCTCGACCAACGGGCGATCGGCCCGGGTGAGACTGGATTCATACAGATTGACCTCGAACACCGGATTGGCGCGCTCTGGGGCGACCGCGTCGTGCTGCGCGACCATGCCGCGCGGCATACCTTGGCCGGCGGGCATGTCGTCGACCCGTTCGCGCCACGGCGGGGCCGTCGGCAGCCGGCGCGGCTCGCCGCGCTCGCGGCGCTTACCACCTCCGATCCGGCGCAGGCACTGACGGGCCTGCTCGCGATCGACGGGGTGGTCGATCTGCCGCATTTCGCGCTGTCGCGGAATCTCACTCCAGTTGAGCTCGATGCGCTCATGCAAGAAGGCGCTTTTCTGCGCGTCGGGCCGGCGCGCGCCTCGGTGGCAGTGACCCCAACGCGGCTCGCTGCGCTGTGCGACAAGATCGTCGATGCGCTCGCCGCCTGGCACCTGGTGCAGCCCGACACGCTTGGTCTGAACCGGCCCGCCTTGTTCGCGCAATTGCGACGGGAAGCACCGGAAGTGGCGCTCGATGCGGCGCTGTCCGAGCTCGCCGGCACCGGCCGCGCCGCGCGGCAGGGGCCGGTATGGCGGTTGCCCGAGCATCAGCCGCGTCTGACGAGGGCGGATGAGCAGCTTTGGGTGCGGGTCGGCCCGCTGCTCGCCGCCGAACACCTGCGCCCGCCACGAGTGCGCGAGCTGGCGGCCGCGCTCGGCCTCGAACCCGATGCCGTCGATCGCTTCCTTGCCCGGGCCGAGCGGCTGGGGCGAGTCGCGCGCGTCGCCGACAACCGTTTCTTTTTGCCCGAGACGCTCGCGCACTTGGCCGAAATTGCCCGCGAGCTCGCCGACAGCTCGCCCGAAGGCACGTTCACTGCTGCGACTTTCAAGGACCGCTCCGGCATCGGCCGCAACCTGACGATCCGCATCCTGGAATTTCTCGACAGGATGGGCGTCACCCGGCGCCTTGGCGATGCGCGGATCGTACTGCGCGGGGCTGATGTGTTCCACTGACCGGACAGACGCGGAGCCGCCTCGCGCAGTACGGAGAAATGCTATAGTCCGATCGGAAGAGTATCGGGTCCGGTGACTCGCGCGGGCTTCAAACCCGTTGGAGGGCGCCAGGCGTCCTCGGTAGGTTCGACTCCTGCCTCTTCCGCCATCGGTTGCGTGCGGGGTCGGTTCCCGTCAAAGTGGGCCGCCATTAACTAAGACAGGGCGCTTCATGGCAGATCTCACGATCTATCTCGGGAACAAGAATTATTCGTCGTGGTCGTTGCGGCCCTGGCTCGTTCTCAAACATGTCGGGGTGCCGTTCGAGGAAATCGTGATCCCGCTCTACGAGCCGACAAGCAAAGCCACGATCATGAAATACTCGCCTTCAGGTACGGTGCCGGCGTTACGACACGGCCAGCTCGTGGTTTGGGACAGCCTGGCGATTTGCGAATACCTCGCAGAGTCATTTCCGACCTTTCAGCTCTGGCCAAAGGACCACGATGCGCGCGCGGTTGCCCGGTCGGTATGCGCCGAGCTGCATTCGGGTTTTCAGGCGCTGCGCAGCTATTTGCCGATGAATGTACGCTCGAGCTTCCCCAATCGTGGTGTAACCGCCGAAGTTCAGAGCGAAATCAACCGCGTCATGGCGATCTGGCGCGATTGCCGTAAGCGTTTTGGCGAAGGAAGGGGCGATTTCTTGTTTGGGCACTTCAGCATTGCCGATGCGACCTACGCGCCGATCGCTACCCGCTTCCGGACCTACAAGATTCAGCTCGAGCGCGATGCACACACTTATTGCGACGCGATAATGGCTCTTCCCGCGATGCAAGAATGGGTTGCTGCAGCCCGTAACGAGCCGATGATCGTCGATAAATATGAGTTTTGAGGATCGATCGACATGTCCGACCCGCGGACCGCGCCTTACGGTTCCTGGTCCTCGCCGATCACCTCCGACCTGATCGTCGCCTCCTCGATCGGGCTCGGCGAAATCTTCCTCGATGGCGCCGATGTCTACTGGCTCGAGTTCCGCCCGCAGGAAGGCGGGCGATCAGTCGTCGTCCGCCGCGCCGCGAATGGCACTGCGGTCGATCAAACCCCGGCCGGTTTCAATGTGCGGACGCGCGTGCACGAATATGGGGGTGGCGCTTATCTCGCCAGCGGTGGTGTCGTCTATTTCTGCAATGATGCCGACCAGCGGCTTTATCGACAGGAGCCGGGCGCGGCACCCGTCGCGATCAGCTCGGAGCCCGCTCAGTCTCGCGGCATGCGCTACGCCGACGGGGTAATCGACGCTCCGCGCGGACGGATGATCTGCGTGCGCGAAGACCACATGGCCGAGGCGCAGGAGCCGGAGAACACACTGGTCGAACTCGCGGTCGACGGCTCCCGGCCGCAGCGCGTTTTACAGTCGGGCCGCGATTTTTATGCGGCACCGCGTCTCAGCCCCGATGGCCGCCGGCTCGCCTGGCTCGAATGGCGCCACCCCAATATGCCCTGGATCGGTTGTGAGTTGTGGGTAGCGGAGTTTGCTCGCGACGGCTCGCTCGGTGCAAAGCGGTTGGTTGCCGGAGGCGACGACGAGTCGATCTTCCAGCCCGAATGGTCTCCCGATGGAACACTTTATTTCGTCTCCGACCGCGCGCAGGCTACGCTCAGCGAAAGATGGTGGAACCTGTTTCGCGTGCGTCGCGATGCGTTGGATACGGGCGCTCCGGTCGAGCCGGTCTTTCCGCTGGCGGCGGAGTTCGGCCGCGCACAGTGGCAGTTCCGGCTGTCGACATTTGCCTTCGTTTCCGCAAGCCAGCTCGTCTGCACTTACGTGCGGGATGGGGTCTCCCGCCTAAGCGTCGTCGATCTGAGCTCGCTCGAGGCCCGCCCCATCGCGACGGAGTATGAAGACATCTCGTGGCTACGCGCGAATAGCGACCGGGTCTATTTCCGCGGCGGCTCGCCAACTGCCCCGCCGGCCGTGGTCGAGCTCGACCCGGGTACCGGGCGCAAGACGGTCTTAAAGCTTTCAACCACCGAGGAGGTCGAAGATTATCGCAAATATTTTTCCGTGCCGGAGCCGGTAACTTTTGAGACCGACAATGGGTTGCAGGCGCACGGCTTGCTTTACGCGCCATGCAACGCCGATTTCGCGCCTCCCGCCGACGAGCTGCCGCCGCTGCTCGTGCATTGTCACGGCGGCCCGACTTCGGCGGCCTCGCCGACGCTGAGCTGGGGCACGCAGTACTGGACCAGCCGCGGCTTTGCCGTTCTCGATGTCAATTATGGCGGCAGCACCGGCTATGGCCGCGAGTATCGGCTGCGGCTGCAGGGCAATTGGGGAATCGTCGATGTTGCCGATTGCGTCAATGGCGCCCGCCATCTCGCGGCGCTGCGGCGGGTCGATCCGGCGCGGTGGGCCATCAGCGGCTCCAGTGCGGGCGGCTATACGACGCTGGCGGTGCTGACCTTTCGCAAGGAATTCAAGACCGGGGCCAGCTATTACGGCGTCAGCGACCTCGAGGCGCTGGCCAAAGACACGCATAAATTCGAATCGCACTATCTCGATGGCCTTATCGGACCCTATCCCGAGCGCAGAGACCTTTATGTCGCGCGATCCCCGGTCCATGGAGCGCGACTGCTGTCGGTGCCCGTGGCCTTCTTTCAAGGCGCCGAAGACAGAGTGGTCCCGTCGCAGCAGGCCGAGGAGATGGTCGAAGCGCTGCGCCAGCGACGCATTCCGTTCCTCTATCTTCTGTTCGACGGTGAGCAACACGGCTTCCGCCGCGCCGACAACATCAAGCGGGCGCTCGACGCCGAACTCTATTTCTACGCAACCTTTCTGACGGATCAGAAGCTGGCGTTCCGCTTTTAACAAACGAGAAGTTCGTCGAGGGTTCGGCCGAGACGGGCGAGGTCTGATTCGCGCGACAGGCGATGGTCACCGTCCTTCATCAGCTTCACGACGACATCGCTGCTGGTGCGCCCCGCATCACGAGATGCCGCTTGCCGTCCTCGAACAGGCTCATTCGATGAGCGTACCCGGCAGGGTCGTATTCGGAGAGCAGCGTCAAGCCCCCGCTTTCTCGCAACTGTTGCTGCTGCACTGGGTCGAGCCGCGGCCAGAGAAGATCCTCGGTGAAATCGGGTGCCGCTGCGACGCCGACAAGCCCCTCTATGCGCGCGGGTCTGGCGAGCGCGACGAGCAGCATGATCCACCCGCCCATGCTCGAGCCCACGAGGATCTGCCGCCCCTGCGTCAGCGAATCGACCACCGCAATTGCATCTTCCGCCCAGCGCCCGATCGTGCCGATAGACGCCTCACCGCTCGAAGCACCGCGGCCAAAATGGTCGAAGCGCACAAAGGCCTGTCCTCGGCGGCAGCAATAATCTTCGAGATACAATGCCTTGTTCCCGCTCATGTTGGAATGGAAGCCACACAGAAAGACAATTCCGGGGGCTTCTCCGACGAGCCGGTGGTAGGCAATTGTTGCTCCATCACTGCATGTTAGTATTTCGGGCGAGCGCATCTGGGTTCGACGGCAGTTGCGAAATGAGCCCTGACGATAGCATTGCACCCACCACGGCGGCAGGCCCTGCGCCGACGGTGCTGCAGATCGTCCCTAGCCTCGTCTCCGGCGGGGCGGAGCGCGGTACGGTCGAACTCGCCGCCGCGCTCGCCGAAGCGGGGTGGAGATCCTATGTGGCATCAAGCGGCGGTGCGTTGGAGCGGGCTGTCATTCAGGCTGGCGCGAGGCATTTGACCCTTCCATTGGCGTCGAAAAACCCGCTGGTGATGCGGCGCAACACAAACGCTCTGGTGCGGCTGATCCGCGAGCTCGGCATTGATCTCGTCCATGCCCGCAGCCGCGCCCCGGCTTGGAGCGCGTGGGCCGCCGCTCGGGTGACCGGTTGCCGATTCGTGACGACCTTTCACAATGCCTATGGCGCACGTACCGCACTCAAGCGCCGATACAATTCGGTGATGGCGCGCGGCGAGCGGGTCGTTGCGATCTCGCATTTCGTCGCCGATCACGCCGCGACTGTCTATGGGATCGGACCTGATCGGCTGCGCGTCATACCGCGCGGCGTCGATCTCGGCAGCTTCGATCCGATGCGGATTGGCGCACAGCGGGTTGCCGATCTCGCGCGTCAATGGCGAGTGCCCAGCGACACCCCGGTCGTGATGCTTCCGGGCCGCCTGACGCGCTGGAAGGGTGCGCTCGATCTGATCGCAGCAATCGCGGCGCTCGGTCGGCGCGACCTGTGCTGCGTACTGGTCGGTTCAGAGCAGCACTGCGGCTTTCGAAAGGAACTCGACGCTGCTACAGCGCGACTTGGGGTCGCCGCCCTCTTTCGCATCGTCGGCGAATGCCGGGATATGCCGGCTGCATATATGCTGGCCGATGTCGTCGTTTCCGCCTCGAGCGACCCAGAGGGGTTCGGGCGCGTGGTCGTTGAGGCCCAGGCAATGGGGCGGCCGGTCGTCGCCACCGATCATGGGGGCGCCCGCGAGACGATCTTGCCCGGGGTTACCGGATGGTTGGTGCCGCCGCGCGATCCCGTTGCTCTTGCCTCAGCGATCGATGAGGCGCTCTTGCTCCCGGCGAATGAGCGAGAATGCCTTGCCAGACGCGCGATTACGCATGTTGCGGCCCACTTCACCCGCGAAGCGATGTGCGCGCGCACGATCGGGGTATACGAAGAACTCCTGTTTCCCGAGGCGAGTGCATTCCGAGAAGCGGCGCGGGCCGCCGTCGAAGGGTAAGGCCCTCGCCTCTACCTTGACGCGGATGGGGTGGCTCGCGATATTCGGGGGCATGAACGGAAGCGGCCGGATCCCCGTCGCGACAACTACCAGCACCCGCCATGGCGGGGCGCCGGGAGGTTGCGCGCGCTGATTCAGCGGCAAAAGCTCACCCTGAACGACCCCGCCGGCCAACGGACGGGGTTTTTCGCGACTAGCTCGCCCCGTCGGAATGGCCGATAACGACGGAGAGAATGGCGAGATGATCGAGCAACCCGAGGACAACCTTCAGGCCCCGGTCTCGCCCGGGCAGACTTGCGCGCCGGGCCCGGTCGCGCTGACCCTGCCGGACGGCAATCGCCTGGAATTTGTGGGCCCGGTCAGTGGCACCGATATCGCGGCAGCGATCGGCCCGGGTCTCGCGAAGGCGGCCATCGCGATCAGGGTCGACGGCCGGCTGCGCGATCTCGCGACGCCGATCGAATGCGATGCCGCGGTTTCGATCGTCACTCGGGAAACCGGCGATGGGCTCGAGATCCTGCGCCATGATGCGGCGCATGTAATGGCCGAGGCCGTCAAGGAACTCTATCCTGAAACACAGGTGACGTTTGGGCCGGCTACCGAGACCGGTTTCTATTACGATTTCGCCCGTGCTGTGCCGTTCACTCCCGAAGACCTCGAGAGGATCGAGGCGCGGATGCGCGAGGTCGTGCGCCGCGACGAAAAAATCACGCGCGATGTGTTGGACCGCGACGCGGCCATCGCGTTTTTCCGCGGCATCGGCGAGACCTACAAAGCCGAGTACATCGGCGAAATCCCGGAAGGCGAGGAGATCACGCTCTATCGGCAAGGCGACTTCGTCGATCTCTGTGTTGGGCCGCATCTTCCTTCGACCGGCTATCTCGGCCAGGCTTTCAAGCTGATGAACGTCGCCGGCGCGTATTGGCGCGGCGATCCGCGGAACGCGCAGCTGCAGCGCGTCTACGGGACTGCTTGGGCTAGCGAGAAAGATCTAGACCAATACCTGTACCGGCTCGAAGAGGCGGAGCGGCGCGACCACCGGCGGCTGGGGCGCGAGCTCGACCTGTTCCATTTGGGCGAAGAGGCGGTGGGCAGCGTCTTCTGGCACCCGAAGGGCTGGACGCTCTACAGAACAATAGAAGCTTACATGCGCCGACGACTCGACGCGGCCGGCTATCAGGAAGTGCGCGGGCCGCTGCTCCTCGATCGCAGCCTGTGGGAGGCCTCTGGACACTGGGAGAACTTCCGGGAGAACATGTTCATCGCTGAAAGCCGCGACGATCGGGTGCTCGCGGTCAAGCCGATGAACTGCCCGGGCCATGTGCTGATCTTCGGCGACCGTCTCAGGAGCTACCGCCAACTTCCACTGCGGCTGGCGGAATTCGGCAGCTGCCACCGGAACGAGCCGTCGGGCGCGCTGCATGGGCTGATGCGGGTCCGTGGCTTCATCCAGGACGACGCACATATCTTCTGCACGGAAGACCAGGTCACCGGAGAAGCGATCGCCTGCAGCAAGTTGCTGTTGTCGATCTACCGAGACTTCGGCTTCGAGGATATCGAGATCAAATTCGCTGACCGGCCGCCCGTACGGGTCGGCAGCGATGCGGTCTGGGACCGGGCCGAGCATGATCTGAAAGCGGCGGTCGAGGCGGCCGGCCTCGCCTATACGCTCAACCCCGGAGAGGGCGCGTTTTACGGGCCGAAGCTCGAGTTCCATCTTCGCGACGCGCTCGGCCGCCAATGGCAATGCGGCACGATCCAGCTCGATTTCAATATGCCGGGGCGGCTCGGAGCCGTCTATGTCGGGGAGGATGGCGCGCGACATACCCCGGTGATGATCCACCGGGCGATCCTCGGCTCGATGGAGCGGTTTATCGCCATACTGATCGAGCATTATGCCGGACGCTTTCCGCTATGGTTGGCTCCGGTTCAGGTGGTTGTCGCGACGATTACTTCCGAGGCCGCGGAGTATGCCGCAGACGTCGTCCGGGAGTGTGCCGTGTCCGGGCTAAGGGTCGAACTCGACACCAGTAACGAGAAGATCAGCTACAAGGTGCGCGAGCACAGCCTCGCAAAGGTGCCGATCATGCTGGTGGTTGGACGCCGCGAGGCAATGAACCGGTCGGTTGCCTTGAGAAGGCTGGGGGGTAAAGAGCAGGAGCCCCTTGCGCTTGGCGAAGCCGTTGCTAGATTGACAGCGGAGGCGGCGGTTCCTTCGTCTTGACTAGGCGTCGCCGCGTGTCATTTTCGTACCCGATCAACCAGAAATAGGAGATCATACATAGCTAGACCACCCATGAATGTTACGCCCACCCGCGAGGGACCCCGAATCAATGAAGAAATCGGTGTCATGCGAGTTCGCCTCGTTGATCAGCGAGGCCAGATGGTGGGTGTAGTCGGGCGCAGTGAAGCGCTCGTAATGGCAGCCAATGCCGGTCTCGATCTGGTCGAAATAGCACCTAATGCCGATCCTCCAGTCTGCAAAATACTCGACTTCGGCAAATATAAATACGAAGAGCAAAAGAAAAAGAACGAGGCGCGCAAAAAGCAAAAGATCATCGAAGTCAAGGAAATTAAGCTTCGTCCTGGCATCGACGACCACGATTACGAGGTCAAGCGCCGAAGCATGGTTAAATTCATCGAGGAGGGAGATAAGGTGAAGGTGACCATGCGGTTCCGCGGGCGCGAACTGGCGCATCAGGAGTTGGGTATGGACGTGCTGATCCGCGTCCGTGATGATCTCGACGAAATCGCCAAAGTCGAGCAAATGCCGCGGATGGAAGGCCGGCAGATGACGATGGTCGTGTCGCCGAAATAATCATGTAGCAAGAGTGGCCGCCGAACGCGGGCGGGAGCGCCGCCTCGCTACCCTGACGAACCTTTTCCGCGATTTAGGCGATCTGCAACACGATGCTTCCACCAAAGCTCCAGGAGAGCCGAGCTCGCTGGATTTGTATTATTAAATTGACAAGGAGTTATGGATCTAGTATTGTGACTCCAGCTTCGGGCGCGGCCGAAAGATTTGTGCAGTTGATGTCGTCATCCTCGCGAGGCTGTATTGTTCCGCCGAAAACAGCGGAAACAGCGAAAAAACAGCAGCCGTCTCGCTGTTTTTTCGCTGGCCCAAAGCGCCAGAATCGAGGATTTCTGCGGAGAATGAGATCCCGATCGCTGTAAATTTGGTGGAAAAACAGCGAAAACAGCGAGAACACCTGGAATGAGGACGCGTTGGCAGGCACTAATTGTGCTCGGATAGTCGGTGGGCGTACGTTGGCGCGGAAGGCAGAAGCCGAAGGAGGTCCTGCTGGGGAGCAAGCCGCCGAGAAATGGTCGGCGGGAAACTCACGGTGATGTCGCCGGCGCCGACGGGCGATGCTCGCTGGTTCACGGCATGGGTTGCGCATCGGTCATCATCATAGACTCCGCATCCTGAAACCCACCGCGGTGCCGGGAAGGGATGAGAAGAGCCAATGAAACAGGCGCTCTGGCATCTCTTGAGCGACCTTCTGACGGCAACCGTGTTTTTGATCACCTACGCAGTCTCGAGCAATGTGCGGATTGCGGCAGGCGTTGCTGTTCTCATCGGCCTAGCGCACGCCGCTTCCTCTCGATTGGTAGGGCGGCGGAACCAGCCGATAAAGTGGGCTGGCTTTGGCGTTCTCTTGGCGCTCGGCAGTGCAACAATCCTGTCACTGAACCCGCGCTTCATGATGGTCAAGCCGAGCCTTGTCCATTTTGGCGTTGCAGCCGGGATGTTCCGACGCGGCTGGATGGTCGCCTACATCACCCCTATTGCTCGCCAAAATGTGCCAGCGGCAGTCATCGTAGCCGCCGGATACGCCTGGGCGGCGCTGATGGCGGCGCTGGGCCTCACCAACGCGGTCATCGCCTTGGACCTCGATCTGACCACTTGGGCGTGGTTCATTTTGGTCGGCTCAGTCGGCGCCAAGCTTGGGGCGGTCGCCCTCCAATACACGGTATTTCGAACCATCGTGCGCCGACGGCTTACCCAGCCGGCGGCTTAGCACGTCGGATGGTTACCGGTGGCCGAACCCGCCAGTATGGGCAAATCCGCCGAGATGAGCAAAGCCATGGCCAAAGCCATTGACACCGGGGTGAGCAAAGCGAACCCCCGCTGCTCGACTGGCCCGACCAGCAAAGCGGTTGGGAAACCGGTGCCGCCGGTTGCCGGAGAAAAACCCGTCGAACCCCCAATACGGCCAGTAGCCATAATCGTACGGCCAGTAACCTGAATCATTCGGCCCGTAGGCGTAACTCGGCGCGACGCAGCCATAGCCGGGCTCATAGAAAGAGCCGGCGGAGCAGGCGTAAGCAGCCGGAGGAGGCGGGATCGGGGACGGAGGTGAGCCGCGAAGCACTACCGGCGAGCTATCCTCATCAGAGGAGGGCACGGTTGTCTCGCTGCCTCCGCGAATCACGAGTGTAGTTGCACTCAAGGTGGCGGCGGTGGAGGGGGGCGCAGCCGCGAAGGCCGCTGCAGCAAATGCCGCCGCGATGCCGATCCCATTCAGCAGCACCGGCAGCGGTCTTCCGGAGATCCTGATGCAGTTCATCCTCGCCTCGCCCTTCCTTGCTTTCACTCCGCTGGATCGCTATATAGCGCGGCTCAACCGGGCGAGAAGCCGCGATGCGCGTATGTTTTGGCGCGGCTGGCCTGACACGGATGCAGAGATGCCGAAACTCAAGAGCAAGAGCGGTGCGAAGAAGCGCTTCGGCCGCACCGCCACCGGCAAAATCAAACGGAACTGGGGTCACAAACGCCACCGGTTGATCAGCAAATCGACGCAGGGTAAGCGGCTGCGGCGCGGCACGACGACCTTGGAGAAGGGCGACGCCAAGCTCGTTCTGACCTATCTGCCGTATCTGCGGGGATGAGCGATGGCGCGGGTTAAACGCGGGGTCACGACCCACGCACGCCACAAGAAGATCCTTGGGCTCGCCAAGGGCTACCGCGGCCGTGGCAGCAAGGCGTACCGAGTTGCGATCGAGAAAGTCGAGAAGGCGCTGCGTTACGCCTATCGCGACCGGCGTAACCGCAAACGGGATTTTCGTGCCTTGTGGATTCAGCGGATCAATGCTGGTGCTCGCGAGCACGGTTTGACCTATTCGCAGTTCATGCATGGCATCAAGCTGGCTGGCCTCGATCTCGACCGCAAGGTGCTCTCCGACATCGCGGTGCGCGAGCCGCAGGCATTCGAGGCGATCGTGACGACCGCGCGCGACGCTCTGGCGCCGCCGCCGACCGCGGCGGCTGGCTGACCGTGCGACTGAACGTGTCCAACCGATTTAGCGGCGGGTCCAATAGGTGAGGCTCTAAGCAAGCCGCTTGCGGAGAAGCGGAAATGGTAATGCAAGGGCCGTGTTTATCGGCCCTTTTCTTTTGGGACTGAAGCAATGGCAGATTTCGACCTGACGAGCGAGGAGACCCTTCGCGAGATCGCCGCGGCTCGATCGCCCGAGACGCTGGAGGAGATCCGCGTCAAGCTTCTCGGGCGGCGCGGCTCGCTGACTTTGGCGATGCGCGAACTCGGTGCGCTCGCTCCCGACGAACGGCGGCGCGTCGGCGCAGACCTGAACGCCGCCAAAGACCGGATCACCGCCGCGCTCGCCGAAGCCGGTGCGCGGCTCGGGCGCGCGGCTCTCGAAGCGCGGCTCGCCAGCGAGCGCGCCGATGTTACCCTCCCCGTGAATTTCGCAGAGACAGGGCGCATCCATCCGATCAGCCAGACCGTAGACGAGACCGTCGCGATTTTTGGCGAGATGGGCTTTGCCGTCGCCGAAGGCCCGCATGTAGAGGAGGATTTCTACAACTTCACGGCCCTCAATATCCCGCCGGAGCATCCCGCAAGACAGGAGCACGACACCTTTTATCTTCCTGAGCGGCCGGACGGCAGTCGGCCGGTGCTGCGCACGCACACCTCGCCTGTGCAGATCCGCAGAATGCTCGCGCAAAAGCCGCCGATCCGCATCATCGTGCCGGGGCGGACTTTCCGCTGCGACCACGATGCGACGCATTCGCCGATGTTTCACCAGGTCGAGGGACTGGTCGTCGACCGGACGACGCATATGGGACACTTGAAGGGATGCCTGATCGAGTTCCTCCGCGCCTTTTTTGGTGTCGACGACCTGCCGGTCCGCTTTCGCCCGAGCTATTTCCCGTTCACCGAGCCCTCGGCCGAGGTCGACATCGGCTGCTCACGCGGCGGTGGGGAGCTGAAGATCGGCGCCGGTGGCGATTGGCTCGAAATCCTCGGGAGCGGCATGGTCCACCCGCAGGTACTGAAAAATTGCGGCATCGATCCGGGTGAATATCAAGGTTTTGCGTTCGGCATGGGGATCGAGCGAGTCGCGATGTTGAAATACGGCATCCCAGATGTGCGGGCATTCTACGAGTCAGATCTGCGCTGGCTTCGCTACTACGGGTTTCTGCCGCTCGATGTGCCCTCGCTCGTGCGCGGTCCGCTTGCGGGCGGAGGCACGGTATGAGGACGACACTCGGCTGGCTGAAGACCCATTTGGAAACCGACGCCCCGCTCAACGCGATCACCGACCGGCTCGTCATGCTCGGCCACGACGTCGAGGGAGTTGAAAACCGCGCCGCCGGCCTCGAACCGTTCAAGGTGGCCGCGGTCGTTTCGGCTGAGCGCCATCCGAACGCCGACCGGCTCAAACTCTGCGTCGTCGATACCGGCAGGGGTCAGGTTCAGGTGGTCTGCGGCGCTCCCAACGCGCGCACCGGGATGAAGGGCGTGTTCGCGCCTGCCGGAACGATCATCCCGCGTACCGGCGAGGTGCTGAAGGAAACGGTGATCCGCGGCGTGGCTTCGCGCGGCATGCTATGTTCGAGCTACGAGCTTGGTCTCGGCGACGATCACGAGGGGATCATCGAATTGCCCGATGACGCGCCGGTCGGTGAGCCCTATGCGAGTTTCGTGGGCCTCGGTGACGCCGTCCTCGACATCAAAGTGACGCCGAACCGCGCCGACTGTCTTGGCGTCGGTGGGATCGCGCGGGATCTCGCGGCTGCCGGCCTCGGCTGTCTGAAACCGCTCGATACGAGCCCGGTTCCGGGCAGCTTCCGGTCATCGATTGAAGTGCACATCGAGGATCTTTCCGCTTGTCCGCTATTCGTCGGCCGGTACCTCCGCGGGGTGCGCAATGGTCCAAGCCCGGACTGGCTGCAGAAGCGGCTGGAAGCGGTCGGGCTGAGGCCGATCTCGGCGCTCGTCGACGTCACGAATTTTCTCACCCTAGATGTGAATCGGCCGCTCCACGTCTTTGATGCAGGCTGCCTCGCGGGCGATCTCATCGTGCGGCTGGCGCGGCCGGGCGAAACATTGCTCGCCCTCAATGGACAGGAATACGCGCTCGACCCAGAGGTGACGGTCATCACCGACCCGGTCGGTGTGCGGAGCCTCGGCGGCGTGATTGGCGGCGAGAGTACGGGGTGCAGCGAGGCAACGACGCTGGTCTTCATCGAGGCCGCGTTGTTCGATCCGGTGCGGACTGCCGCTACCGGCCGCAGGCTCAACATTACAAGCGATGCGCGGTATCGCTTCGAGCGCGGCCTCGATCCAGCCTTTGTCAGGGACGGGCTCGAAATCGCAACCCGGCTAATACTTGAAATCTGCGGCGGCGAGGCCTCGGATATTGTCACCGCCGGTTTCGTGCCCGACTGGCGGCGTCGCTATGTGCTGCGGGCCGACCGGCCGGCGACCCTCGGTGGTCTCAACGTTCCGCATGATGAGAGTGCTCGGATCCTTACCGCCCTCGGGTGCGAGGTCGAGGCCCTGCCGATCGGGGACCTCTCGGTCGAACCGCCTTCTTGGCGCGGTGACATCGTTGGCGAGGCCGACCTCGTCGAGGAGGTGCTGCGGATCAAGGGCTACGACCAGATCGCAGCCGTGCCACTCAAGCGCGACGAGGCCGTGCCGCGCCCGGCGCTCGCGCCGGCGCAACGACGGGCTGAGCTGGTGCGCCGTACGCTCGCCGAGCGCGGGTTGACCGAGGCGGTGACGTTTTCGTTCATCGCCGCGCGGGAAGCCGAGCGGTTCGGCGGCGTCAAGCCGGAATTGCGGCTCGTCAATCCGATCAGCGCCGATCTCGATGTTATGCGTCCATCGCTGTTGCCCGGGCTCGTCACAGCGGCACGCCGGAATGCCGACCGCGGCCTCCCTGATGCAAGCTTGTTCGAGGTCGGTCCGCTCTATCATGACGACACACTCGAGGGGCAGGTTCTCGTGGCAGCCGGGGTTCGAGCGGGCCATACCGGCCCCAAGCACTGGCGCGCGCCGCCGCGCGAAGTCGACCTGTACGACGTCAAGGCCGACGCGCTTGCCGCCCTCGCCGCGATGGGCGCACCCACGGAGAACGTCCAGGTCACCGCTGAGCCTCCTCCTTGGTACCACCCCGGCCGGGCCGGAACTGTTCGGCTTGGTCCACGGGTGCTCGGTGCCTTCGGCGAATTACATCCCGCGGCGCTCGAAGCCCTTGATGCGCAACCGCCGATCGCTGCGTTCGAGGTCTTTCTCGATGCCGTGCCGGAGCCGCGCGCCGCTCGGATAAAGCCGCCACTGCGCCTGTTGGTGTTCCAGCCGATCGAGCGTGATTTCGCGTTCGTCGTCGACCGCGAGCTTCCCGCCGAAAGCCTGCTGCGCGCCGCCCGCGGCGTCGACCGCAAGCTCGTTTCCGAGATCCGCCTGTTTGATGTCTACGAAGGGGCCGGTTTACCGGAAGGCAAGAAGTCGCTCGCCCTCACCGTCGTGCTGCAGCCGCAGGAGCGGACACTGACCGATGCCGAAATCGAGGGCTTCTCGAGAAGGCTGATCGCGCAGGTGGAGAAGGCGACCGGCGGCGCGCTGCGTGGATAGCTTTCAACCACTCATAAAATTGTTGAGCTCGGGCGTGGCCATCGAGAGGTCGACATATCCGAAGGTGCCCCGGTCTTTGACTTCACGGGCGGCATTGGCAAGCCCCGTCATCGCCGCCCGGTAAAGTGAGGTCGCCAGGCTAATTCGTTTTACGCCGGCCTCTGCGAGCTCCGCGGTGGTAAATGTGCGTCCCTTGATGCCGGCCATGAAGTTGAACGGCCGCGACAACGCCGCGCATACCGTCTGCACGGCCGCGAGATCGGGCAAGCCCGGTGCCATCAGCACATTGGCGCCAACCGCCTCGAAAGCTTGCAACCGCTTGATCGTGTCGTCGAGGTCAGGATTACCGCGCAGAAAATTCTCGGCGCGCGCGGTCAATGTAAACGGGAACGGCAGCGCGCGTGCCGCCGCTACCGCCGCCGCCATTCGCTCTTGCGCGTGGCCAAGCTCAAACAATGGCTTCTGCGCATCGCCGCTGTAATCCTCGATCGTGCAGCCAACCAAACCGGCCGCAGCAGCGAGGCGGATCGTCTCTGCAACGCCTTCCGCCGCATCATCGAAACCCTTTTCCAAATCGGCCGAGACCGGGAGATCGGTCGCCTCGACGATCGCGCGGCAATGGGCAATCGCCTCCGCTCGCGTAACCATGCCGTCGCGGCGGCCGAGGACGCCGGCCGAGGCGCCGCTTGACGTCGCCAGGGCCTCAAAACCGAGGCCGGTGAGAATCCGCGCAGAACCCGCATCCCACACATTCCCGATGACGAAACATCCGGGGGCTTGGTGTAGCGCGCGAAACCGGTTGGCCTTATCGATTTGGCTCGATGTCATGCCTTCCTCCTCGCTTGGCCTGTCGGCATAGGCTGGTTTTGACTAAGAGGCTTTGGCCATGGTCCCGGTGAGCATATCGGCCTTACGGTTGAGCGCTGCGACGAGGCCATCGATGCCCTCGGTCTTCAGGATCGCGGCGAATTCGGAGCGGCGCGTCGCCACCTCGCTGATCGCGCCGTCGAGATAGATGTCGGCGATCAGCCAGACCTCGCCGCTGCGTCGCATCATGTAGTCGATCTTGACCGGTTCGCCGTTGGCCCTGATGATCTGGCTCTTCACCATGACCCCGGCGCCGCTGGGCTGCTCGCCGGTCACTTCGAGCTTCTGACCGGCATAGCTGTCGAAGCGGTCGGCATAGATTGCCGCGATGTAGCGCGCAAAGCTGTCGGTCACCTGCTGACGCTGCGCCTCGCTCAGACCGGCCCAGGACGCGCCGACCGACAGCCGCGCCATCGACGCGAGGTCGAAGCTGCGGCGAATGACCGGCTCCAGCTGCGTAAAGCGCCCGCTCTGCCCGAGCGTCCGGCCGTTCTTCATCGCGCCAAGCAGCGCATCGTAGAGCCCGCGCACGGTGTCGCCGCCGCTCGCCGGCGCCGCGTCCGCGCCATTGGTGACCATCCCGAAAGCGAGCCCGGCGGCAACAGCCGCAGCTTTCCACATCGCGGTTCTGGCTATAATCGGCGTCCTCACGATTCCGTCCTCCTGTCCATCCACCACCATAGTCGATGTTGCCTTATCGCACTTGGTGGATTGACACTCGTTTTACAAAGCGTAAAGAAACCCTAAATTGATCTGATCGGGTAGAGACGTTTGGTAGGTTGAGTAAACCCAATGGGACGGAGGCCGGTTTGCCGCGTCCGGACGGCGTGTCCGCTATCGGGACGGTTACAGCCATGATCTTCGAGGGTACCTATCGCAGCGGCAAAATCTGGCATGCCCGCGTGGTCGCCGGCGATCGGATGATGCCGGTGCGAATAGAGTTCGATACCGCATTCGGCATCGTCATGGGGCATCTCGCCGAGCTGCCCGGTCGCGGCTCCGATCTCCACCTGGCGCGGGAATCTCACGGCGCGGTTCCCATGCGGGTCTCTTCGACAAAGTGCTCGGTGGCCTGATCGATCGCCCGGCCTCTGCGGCCGCGCGGCGTCAGAATGTAGAGCGAAGCGCCGCTGCCGCGACGCTCGTCGGCGGGTTGCGGCGGCAGCGGGACCTCGTAGGCAACCGGCGCAGCGTGATCGGCTAGCAGCAGCTCGGGCCGGTAAACCTTGTTCAGGCTGAACAGACTTTTGGCGAAGTTGGTATGCCCGCGCAGCAGCAGTCGCAAGAGAATTCCGGAGACGTCCCGCAGCTGGCTCCAGCCGAGATGCTTCGTGTAGATCGCGCGCTGCGTTGTCACCAGCTCGCGGTAGAACTCATCGAGCGGCAGGCGGGTCGGCAGCACCGCATGCTGGATGTCGAACAGGCGGTAGTCGCGCGTCGCGAGCCGCCGTTCGTCGGTGATCCAGCTCTCGGTCCCCGGATAGGGGGTATTGATGCTGATATTGATGACGTCCGGCATTTCCAGACACCACTCGCGGACGATCCGAAACCGCTCATGGTCCCAGTCCGGGTCGGCAATCAAGTTGATCGCGACATTAACGCCGAGCGAGCGGGCGAATTCGACCGCTTCGAAATTGCGGTCGACCGAGACGCGCTTGCGGAATTTGCGCAGCCCCTCCTCGTCGATCGCCTCGAGACCGAGAAACATGGTTTTGAGCCCGAGCCGCTTCCACAGGCGGAAGACGTCCTTGTGGCGCAGCAACACGTCGCCGCGCGTCTCGAGGTAATACCGCTTGCGGATGCCGGCCCGGACGATCGCCTCCCCGATCTCCATTCCGTGCCGCTCGTGGACAAAGGCGACGTCGTCGACGATGAAAACTCCCGGCTCGCGGATCGATTGCAGATCCTCGATGCATCGCTCCGGGCTCACCAGCCGATAGCTGCGGCCATAGAAAGTCCATGCGCTGCAAAACGAACAATCCCAAGGACAACCGCGCGAGAATTCGATCGAAGCGCAAGGATCGAGCGTGCCGAGAAAATATTTCCGCCGATGGCGCAACAGGTCGCGTGCTGGCATCAGCTCGTCGAGGGAGTGCACAAAGCCGGGAGCCGGCCCTTTGCCTGCCATCGTGACCGCGCCCGGGACCGAGGTGAGGCTCTCCCCGGCTTCGATAGCCGCCAAAAGCGGCGGGATTGCCGCCTCCCCCTCGCCCTTGAGGACGCAGTCGATTGCCCCCGCGCCGTGCTCGACGATCGCGCTCGCAGTAAAGGAGGCGCTGTGCCCGCCAACGCAGAGAAAGGTCTGCGGATGCCGAGCTTTAGTCGCCTTCGCGAGATCGATGATTTCGGGGACGTTCGCCAAATAGTTGCAGGAAAACGCAACGACATCTGGCCGCCAGTTCCGCAGCAAGCGAAAATAGGCCCGGTGGTCCTCGACCTGCAGATCGATAAGGCGGACTTCGTGCCCGGCGCGGCGCGCCGATTGCGCGACGAGCTCGAGGCCCAGCGGTTCGAGGCGCAGAAACACTTTCGTGTACATCAACGGGCCGGGATGGACACCGAGAAACCGCACGGTAGACCCCTCGCGTCGCTATGGGGAACCCTCCGGCCCCTCCCTAACTCTCCCCTGCTTGCGGGGGAGGGAAGGGTGGGGGAGACGGAGGGTTCCGCAGCCCAATAGGAATAGAGTATCGATGATGCACCAGCGCAAGCCGATGGAACAGAACATGATGGAAGACTGGCCGAAACTCGCCGCCGATTTCGAACGCTTGTTGCGGCTCAAATCGATCCCGTTCGGCATGAAGCTTTTCGAACGGCGCGAAGAGATGGAGACGATCCCCAAGATCCGCCGGCCGAAAGCGGTACACACGCTCGACCAGATCGTTGCGCAAGCCGCGCGGCTCGGTTGGACGGTCGGGATCACCGCCGAAGACCTTGTCGGTGCGCAATGCCGTGCGGTCGTCGGCCTGGGCCTCGCCAAAGACGATGAATGGCGCTCCGGCCGGCATATGACCGGGGTCTGGTACAGCGCTCCCGAGGATGCGCGGGCGCATCAAGAAGCAATGCATTGCGTGCCGGACGGCCGCTATGAGGCGCTCGCGGTCTCACCCCTGGCCGGTGGCAGGCTCGACCCGCCCGACATCGCGCTATTCTACGCGACACCGGGCGCGATGATCTATTTCATCAACGGCCTGCAATGGGCCGGCTACAAGCGCTTCGACTGGAGCATCGTCGGCGAGTCGGCCTGCGCCGATTCGTGGGGCCGGGCGCTGGAGACCCGCGAGCCGAGCCTGTCGATACCGTGCTTTGCCGAGCGGCGCTACGGCGGCGTGCTCGACGACGAGATGCTGATGGCGTTGCCGCCCGACGGCATCAACAAGGCAATCGCCGGGATGGAGGCGCTCGCCAAGAACGGTTTGCGCTATCCGTTCCCGCAATACGGCATCCAGCAGGACGTGCGCGCCGGAATGGCGGTCAGCTACCCCGGCCGCGGCAGCTGACCCGCCGCCTGTTTTTACAGGAAAAATACAGGCCCACCTCTCTCGAAAAACCAAGGTAATATTGTCATATAAACATTATTTTGTCAAGAAAATATTATCCCATTCCCAGTCAAGCGACTTGTTCGATCGTCGGTGCGTCGCCGGCCAGTGTCGTGCGGCGCACATCGCGCACTTCATTGCGATCGAAGCGGCGGGCGCGATGCATTGTCGTCCGGTTGTCCCACATGACGAGGTCGTAGGGCCGCCAGGCGTGCGAATAGACGAATTCGCGCTGCGTCGCATGCTCTACGAGGTCGCGCAAGAACACGCGCGCCTCGGGGATCGTCCAGCCAGTGATCGCGCCGGCATGCGAGGACAGGAACAGTGATTTCCTGCCGGTCACCGGGTGGGTGCGCACGAGGCGCTGACGTACCGGCCTGAAGGCGGCGATCTCCTCCGGCGTCATATGGGTAAAGCCGATCGCCTCGCGCGAATAAATCAGCGAATGTTCGCAGACGAGATTTTCGATTTCGGCCTTGGTGCGGGCGTCGAGCGCGTCATAGGCGGCGCGCATATCGGCGAATTCGGTGTTCGCGCCCCAAGAGGGAAGAACCCGGCCCGAGAGCAGCGAATACTTCGCCGGGATCGGGCGGAACGAGCTGTCGGAGTGCCACAGCCGGTCGCCGAGCTTGAAGAACCATACCCGGTCGCGGTCCGACATGATGTTGCCGTGCTTGTCGAGGTTGGAAAAATCGGCGATGCCCGGGCCCAGCCGCTGATCCTCCCGTTTTCTTATGTGCCCCGCCGTCCGGTAGGTCTCGAGCTCGCCGAAATGGCGGGTAAAAGTGATCTGCTCGTCGTCGGTGATATTCTGGTCGCGAAACACCAGCACCCCGTATTCATCCATCCCCGCTTCGATCGCGGCGACGTCTTCAGCGTTGAGCGGCCGGCGGCAAACGACACCCGCGACTTCGCCGACGAAGACCGGGTGGATCTGACGGATCGTGACGGACATATGACGCTCGCTCTTCGCTGTCCTAGTGCTGAGACTCAGTCACATAAGTGCCGTCTCGCCTGACGAGATACGCCAGACGAGTGGGACCTTCATGAAGGACCGACCTCTATAGCGGCTCGGTTTGTACGCGAGGAGGAGAACATCATCAACTCATAGACAGCCGAAACGCCCTCAATTCCGGTCGCTGAAACCGACACGAAAGGGTGATTGGGCGGAGGGCTGGGCCGACCTATAATCGGCACCCGCACACTCCCGGCTAGGTGCCGCGAGCCGATCGAGGAGCAGCATGATGCCCCGTCTCATGATCAACGGACAGCCGCACGAGATCGATGTCGATCCCGACACCCCTCTCCTGTGGGTGCTGCGTGATACGCTGGGCCTGACCGGTACGAAATACGGTTGTGGCATCGCCGAGTGCGGCGCGTGCACGGTTCACATTGACGGAGTTGCGACGCGGTCGTGCTCGATCCCGGTCGGCACCGCAGAAGGGACGCAAATCACAACAATCGAGGGCCTGCCGGCGAATGGCGACCTGCATCCGGTGCAACGCGCGTGGATCGCCCACGACGTACCGCAATGCGGTTATTGCCAGAGCGGGATGATCATGGCGGTGGCGGCGCTGCTCAAGGAAAAGCCGCAACCGAGCGATGCCGAAATCGATGCGGCGATCACGAACATCTGCCGCTGCGGCACCTATGCCCGCATTCGTGCGGCGATCCACACCGCCGCGCAGGCTTAACGCGGGGGAGAATGGCGATGACGCACATACCGCAAATCAGCCGTCGCTCGTTCATCACCAGCGTCGCCGCGCTCAGCGGCGGGATGGCGCTCGGCTTTCACCTGCGCGCTGGCATCGGCCGCGCCGAGGCCGCGACGGGCCCCGCCGAGGTCAATGCCTGGGTCGTGATCCAGCCGGACGATACGGTCATCATCCGCGTCGCACGCTCAGAGATGGGGCAGGGGATCAGCACCTCGCTGCCGATGCTGGTTGCCGAGGAGCTGCAATGCGACTGGAGCAAGGTGCGCGCGGAGTTCCCAAGTCCCGACGAGAACCTGAGGCGAAAGCGCGCCTGGGGCGAGATGTCGACCGGCGGCAGCCGGTCGGTTCGGACCTCGCAGGAATTCCTCCGTAAAGCCGGCGCGGCGGCGCGCGAAATGCTGGTGGCAGCCGCGGCAGCGCAATGGAATGTCCCGGTTGCAGAGTGCCAGGCCGCCAACAGCGTTGTTACCCACAAGCCGAGCGGCCGCACTTTGCGCTATGGCGAAGTCGCGGAAGCAGCGGCGAAATTGCCGCCGCCTGCAGAGCCAAAACTCAAGGATCCAAAAGACTGGACGCTGCTCGGGACGCCGCAAAGGCGTTTCGACACGCTCGACAAGGTGACAGGGAAACCGCTCTACGGCATCGATGTCCGGGTGCCGAACATGGTTTATGCGGCGATCGTGCAATGCCCGGTGTTCGGCGGCGCGCCCAAATCCTATGACGACTCGAAACTCCGAGGGCTCAAGGGCGTCCGTCAAGTCGTGCGATTGCCAAACGCGGTTGCCGTCGTCGCCGACAGCTGGTGGCAGGCTAAAACGGCGCTTGATGCATTGCCGGTCACCTGGGACGCGGGGGAGAATGGCAAGGTATCGACCGCCGGCATTGCCGACTTGCTGCGCGGCGGCCTCGCTGCGCCGGAGGCGGCGGTCGTTCGCAAGAACGGCGATGTCGAGGCCGCGCTCGCCAACGCCGCTAAACGGCTTGAGGCAGATTACGGTGCGCCGTTCTTGAGCCACGCGACGATGGAGCCGCAAAACTGCACGGCGCATGTCTCTTCCGGCAAGGTGGAAATCTGGGTCGCGACGCAGAGCGGTGAGGCCGCGCTAGCAGCGGCGGCGGCCGCCGCCGAGGTGCCGCCCGAGCAGGTAGTCGTGCACAAGACGATGTTGGGCGGTGGTTTTGGCCGCCGCGGCGCGGTGCAGGACTACGTTCATCAGGCGGTGCTGATCGCCAAAGCCGTCGGGCAGCCGGTCAAGCTGCTGTGGACGCGCGAGGAGGATATCCGCCACGACTTTTACCGCCCGACGGCGATGGCACGGTTCACCGCCGGTCTCGACGCCTCGGGGATGCCGATCGCGTGGCGGGTCCGGGTGACCGGCCCGTCGATCATCGCCAATCTGTTCCCACAGCGGCTGACCGGCGGCGTCGATCAGTCCTTCGCCAACGGCTTCACCGACGAGATGGCCTACGAGGTGTCGAACTACGAGGTCAGCTATGCGATGCGCACGACGCATGTCCCGGTCGGTTTCTGGCGCTCGGTCAACCATTCGCAGAACGGATTCTTCCGCGAGTCGTTTATCGACGAGATGGCGCACGCCGCCGAGCAGGATCCGTACCAATACCGACGCAAGCTGTTGAGCAAAGACCCGGTGCGGCTGGCGGCGCTAGATGCGGCGGCGCAAAAGGCCGGCTGGGACAAGCCGCCGTCGCGTGGCATCTCGCGCGGCATCGCCCTCGTCGAGGCCTATGGCACGTTGTGTGCACAGGTCGCCGAGGCTTCGGTCGGAAACAACGGTGAGGTCAGGGTGCATCGCGTCGTCGCGGCGATCGACCCCGGCCATGTCGTCAATCCCGAGATCCTGCGGGCGCAGACCGAGAGCGGCATCGTCTACGGGCTTTCAGCGGCGCTCTACGGCGCGATCACGATCGAGAACGGCCGCGTAAAGCAGGGCAATTTCGACGATTACGAGATGCTGCGCCTCGCCGGCATGCCGGTCGTCGAAACCGCGGTGGTGGCGAGCGGCGGGTTCTGGGGCGGCGGCGGCGAGCCCGCGGTGCCGCCCCTGGCGCCAGCGCTGTGCAATGCGATCTTCGCGGCGACCGGTAAGCGCGTCCGTTCGCTGCCGCTGAAGGGCCAGGACCTGAAGCGGGCGTGAGGGCGCTTCTGGCGTTCGTACTCACATTCCTCACCGCGGCGTCGGCGTCGGCCGAGCCGCCGCCAGGGGCGACATCGTGTTCGGGCTGCCACCCGCCGACCGCCTCGGCAGAAACCAAGGTGCCACCGATCCGCGGCCGCAATCCGGCCGAGATCGTCGCGGCGATGGAGGCCTTTCGCTCCGGCGAGCGCCCGTCGACGGTGATGGGGCGGATAGCGAAAGGCTTTTCCGGCGACGAGATCCGGGCGATTGCCACTTGGCTGAGCGGGCAGCATTGAGGACCGGCCCGTGGTTCGGACAACACGAAGGGCGTTTTTGATCGGCGGCGCTGCGCTGCTCGTCACACCGGCGATCGCCCAGACCAAACCGCGGATCGTTATTCTCGGCGGTGGCTTCGGCGGCGCAGGGTGTGCCCGGGCGCTGCACCGGGCCGATGCCGGGTTCGAAATAACCCTCGTAGAGCCCAACCCGACGTTCACAGCCTGTCCGTTCAGCAACGCCGTCATTGCCGGGCTGCGCGACATTGCGGCGCAGCGCTTCGGCTACGACGCGATCCGCGCCGCCGGCATCACAGTCGCGCAGGATCAGGCAACCGCGGTCGACCCGCAGGCGCGGCGTGTGACGCTGCGCGGCGGCGCAACACTCGCTTACGACCGGCTCGTGCTGGCGCCCGGCATCTCCATCCGCTGGGACGCGCTGCCCGGCTATGACGAGGCTGCGGCGGCAGTGATGCCGCACGCGTGGATCGCCGGTGAGCAAACCTTGCTGTTGCGCCGTCAGCTGGAGGCGATGCCGGATGGCGGGACGGTCGTCATCTCGGCGCCGGCCAATCCGTTCCGCTGTCCTCCCGGACCTTATGAGCGGGCGAGCCTGGTCGCCTATTATCTAAAACAGAAAAAGCCCCGCTCGAAAGTGATCGTGCTCGACGCCAAAGACAGCTTTTCGAAGCAGCGCCTGTTCCAGGGCGCCTGGCGGCAGCTCTATCCCCGGCTCCTTGAATGGGTGTCGCTGTCGAATGGCGGCAAAGTCATCTCGGTCGATGCAAAGACCCGCACGCTCGTCACCGATTTCGCGAGCTATAAAGCCGATGTCGCCAACGTCATCACACCGCAGCGGGCGGGACGGATCGCCGACCTGGCCGGGGTCGCCGATCGCAGCGGCTGGTGCCCGATCGACCCGGTGAGCTTCGAATCAAGCCTGCAACCCAACATTCACGTGATCGGTGACGCCGCGATCGCGGGGGCAATTCCGAAATCGGCGTTTGCCGCTGATGCCCAGGCCAAGGTCTGCGCGGATGCGATAACCACGCTGCTGCGCGGCGAAACCCCGTCGCAGCCGAAGCTGATCAACACTTGCTACAGCCTCGTGGCGCCGGATTACGGGATCTCGATCGCCGGCGTTTACCACCAGGTCAATGGCCAGCTGGCCGATGTCGAAGGCGCCGGGGGGATCAGCCCGATCGATGCACCCGCCGCTTTTCGCGCCCTCGAGGCGAACTATGCAGAAGCCTGGTTCCGCACGATCACGGCGCAAACCTTCGGCTGAGGCAGCCCTCCTCGCGGCGGCGATCGTCGTTGCGGCGCCGGGGCTGCGGCCTTACACGATCGTCGGCGATGCGATCCCGGCGTCGCTGACTGGTGCCGTCGGCGACCCGGCCCGTGGCCGCGCCGTCATCCTCGATCGGCGGCTCGGCGCTTGCCTGCTGTGCCACGCTGGCCCTTTTCCGGAGGAGAAATTTCAGGGGTCACTGGCACCGGATTTGTCGGGTGCGGGTTTGCGTTGGTCCGAAGGCCAGCTCAGGCTGCGCCTCGTCGATGCCGCCCGGCTCGACCCGCAGACGGTCATGCCGCCATACTATCGGGTGGACGGGCTCACCCGGGTTGGCGAGCGCTGGCGCGGCAAGCCGGTCCTGACCGCCGAGCAGATCGAGGATGTGGTGGCGTTCCTGTCGACGTTGAAGAACTGATCGAAGGGTTTAGAAGCCGTGCCCATCCGATGCCCCCAAATCTCCCTCTCCGCCCCCGAGGGCGGAGAGGGCCGGGGTGAGGTGGGGGAGATCCAGGCATCACCTGACTGCATAGCCCACCTCACCCTCCCCGTCGCCGACGCGACGGGTCCCCTCCCTCTCCCCCCGCAAGCGGGCGGAGAGGGCAAACTCGGCGGTTACCGGCCGACGCGGCGATGGATCCTCGTGGCCGCCGCGGGAGGCGGGCTAGCCTCGCTCGCTCCGAAAGCCACCGCGACCGAAGCGGCGATGGCAGACGCGATCCGCGAGCTGATCGGCGAGGCGCCGCTCGAACGCGGCAAGGTCAAGCTCGAATTGCCGTCGATCGTCGAAAACGGCAATGCGGTGCCGCTGACCGTGTCGATCGAGAGCCCGATGACCGAAGCGGATCACGTCGACAGCGTCCACATCTTCAACCAGAAAAATCCGCAGCCCTATGTAGCGGCGTTCCACCTCAGGCCGCGCGCCGGCACGGCCCGCGTCTCGACCCGCATCCGCCTTGCCGACTCGCAGCGCGTGGTGGCCATCGCCCGTCTCAACGACGGCAGCTTTTGGTCCGACAGCGCCGACGTGATCGTGACCCTGGCGGCGTGCACCGATCAGTAACGGGCGATGCCGCGGGTCTTGATCAACCTTCCCGAACGCGCAACGCGCGGCGAGATCATCGAGATCAAGACCCTGATTCAACACCCGATGGAAACCGGCTACCGGCTCGACAGCAACGGCGCGCGGATCCCGCGCGACATCATCAACCGGTTTGCGTGCACCTATAACGGCGAGGAGGTGTTCCGGGTCGAGCTGTTCCCGGCGATCGCGGCGAACCCGTTCATCGCGTTTTCGACGATCGCGACGGAGACCGGCGAGCTGGTTTTCACCTGGACCGACGACGACGGTCAGACGCAAACCGAGAGCCGGCGAATTACCATCGAATGAGGAGGCTGTTCGGGGTAGCGCTTGCGCTCGTCGCGACGATCGCGGTGGCGGCGGAAATCGCCCCCGAGGCAAGGCGTTCCGGCTATGGTTTTGCCAGTGCCGAGACCCGGGTGATGCAGGATGACGACACCGCAAACCCGGGCATGCTTTGGGTCTCGCAAGGCGAGGGTCTGTGGACCAAGAAGGCCGGGGCCGCTGGTCTGTCGTGCCGGGATTGTCATGGTGACGCGCAGGCGAGCATGAGTAACGTGGCCGCCCGATATCCGGCGTTTGACGCCGCACTCGGCCGGCCGATCGATCTCGAGCAGCGGATCAATCTCTGCCGTACCGAGCATCAGCGGGCCGAACCGTTGACTTGGGAGAGTGAGGATCTGCTGGCGTTGACCGGGTTTGTCGCCCACCAATCGCGCGGTTTACCGATTGCGGTGGATGACAACCCAGAACTGAGGCCGTTTTCCGCCTTGGGTGATGAGCTGTTCCATCGCCGCGAAGGGCAGCTCAACCTCTCTTGCAGCCAGTGTCACGACGATAATTGGGGCAAGCGGCTCGCCGGGAGTGTGATCCCGCAGGGACACCCGACCGGGTATCCGGTCTATCGTCTCGAATGGCAGAGCGTGGGCTCGCTGCAGCGACGGCTGCGCAACTGTATGACCGGAGTACGCGCGGAGCCCTACGAATACGGCGCGCCGGACGCCGTCGCGCTGGAGCTCTATCTGATGGAGCGCGCCCGTGGCATGACGATCGAAACCCCGGCGGTGCGCCCCTGATCAAACGCGGCCCAGTGTTATTTGTCCGCGTCGTAGTCCTGATCGGAGAGGGGAGGGACGACGGCGCGGATCTTGGCGATCGGGTAATGCTTGACCTCTAGAGCACGATCCTGTTAAGCTGAAGCATAACCGGCGTTGACGAGGTAGTTGGCGCATTCCTCGGGTTTGAAACGATCGAGGAGTATGCCGATGCCGCGCCAGGTGGTCTCGGTGGTGCGCGGATC
>Ga0310909_10000115_pt1 | contig 33631 bp, 30 predicted proteins | sample GREbulkMGT000H_FD_203449 | JGI IMG/M metagenome (GOLD analysis project Ga0310909, IMG submission 203449) | Lab enrichment of tropical soil microbial communities from Luquillo Experimental Forest, Puerto Rico - GRE.bulkMG.T000H | ecosystem: Environmental > Terrestrial > Soil > Tropical forest >... | reverse complement strand
GGGCCGCTTCCTCGATCTGGGCGCGCGGAATCCAGCAGATCTTTTCGACCGCTTCGGGCGGATACCGGCGGCAGAGTTGCGCGTAAAGCTCGAACACCGGGTGGCAGATCACCTTGCCCCCTGGCGTCGCGACCCGATATTCCCCTTCAAACGCGAGGCTTGCGTTGTCTCCATCGTAGCGGCCTTCGGTGGTGTCGTACGCCGCCAGCCGCCCCGCCCCGCTGTCCCAGGCGAATAGGCGTCCCGCATCCCCGTTCGGTGCGAGATCGCGTTCGGTCAGCAGGCGTCCGGTGTCGGAGCGTACTAAAAGCGGCCCGTTGCTCCAGTCGCGGATGAAGTCACGGTCGTACCAGCCGCGTTCGATCATCAGATTGGCGAGCCCGAGGGCGAGTGCGCCGTCGGTGCCGGGCCGCACCCGGAGCCAGAGGTCGGCCTTGTTGGCGAGACCGGCTCGGCGTGGATCGATGACAATCAGCCGCATGCCGCGTTTCAGCGCCGCGACGACGGCCGTCGCATGAGTAAGGCGAGTATGGCTCGGGTTGTAGCCCCATAGAATCAGAACGCCGGTGTTGGCGATGTCCGGCATGGCCCCGCTGCCGGCCGCACCTACACTCCCTACACCATAGGTATAGCGCGTCGCGAAGGCACGGCCCCAACCGCAGAGATCAAGAAGGGTGACACCATTCGGGGTGCCGAAGGCGTTCATCAGCCTCTGGATAAAGCCGGCGGAATCTCCGATTGCGGTGGTGGATCCGGAGCACATGCTGAAGGCGACTGCCTCCGGCCTTTGCCGTTCCGCGATCCGTCGCATCGCCGCCGCCGTCAGGTTCAATGCCTCGCCCCAGCCGATGCGTTCCCACCCGGGGTCCGGGTCCCCTTTTGGGCGGGTGCGGCGGAGCGGATGGGTCAGCCTTTCCGGATGGTAGACGAGCTCCGGCGCAGCGCGCCCCTTGGCGCACAGCGCCTGGCCGGTCGGGTGATCGGGATCAGGTTCGAGCCGCGTGAAACGGCCGTCCTCGACCACGGCGACGCAGCCGCATCTGGCGATGCACAGCGCGCAATAGCCATGAACGCGCCGCGTGTCGGTGGACTCACTCATGACATCGGCTCCCTGCCGTCGCATGTGCTTGTGCTCGCTTGTGCTAAAGTCGCCAGCCGCCGTCCCTGCGGAATGCCTCATAGAACGCGGGACTGTACGCCTGCTCGGGTGCTGCGCGGACCCGATCGTCCAGGAACTCGGCATCCTTGCCGACGAGAATGCGCCATTTCTCCGCCTTCACGGCATCGAGGATGATGGTTGCTGCCTCTGCAGCAGTCGTGGGCGCGTCTTCGCGAAAGCGCCTCTCCAGTTCCAAGACCCGTGCCCGGATTTGATCGTCGGAATCATCGCCGACGTCGATACCCTGCACGGCGAGCCTTTTGCGCGCCGCGGCTACGTCGATCGCCGTCACGCTGCCCCTTAGGATTTTCCGTGAGTTCGTGGGGATGTCGGTGCCAATGTGTCCGGGCATCACGACCGAACATTTAATGTGCGGCGCATTGAGCGCGAGGTCGGTGATCAGCGCTTCGGTAAAGCCTTTTACCGCAAATTTTGCGGCGCAATAAGCGGTATGCGGATGGCCCGACCTTCCGAGCGAAGCCCAGAAGCCGTTGACACTGCTGGTATTGACAATGTGGCCCTCCTTGGCATTGCGCAGCAATGGCAGGAAGGCCCGCGTGCAGTAATAGACACCGTACCAGCAGACATTGAATGTCTTTTCCCAATCGGCACGGCTGCCGTCGACAAAACCACCACCGCCGCCAATGCCGGCATTGTTGAACAGAAAATGGATGTGATCGGTGTCGAGCTCCCGCTTTACCGCTTGGGCGAATGCCAAAACCTGATCCTCGATCGACACATCGGCCATGAATGTCGTCACGCGCGTACCTTGCCGCGCCTGCGATAGGCACAGCCGCTGGGTTTCGGCCACGCCTTCAGGAAACATATCGCACATAGCGACGTCGCACCCTGCAGCCGCCAGTTGCAGCGCCAGCTCGCGCCCCATGCCCGAGCCGCCACCGGTGACGACGGCGATCTTTCCTGCAAAGCTCTTCATGCCGATCTCCTTTCTAACCCTTGTCGGCCTCCATACTCAGGCTCGCCGCGACATAGCGGCGGAGGGCAAACAAGAGTACAATCGGCGGCAGCACATAAATAATGGCGGCAGCCATCATCGCGTTCCACGGAGCGTCGGCGTCAGTGAACAACTGGCCCTGCGTCACCGAAACGGTCATGTTTCGCGGCGAGAGCAGCACGGCCTGGTACAAATAGTCGTTCCAGGCGAGCAACAGCGCGTAGACGGCAACTACTGCCAGCGCCGGCGCCATCAAAGGCAGATAGATCCGCAGATACAGTTGGACCGCCGAGGCGCCGTCGACACGGGCCGCGTCGTCCAGTTCAAACGGTATCAAGCTCCCGTACAGCTGCATGACCAGGATTGCAAACGGCGTAGCAAACGACACCTGCGCTGCGATAACCGCCAAGAGGTTATCAGATAGCCCGTAGAGGTGCATGATCCGGTAGTACGGGACTATCAGGAAGGACGCCGGGATCGCATAGGTGAGCAGCGCGGCGTTGGTCAGCAGCGAGCCTTTGGCGAGCCGCATCCGGCTGACCGCGAAGCTCGCCAGCGACCCGATCAGCACGGTCAGCACCATCGTCAACAAACCGATGTAAAGGCTGTTGCCGAACTGGTGCCAGAAATCCTCGAGATACCGGGCTTCCTGCGTCACGACATCCCAGAAGCCTTCGAACGACACTTCGGGCGGATAGAGGTTGCCGCTAAACTCGATTTCGCCTTCTTCGGGATCGAGGGCGATCAACAGCATGTTGTAGACGGGCAGAAGCGACCAGATCAGCAGGGCGACGCCGAGCATGACCGAGCCCGCTTCGGTGAGACCCCGTCGAAGGCGGTAGCGCCGGCGCGCCAGATGGAGGGACCACATGGCGCTGCTCATAGCTGCGCCTCGCTCGCCTGGAGCCTGCGCATCAGCACGATCGTAATCGGGATCAGCACCGGGACGGCCGAAATCACCACCGCGACGCCGCGCGCTGGCTTGGAGGCGTCGAAGGCGTAGTGAAAGCCGAGCGTCGCCAACACTTCCGTGGTGCCCGCTGGCCCCCCACCCGAGACAAGATAGACGGTGGTGAAGTCGCCAAGTGTCCAGAGGGTCGAGAGCAATGTGCAAATGAGATAGAGGTTCGCCAGAAGCGGGAAGGTGACATGGACAAACCGGCGGACGCCGATCGCCCCGTCAACCTCCGCCGAGTCATAGATGTCCCGGGGGATCCTCATCCGTGCGGCGAGAAAGACCAGGGTCCAGAACGGCATCCATTTCCAGATATAAGCGACGATATTGGATCCAAGCGCGAGCCAGCGGTGATTGAACCAGATCGGACCGTCGATCCCGAACAACGCCGACAACAGGCCGTCGACCAAACCCTGCTCGCCGATCAGCATCCAGTGGAACGAGATGCAGGCCTGAGTCGCCGCAAGCGCCCAGGGCAACACATAGACAGCCAGCAAGGCCTTGATCCACCAGCGCCGGCGCATGAAGAAGCCGGACAGCAGCAAGGCCAGGAACATCTTTACGTTCACGCCGAGACCGACAAAGAGCAGCGTGTTGACTAGCGCCGGCGCGTAGAGCCGGTCGGCAATCAGCTCGGCATAGAGCGAGGGCTTGGCGGCCATCCACACCGCATAGCCGAAGGGATAGACGACGAAGACAAAGAAAACCGCCGCATAGGGCAGCGCAAAGGCGATCGCCCAAGCGAAATCGGAGCCGCGCAGGTGGTGATGTCCCGGGTGTCGACGACGCCCTTTGAACATGCGCGGCCCGGCGGCGAGAACCTGTCGCGTGCTGCTCATACCAAGTTCAGGCCCTTAGTCGTCGGTTTCCTCCCCTTGCCAAGCCTCGCGGCCTTCTTTGACCAGCAGCCACACGATCACGAGCGAGGTCGCGGTGTCGACCCACCACGCGCCGAGTGCCAGCTGCGCCAACAGTCCTATCAGCACAACGAAGGACAGCCAGCCGCAAGTGATGCTTTCAACGGCGTCGGTGCGCAAGGCCCGACTGCCGAGTGCTTCGGCAATCTGCAATTTCTGCCGCGACAGAAGCCACATGATCGGGATCGCTGCGAGGCTGACCAACAGGCCTGGCCAGGAGAAATCAGCCCCTTGGCGTGTCCACAATCGCCATCCTGCGGCGACCACGATGTAAGCCGCGAGGGCAAACAGCAGCGCCCCCGCCGATGCGGCTTGCCGTGCGCTCGGCCCCTTCCGCGACGCACTGGCCATGCCGCAGCTCGACATTGAGCCGCCAGATCAGCACACAGGCCGAGACCAGTTCGATCAGACTATCAACGCCGAACGCGATCAGGCTGATGCTGCGCGCGATCACACCCGAGGCAAGGGCGACCGCAGCCTCGACAACCATCCACGCGACGGTGAACCATTCCAGCCGGAATGCCGTCCGGATCAGCAGCGCGCGAGGCGTAACCGAGGGGATCACCTCCAAAGAGTGCTATACCAAATCCCTACTTTGTAAAATTTCGATATATGGAGTGCATTCGGCGAGCCCCATCCCGTAGAGCGGCGAACGATACTGCTTAAGCCTCGCCGCGCCGTCGGCTGCGGGCGCGCCGCAGCTGGCGCAATGACAGCACGTGCAGCAGGATCGAGCTCGGCACCGCAAAGGCCGGGATCAGGACGGTCGGATAGAGCCCGAGCCCGGTGTTGGGGACGCTCGGCACGATCAACTGAAATGGGCCCGGGGAAGTGGCCAGCCCAATCCCGACGGCGATCGTGAAATCGAGCAAGCCGAAGATATTCCACGCGATTGCCCCGCGTACCGCACCGCCACTCTGCGACACGAGCGAATAGGCGACCGGCAAGGCGAGCAGCCCGGTGGTCACATCGCCGATGCCTGCCGGCAAGGCGAACAGGGAGGGGATCACGCCGCGCGCCCAGCCGACCAGGAATATCCCTCCGAGGATCCGATAGACTTGAATGCCGACCAGCCAGCTCGCTGGCATCGCGTCGAGCACCTCGCCGATCCGCTTTGACCGCAACAGGATCGGCACGCCGACGATCACCGGCAGAAAGATCGCCAACGGCACCAGCGGCGGGGTGTTGCCGCCCGGGCGGAACACGCCGTTGATCGCGGCGCTCCAGATTATCGCCAGCCACAGCGTATAGGGCACGACAATGGCCAGCCATACACCAAGCCGCCGGCGCGGCGCGAGCTCGGTGCGTTCGAGGGCGAGCCATAGCCCGAGAACGATCGCGATATGGATCGCCAGCCGGCCGGCTGTGCTGGGCACGCCGCTCGCGGGCAGTGCGGGCACCCAATAGTTCAGCGCGATCCAGAACGCGGTCAGCGGCGCCAGCCAAAGGAGCACCCGCCAGGGCTGCCCGCGGTCGGATGAGGGAATTGCGATGTCGGTTGCGACTGTCATGGGCGTGTCCTCAGAGTTATAACTCCTCTGATGATACTAACTTCATATGTAGGAGTCACTATCTTTTTTATTCACGCCTATGTTACCGTCGTGAGGATCGAACCGACCGCGAGCCGATGAACGACCCGCACCACAATTCCGCGCCTTACGACATGCGCTGCCCGATCGCGCGCACATTGGACATCGTCGGCGAGCGTTGGACTATCCTCATTCTGCGCGATCTCGTCACCGGCGGGCCGCGCAAGTTTCAGGATTTCGAGCGCTCGCTGTCGGGTATCAGCCCCAACACCCTGTCATCGCGGTTGAAACGGCTGGAGGACACCGGGATCGTCGAGCGGCGTTTCTATGAGCAGCACCCGCCGCGCGCCGAATACGTATTGACCGAAAAGGGCAAGGAGCTGGGCCCGGTGCTGAGGACGCTGTTCGACTGGGGCCAGCGCCACACGCGATACCGCGTTCCCGAGAAATGACCGCCAGCCCGCGACCTGGACACCCGTATAAGACCCCTGCCATCATCTCTGATGGCAGGGCGGTGACATGCCGATAAGGCTAGCTGCTGTTCTTTGATTCCGTAGGCTGCAGCCCGCAAGCGGGCTGCAGCCTACGCATGTAATCCGTGGGATCACTCCTTAAAGGAGTTCCGAGATCAGGTCGCCACGGCGTCTAGGTCGGCTCTTAGCTGCGCGATATTGAAGCCCGGCGCAAAACCGGCTTTTAGCGCCTCCGGTGGTAGGATTGCATAAGCCTCGTCAACGCATTCGTCCCACCAAGCCCAAGTGGCCTGCTGGGTGTTTCCCCAGGTGAGCACAGTCACACCAGCTTGATCGTATGCGACGGCAAAGACCGCATGGCCATCATTGGTCAGTGGCCCCGGCGTCCAGGGTTCGTGGTTGTTGAACTCCTGCACGCAATTTTGCTGAACCTGGAAACCCAGATAGACCCCGCCGAATATCTGGATAGCCTGCTGCACGTGAGTGTGGTTTTTCGGATCGATGCTGGCAAAGGCGATGATCTTGTCCCCTGCGACACTGCTTCTTCGCCAATAGTTCAGCACATCCAACTCATTTAAGCCGGAATCCACGCCGCCGGTGAGGTGGTAGTACAATTTTACCACCGCATTCTTGCTCATGATGTCCCGCCCACCAATCAGCCCGCGGTACGTCGTGACGACATGCGCTACGGCGGCGATCGTGCAGTCTCCCAATGTATCATTACCGTCCATTGGGAACAGTATAGTCGGGTCGGATATGCTGAGCTTCTCGTAGACGCGCGGTAACGTGTTCACTGCAGTGGGTGGCGCCTCCAGATCAGAGGTGAGGTAATTCTTCAGCCGTAGCGTGCGATAATCGACTTTCGGTGGATGTTTGCCGAAGCGATAACTCTGGTAGCTCTGCATGTCAGGATCCTCCTGTTCGATGGACTTGTGGCTCCCGCGGGCGAAACGTCCGTGGTCCACGAACACGTCATAGCAGAAGACCATGCATTTCTGTGTGAGGTAGGTCACACTTATCCGGTTGGTGACACATATCGGCATCGCGGGTTGCTCCCGCGATGGGAATTAGATCTTGTCGGCCGACTCGTACAGCGACTGGGCCTTCCCCTCCGCATCCGTCGTTGTTTTCTTGCGATCGGTGCGCTCAGGATCCGCCTGCTGGTCCGCATGACTTGCTACTTGCTATAATAATAACCTTGCTATATATAGCATGACCCTTCACCACGGCAGCCGGAAAGGGCTGCCGGTCGAACCAAGGAAAACTTTGAATGACTGGGGTAACTTCGCCGCCACCGCCGGGGCCGGTGCGCGGGCGGCCATTTGTTAAAGGGCGGTCGGGGAACCCGAGAGGCCGCCCGGTGGGCGCGCGCAACAAGAAGACGCTTGCTGCCGCCGCGTTGCTCGAAGGCGAGTCCGAGGCCTTCACCCGCAAGGCGGTCGAGCAGGCACTTGAAGGCGACCCGACGGCGCTGCGGCTCTGCATCGAGCGCATCCTGCCGCCTTGTCGCGAACGTGCAGTCAGGTTTGAATTGCCGCCAATCGAGAACACCCACGATGTTGCTGTCGCGATGAACGCGGTCACCTCGGCGCTCGCCCGCGGCATCATCACCCCGGGCGAAGCGGAGAGAATTGCCAATGTCGTCGAGACGTTCGCCCGGGCAATCGATACAACGAAAAGAAGAGAGTCCGCTGTAAATCCGCTGCAGATTTTAGGATGGAGCAATTTTGATGAAACCGATGATTGTGATTCCGAGGAGATCGCGGATTGGGACTTTCCGGGGGCCGAAGATTGTGACCCCTGAGTGAGCGGGCGCCCTCTCGCCGCTTCTCGACCCCGCCAGCCCATCCCTATATTCTGTAGGGACAAGCCGGGAGCCGATCCTTGCCGCTCGACATCGTCGCCAGTGTGTGCCCGCACGACTGCCCGAGCGCCTGCGCGCTCGAAATCGAGCGCACCGGGCGACGCCTCGGGCGGGTTCGCGGGGCCGCGGCGCAGTCCTACACGCGCGCTGTGGTCTGCGCCAAAGTCGCGCGCTATGCCGAGCGTCAGCATCACCCGGCGCGCCTTTCCCAGCCACTGCACCGGGTTGGCGAAAAGGGCGCGGGTATTGAGGCCTTCAGGCCGATCTCCTGGGACGCGGCACTCGACGAGGTCGCCGATGCGCTGACCCGCGCCGCCCAACGTCACGGCTCAGAGGCCGTGTGGCCCTATTACTATGCCGGCACGATGGGGCTGGTGCAGCGCGACGGCATCAACCGGCTGCGCCATGCGATGGGCTATTCGCGCGAGGATCTGACGATCTGCAATGCGCTCTCCGACGCGGGCTGGTTCGCCGGAGTCGGTGCCAAACGCGGGGTCGACGGATGCGAGATCGCCAAATCCGACCTGATCGTCGTGTGGGGTGGCAACCCGGTCTCGACCCAAGTCAATGTGATGACCCACGTCGCGGCGGCGCGGCGGGAACGCGGCGCCAAGCTCGTCGTCATCGACCCCTACCGCACCGCCACCGCAGAGCGGGCCGATCTCCACTTGGCGCCGCTCCCCGGCACCGACGGGGCGCTCGCCTGTGCGATGATGCACTTGCTGTTCAAGGAGGGCTATGCCGACCGGGTCTATATGGCGCGGCACACCGACGATCCCGCAGGGCTCGAGGCGCATCTCGCGACCCGAACCCCGGCCTGGGCATCCGGGATCACCGGGCTCGCGGAAGACGAGATCGTCGGTTTCGCCCGGCTCTATGGCCGCACCAAGCGCAGCTATATCCGGGTCGGTTACGGCTTCTCGCGGTCGCGGAACGGGTCGGCGCAGCTCTTTGCGGTCAGCTGCCTGCCGGCAGTGACCGGCGCCTGGGCCCACGAGGGCGGCGGCGCGCTCTATTCGAACCTCGGGCTTGTCGCGATCGACCACACCCTGATCGAGGGGCTCGATCGGCTCGATCCGGCCACCCGGATCCTCGATCAGTCGCGGATCGGTCCTGTGCTGACCGGTGACCCGCGCGACCTTGGCAACGGACCGCCCGTTTCGGCGTTATTCGTGCAGAACACCAACCCGATGGTCGTGGCGCCGGAATCGCGGCTCGTCCATCGCGGCTTTGCGCGTTCCGACCTTTTCGTCTGTGTCCACGAGCAGTTCTTGACCGAGACCGCGGCGATGGCCGACATCGTGTTGCCGGCGACGACCTTTCTCGAGCACGACGACCTCTACCTCGGCGGCGCCCACACCTATCTGCAGCTCGGCCGCGCGGTCTTGCCGCCCCATGCCAAGTGCCGCTCGAACCACGACGTGATCAACGGGCTCGCCGAGCGGCTCGGGGCGCAGCATCCGGGCTTTGCGATGAGTGCGGTCGAGCTGATCGACAGGACCTTGCAGCTGAGCGGGCTGCCCGGTGTCGAAAGCTTCCCGGACGGGGGGCGGCTGGATTGTTGCCCGCCATTTGCGACCGGTCATTTTCTCGATGGCTTCCCCCAGGCCGACAAAAAGTTTCACTTCCGCGCCGATTGGTCGGCGATCGGGCAGGAATACGCAAGCCTGCCGGCGCTTCCCGACCATGTCGCGGCGATCGACGACGGCGATCCCGAGCGGCCGTTCCGGCTGGTCGCAGCACCCTCCCGCTCGTTCCTCAACACGAGTTTCAACAACACGCCGTCGAGCATCGCCTGCGAAGGCCGGCCGACCGCCCTCATCCATCCCGATGTGTTGAGCGAGCTGCGGCTCGGCGATGGTGACCGGGTGCGCATCGGCAATCGGCGCGGCAGCCTCGTCGTCCACACGCGCAGATTTGCGGGCATGCAAAAACGGGTGGTCATTGTCGAAGGGCTGTGGCCCAATCATGCATTCGAGGAGGGTATCGGGATCAATTTGCTGACGAGCGCCGATCCCGGTCTGCCGCGTGGCGGCGCCGTCTTTCACGATACCTCGGTCTGGCTCCGGCCGGCGTGAGGGTAGGATGAGCGAGGACAAGAACCGGCTTCCCACCGAGCGGCACTCGGCCGAAGTCGCCGACTTTCTGGACAAGCTGAGGCAGGCGCCGGCGACGCATACCGGGGGCGGCCGTGGAAGGTTGATGTTTGCCTTGGATGCCACTGCCAGCCGCGAGCCGACTTGGGACCGCGCCTGCCGGATCCAAGGCGAGATGTTCGAGGCGACTGCCGCACTCGGCGGCCTCGAGATCCAGCTCGTCTATTACCGCGGCTTTTCGGAGTGCAAGGCCAGCCGCTGGATGACGACCGCGGCCGACCTGCACCGGGTCATGCGCAGCGTCTTCTGCGTCGGCGGCGAGACCCAGATCGAGCGTGTGCTAACCCACGCCATCCGCGAGACAAGCACCCGCAAGGTCAATGCGCTGGTCTTTGTCGGCGATGCGATGGAGGAAAAGGTCGATCGGCTGTGCCGCCACGCAGGCGAGCTCGGTCTCAAGGGCGTGCCGATCTTTCTGTTTCACGAAGGCCGCGACCGGGTCGCCGCGGCGGCGTTCAAGCAGATCGCCAACCTGTCGCGCGGCGCTTATATGAGCTTCGATTCAGCCAGTGCCGATCGCCTGAAGGAATTGCTCGGCGCGGTCGCGGTCTATGCCGCGGGTGGCTATCGGGCGCTGACCGCTTATGGCGAGAAGAAAGGTGGCGAGGTGTTGCGCCTGACCTCCCAGCTGAAGGGCTGAGCGACAGCGATGCTCTACCTGCTCGGCGGGTTCGCGGTCCTTAGCGGCTTCCTGATGCTCGTCTATCTGTTTGTCAACGCCGATCCGGCCCGGCTCGCCCGCGGCCTCAAAGTGACCGGCGTCGTTATCGCGGTGTTGGCGGTGGCGACCCTGGCGATCTCCGGGCGGCTCGCCGCCCTGCTGATGCCGCTCGCCATGCTGATGCCGGCCTTGATCCGGGTCCGTAGCCTTCTCGACCGCTATCGTCCGCCTTCCGCGGGCCAGACCTCGACGGTGGCGACACCGTTTCTGCGCATGACCCTCGATCACGACACCGGCAGCATGACCGGCACCATCCTGCGCGGCCATTTCAGCGGCATGCGTGTCGAGGAGCTCGGCTCGGCCGATCTCTTGGTATTGCTGCGCGAATGCCGGGCGGAGGACGAGGAGGGAGCGCGCCTGCTCGAGGCCTATCTCGATCGCGTCCACCCCGATTGGCGCGACGAGCTCGCCGGCGAGCGGGCCGCCGGCAGCGGCTCGGCGGGCGGCGCCCGGTCCGCGAGCGGCGACGTGACTGTCGAGGAGGCTTACGCCATCCTCGGTCTCTCACCCGGCGCCGACGAGGAGGCGATCAAGGAGGCCCATCGCCGGCTGATGGTCAAATTGCACCCCGACCACGGCGGCTCGGATTATCTCGCCACCAAGATCAACCGCGCCCGCGACGTGCTGCTCCGCCACTAGGGCAGCCCGGTCGGCGAGATGCAATCGAAGTAGCCAAAGTGCTGGCCAAGCCCCTGATCGTCGACCTTTCGCAACCGCGCCACCTTGTCCTTCGCCGCGCAGGCCTTTTGTGCCACCTGCTTGGCGTCGTCGATCTTGTTGACGATGCCGTCATACCGCACGGCGACCGAGGTCGCCGAGTTCTCGACGACCGTCGGGGTCGCGGTGCACGCTCCGAGCGCGAGGAGGCCCAGCAGCAACGGAGCGGTCCTGTGCATTACGCCTGCTCCCGAAAAAGGAGATAAATAACGCCGAGAAGGTTGCCATTGTCATCGCTCCGCTGGAACAGCCGCGCGACAGCCGCAGACGCCGCACCTCGCCCGATCCTGGTGCCGCTGGTCGTCGCCTGCGCGATGTTCATGCAGAACCTCGATTCAACCGTCATCGCCACGGCACTGCCGACGATCGCGCGAGCGCTCGACGAAAGCCCGCTCACCCTCAACGTCGCGATCACCTGTTATTTGCTGAGCCTCGCGGTGTTCATCCCGATCAGCGGGTGGACCGCCGATCGGTTCGGGGCGAGGCGGGTGTTCAGCGCGGCAATCGTCGTCTTCACCTTGGGCTCGATCGGGTGCGGCATGGCGAATTCGCTGGCTGCTCTGGTCGCCGCCCGCATCGTCCAAGGGATGGGCGGAGCGCTGATGGTGCCGGTCGGGCGGCTGGTCCTGCTGCGGACCGTCGAAAAATCCGACCTGGTGCGCGCGATGTCTTATGTCAGCGTCCCGGCATTAATCGGCCCGGTCATGGGGCCGCCGCTTGGCGGCCTCATCGTCACCTATTGGTCCTGGCGCTGGATCTTCTTCATCAACATCCCGATCGGCGTCCTCGGCATCGTCCTGGTCAACCTACTCATCGGCGATCTCAAGGAGGGCGGCCGGCGGCCGTTCGACTTTGGCGGTTTTGCGCTGACGGGAGTGGGGCTGGCGACCCTGGCCTTCGGCTTCGAGAATGTCGGGCGCGGCGCATTGCCGAGTATTCTCGTTGCGGCGTTGCTGGCCGTCGGCGCCGCCTGCACGATGCTCTATGTCCGCCACGCCCGCCGTGTCGCTCACCCGATCATCGACTTGGCGCTCTTCCAGATCCCGACATATGCAGCTGCCTCGATCGGCGGTTTCCTGTTTCGCATGGGGCTGGGCGCGCTGCCGTTTCTATTGCCGCTGATGCTGCAGGTCGGCTTCGGGCTCAACGCCCTATCGTCGGGGCTGCTGACCTTTGCCAGCGCCGCGGGTGCAATGACGATGAAGATGACCGCGGCGCGGATCATCCGCGCCCTGGGCTTTCGCATCGTGCTGGTCGGCGACGCGGTGATCAGTGCGCTGTTTCTGTTCGGCTACAGCCTGTTCCGGCCAACCACGCCGCATCTGGTGATCTTTCTGGCGCTGCTCGCCGGCGGTTTCTTTCGCTCGCTGCAGATGACCAGCATCAACACATTGAGCTACGCCGACGTGCCGCCGGCGATGCTGAGCCGGGCAACGAGCTTGACCAGCATGGCACAGCAGCTCTCCCAGACAGTCGGCGTCGCCACCGGGGCATTGCTGCTGCAAGTGGTGCTGGCATTGCGGGGCGGCGGGACTCTGGTGGCCGCCGACTTCTACCCGGCCTTTGTCGGGGTCGCGATGATCTCGCTGTTATCGGTGCCGTTCTTTTTTAAGATGTCGCCAGACGCCGGGGCCGAGGTCAGCGGCCGTTCGGTAGTACGGTAACCATCGTTAATTGCCGGCCAGGCGGAGCGGTTGTTGCGCGCCGGCAAGCTGGCGGCGGATCAGCCGCGCATAGAGCCCGTTGCGGGCCAGTAACTCGCCATGGGTGCCGGTCTCGACGAGATGGCCGTGATCGAGCACGGCGAGCCGGTCGGCGTCGCGCACGGTCGAGAGCCTGTGAGCGATGACGATCGTCGTGCGGTTGCGCATCAGCGCGTCGAGCGCGCCGCGCACCTGCGCCTCGCTGACGGCGTCGAGGTGTGAGGTCGCTTCGTCGAGGATCAGGGTCGGCGCGTTTTTCAGGAAAGCGCGGGCGATCGCCACCCGCTGGCGCTGCCCGCCGGAAAGCTGGACGCCGCGCTCGCCGACCATCGTGTCGAGCCCCTCGGGCAGGCTTTCGACAAACTCGGCGAGTGCGGCCTGCTCGAGCGCCCGATGAATCGCCGCCTCGTCGGCCTCGGGCCGAGCCAGCCGCACATTGGCGCGCAAGGTGTCGTTGAACAGGTAAGTGTCCTGCGAGACGAGCGACATGCGTGCCCGCAGATGGTCGAGCTGGAAGTCGTGCAGATCGACCCCGTCGATCAGGATCCGCCCGGCACTCGGATCCCAGAAGCGCAGCAACAAGTTTGCGATCGTGGTCTTGCCGGCGCCGGACGGGCCGACCAGAGCCATCGTGCTTCCGGCCGGAACCTCGAGCCAAATGTCGCTCAGCGCCGGCCGTCGGGCCCCGGAATAGGAAAAGCTCACCCCCTCGAAACGGATTGCCGAGCCGCCCGTCGGCGCCGGCGGACGGAGAGGGCCGTCGGTGACCGCCGGCTTCTCGCGTTGCACGGCATGGTAGCGGCGCGTCGAGGCGATCGTATCGGCGAGCTGCCGGCTGACATTGGCGATCTCCGAGATCGGCAGAAACGAGGCCAATGCCAGCAAGATCAGCAACGGCAAGATCGTCGCGGCAAGCTGGTGCTCCGCCGCAAGCCGAGCTCCGAGGACCGCGACGGCGAGCCCACCAAACCCGGTCACGATCTCGAGCTGGGCCGTCTGTGAGGACAGATCGTGCAGCAGTTCGAGACGGATCCGCTGGTAGCCACGCACGAGTGCCATGAAGCCCCGCCGCCGTCCGTCCACCGCTTGAAAGGCGACAAGGTCGGAAAGGCCCTGGATCGTCTCGGTAACGTAGGCGCCCAATAGCCCGAGCGCGTCGCGCGCCTGCATACCGAGCCGATCGATCCGCGCTCGCATCACCACCGGCGCAAGACCGGCGAAAAGGACGAAGGGCAGTAGCGCCAACGCGATCGGCCAGGCGATGACGGCGAGTGCGGCGAGCACCGTCGAAGGCACCAGGATAGCCACCAAGGCCGGCGCCACGGTGTGGGCGAAGAAATATTCAATCGTCTCGATGTCCTGATTGGCGAGCGCCACCAGGTCGCCCGAGCGACGCCGCACGAGATAGGCCGGCGCCAGGGTGTCGAGCTTGCGGAAAAGGCCGATCCGCATCTCCGCCAGAAGCCGATAGGCGATGTCGTGGGCGAGCCAAGATTCTAGCCAGTGCAATAGACCCGCGAGAGGTGCGGCCAGCCCGAGCAGAACCAGCAGATAGCCGAAAGGCGAGCCGGTCTTGACCGCGGCGACCGCGAGTGCGCCGAAGATGCCGACCCCGATGAACGCCGCGACCCGCGCGATCCCGGACGTGACAACGATGCCGAACCGCCGGCGCCACGGTTTGATGATTTGCACCAGGGTGCCGAGTGTGGCACCCCAGCCGACCGCCGCTGCAGCGTTGGCCATCGCCTCCGTCGCGGTCGCGCCCGAAGTCTCGATTTGATCGACGTGGCCGCGCTCGGTCGCTGCTGGATCGGCCTCGGCGAGGTCGAAGTCGTCCTCGCTTTCGTCGGCCTGCGCACCCATCAGCCGGCGATAGGGGCCGTCGCGGCGGATCAGCTCGCCATGACGGCCAGCCTCCACGATCCGGCCTTTGTCGAGGACTAGGATGCGGTCGGCGCCGATCACGCTCGACAGGCGATGCGCGAGGATCAGGGTCGTACGCCCCGCCGACAGGCGGTCGATCGCCTGCTGGATCACCGCTTCGTTTTCGGCGTCGACCGAGGACAGAGCCTCGTCGAGGATCAGAATCGGCACATCGCGCAATAATGCCCGGGCGATTGCCAGGCGCTGGCGCTGCCCACCGGACAGCAAGACCCCGCGCTCGCCGATCATCGTGGCGTAGCCTTGCGGCAGCGCCATGATGAACTCGTGCGCATTAGCGTCGCGCGCCGCGGCCTCGATTTCTTCACGGTCGGCATCCGGTTTGCCGAGCCGCAAATTCTCCTCGACGGTGCCGTAGAACAGATAAGTGTCCTGATGGACGACGGCGATCATCCGCCGCAGCGCTTCGGGATCGACGGTTCTCAGATCCTGGCCGCCGATCCGCACCGTCCCCCGTTGTGCATCGAAGAGGCGCAGCAGCAGACGCGCGACCGAGGATTTGCCCGATCCGCTCGGGCCGACGATGCCGATCTTTTCGCCGGCGGCGGCGCTGAAGGAGAGCCCGTCATGGGCGGCGGCGCGCCCGCCTGGATAGGCGAAATAGACATCCTCGAAGGCGATAGTCGGGAGAAGCAAACCGCCGGACGCGCGCCGATCGGGGTGTTGCGCCGGCACCAGCGGTTCGGCGGCGAAGAGCGCATTGATGCCGGCGGCGGCGGATTGTCCGAGTATCCCCTGATGCAGCACCACTCTGAGATCGCGCAAAGGCCGGAATACTTCGGTTCCGGCCATCAGCACGATCAGCAATGCCTGAAGGCTCATCAGCCCGTGCGACACCCGCCACACGGCGAGCGACAGGGCGGCCGCGGCACCGATCGCGACCCCGCAATCGGTGATGCCGCGGGTCATCACACCGATCGAGATTACCCTCAGTGAAGAGTCGCACAGCTCCCGGGCCCTGTCGGCCAGCCGGCGACCATACGCAGCACTCTGGCCGAAGGACTTCAGGGTCGGCAGGCCTTGCACGCCGTCGAGAAACTCCGAGCCGAAGGATTTAATGGCCCCCTGGCGCCCGTGGCTGGAGCGGCGTTCGATGCGGAGGAACACAGTGGGTGCTACCAGGGTAACGAGGGCGAACACCAGCATCACCGTCGCGACCGGTACATCCCAGAAGGCGATAAAGACGAAGATCGCGAGCGGCGTCAGCACCGCAACCGTCACCTGCGGCACATATTGGCCAAAAAAGGTCTGCAATTGCTCGACACCATCAACGATCGACAGCATCACGCCGCCGGTGCGCTCGCCAGCGAACCAGGCCGGGCCCAGCGCCGCAATCTTGTCGTAAAGGCGGCCGCGTAGATCCTCCTGCACCCGGGCGGCGGTGCGGTGGGAGATCATCGTACGATGGTGATCGATCACCGCGCGCAGCAGCACTGCGGTAGCGACCCCGGCGGCCGGGATCGCCACCGCCCAGAAGCCGGTGCCGTTAAATACGTGGGAGAGCAACACGCCGAGGATCGCGAACCGCCCGATCCCGACGACCGATGCGACGAGCCCCAGCAGGACCGCCAGCGCGATCCAACCCCGCAGTCCGCGTGTCAGCTGCCAAAGTCGTCGGTCGAAATACATCCATGGCTCCGTGTGGCAAAACGAGCATAGTTGAAGTTCGGGCTACCGAGCCGAAAAATCTCGATCACGGGAGCCACCAGAATAGCTGCGAGCACGCCGATATCTGCTGTTCCCGCGTGAGCCCGATATCGGCAAGCAGGCGGTCATCGAGCCGAGAGAGGGCGTCGAGTTGCCGCGTCCGTGAAACTCGGATTCGAGCCTGCTGCCTGACGCGTTGGCAGAGACGGATCATCTTGTCGCGCCAAAGAGTCGCTCTGATGGGCCGTTGCGCCTGAACCAGGGTCAGCATTCAAAACTCTCTTTGATCAATCCGTGTTGATCAATTTAGTGATACGTACGAAAATCAAAGATCGACAAACTTGGTTATATGCGATACAGAATTGTATCATGACTGCTGCGAATGGCTCCGCGCTGATGGATTGGGACGATGTCCGCGTTTTCCTCGCGGTCGCGCGCCACGGTTCGTTGCGAGCCGCCGGTCGTGCGCTCGGCCTCAGCCAACCGACGGTCGGGCGCCGCCTTACATCGTTTGAGGCGACTTTCGGCGGGCCGACCTTGTTTGATCGACTACCCGAGGGGCTGCGCCTCAACGCCGCCGGGGAAGCCCTGATCGCAGTAGCAGAAGAACTGGAAAGCGCCGCATTCGCGCTCGAGCGTCGCCGAGCGGCGGCCTCTCCGGCACTCAGCGGCACTGTCCGTGTTTCAGTCGGCGAGTGGGCGGCGAACTTTCTCGCCCGCTTTCTCGCCGGGACATCGGCCACGGCATTGCCGTCGGGGATCACCCTCGAGCTGGTCGAGACGCAACAAACCGCCAACCTTGCGCGTCGCGAAGCCGATCTCGCGCTACGGCACCATCCCCCGGAAAGCGGCGACCTCTACATCACCAAAGCCGGCGTCTTTGCCTGTGCCGTCTATCGCCGGGACCGAGCGGAGAGCAACGCCTGGGTGACCTATACCGAGGAGCAGGCGCACTACCCCACCGCGCGCTGGGTGCAGGAGCGGTTGCGCGAGACCGGCGACGCGGTCGCGTTGCGTGCCTCGAACATGGCGATGCAATCTGCCGCGATTCGCGCCGGCGCGGGCCGTGGCGTGCTGCCGTGTTTCATTGGTGACGCCGACGCGCTGCTGGAAAGGCTGACCCCGCCGCTACCGGAGATCGCTGCCGAGCATTGGGTCATCGTGCATCGCGACCTTCGCCGCGCGGCCTGCGTCCGCGCAGTGATCGACTGGATTCGCCGCTTGTTCGATGAACGTCGGCATGAAATCGCCGGCACGCCGTCTCAGCCAATGAAATCGCTCGCTGCCGAATAAGACGGCTAGCGCCCATATGCCGTCGCGATCGGCGATAATGCCCATCGGTCGATCCGCGGGTTTTCGGTCTACATTCGCGACTAGGCCGGTGGGGCAACCGAGATATCTCTTCGCCAGCGAGCTCCCGAGCCGTTCGAAGCCAGGGCGCTTTCTCCCGGATGGTCCGGCGAGCCGATCGGAGTCCGGCGCCAGGCGGGCTATCCGCCGACGCCGTAGTTCTTCGCAAGATAATCGACAATCGCTGTTGCATCATCCGGCGCTATCGGGGCACCGAAGACGCCGATCATCTTGTTCACCTCGGCCTTCCAACCCTTGCGATCGAGAAATGGCGAGTTGGTGCGCAGATAGTCGAGGCTGTGGCAGGAGCCGCAGTTCCCTTCGACCGTCGGCTGCCCAGGCGCCTCCGCGAGGGCCACCGGCTTTTCCTCCGCGCTCGCGCTCGCTCCGACCATCAGCACGAGGACAAGCAAGACGAGTGGGGCTTTCATCGTACTCCAATTAAGCGACGCTGATCGTCGTCGGCCGGATCACATTATTGTGGTAACCGGCCGGGTTGAAGATCAGCGTATCGACCTGGGTCTGGCCGACACGATTGGTCGCCTTGGCCGTGATCCTGTAGGTGCCGGCACCAGCCGGATTGAAGCGATAGCTCCACGGACGAAACGCGAAACGGCCGTCATCCTTGCCGAGGCTCGCCTCATGCCACGTCTTTCCGCCATCGGTCGACACCTCGACCAGGCGAACGCCGTAGCCACCATCCCAGGCGATGCCGCTGACATCGATCGGGCGGCCGAACTTGAACCGCTGGCCTTCGGCGGGCGACGTGGTCAGCGAATTGACCACCATCTCCGTAATCGGCGTGTTCGCGTCGTTCTCCTGCGACAGGAAGCGCTCGATGATGGGGAACTTACCGTTGGGGATGCGGTAGGCACTCTTCATCCAGAAGCCGTCGAAGGGCTTGGTCGCCGCTTCGATCGAAACGAGGTGCTTCATCCAATAGGTCGCAGTCCAACCCGGCACTACCAGACGTGCCGGGAAACCGTTGAAATGAGGTAATGGCTGCCCGTTCATCCCGAAGGCAACGATCGTGTTCTCGTCGAGCGCCTTCCAGATCGGGATGCTCTTGATGAAATCTGGCGTTTTGTCGATCACCGGACCGTCCGCGCCGTTCAGAACGATCTCGATTGTCTCTTTGCGGAGCCCTGCCTTGGCGAGCACATCCTTGAGCCGAACCCCTGTCCAAACGGCATTGCCCATCGCGCCCAGTCCCCATTGCACGCCCGGCACATGCGGCTCGGAGAGGCCGCGACGATTTCCCGAGCATTGGCAGACCGCAGTGATATCGACATGCTCGAACCCGCTCTGCAGTTCGGCCATCGTCAGCTCGAACGGGTTCGCAGCGGCGTCGCCGCCGACCCGCAGCCGCCAGCTCCGCAGATCGATGCGCTCAGGAATGTCGGCGAGGTGGTAGCGCACAAAGAAGGCGTCGTTCGCGGTGACCGGCGCAGTGAAGAAGGAAACCGGGGTCTCGTAGTTCGGCGGGCGATAAGAAAGTTTGATCAGCGGCTGCTTACCGGGGAGCGCGTCGAGGACAGCCGTGTCGTATTCGCCACCCGGTAACCCGAACGTTAGATAGGGCCGCTCCGCGGGAGAAGCAGGCCGAGACGCCAGCCCTGGGACGGCGAAGGCCAGCACGCCACCCAGCCCTTGCAGGACTCTTCTGCGTTCGAGCATGTCACTCTCGGATCAAACTCGTGCACATTCGCATCGATGACCGTTGCTCGCAATCGGCACCGATTCGCGGGCGAGTATTGTTTCGGGCAAGTTGTGCGGCGCCAATTTCCCGCTGGGGCGCAGCCTCCGCTGCCGACGCTTCCTCGGGTCACATGAGCGGGGTAGCGTCTGAGAGTGGGAAGGAGGGGGTGCGAACTTGCGAGGTGACTTGCGGCCGGTTGCTTTCGACTGCGATCCAGAAATCGGCGTTCCGATAGCGATCCGGGTCAGCCCGCGGGCCCGGCGGGTGGGGTTGCGGATCGATGCAGCCGAGCGCAGGGTCGAACTTGTTCTGCCACGCGGGGTTCCGCCGGGGACGGGACTGCGCTTTCTTGCGGCGAAGCGCGGATGGATCGCAGCGCGCCTCGCAGCCTTGCCGCAACCGGTGCCGTTCGCCGAAGGCGCGATCGTGCCGCTGCTTGGGGTGCCCCATCGGATCCGCCGCGAAGTCGACCCTACGGCGCCGTCGGTCAAGATAGTCGACGGCGAAATCCGCGTGCGCGGCGATCCCGCACATCTGGCGCGCCGGGTCCGTGATCATCTCGTTGCGGCGGCGCGGGCCGAGCTGGTCCCACGCGCGCGCCGACTGGCGGCGCGCATTGGGCGTGATGTGGCGCAAGTGAACGTGCGCGATACGAAGAGCCGGTGGGGCAGCTGCTCCGGACAGGGCAACCTTTCCTTCAGCTGGCGATTGATCTTCTCCCCCGAGCCCGTGCTCGAATATGTTGTCGCGCATGAGGTGTCGCATCTCGCCGAGATGAATCACGGGCCGCGCTTTTGGCGTCTAGTGGAGAGCCTGACCCCGAACACTGCGGCGCCGCGAGCGTGGCTGAAGCGTCACCGCAACCGGCTGCTCGCTTACGGTTGAAGGATGGATGCGATGGCGCAGAGACAGGGATACACGGTCAAAGCGATCGAGCCGGTAGCGATCGGCAGCGACGTGCAGGCGCGCGTCTTTACCTTGGCGCTGGGCGAGGAGATCCCCTGGCACTTTCACAGCGCCGTGACCGATTGGTATTTCGTGCTCGAAGGCACACTGTCGATCGAAACCCGAGCTCCCGCCGACCGCCGCGAGCTCGCCGTCGGCAAGACCTACCACATAGCCCCGAAAACCGCTCATTTGATTTCCAACCGTTCCGAGGCCGATACCCGTTTCCTGTTGGTGCAGGGTGTCGGTCCATACGATTTTCTCAAAGTCGGCGGCTGATTTGTGCCTCGATTATCAACCTGTCAAAACGCTCGGCGAGATCGCGATCGACATAAATTCGTAACGTCCGCGCGGCTTCGTCAAAAATGACGCATATCAGAGATTCTGGAAAATTCCCCCAAATGGGACACCTGCGGCGGCGGCGTTCAACCGCGTTAGAAAGGGATATCGTCGTCCAACTGCGGTGGTGTTGCTGCCTCCGGCTCTGGCGAGGGGAGTTTTAACTGCGGTGGCTCTAGTCGTTTAAGCTCGGTTGGCGGAGGCAAGCTAAGTTGGGCGTTCTAATCCTCTTTGGCGTTCGCAAATATGATGGTAATCGGGTGTAAGAGCTTCATCAGTGGTTTAAGTTTGCGCGCCGCCTTACCTGTAGTAGTCGCTGTCTCAAGCAGAAGTGCGGAATACACGTCGAACCGCGTTCGATTTCTATCAATTTCACTTTCTAACGCAGAAATTCTAGCATACAATGCCTCCCTCTTTGTTTGAGGCACTTCGAGCTTGTCCACGGTATTTTTGATCTGTGAAAGGTGATGCCTAAGTTTTGCTTTGGTCGCATGATCGAAAGCAACCGAATAACCTTTGGTGCGTCGGGTGTGCCTGATTTGAATTCTGATAAGGTAATGATCTACATCGGCAACAAATTGCTGCTGACGGTACCAAAAATCTCCCGTCGCGTTTAGCTGTTGTTGCCATTCTTGAAGAATATCCAATCCTAGTTCTTTCGCAATATCTGACGTATGATTTATATATTGGTCGTAAGCTGATCGGATGAGAGCGTCGTTGTTTTGAGAATGCCCAAGTTCTAGTGTCATTTCCTCCCGGAATATTTTCTCCAAATGGACGAAGGCTAACTCCGGGTCGTCGGGAAGGGTGTTAAGCAGGTCGTCTGGTATCATGCGGGCCTCGTCGCACGGCTTACAGCAACTTCTCCTGTTTCCCGCGCGGTTCGGCCTTCGCCTGTTTGAACGCGGTCGGGTCAACTAGCGGGATGGCTGGCTTCTTACCCTCGAAAAGCTCGTTGATCGTCAATATCTGAATTTTCGGGTATTTGCCAAACTCCGTTTCGTAGTAGCCCGCTTTGACGGCTTCGGTTTTCATCGGGCCGGTCGGCTCGGTCAAGCTAATGAACACGCCGATTTTCGCCTTCTCGCGGTCAACGACATGGGCGAGGTCGCGCACCATAGAGACTTGCACGTTGTCGCCGCCCTTCACTGACACATGGCTTTCTCGGTCGTGCGCCCATCCGGCTTGAAATAGATATGGCCGTCAATGCCGCCGTCCGCGCCCTTCTTCTTGCCGCCGAAAGGGACGGCGTTCACAAGAGACACGGCCCACCACTGGAATTGATATTTCTCGCGGGCTGCCAGTTCCCGCGCGCCTTCAAGGTCTTTGGGGGTGCCGTGAACGTCGAACGCATTGCCGGGAAACGCATTGCGTAGCCATGTCTCGATCAATGATATGGCTAGGTGGGTGATGTCGATTCCGGCCCACTGGCGGCGTAGTTTTTCCGCCGCGTGAATGGTGGTGCCGCAACCGCAGAACGGGTCTAGCACCATGTCGCCCTCGTTGCTTGATGCCTTGACGATGCGTTCGAGCAACGCAACGGGCTTCTGCGTCGGGTAGCCGAGACTTTCGCCGCTGCTGCCGTGCAAGTGTTCGATGTCGTCCCAATTGTCGGTGACGGGCTGGCCCTGCATCTCGTCAAGGTATCGCTTGAACCGTGGCACAGCACCGGGTTTCGATTGATAGATCAGCCTTCCTTGTGGGCTTGCTCCATGCGGTCGCGCGTCCATCTCCAAACGCGGGTGATGCCAAGAAATTCATAGGTGAGGTTCGGGCGGTTTTTGTTCGGGTTTAACAGGTTGTCGAGTTGGTATCGCCTGCCGTCCTCGACGGTGAAGCGACAGAATTTTTCGATGTATTCAGGGTCGTATGCGCCAAACACCTTGTGAAAAATCACGGTGTCGCCTTTGGCGTATCTTAAAATCACGTCGCGGCAATTGGGAAAGTTGACGGTCGTGTGACTTTTGGGCTGCGACCGCTTCCACGATATTTCATTGCGATAATTCGAGCCGCCGAAGATCGCATCCAGCAAAATCTTGAGGTAGTGGCTCGCTGCCGGGTCACAATGAAGGTAAAGGGTGCCGGTCGGTTTCAAGATGCGGTGAAGCTCAACGAGCCGCACGGCCATCATGGTTAGATAGGCCATAAGGTCGCTTTCCCGCAACACGGCCCGGATTGCCCGCATAAGCTCGGCGGCGTCGGTGCTGGTGCGGATTACGTCGTCAAAGGCTTGCTCGGCGCTGTCGTTCCAATGCCACGTGTCAACAAACGCCTCAACCTGCGCCTTTGATTGCTGGCCGGTCGGCTCTCGGTAAAGCACGTTGTAGCTGGCTTGGGAATTAAACGGCGGGTCAAGATAAATCAGGTCGGTGCTTTCGTCTTTGAAATGCTCCCGCAAAACGTCCAGATTGTCGGCGTAGTACAGTCGATTCAAGCAGTCCTATTTTTCTGGAGTCTCTTCGCTCCATGCCGGTTGTGGGCAGATTCAATATGTTGTGTTTCTGCCTTCTCCGGTCGACTCTGCAAATGCCGCATAAGGCGCGTTATGCCAAACGTTTTGAAGTGTTCACGAAATCAAAAACTTAGCCTGTGAATCACGCAACCGCCTCGTGGTTTATACTTGATTTTGAGGCCAGTCGGAATGGCGGCGAATACTTTCGTGCACAGCTTTTATTTCAACCTCGGCACCTACAATATATAGGTTCCGGCATACATAAATCCGGAGACAAACCGGTTGGCGCGGCTTGGACGGCCTCGCCGTTTATGGCGATAGGATCCCGAAGCCGATCGATTGCCGACGACCAAATGAGCTCACCCAGCCACGAGCTGCGAGCGGGTCCGAGCGGGAGGCGGAGGTTGGGCTCGCCGTCACTTCTCCGGCTCGATCAATCCTTTGACGAACCAGCGCTGCATTGCGAGCACAACCGCGATCGGCGGCAGCAGCGCTAGCAGCGCGGTGGCCATAACGAGGTGCCATGACGTCTGTGCGTCGCCGTTGCCGATCATCTGGCGGATGCCGATGACTATCGTCGTCATCGCCGGGGTATTGGTGACGAGCAATGGCCAGAGATACTGGTTCCAGCCATAGATGAACAGGATCACGAACAGCGCGGCGATGTTGGTCCGCGACAGCGGAATGACCATGTGGATCAAAAAGCGCCAGGGTCCGGCGCCGTCGATCTTGGCGGCTTCGACGATTTCGCCGGGGATCGTCAGGAAGAATTGGCGGAACAGCAATGTCGCCGTCGCCGACGCGATCAGCGGGAGAACCAGGCCGAAATAGATGTCTATCAGGCCGAGATCAGATACGATCTTGTAGGTTGGAATGATGCGCACCTCGACCGGCAGCAAGGTGACAAAGAGCGCCCAGAAGCACAGCCGGCGCAGCGGAAAGCGGAAGAACACCACTGCATAGGCCGAGGGGAGCGAGATCGCGATCTTGCCGATCGCGATGGCGAGCGCCATGACGAGGCTGTTCAGCATCATTGCCGCGACCGGCTGGCCGTTGGTGCTGATCGTTCCCAGGGCAAGCGCGTCGCGATCATTGGCGACGAGGTCAGGGCCGGGCGCCAGCGTCATCGGCGCATCGAGAATATCTTGGAGCGGCAGGCTCGAGGCGACAAAGGCGATGTAGACCGGGAACAGCACTGGCGCCAGCCCCAGCAGCAGGACCGCGTGCGGGATCCAGGCGCTTTTGCGGGCTGTCCGCCCCGGGTTAAGGGCGCGCGAGCCCCACGGGCCGCTGATACCGATCACATCGATGCGCACTTTATCCTGGTTATTTGGGCCGGTTGGGGCTCCGCAGGTCGATTTCTGCTCAAAACGCCGCTCTGAAAGCTATCGACCGAACGGCTCCGACACGTCTCCTGCGCGATAAACGGGCAGGCCTCGCAACTACCTACGGGCTTCAAGCAATACCTACGAATTTTGGTGGAATATTCTGATTCAGGTGAAAAAAGTTCGTTGGATCATACTTGGTCTTCAAATCCCGCAGCCGGCCATAGTTAGGTCCATAGGCGGCACGAATCGGGTCGCCGAAATCATCGTCGGCGAGATAGTTGACGTAGCGGTCTTCCGAGCAGAAGGGCGCCATTGCGTCGTAAGTCTTGCGTGCCCATTCGATGTTGCGCGCGGTTTCGTCGGGATCAAGCCATTCAGCCACGATCAGGAGATTGTAGCCCTCGCGGCGGTGGGAGAAGGCCGTCTCTGTGGGCGCGACCCGCGTCGTCGCCCCGTGAATGTGCTCGATTACGAGCCCGCTCATTGCCGATGGGGTGGTTGCGAACTGGGTCACCATCGTCTCGATTGCCGGCTCGCTCAACTCGTGCAGAAAGCTTGATTTCCAGTGGTTCAACGCACCCGCAGGAAAGCCGGCGTCGAGCATCATGTTGGTTGCTTCGTAGGTCGTGGGTCCGATCAAATCGAGAACCGGCGACCCAAATTCCTTGATCGGTTTCAGTGCGGCCTCACCTGCAGCGGGCGCGCCGGAATGGCACCCTATGATTGCGGCAATCTGCATGCCCGAGCCGTCCGGGGCGTGCAGCAAGGATGCGAACAATGTCGTCTCGTCTGGCAGCGACCGGGTCATATCCCTGAAGAACCGACAGACCTGCCGCGCCTCAGCGATCGGATGCGCCACGAGGCCGCTCGTAACCGGGCCGATCGGGTGCAACCGGTATTCCAGCCAGCACGCGACGCCAAAATTGGGACCGGCCCCGCGAACCGCCCAAAAGAGATCGGGGTTGTCCCGTTCGCTCGTCCACACGACGTCGCCCGACGCAGTCACTAGCTCGACTGCCAGCAGGTTGTCGAGGGCGAGGCCATGCTTGCTCATCAGCCATCCGAGGCCACCCCCCAACGTCAAGCCGGCGATCCCCGTTGTCGAGATTACGCCACCCGTTGTAGCGAGCCCGTGCAGCTGAGTCGCGCGGTTGAATTCACGCCAGGTAACGCCACCTTGCGCGCGCGCCGTGCGAAGCTCGGGATCGACGTGGATGCCTTTCATCCGCGACAAGTCGAGCATCAGGCCACCATCGCACACCGACTTTCCCGCGACATTGTGCCCGCCACCCCGTATTGCGACTTCGATTCCTCGATCGCGGGCGAAGTTTACTGCATCGACGACATCGGCCGTTCCAAGGCAGCGGGCGATCAGTGCCGGCCGTTTGTCGATCAATCCATTATGGATCCTGCGTGCCTTGTCATACCCGGCATCGCCGGGCAGCAACAGCGTGCCGGAGAAACGGGTCGCCAATTCGCTGACACTACCCCTATCAATGATCGACGCAGTGCCCATATCGCGAGCTCCCCGATCAGACAAATTGAGATAGCAAGTCTTTTTTGGCAGCGAGCAACCTCGGTGAGGCGCTCCGTCGGACGCCGACGATGTTGCGGTGCCGGGCAACACGATCAAATACGTGCGAACACGTATGGCGGTCACGTGGCAGACCGAGGCAAGGTGACGGCGCCGGAGCCGGAGCGATCGGATAGGAGATTACTTTACTATTCCCGCGGGCTACCCTGACTAGCGCTCGGTAGTACGAGCCGCTTGATGCCGACCGATTGAGGATCGACGATCCGGGAAACCCTAACCATGAAAGAGGCTGTGGACGACGTCGTGCGTGTTCCGGAGTGGGCCACTCCGAGTGGTTTAAGCACCACCTCCGCTCGGAGGGTCATACCGCTAGCGGTCGGCTACGTCGCGCTCTATCTGACGTTGGATCGATTGAGCTTCATTGGGGCCCTCCACGGCGTCGGCATCACGCCCTGGAATCCGTCTACAGGCCTAGCGATGGCTTTGCTGATGATCAAGGGACATAGCTACGCCCCGCTCGTATTGGTCGCGGACTTGTTGTCGAACGCTACTCTTCCAATATCGGCGATCTCCCCGATGCCGGTGTTCCTGGGGTCGCTCGTAGTCACCGCCGGCTATACCGGAGCGGCCGCAATACTGTGGCATGCCGGCCTCCACGCCGGAATTCGCAAGAGCTCAGAGGTCGTCTTGCTGCTGATCGTGACGATCGTCAGTTCGGGGATCGTCGCGAGCGGTTTCGTCGCCTCCTATGCCGCTGCCGGGGTTGTCCCGTGGAGCGGTTTTGCCGAGGCCGGATTTCATTTTTGGGTCGGCGATGCGATCGGGATCGTTGTGCTCCTCCCTCCCCTGCTTTTGCTCCACGCGCGAGTTAAACAACGGAGCCCAAGGGATCATGGCGTTACCGTATCTCAACTCGTCGAGTTTGCCGCGCAAGGGGTGAGTATTGTTGCGGCTCTCGCAGCGGTGTTTTCGGGATTCGGTGGCGATCCGCTCGGGCTTTTCTACCTGCTGTTCCTGCCGCTGATCTGGATTGCGACACGTCATGGTCTACCGGCTGCCAGCGCGGCAGTGATGATGATCCAGGTCGGCCTGATCGCCGGGCTCCAGAGCCAGGATCATTCGGAGCCCAGCATTCGGGCCTTCCAGCTCCTGATGTTCGCATTGGCCGCGACCGGTCTCATGCTCGGTGCCGTCGTTAGCGAGCGTCGCCGCCTGTCGCTTGCCCTTGTTGATAGTGAAGGCCTTCGCACGGCGATCCTGAACACGGCGCCGGACGGCGTCCTGACGATTGACGCGCGCGGCAATATTCAGTCGGTCAACCCGGCAGTCGAAAGGCTGTTTTCACGTCCGAGCCGCCGACTGATTGGACACGACCTTTCCGAACTGGTCGAGGGCGTGCCCAATCTGCTTTATCGACTGAGGCTCGCCGCTCATTCATCGGCCTCCGAAGCAGCTTGTTGGGAGCTTGATGCGCGGCGGGTGGACGGAAGCACCTTCCCGGTCGAGCTCAGCGCCGGACGCTTCGACCTTCTGGGTGCCGAGCATTACGCGGTCGTCGTCCGGGACATCACCGTGCGCCGGGAAGCCGAAGCTCGCCACCGCCGGCACGACGCGGAATTGGCGCACGTCTCGCGGGTTTCGCTGGCAGGCGAAATGGCCGCGGGATTGGCACACGAGCTGAGCCAGCCTTTGACCGCGATCACCGCCTTCGCAAGAGGCTGCCTGCGAATTCTGGCCGCCCCGGCGCCGGATCCCGCCCTGTTGCACGAAGGAGTGACAGAGGTCGTCCAGCAGGCAGAGCGTGCAGGCGACGTCCTCGATCGACTTCGGGAGTTCGTCCGTGGCGGCGAGAACCTTCGAGCGTTAACCGTGGTTGCGCCTCTGATCGACGCTGCTTTGAGCTTGGTGCACATGGAGGCAATGCAGCAGGAGATCGAGATCGAAGCAAGGATCGATCCTGGCCTGCCGCCTATTGTGGCTGACCGGGTCCAGATCGAGCAGGTGCTGCTGAACCTGCTGCGGAACGCAATGGACGCGATGGAAGCGGCAAGCACCGAGCGGCGATTGATCGTCATCGAGGCCCGCCGCAAAGGCAACCGCGCCATCGAGATCTCCGTGGCCGATTCGGGGCCAGGGGTAGCCGCCGAGGTGACGGACACGATCTTCGAGCCGTTCGTAACCACCAAACCGGACGGCATGGGGATGGGGCTCTCGATCAGCCGCTCGATCATCGAGTCGCACGGCGGCAGCCTGCGAATGGCGCGTGGCGTTCGTGTCGGCGGGATCTTCAGCTTTGATTTGCCCAGTGCCGAGACCGAAGCGAGCACCGATGCCGGATAAGACCGTCTTCGTCGTCGACGATGATGCCGCCGTCAGGCAGGGGCTGAGATTTATGCTCCGCGTCGCAGAATATGATGTGGAAGCGTTTCCGTCGGCGCGCTCGTTTCTCGAAAATTACGACCCACGGCGCGGCGGCTGCTTGCTGCTCGATGTGCAGATGCCTCAGATGACCGGGCTCGACCTGCAGCAGCAGCTCAATGTCCGCGGCTGGCGGATCCCGGTAATATTCATTACCGGCCATGGCACCGTTCCGCTGGCGATAGCGGCGATGAAGGCCGGGGCCTTCGACTTTATCGAGAAGCCGCTTCGCGAGGATTCGCTGCTCGAAAGCATCGAGCGAGCGCTGCGCTGGAATGATAGGGCGTACGAAGAGCGTTTAGAACGCGCCACGTTGCAGGTGCGCATGGCCGCATTGACACCGCGCGAACGCGAGGTCTTCGAACTGGTGGCCGCGGGCGAGCCCAACAAGGTCATCGCCCGTCATCTCGGCATCAGCTTCCGCACCGTCGAGTTGCATCGCGCGCATATCGTCGAAAAGCTGCACGCGCGCAGCCTGTCGGACTTAATCCGCATGGCGATCATCATGAATTCGGGTCCGCCCACGAGCAAATGAGGGTGCAAGCGAGGGGGCGCTGACACGCGTAAATCCTCCTTAGTGCTGCAGTCTTTCACCAGGTGTTTGCCCGCTGCTCACTGTAACTCACTATAATCTTCCTCCTCTTGACCTTACGGAGACCGGCGGCAGCGCACAGCGAGTTAGGTGAGATCCCACAATACGGTTTGGAATGTTTCACTGAGCTCAGTGTGCTCGTCCGCCGGGCTGTCCGCTGATCGGCACGATGTTTCCGAACTCGTTGAGGATGTGTGCTTGCCGCGTCTTACCGACGGGCGCCCCGGATAGGTCGTAGCACACACCGTCTACTGGAACGGCAATGCCAGATTGAAGGACATGCTTCGTAACACTGAGCAAGCAGGCGAAGGTGCCCGCCAGTATCGGAACGGGATGGGGTTTGCGTCTGCATTCGTCGGACCCTTGCATACGTAGTTGCACGTATTGTCTCGGGCGTAGCGATAGCGCTCGTAATTGGGCCGACTCTGGAGATCAACATGGCAAACTGGACACCAGATCCGACATTCTATCCCTCCCCACGTCTGGCGGCAGGCGCACCACCCGAGAAACTGGCCTACGTCGCGAGCTTCGACCCCGCACGCCGGCGCAACGACGAAATGGCCGTTGTGGATCTCGACAGCAGATCACCGACCTACGGGCAGATCGTTAGTCGGGTCGAAATGCCTGGAACCGGTGACGAGCTGCATCATTTCGGTTGGAACGCGTGTAGTTCGTGCTTGTGCCCGAATATGCCGCATCCTCATGTCGAGCGCCGATATCTGATCGTGCCCGGGATACGGTCGTCGCGCATTCACATCCTCGACACGAAGCCCGACCCCAGCCATCCTAAACTCGTCAGAGTCATCCAGCCCGCCGAGATCGCCGATCGGACGGGATACAGCCGTCCGCACACCGTCCATTGTGGCCCGGATGGGATCTACATCAGCGCGCTCGGCAATGCGGAAGGGAAGGCCCCCGGCGGCATCCTGCTGATGGATCACGAGACCTTTGACGTGCTCGGCCGGTGGGAAGTCGATCGCGGCTCGCAGGAGCTCGCCTATGACATGTGGTGGCATCTCGGCCACGACACGATGGTTACCAGCGAGTGGGGCACGCCGGATATGTTCGAGAACGGCCTCGTGCCCGAGCTTCTGCTCGGCGGGAAATACGGCCACAAGCTGCATTTCTGGGATCTACATCGGCGCAAGCACTTGCAGGAGATCGATCTGGGAACCCAGCATCAGCTCATTTTCGAGCTGCGGCCGGCGCACGATCCGACCAAGGCCTACGGTTTTGTCAACTGCGTGCTCAGCCTGGAGAATTTGTCGTCGTCGATCTGGACCTGGTATCGCGATGGCGGCAGCTGGAAGGTCAGGAAGATCATCGAGATCCCGGCCGAGCCAGCCGATCCCGATTTGCTGCCGCTGGCGATCAAGGATTTCAAAGCATGTCCGCCGTTCGTCACCGATATCGATCTCTCGGTCGACGACAAATATCTGTATGTGTCTTGCTGGGGCACTGGCGATTTCCATCAATACGACGTATCCGACCCGTTCGATCCCAAGCTGACCGGCAAGCTGCGGATCGGCGGTGTCGTCTCAAAGGCGAAACATCCCAGCGGGACGGGGCCGCTGACCGGCGCCCCCCAGATGGTCGAGGTAAGCCGCGATGGCCGGCGAATTTACTTTACGAATTCGCTGTATGGAGCGATCGACGGCCAGCTTTATCCGGACGGGATCCGCGGGTGGATGGTCAAGGTTGACGCCAAACCGGGTGGCGGGATCGAGTTCGATCGTAATTTCTTTGTCGACTGGCCGCGGGGCTTGGTGCCGCACCAAGTGCGCCTGCAGGGCGGCGACGCGTCTTCCGATTCCTATTGCTACCCCTGACATCAGCACGGCATCCTGCCGCCGAGCCGCAATGCTGAGCCGATATTGCGATGCGCGTGCTCTGGCCGTGGCTCTCCCTTGTCGGTCTCGGGATGTATCACGGCGTCAATCCGGCGATGGGCTGGTTATTCGCTGTGGCGCTGGGCTTCCATCGCCGCCGTCGATCTGTCGTCGTGCAGATGCTGATCCCGATCGCCATCGGGCATTTGCTGTCTATCGCAGCTGCCGCCGAAACGGTCTTGGTATTGGGTGTCATTATCGACCGCCGGCCGCTGCTGATGGTCGCCGGAGGCGGGCTTATCCTATGGGCGCTCTATCACCTGGCGTACGGCTCTCGCCACCCGGTGCGGATCGGCATGCAGACCGGGCTCGCCGGCCTCCTGGTGTGGTCCTTTTTTATGGCGAGCGCCCACGGCGCTGGCCTCATGCTGGTCCCGGCGGTGTTCTCGGTGTGCTTTTCGGGCAGCGAAGTGAGCGGCATGACTATTGCGGGTGCGTCGATCACCTCGCTCGCCGCGGTCGGCATCCATACGGCAGTCATGGTGAGCGTCAGCGGAATTATCGCGCTCCTAGTGTATGATTGGATCGGGGTCGGATTTCTGCGGCACGGCTGGATCAATTTTGACCGGCTGTGGACCGGAGCGCTCGGTACTACCGGGATAATCATGCTCGCCGGCTGAGCCCGCATCAATAACTCCCGTATCTATCGCTATTGCCGCAAACGGACGGCTTCGAGATACGTGGTCGCACGTATTTACCTCGGCACACCAGCCGGGCAAGATTCGGAACGATCCCGGCCGGCCACGGGAGAGGCGTGGCCAGAAGCGGTGGCTGCTGCGCCACCCTTACATCAGGTTTCGACCGGTGGCGACTTGCATTGCCTGACGAATATTACAGAACAGGGAGGGCAGCTTGCAACTGGCAATGGCAGACATCAATGCCGCCTTCACCGGCGCAGTACCCGAGCTATACACGCGATACATAGGGCCAATCTTCTTCGAGCCCTACGCTGCGGAACTGGTAGTTCGTTTGAAGGGCATGTCTTTCGGAAGGTTGTTGGAGACGGCCTGCGGTACCGGCATCGTCACGCGCGCTTTGGCCGCTGCGCTGCCTGAAACCGTGGCGATCACCGCCACAGATCTCAACGACCCGATGCTCGATTTCGCTAAAATGCAGCCCGGCGCAGAACGGGTCCAGTGGCAGCAGGCGGACGCACAAGATCTGCCCTTTCCGGACCAGACATTTGACGTAGTGGTTTGCCAATTCGGGGTCATGTTCTTTCCCGACAAGGAAAAGGCTTACCGCGAGGCATTGCGGGTGCTGAAGCCCGGTGGGCGCTTCGTCTTCGATGTCTGGGACCGGGTTGAGACGATTGACCTGGCTCTTATGGTCCACAAGACCCTGACGACGATGTTCCCGGACGATCCTCCGAGGTTTATCGAACGCACGGCAATGGGATATCACGACGTCGCAAAAATCCGTGCCGATCTCGCCCGAGCTGGGTTCACGGAGAGCACAGTCGACACCCGGAGGCTGCCCTGCCTTATAACCTCTGCACGACACGGGGCCCTGGGGATGATTCAAGGATCGCCGGTGGGCGCCGAGGTCACTGCACGGGACCCTTCCGGCCTGGACAAAGCGGTGGACGCAGTGACGCAAGCCATCACCGAGCGCTTCGGTCCAGGGCCTATCGAGGCGACGATGCAGGCCCATATCGTCACGACCACGCGCCCGGCGCGCTGAGGGCTGCCCAGATCAGGCCGAGCTAAGTTAAGATGTCCGCTCTGGCAAACCGCGCGTTCATGCGAGGTGTGTGATGAGCGAACGCAAGATTGATATTTACAATCATGTGCTGCCGCGCGCCGTCGCCGATCGCATTCGAGAGTTGGCGCGGGGTAAAGGCGACATGGTCAAGCGCGTGACCAGCATCCCGATGCTCTATGACATCGAGGGCCGTGTTCGCATGATGGACCAATGGTCGGGCTACCAGCAGGTGCTGACCCTGTCCAACCCGCCAATCGAGACGATTGCCGGCCCCGGAGACAGCCCCGACCTCGCGCGGCTGGCCAATGACGAGCTCAAGAAGATCTGTGAGACGCGACCCGACAAGTTCCCGGCCTGGGTAGCGTCGCTGCCGCTGAACAATGTAGAGGCCTCGCTGGAGGAGATGGACCGCGCGATCGCGCTGGGCGCCCGCGGGATCCAAATCTTCACCAACGTCGCCGGAAGGCCGCTCGACGATCCCGAGTTCCTGCCGATCTTCAGGCATGCCACGAACCATCACAAGATTCCAATCTGGATGCATCCGGCGCGCGACGCGCGAGTGGCCGACTATCCCGGCGAGGCGAAGTCGAAATACGAGATCTGGCAGGTCCTGGGCTGGCCCTACGAGACGAGTGTCGCGATGG
>Ga0310909_10000114_pt1 | contig 33657 bp, 32 predicted proteins | sample GREbulkMGT000H_FD_203449 | JGI IMG/M metagenome (GOLD analysis project Ga0310909, IMG submission 203449) | Lab enrichment of tropical soil microbial communities from Luquillo Experimental Forest, Puerto Rico - GRE.bulkMG.T000H | ecosystem: Environmental > Terrestrial > Soil > Tropical forest >... | reverse complement strand
CACGGCGGGGGCTCAAAGCCGTTGGCCAAACGGGTATTTCGGGTCGAGGAGACGATGCGGAAATTGTTTCCATCGGATTGAAGGCGAACGTATTCGTAGTTCCCAGCTCCCAACACGATCGATCCGACGGCTTTTCCGCCCGAGACGATCGACCCGGACGTCGTGTTGATCGTCATGCCCTTGCCGTTGTCTGAAGCAAATCCCATGCTCCATCCGACATTCAGGCTAGCAATCGCCGGCAGCGTTACAGTCATCAACGGAACCGGGGTGTTGTAGTTCGACACACTGAGTCCGTCATCGACAGGCTCGGCGACATAGGAGGCCGCCGCGGGAAACACCCAATTGGCACGGGATCCGGTGCCGATAACCGATATTCCGGTCGAGAGGGGACCATAGTTGACTGTATTGCCACCGTAGTTCGGGTTAATCAGCACATTTCCAACGCTCGCCGTCGCGTTCACCGCAGTGGTACAGTCGAAATAGGGCGATACGAAGCTATTGAGCCCATTGTGATTAAAGGTAATCGACAAGCAGGTCGGCGAGACTTCGAGGTCGAGGGCGAAGAAGGTGTTGCTGAAGTTGTAACCGTTTTCCAGCACCACTCCTCGCCCCCCGGTGCCCTCGGCCGTCCCGGCACCGGAAATTCGCGAGAATTGGATCTGCTCAAAGGCGAGGCCGGCCGCTCCGCCCGACGACACACAAACAGCATAGAGGTCGCTATCGAGCACGTAATTGAACTGGCAACCCCCGGCCCCGGCCGCGGTGCTGGCATTGTTGACGATCAGATGGTCGATTTTCGCCGAGTTGTGCGCATCAGAGAAATCGGGCTTGCCGAATACAACCACATAACTTGCTGTATCGCCATTGACGAATAAGGTTCCCTCTTCCTTGAAGTAAAAGCATCCGGTCGGACTCCCCGTGGTTCCGCCGCCGCACTGTATCTGCAGCACTGGACCCGACACAATCGTTCGACCGTCGATGACCGCCCCTTCCGATATCAGTCGCAACCCGCTGCCGGCCTGGCCGGCGTAGTCGACGGTGATCTGCGAAGTCACCTTGTAGGTGCCGGGCGAAAAATGTACCGGGCGTCCATTGGTAATTGCAGTTGCAATGGAGGTGTTTATTGCTGCGGTGTCGTCATGATTGCCGTCACCGGTGGCGCCATTGCAGCGCACGTCAATCCACGGGCTCCCCGAACACATGACCACGTCTCCCTGCAACGTAGACTGGCCGGTAATGTCCAGCGAAGTGCCGCTGACGGTTTGAGCAAGCGTAGGGAGCGTCACACCCAACCCAAAGGCAAACGCCACCACTCGAAGCAGACCGAGAGTGAGCTGTAGTCTTGGACCTCGCTGCTTGCGGATCGACGGCAGCATAGCATTCGCTTTTTTGACTAGAAGCGCCAATGATCGGCTCCTTCCGGGCAGCAATCAGCAGAAATTCTACGAAGCGAGGGCGGGCAACCGACTGCACACCGTGTTCGCGTCGCCCCCGCGAAGCCGTCACGGCCGGACTTGCTCCTTCCACGTTCCACAAGCGGCACGGCTAGTACCGGAACGACGCGTCGATGCCCCGCACAACGCATGTCGTGGGGCTGCGGAGAGTGCATCACCCCGCGGGCCGGACATAACGATCCCTCGGTTGCACCGGGGAATCCATCGCACATCCGATTTCCATTCCTCGGACAGCTGTGAGCTTTTCCCGGCAAAGACGAGAAGACGTCGCGATCTCGCGATTAGTTGTTGGTCAGGGTCTAAAGCCGGCGCGCGCGGCCTATCGCAGCCGGCAACTGCCCGCTAAGTTGGCGGTAGAGCTCGTAGATACCCTCTCCCCGCCTCGGCTCAACCAACAGATCGGTCAACGCCCACACCAGCGCATCCACCCGGTCGGGGGAGCAGCTCCCTGACGGTAATTTGAGCCCCCCGCGGCCGTCAGCAACAAAGGCGCACATTTGATCTTCTAGTTCCGGGAACATCCCGAGGTGATGCACGCGTCCTTGCTCGTAGAGTGCCGCTATCGGCTCCGCTCGAGTCACCTTTCCGCGCGAAGCCCTCACGGCAGTGAATGGCACATCCGGCTCGACCATCCGCAAGGTGGCCTCGACCATGTCACCGCCATTGTTCACCTCCGCGACAATCCGATCGGCGCTATGGGCGCGATAGACAGAGATGGCCGTCCTCGCCCATTCGACGGGCTGGTAACGACCTGACGTATCGGCGAGTACCCAGCCGTGTCCCTGTACATCCTTCCCGGCAACAATAATGCCGGTTTCGTCGGCCTCTTCTGTCGCGCTTACCGCCGGGTCGATCGCGACTACCACCCTGATCAGAGAGGGAGCCGCGCGGGCTCGTGAACCCTCAATAATGCCGCGGTTCCACAACGCGCCTGGCACGTCCTCGAGCAGTTCTGCCTCGAGTTCCTGGCGACCGAGTCGCGTCCCTTGATACTTTCGGATTATCTGCTCAAGGAAACCCTGAGCGAGATTGACGTTATTCTCGTACGTCGCTCCGCGTGTCACGACCACTGACGGATCGGTGATCAACTCCCGAAGCAAAATCGTCGGCCGCGGGGTCGTCGTCACCACGACCCGCGGATCGGTCCCCAACCGCATCCCGAACATCAACATGTCCCAGGCCTCGGGATAGCGCCAGCTCGCGAGCTCGTCGCACCACGCGGCATCATGCTGTGGCCCGCGAAGGCGCTCCGGCTCATCCGCACTAAACAATGTGGCGGTAGCTCCGTTTGGCCAGGTCAGTCGTCGCTTCGAGGGCTCGTAGCGAGGCCGCTCCCACGGAGGCGATATCGCCAGGATGCCGCTGTCGCCTTCCACCATGACATCCCGCGCATCGCCGGCTGTGGGTGCCACAAGCGCGAACCGGCGCGCCGTTCGTGCCACCGCGCGGGCGCGGATCATCTCCGCGCCTGTTCGCGTTTTGCCGAATCCACGGCCGGCAAGAAGCAGCCACACCCGCCAGTTCCCGTCGGGCGGAAGCTGGTTCGGACGTGCCCAAAATAGCCACTCGTATAACAACGCCCGGGCCTGAGCGGGTGTCAGAGCGGTGATCAGCTCGTCCCTGAGCGCCTCGGGCAGCGAAGCGAGCCAACCGCCGTGCAAGCACGTCACCCGCATCCTCCGCCAGACCATCCGGTATGCAACTGCTGGCTGCTCGACCGTGGACGCAAAGCCGCCGTCGCGGCCGGCGATTGTGTCGAGCGCCGATTCTTGTCGTGGAGCGTTACGCGATAGTGGCGCGCTGCGCCCAGTCGTCATTGCCTATGGCGCAACAGCCTCTGTGGACCATCCAGTCCTGGTGCGGTCGCTATGGCTCGCCGTGGCATCGGCATCGCCGCCGCAACGAGGTGACCAGCCACCCAATCTGCCAATTTGAACGATTCATATCAGATCGATCCGGCTTTGTCAATTATAAAATATTGGGCTAGCAATTCTGTGGGCCCGAGAAATGCCCTTCGAGGGTGCCGAGGGCGGCGATCAGAACGCCCGACGCGGCCTCTTGGCTTACGCGCTTGCCACTCCAGCCCCGTTCCAGCGCCCATTCTTTCAACGACCGTTCCCATCCAAGCACATGCCACAGACACGAACCGCCAGCCGAGTTCAAGGCACCGACAACAAGGATTGCCCGCCACACCGCCTCGCGCGCTTTTTCGATGCGCAAACCGGGTTCGTCCCCCGATCGCAAACCGGACCGGTGATCAATCCTCGGGCGCGATATATCATACGCGCTCAACGGGTCCAGCTGCGCGGTCGCGAAGCGGGCGCGGAAATCCTCTCCGGCCTGCCGCATCCCGGCGGTAATCGTGCCACGCCGCTGCATGATCGCGAGCGTATCGACGGACCGGTATGGCCGCGCCGGACGGCCGGCGTCGTCCCCGATTGGCCGCTCCAAGCGCTCGATCACGCCGTGGTTATGGCGCTCCGGGGTCGGCGAGACATCGCCATCTAATCCGGTGCCAGGGCCGCCACGGCGAGAGTGATGACGTCGCATTGCATCTTCCTTCGAACAAAACATGAACATTCGGGTCACGAAAAATCCCGTATTGCCTGTTCAAGGCGGTTCAGGAACTGTCGGGAAGGTGCAACGCGCCGTCGGGCACGGCGACCGCCGACCGCACTGGCAAGCGTTTCGACTTCGAGCAGCCGTTTGGTCTCGGCCTGAGTGCCGCAGGGGATATAGCAAAGCAAATGGTGGTGTGGACAATATGAAGAGCCTGCCTGACGCGGGGCGCCGCAAAATCCACGACTATCCGGCCCCTCGACGAGATAAGCGCAACCCGAAGCGATCTCTGCGTCCTCATATCCGTGCGGCAGAATAATTTCCCGCATGACTCATCTCCAATATCTCATTAAATTTGCTTGTCATCATCGCACCGGCATGTTAGCATGCGCGACAGTAGTGTCAACAAAAGCAAATTGCTAAGGACGCATTATGGACGGTTCCTGGTTCAGCCAAGCTTTGGAAAGAGCGGGCGCGTCGCAGGCGGATCTTGCACGCCATCTGCGCCTAGCTCCGTCGGCAGTTTCCCGGATGCTGAAGGGCGAGCGCCAGATGAAGCCGCTGGAGGTGGTTCACATCGCGGCATTCCTCCGCGTGCCGGAGGAAGAAGTGTTGCGCCACGCCGTTGAGACTCCGGTTTCTGTCGCGACCAGCGAGGTGCCACGCCGCGGACGAGGTCGTCCGCCCTTGTCCAGATCTTCCTCACCGGGCCCCTCGCCCCCCGGATTGGTTCACGACGCGGATCGAATACCGATCCGCAGCGGGGCGCGGGGCGGCACCGATCAGGAGATGTTTCTTGAAGACGGACCGATCGGATACACGTCGCGGCCCGCCAACCTCAGCGGCGTGCGCTCCGCGTACGCGATTTATATGGTCGGCGACAGCATGATGCCGCGTTATGAACCGGGCTGGCTGCTTCACGTAAACCCGTTCAAGCCACCTACGCGCGGCCGCGACGTCGTCGTCTACAAAGAGGGGCAAGTCGTGCTTATAAAGCAGTTCGTGGCTTGGGAGGGCGACACACTAGTCTTACGCCAGTTAAATCCCCCCGACACGCTGCGCATCCCGCGCTCGCAAATACGTGAATGCCACCTCGTCGTCGGCACGGATCAAGAGGGATGAGAAGGGTCCTTCTCCGTCCTTCAGTCGCCCCTCACGGCTGCCCAAGGCAGCAGCCTCACCTGTATATTTCACCTGAAAAAACAGGCGGTTTCAGGGTTCAAAAGCCCGGCGGCTGGTCATCGGGCGGAAAAATAGGTGCAGGAGAGGGTTGGGTCGCGGTTTCATCCGGCTCGCGGCGTTCTTCCTCCGTCCCGCCCGGTTCGAGGTCGGCCGGCGTAGTGGGGCGCGGTGCCCCGTGCAAATTGGCTTCGCCATTTGCGTTCATGACGCGGAAATAGTGCTCCGCGTGCTGATATAGGTTTTCGGCAGCGATGCGGTCACCACTTGCCGCCGCTTCGCGGGCGAGCGCGACATACCTTTCAAAGACCTGATAAGCGTTGCCACGGATCTTTACATTCGGTCCGTTGCTATCGAAAGTCTGGATCCGGTGAGGTAGGCGCGGACGATTGTGGTGCGGGTTGTTCCCGTTGTTGCGGCCGCGCGAGCGTTTGTTTGGTCCTGGTCTCATGACACCTGTCTAATCGCGGTGGACAATTGTCGGACCCTCGTCCGGCGGGAGCTTCGCTGCCCCAATTCGGTCGTTTCAGTGGGCATCGCAGCTTCAAGCTACGGCACCGAGTCCCCTAGGCTTGTCAGCCTAGACGGGACCGCGGCGTATTCCAACCATTTTTTGTTTTCAAGACCCCCGTCACCCCGATGCGCGATAACGCATCGCGCGATCCCGCCGAGATCCTTTTCGATCCCGTCGACGGTCAGACCGTGGGCCATCAGTATCTCGGCAACCGCATCCGGCTGATCAACACCAACTTCGGCGGCAAAGATCCCCTCGGACGCCAGGAGCCGCGAAAGGTCCGCGGCGATTGCACGAAATGCTGCCAAGCCGTCCGCCCCGCCATCGAGCGCCCGCCAGGGGTCGTGGCGGGCGACCTCGCTTGGCAGCAGAGGAATGTTAGCGCTGGCGATGTAGGGGGGATTTGCAATGATGGCATCAAACCCCCCCGATACCGCCGCGCCCCAATCGCCGACCGAGAAGAGCGCCCGATCGGCTAGCCCGAGCCGCACGGCATTCTCGGTCGCGGTCCTCACCGCGTCTTCGACAATGTCGACCCCAAAGCCGGTGGCAGCCGGGTATTCGCTGAGAAGCGCCAGCAGGAGACAACCTGCACCTGTTCCGAGATCCAGCAATCGATGAAACTCACGCCGATCGGGCTTTCGCCGGAGCACTGCCTCGACAACCGTTTCCGTCTCGGGCCGCGGATCAAGCGTGGCAGCGGATATGGCAAACTCTAGGCCCCAAAACTCCCGATGTCCGAGAATGCGGCTGAGCGGCTCATGCTCGACCATGCGGCTCAACATCCCCCGGAGGCGAATGATCTGCTGCTCGTCCACCACGCGATCGGGGTTGCCGAACAGATCGGCCGGGGAAATGGCGAGAGCCGAGGCGACCAAGCGGCGGGCCTGGCGGCGCGGCTCCTCGAAGCCGGCCGAAGAAAGCGCCTCGGCAGCTTCAGAGATGAGCGAGGCGCGCGTCTCCATCACGCGCTCGCCACATCGATCGCGGCCAGTTTTGCGGCTTGGTCCTCAGCAAGAATTGCATCGACTATCTCATCGAGCGCTTCTCCGCCGAGCACCTTGTCGATCTTGTAGAGCGTTAGGTTAATGCGGTGGTCGGTGACCCTGCCCTGCGGGAAATTGTAGGTACGGATTCGCTCCGATCGATCGCCGCTGCCGACCTGGCTCCTCCGCTCGGCGGCGCGCGCGCTGTCGCGCGCCTGCCGCTCTGCGTCGTAGAGACGCGAGCGCAGCACCTTCAGCGCCTTCGCTTTGTTCTTGTGCTGTGATTTTTCGTCCTGCTGGATCACGACCAGCCCCGTCGGTAGATGAGTGATGCGCACTGCGCTATCGGTCGTGTTGACGGACTGGCCGCCGGGTCCGCTGGCGCGGAAGACGTCGATGCGCAGATCTTTTTCGTCGATCCGAACGTCGACTTCCTCGGCCTCGGGAAGCACCGCGACGGTGGCTGCCGAGGTGTGGATCCGGCCACCTGCTTCGGTCTCAGGGACGCGCTGCACGCGATGGACGCCAGAGTCGAATTTCAGTCTCGCGAACACGTCGCGGCCGCTGATCGAGGCGCTGGCTTCCTTGACGCCGCCTAGCGCAGTCTCGGACAAATCTAGGATCTCAAACCTCCAGCCGCGCAATGCGGCATATCTCTGGTACATCCGAAAGAGCTCGGCTGCGAACAACGCCGCTTCCTCGCCGCCGGTGCCCGCGCGGACTTCGAGGATCGCATTACGCTGATCGTCCGCGTCCTTAGGAAGAAGCGCCAGCTTCACCTGCTGCTCGAGGCCGGGCAGCCGCTCGCGCAGAGCGCACAATTCCTCCTCGGCCAACTGCCGCAATTCAGGGTCCTCGGCAGTCGTGACAAGATCGGCGATCGAGGCGGCCTCGTCGCGCGCACGCTTCAATGTGTCGATACCTTCGACGATCGGAGCGAGGTCACTGTACTCCTTCGACAATTTGGCGAATTCGGCGCTGCTGAGGCCGCTGCGGGCGAGTGCTTCGCCCAGTTCGGCATGGCGGCGAACCAGTTGCTGCAAATGAACTTCGAGGGAAGCTTTCATCGCCGCCGCTCAATCGTAGAGCAGCCGCAGTCGCGCCCGCAACTCGCTCAACGACATGTCCGTCCGATCCGCCCCCAACTGTAGACCGGTGACCACATCATTTTGCTCGCCGCTGTCGAGGTCGCGAACCGCGACTACACTGCGCGCGATCTCATTTTCGCCGATCAGCACTGCGGCGCGCGCGTTTACCCGGTTGGCACGCCGCATTCGTCGGGGCAGGTTGCCGGAATACCCTAAATCCACTGCAAAGCCATGATGTCTGAGGACCTCCGCTATGATCAGAGCTGCCGATTCCGCGGCCGCCCCGATTGGCACCACGGCAATCGGGCGCGTCGGCGCGGGCGGCTCTGCAATCAGCATCGCCAGGCGCTCGATTCCGGCAGCCCAGCCGACTCCCGGCATCTCTGGGCCGCCCATCATCTCGACTAGCCCGTCATAGCGTCCGCCGCCGATGACCGTGCCCTGAGCGCCCAACTCCGTGGTAACAAATTCGAAGGCCGTGTGCGTGTAGTAATCGAGCCCGCGCACCAAGCGCGGGTTCAGCTGGTAGGGGATCCCCAGCGCCTCGAGCCCGTCGCGCACGCGCGCAAGGAAGTCTCGGGAGCCGGGCCTGAGATAGTCATCAAAGGCTGGCGCATCGAGGCTCACTCGCCGATCGGACTCGTCTTTCGAGTCGAAAATCCGCAACGGATTGCGCTCGAGCCGCCGACGGCTGTCCTCGGATAGCTCGGAGATGCGCCCCAAAAAATGGACGCGAAGAGCTTCGCGGTACGCCGCCCGGCTCTCGGGATCTCCAAGAGTGTTGAGTTCAAGTACGGTTCGCCCTCGGACCCCGAGCACATCGAGAATTCGGTCGCCAAGGGCAATGATTTCGACATCGGCCTGTGGTTGTGCCGCGCCGATGAGCTCGACACCAATCTGGTGGAATTGGCGCAAGCGTCCTTTTTGCGGCCGCTCGTAGCGAAACATCGGCCCGCTGTAGAAAAACTTCAGGGGCACGGTTTGGATCAGGCTATCAGAAAGCACGGCGCGGACGACTCCCGCCGTGTTCTCGGGGCGCAGCGTGATTTCGTCACCGCCGCGATCAAGGAAGGTGTACATCTCTTTGGTGACGATATCGCTAGTCTCGCCGATCGGCCGACTGAACACCTCGGTGAACTCGAAGATCGGCGTTTCGATCTCGGCGAAGCCATAAAGTTCGGCGATGTCACGAGCGGTCTCGGAGACCTTGCGGTGCCGCCGCGCCGCGTCGGGAAGAAGGTCTTGAGTGCCGCGGACCGGCTGCAAGGGACGCATTTCACTTTCTCCGATTATCCCACGGCGCAGGGCGGAATACGTTGATCACACCTCAAAAAAGTGGTCGCTTTCGTTTTTGGGATGCCGCGATGCGCTCCGCTCAGTGGTACGGGTCGGCGGCGTCGCGGAGGCCGTCCCCAAAGAAATTAAACGCCAGCACCGTAATGACGACGTTGGCGACCGGCAGCATCAGCCACGGATAGAGCGCCACCACACTGATGTTTTGCGCCTCACTGAGAAGTACTCCCCAACTCGTCATCGGCGGGCGCAGCCCGAGACCGAGAAACGAGAGGGCGGTTTCGCCCAGGATCATGGCCGGGATCATCAAGGTTGCCGACGCAATCAAATGGCTCATGAAGCTCGGCAGCAGGTGTCGTCGGATGATCCGCGCCGGGGTCGCGCCCATCAGCACCGCGGCGGTGCAGAAATCCTCCTCGCGCAAGGACAGCAGCTTAGAGCGCACGGCGCGGGCGAGATGGGTCCATTCGATCATGCCGAGAATTATCGTGATGCCGAAATAGACGAGCAGCGGACTCCAACTCACCGGCAGGATCGCAGACAACGCCATCCACAGCGGCAGGTGCGGAAACGACTGGACGACCTCAATACCGCGCTGGGTCAAGATGTCGGTCCAGCCGCCGTAATATCCGGCGATGCCGCCGATCAAGATGCCGAGCGTGAAGCTGACCGCCACGCCGAGAAGGCCAACGGTCAGCGAAATACGCGCACCGTAAATCATGCGCGACAGCAGGTCACGGCCGAGCCGATCAGTGCCGGCCAAGTACAGCTGCCCGCCCCGGGCAGGGCAGATGAGGTGGAAATTGCCCGGGAACAGTCCCCAGAAGCGGTATTCGCCACTATGGCAGAAGAAGCGGATAGGCTCCCGCTTGTTCGGGTCTAGCGTATAGACCCTTGCGAGCGTATTCATGTCTAATCGGTAATTGTAGCCGTAGACAAAGGGGGCAACCAGTCGACCGTTGTAGAAGACGTGCACGCGTTGCGGCGGGGCGTAGATGAAATCCGTATCTCGCGCATCCAATCCATAGGGGGCCAGAAGCTCGCATAACAGAATAGACACGTACATCGTCAGAATAATGATGCCGGACAGCACGGCAATGCGGTGGCGGCGGAGCTTCCACCACATCATTCGCCATTCCGACGCCATATAAAAGCGCTCTTGCGCCGGCGTCATTCGTTCGGCGGAATAGGGATCGAACGGCGCGGTGGAGACGTAGTGCAACAGCGGGTCGACCGCCTGCGGGACCGACCCCCCGGCGCGGCGTCGCGGAGAGTCTTCAGCGAAGATCAGGTCGGTCATTGACTTCGGCCCGCCTGCAATCGGATCCGGGGATCGAGCAATGCCAGCGCGAGATCCGAGACGAACACTCCGATCACAGTCAGAAATGCCATGAACATCAGAAACGAGCCTGCCAGATACATGTCCTGACTGCGCAGCGCATCGAGCAGCATGGGCCCGGTCGTCGGCAACGACATCACAACCGAGACGATGGCCGCTCCGGATATGACATGCGGCAACAACGACCCGATATCGGAGATGAACGGGTTAAGAGCCATCCGCAAAGGATATTTGAACAGCAATTTGAGCGGAGGGACCCCTTTAGCACGCGCCGTTACGACATATTGTTTTTGCAGTTCGTCGAGCAGATTGGCCCGCAATCGCCGGATCATCGCCGCAGTACCCGCCGTCCCAATGACGATCACCGGTATCCACAGATGCGCGAGTACCGAGAGAGCCTTGGAAACACTCCATGGCTTGTCGATATATTGCGGGTCCATCAGCCCGCCAATCGATATCCCAAAATAAACATTTGCGAGGTAGAGCAGTACGAGCGCCAAAAGAAAGCTTGGCGTCGCCAGCCCGAGAAAACCCAGCAACGTCAAAGTGTGGTCGGTCCAGCTGTATTGATGAGTGGCGGAATAGACCCCGATCGGGAACGCCACCACGTAAGTAAATATAATCGTTGTGAAAGAAACAAGGAAAGTAAAAAACAGGCGGTCGCCGACGACCTTGTTCACCGGCAAATTATAAGCGAACGAATAACCCATGTTGCCGCGCAGCAGACCGAAAGCCCAGTAGATATACTGCTGCCAGAGCGGACGGTTGAGGCCATATTCGTCCTCCAAAAATTGGATCTTAGCGAGATCCACGGCCTCTCCCGACTGCTGGAGCTCGGCGATGTAAGTCGTGTAATAATTGCCCTGCGGCAGATTGATGATTGTGAATATGACCATGCTGATCGCGATTAAGGTCGGGATCATGATCAGAACGCGGTGCACAAGATAACTTAGCATTAGGCGTTTCCTACCGCGGCGTCGCGGACGAGGCGCTCGCGGATTTCGCCGTCTCCGGAACCTCGAACCAGAACCCGTCCGGCTTGTAAATCCCGAAATAGGCTCCCGGATCCCAGTTGTAGATGCCCTGCTCTGGGACATTGCGAAGGTTGGCATTGACGACAATCGGCTGCAATACGCCCGCAACGGTGCCGATCGAAAAGACCTCGTCAGCCCATATCTGAAGAATATCGTTCCAAACCTGCGTATGATCCTCCAGCGAGCTACCGGCCAGCCACCCCTCATAGAGCTCCTTCAACCGAACAGCGGGGGGCAGCGAGGGAGCTTCTCCCGCCGCGCCCTTGGTTTCGTAATATTGGCCCCATTTGGGCCACTCGAGCTGTTGCTGAGTAGTCGGAGCGAATTCCCATGGCGACATTCCTGCTGTGGCGAGGCCGTTCTCGATCCCCTTATCGATCGACATCAACGTCTCTCCCGAGAATACTCTTCGCCGGAACAAAGTAAGCTGCAACGGTTTGGCAAACACTTTGATTCCAATCCGCCGCCACGAGTCGCGGATCAGTTCGAGCACGTCCGTTTGTTCGGTCGACTCGCCAGAATTCTCGACGATGATCTCCATCGGCCGCCCATCCGGAAGTAGCCGGGTGCCGCTGCCGTCGCGTTCTGTAAGCCCGATCAAATCCAGCAGACGATTCGCCTGCGCCACATCAAAGCTCGCCCAGGCCGAACGATATTGCGGTCCATAGAGAGGACTCTGCGGCAACAGCGTATTCTGGCCCCCGATCGCCAGCCCAAAATAAATGACCTCGTTGATCTCATGACGATTGACAGCGAGGGAGAGAGCGCGGCGGAAACGCAAATCGCGCACCAAGCCCTGCCAAACCTCATCGTTGACGTTGAGGTTGGGATACAGAGCGAGTTGACTGCCGGGACCGGTGCGCCAGAGCCAGACCTTGTAGTGGTTGCGCTCTTCTCCGGCCTTTAGAAAGGTGTAGTTGTCGAAACGCAGATAGCGCCCCTGAAGGTCACTCTCCCCTGCCCCGGTCTTGGCGGGGATGATCTTGCTATCAGCGATCGACATTACGACGCGGTTGATGTAGGGCAATTGTTGGCCTTCCTTGTCGATGCGGTAATAATAGGGGTTCCTTTCAAATATAAAGCGGTCGGAAGGCGGCTTAGTTTTCAAAATCCAGGGCTCCAATGACGGCAGATCTGGATTATCGTTCCGATACATAGAGTCCAGCCGATTATGAAGCGCCGCCCAATTACGCTGGTTGGCCCTCTGGACGAGAGCTTCCAGGTTGGATTTGTCTGCATATTTTTCGTGAAATTGTTTGAGATAATGGAACGGGCGATAGATGAACAGCGGATCGGGTCCAGCGATGTTGGGCAAGAACTGCGGATTCGGCCGCTTCCAGGTGTAGCGAATAGTAGTTTCGTCCAACGCCTCGAATAGCGGCCCCTCACCCTCCGGCATCATCGTGATGGGCAGCCCAGAGGGTGCGAGATGTCGGTTGTGGGCGATATCCTCGAACCAATAGCGGAAATCTTCTGATGTAAAGGGATATCCATCCGACCATTTATGCCCCTTGCGTAATCGCAAAGTAAACACTCGATTACCTTCGACATCGATCGATTTGAGAATATCGGGCGCGAGCTCGAGCGATGGCGTGTAGGCGACCAGTCTCGCATACCCGTAAACCACCATCATGCGGGTATCTTTGGGACTGGCCATCAATATCCGCAGGTCGCCGCCGGGCCGGCCGATCGCCTCCAACTCCGCGACAGCCGGCTCTTCAGGTACCCGGTCCTCGATCTTGGGCAGCGTTCCACCCCTCACCTCTTCCTTAAAGGCGGGGGTCTCTTGCAGTTTGGCCCAAGGTGCGCTCGGAATGACGAGTGCCGCACCGAGGGTGAAGCCGCCCTGTATCACCTCGCGTCGGGTTGGAGTCGGCGCGCTCACTCGCCCTCAGCAGCCTTCCAGGCTCGGGCACGGTCGATCGCGTGGGCGCTCAGCGGCAGGGGCGGCGCGCTGGCCTCCACGCAATGACCGGGCGCAATTTCGATCAGGTGCAACGGAGCCACAGGGCGGCGCGCGAAGGGCTCCGGCCAAGCTTTCGGATCAGACGCCTTGTCGGTGAGCAATTGATCAAAGTCCAGCCGTTGAGACGGATCCGGCGTCGGCACAGCCGCAAGAAGAGCCTGCGTGTAGGGATGAACCGGATTACGAAACAATCTGGCGCGATCGGCGATCTCGACGATGCGACCGGCACACATCACAGCGATCCGATCGGCGATATAGTCTACGACAGCGAGATTGTGCGAGATGAACAGATAGGTAAGCCCCAATTTCTGCTTCAAATCCATCAGCAGGTTGAGAATTTGTGCCTGGATCGAGACGTCGAGCGCCGAGGTCGGCTCATCGCAGATGACGAGGGATGGCCGCAAGGCGAGGGCGCGCGCAATCCCGATGCGCTGCCGCTGGCCTCCAGAGAAGCTGTGCGGGTACCGCCTGACATGCCGCACGTCGAGACCGACCAGCGTGATGAGCTCGTGAACCATTTCCCGGCGCGACTGCGAATTGCCGATCTCATGGATTACCAGCGGCTCCTCAATAAGGTCGTATACCGTCATCCGCGGGTTCAGCGATCCGAACGGATCTTGAAAAATAAACTGAACCTGCTGCCGAAACTGCTTTAGATCTTCATCCTCCAGCGAGAGGACATCGATTACCCGTCCGTGATCGTTATAGGTGATTTCGCCGGTATCTGGAGCGACCGCTCTCAGAAGCAGCTTACTCAACGTGGTCTTGCCGCAGCCGCTCTCACCAACCAGTCCCAAGCACTCGCCCCGCTCGATTTTCATGCTCACCGCGTCGACCGCGGTCACTCGCGGACCCGATTTCCTGCTTCCGAAGAGACCACTCTTGCGGAACGTATACGTCTTGCTGAGTTCCCTGCATTCGAGTAGCGGCCCAGCCGCATCCGCCGGCCATTCCCTCCTCTCGGCCATTAGATGCGGTGCATTTCCGGACGGAATCTCCCGGATCGGGATGAGGCGCTCCCCGGGTTTCATGTCGAAACGCGGCACCGCGCGCAGCAGCGCTTTCAGATACGGGTGCTCCGCCCGCCGGAAGACATCCTCGAGCGTGCCGCTTTCCATGACCTCGCCGCGGTACATCACGATGACCTCCTCGGCCACGTTGGCGACAACGCCAAGGTCATGGGTGATTAGCAGCACTGCCATTCCGAGCTCATGCTGCAGTTCGATCATGAGCTTTAAGATTTGTGCTTGGATCGTCACATCGAGCGCAGTCGTCGGTTCGTCTGCTATCAGCAGCGCTGGACGGCACACCAGCGCCATCGCGATCATCGCGCGCTGGCGCAGTCCGCCCGAGAGTTCAAAAGGGTAGCTGCGCAATGCCCGTTTTGCATCGGGAAAGCCGACCAGGCGCAGCATCTCCACGGTCATTTCGGTCACCTGCACACCGGTTACAGGTTGGTGAAGTCTCAACGCCTCGCTGACTTGGTCGCCGACGGTGTGCAGCGGCGACAGGGAAGTCATCGGCTCTTGAAAGATAATCGATATTCGCCCGCCGCGTATCGACCGCAACTGCGCGCTGTCGTTCGGCAATTTCGCGATATCGATGATCTTGCCATCGAGCTTGGGATCGGCAAACAGTACCTCACCCTGTGTGATCTGACCGCTGCGGGGAAGGATGCGCAGGATAGTTTGACTGACGACAGACTTTCCAGACCCCGATTCACCCACCAATGCGACCACCGATCGCGGGCGCACCCGAAACGAAACGCCAGTGACCGCCCGGATGAAGCCGCCCGGCGCGGCGAAACTGACGTGGAGATTTCTCACCCGGAGGAGGTCGGTCACCTGGCCTCTCCAGCGGCTGCACCGAAGCCAGATCCGGCTGAGCGCGGTTCGATTCCCAGCGCCCGCAGATTAGCCCCGGTTGCGGGACCGAACCTCAACCCACGCGCTTCGGCAGCTCGCGCCGAAGCCTCCACCACCTTCGTAAAGCCCTCGAGCCGGCTGTCGAGGCGCAATTTCGAGGAGCCGGAGCGGAGTTCGAGTTGCATCCATCCGCCTTGGCCATCCCGCCGAGTGGAATAATAGGCAAGCTTGATCCGGTCGAGTTCACGTAGCGAGACCGAAGTTCGGAGCAGCCCCGAGGACCGTAAACCTCCTTCGGTCAGCTCGAGACGGGAGGCGTGTCGAAACACGGTCCGGATCCCGAACACGGCGAACAGAGCGGCAAACCCGCCCAGCACCGTTGCCCCAGCCACGCTGACAGGCATAATCGCAAGCATCGCGATGGATGGGAAAAGGCCGGCCGCTGCCCGCGCGTAATCGCCTAACATAGCCTGCGCGGGGTAGCCGTGCCGGGTCATGCTAGGTCGACGACCTCTGGAACGAAGATCTCGATCGCCTCTAACCAACGCACCGCGAGATGTGCGCCGCTCACATCGAAAAGCCGGTGAAGAAAGGCCTCTGTTCGTTCGTCTTGAACCAGATGATGGGTCAAGATGCCTGTCGGCTCGCCGGCGCATATCAGGCCCAGGCGGCGGGCCCGCAGATGTGCGATCAGACTGCTCAGTGCCACTTCCTCCCCAATAAAATCGCGACCAGCGGACCACGCGACGAGATCGACATGGACATTCGCCTCGACAACTCCGGGCACCGGCCGCGCACTGCACCGCGGTTTCGCTCTCGATATCCCAGAGAGACCACACCGGCGGAGAAGCGGCAAGAGACGATCATCGAAGCGGTTCCACGGGGGGACCAGAACCGGGAGCGCGCGGATCCCAAAAAGCTGGTTCAGCCGAGTTCGTCCCGCGGCCAAGTCGAAGGCCACCTCCGCGGACGAGCGCTGCGCCGGGAATTCGCTCTTTTTCGCCCCGACCGAGTGGTTCGAATGCTTCCAGCCGTGCTGAAGAACATCAATCCGGGTTCCCGGCGCTGATCCTCGCCGGTGCGAGAACCATGCCGCGAGCTCCGGTCGAGCCGCAGCGGGGATGACCGCAAGGGCGAGCGGGATCCGCCCCGCCACCGACACCAAGCGCTCGAGCGCACGACTTGGTGCCACCGCATCGTCATCGCGCCACCACAGGGTCGCCACCCGTCCCGCTTCCTGCCAGCGATTGAGCTCATCGAAAAAGCCGGACCATCCAGCAGAGATCACCGGGAAGACGCGTGCTGACCGGCTCATGGATCGATCATAGCGTTAGTCCGATGCAACACAAATTTTTCACTGAGCGCGCGAGAGATCCCTCGCAGAGCTGATCATGCCCACGATCAGAGAAGCAGCCCGTCGGGCACCCCCGGTATCGATCGCGATCGGGGCCGATGGGCGGTTGATCGCGCGATCAATCGCCTGGACGAGCCGCTCAGGCGATAACTCACGTTCGTGAACCACTTCGAGAATGCCGCGTGCGGCAAGCCGCTCCGCACGTAAACCCTGCTCTGTCTCGCGTTCGGATGCGAACGGTACGACAACCGCAGGCGCGCGGGCTTCGAGAACATCCATTACGGTATTATACCCGCCCTGGCTCACTGAGACATGACACCGCCGCAAGATATGCGGAAACTCGTGCCTGTAACGTTCGACGGTCACGCGTTCAGGCAGGTTGCTAGCCAAGGCTTCGAACTGCGGCTCGGGTAGGTTGGGGCCGGTGAGCAAACGCCACGTGAGACCCGTCAAAAATCCGCGTCGGCGGGTCTCGAGTGCGGTCGAGAGCAGCGCACCACCGACCGCGCCGCCGCCGACCGAAACCACGACTTCGTCCAATCCCGCCGAGTCGTCCGAGCCGGGCGCAGGAAGGCTCGCCTCGGCCAGGATATCGGCGGCCGCGACATAACCCGTGTAAATCAGGCGATCGGAGATCTCCGGCGCCGCGGGGAAGCTAGCATCCAGTGGGACGAGCTTGGGATCGCTATGAACCAGCACGAAATCGAAATCCGCACGAACCCGATCGACGATCTCTTGGCCGCGCTTTTTGTCGTGCAGGACGACGATGTCGCGAAGCGAACAGAGGACGAGCGGTCGAGGAAGCCGCGACCGGGCCGCATCGATCAACGCATCCAATTCGAAGCGAAAGGCTCGGCGGCCAAACGGAAAGGCCTCTATTAAAACGGCGTCGGGACGCGCAGCCGCCAGGGCCTCCAACAATGCCTTCCGCCGAGCAATTCGCAGATCCGCGTTGACCGGCCGACCCGCTGCGTCCACGAGTTCCCGAAAACCTGCGTCGCGGGCCCGGATCGGCGGAAGCTGTATGATTTGCGTGGTGATCGCGGACGCGACAGCCGCAACAGGTTCTCCGCCCGAGACGACGGTGACCTCGACACCCTCGCGGGCAAGCGCGTCGACAATTCGCAACGCACGCTTCAAATGACCAATCCCCAGCAGATGCTGGACGTAAAAGAGCACCGAGCCGATCACGTTTGTCTTCGGTTACCGAACCGCACGATGTGGTCGACTGACCATCGCGATCACTGCATCGAGCCGACGAGCTGCGGTCGAGATATCGTGTTCGGCCCTGACGCGCTGCCGCGCTGCCTTGGCCAAACCGGCGCGCCGGCTCCTATCGAGAACCAAGCTGCGTACGGCATCGGCGAACGCCGACGCATCGGCTGGCGGGACAAGAAGCCCCGTCACGTGGGGAATGACGATCTGGCCGACGCCTCCACTGTCGCCCGCGACAACCGGCAACCCGCTCGCCTGCGCCTCGAGCAACGCCATGCCGAATGCTTCATTGAAGGCAGGCCACACGCACAGGTCGGCTGCGGCGAGCCTCTCGGCGACGGCGGTCGCGCTGACCGCCCCGGCCCATGTCACACGCGCGCTGACTGGCTCAAGCGCCTGTTCAACCGCGCCACGAGCTGGCCCGTCGCCGACGACTTCCAAGGTCCAAGACAAGTCGAGCAAACGTGCCAAGGCGTCCCCGAGCACCTGATAGGAGGCGAGCTTGTCGCCGTAACGCATCATCGCCACCACGATCAGTCGCGGGGGTCCGTTACCATCGCGCATCGGCGTCGGATATGACGCGGCATCGATGAACGGGTTGATAGGGATCCAACGCCAAGGGTCCCGTAACAGCGGCACTACGCAATCGGAGTCTGCCGGGTTCAGACCAATCACCGCATCGGCACGCCGGATCGCGCCCTCCGCTGCTTGACGGCCGATCGCCCACGCGCGGAGCGCTTGTTTCGGGGCGTCGGAAGCCTCCGCGATTACGTACGGAATGGAGAGCGCAGCTGATACGACCGGACCCAACCAATCGGGCGCCTTGTGATAAAGGTGATAGGTGAACCAAAGCTCCGGTGCGATCTCCGGTACCGTCCGGCAACGGGCCAAAAAGCGTTCGGCGAGCCGTCCCCCGAGGGACGCCAGACGCGCCTGGCGCGCATGATCACCGCACCGGTCATAGCTGCGAAAGCGCGAGGCAAGGAAAGCCTCGTGTCCGGCCGCCCACAAGGCGGCGAGAAACAGCTGTGCGACCCGGCGATCGCCCGATGGGATCGGATGGTCAGGGGACTTCAGGGGTGCGTAAAAGGCGATCCGCATGCCGTGAGCGCGAAGCCGGTTCCCACTCAGCAAACTCCTCCGACGGCGTCGGCGAGGATGGGATCTCTCGCCGTGTTGCTGTCGACGAGCGCAGAATCTAGCCCAAAGCGGCTGGCGAGCAGATCTATTCCGGGATCCATTGGGAAGAGAGTGCGAACGCGCCGCTCGCCGGCGGCACCAAAGCGAGCGCGCTGTGCGGGGTCGCGAATGAGGCTGGCAAGAGCTTTGGCAAGGGCATTTGGGTCCCCGGGCGGCGTCAACAGTCCCGTTACGCCTCGTTGGATTAGTTCTGGGATGGCAGATGTCTGGGTGGCAATGCAGGCGAGCCGCTGGCTCTGTGCCTCGATCAACACGTTAGGAAGTCCGTCGCGATCGGAGTCCTTCGCAACCTTCGAGGCGAGAACGAACAAATCGGCTGCACGATACGCAGCGAGCACTTCCGGCTGAGCCCGCGCGCCGCGCCACTCAATGCGTTGAGCTATACCGAGGCGCCGCGCCTGACGCTGTAGGCTCGCAGCGAGTGGGCCGCTGCCGACATGGACAAACCGCCACTCGAGGGCGAGGGGCAGCATCGCGAGAGCTTGGAGCAAGTCATCAAAACCCTTTTTCTCGACCGTTCGTCCGACGGAGAGGATGACAACGGGTCGCCGTGGATCGCTGCCGTCGGGGCCAGCTGAACTCAGCGGCGCGGCCGGGAATTGCTCGACATCGAAGCCATGGTAAGAAAGCCAGACGGATTCCGGTCGACATGCCAGGCTCGCAAGATGGCGACGCGCGGTTTCGGAGCAAGTCACGACCCATTCGGCCCCGGCGAGCTTGTTGCGACTCTCCCATTCCGGTAGCGTCCAGATGTCCTTGGCGTGCGCTGAAACTGTCCAGTTGAGACCGGTCATCAGAGCCGCATAGCGGGCGACGGAGGCTGGCGTATGCAGAAAGTGCGCATGGATGTGGCCAATGTCCCGCGGCAATTCTCCGGCCAATACGAGAGCTTGACCAAAGCGGCGAACACGGTTCGGCGTCGGGTCGCGGCGCAGGTCGGCAAGCCAGGCCGCTCTCGCCGCCTTGTAGCCGGGGAGCCAGCGGGCCTGCAGCCAGCCATGCCGCACCCGACGCGGCTCCTGGTGGAGATATTCTGGCAAATAGAGAACCGGGGCGCGGATCTGGCGATGGATCGGATGAGTGGCCCGGTCCGTTGGATAACGTAACGAGACGATCAAGATTTCGAGACCGCGCCGCTCCAGCGCGAGGATCTCCTGGGCGATGAAGGTTTCCGAAAGACGAGGAAAGCCTTTGAGGACGAAGGCGACGCGCGCCCGCCTCTCGACAGATGTTGCCACTTAGGTCCCGTAGCGCGCCCGCGCTGCGAAGCAACCGGGCCGTCCCTGATCGAGCCAATACCGGGCAAGGCGGTTGACCGTAAGCATGCCGTCGAGCAGGCCTGGGATGAATGCCGCCGAAGGAGGCTGTTGTTGGGTGAGGCGGCGAATCGCGGCAGACATCCTACGCGGATCGCGCCCTTCGGGCTCAGACAGCATCGACAATAAACCAAGCTCGGCGGCGCGCTTGGTTCGGATGAACTGCTCCAGGCGCGGCGCCGTTCGCGGGACTATCAGGGCCCGCTTGTCGAAGGAGAGGATTTCGCAAAACGTGTTATAGCCGCCCATCGCGATGACGCCGGCGGCGCGCGCCATCAAGCTTTCAAGCCGAGCGTTGAACGTAATCGCCCGCACATTGTCCAGCCGGGCCGCGCGAGCCGCGAAGGCAACACGGATTTCGGGAAGCATGAACGGGCCGAACACCAGCAGGGCTGGATACGGAATATCCTGGTCATATTCGTAGGCCGACAGCACCAGATCGATCAGAGCCTCGCCGTCTCCCCCGCCCCCGGGGGTAACCAAAAGGAAGTCGCTGTCGATGACGCCAAGGATCTCGGGCGTGAGTTGCAGCTCGCTCGTCGTGCGGCGCAAATATCCAGTATAGGTCATGCGCTCGCGCACGCTGATCGGCACCGACAGACCGGCAAGGGGGTCGCAAATCTGCGGCAACCCGTAGACCCATATCTCGTCGTAATACTCGGCCAATGCCGGAACCGCTTGTTTGCGCTCCCATTCGCTCTCGAGCGCCTCGGGATCATCCATGACGTCGCGCAATCCAAGGATCAAGGCTGTCCCGCGCGCTTGCAACAAATCCAGTGTTTCGCGCACTTCACCGCGTAATCCCAACGGTTCCTTGTCGACAATCAGCAGGTCGGGATCGAAGATATCAGCAGTGTGCCGAATTATCGACGATCGCATGGCCAATGTCTCGTCGACATTGATATGTACATTGAGCGAAACATATTCGCCGTTTCGCAGCTTGATGACACCCGGCACCCGCACAAAATCGACACGGGAGCGAAAGTCGAAGCTGCCGATAATCGGGGAGCCGGACAGAATGAGGATTGATATTGCGGGATCGGCATCCACTAACGAATGCGCTATCGCTCGGCAACGGCGCAAATGGCCGAGGCCAAAGCTGTCGTGGCTGTAAATGAGCACCCGTTGGTGATGACGGCGATCGGTCACACGGGCCTTCTTAACCTTCCCATGCTATCCCACTATTGCATAGCCGGCGACACCGCGAAATGATCTTTTTTATGGAGACGACTATAGATGGGGAGACGGCGGGCCCCGCCGTTGCGTTCTCTTTCACCGTTGCGCAATATTAGCAGCGGCTAGCGAGCCTGCGACGGCTAAGCGGAGGGAGGAAAATGAGCCTCAAGCAAGAGTTCGAGTTGCTCCGGCGCGTGCCGATTTTTGCCGAGATCGAACCGTCGAAGCTGAAGCTCCTGGCGTTCATGAGCGAACGGGTCGGGTTCGACCCCGGAAAGCGGCTGATGCAGCAAGGAGACCCGGCCGACGCCGCATTTCTGATCATCGAAGGTCATGCCGACGTCATCCTCGAAACATCGGCGGGATCGGTGATCGTGGCCACAATCGGCGCCAACGAGATCGTCGGCGACATGGGTATTCTCGGCAATCGGCCGCGCGCAGCAACGGTTTGCGCCAAAGACCGTGTCGTTGCGCTGCGCATCTCCAAGGAGCCGTTTATGCGGATGGTGCGGGAATTTCCGAACATGGCGGTTTCGATCATGCAGGAGCTGGCTCAGCGGCTCGAATCGACAAACAATCAGCTGCGCGCCGCTTTGGTAGAAATCAAGCGATTGCGTGAAACGGCCGGCATTGCGGCCTGAACACGGCTGGTGAGCCGGCTCGACAGCTTTATACGGCGGCTCGAGGCTCAGCGCGCCTGCCTGAATTCGGCCGCAAATCTGGTTTGGGAACTGGATGGCGTGGTGCTCGAACTGGGTCTCGGCAACGGCCGGACTTATGATCATCTTCGCAAACTCTTCCCCGATCGGTCGATTTATGTCTGCGAGCGAAAGATCGCCGCCCATCCCGATTGCGTGCCGCCACCCGGGCTGCTTTTGCTTGGTGACATGCGCGAAACGCTGCCGAGCGCCCGCGCCTGGCTCGCCGGGCGCGTCGCGCTCGCCCATCTTGATATGGGAAGCGGCGATGTCTGGTCGAGCAAGACGCTCGCGGACGAGATCGCCCCCCTGATCGAGCCCCTCCTACGCTCGGATGGAGTGCTGGTGAGCGAACCGGCGCTGGCGCTTCCCGAATTGAGCCCGCTGAATTTGCCGGACGGCGTCGAGCCGGGCCGCTACCATCTCTATCGCCGCGTCAGTCCCTAATGGCCATCATGACCGGGACATGGTCCGACGCTTTCGTCCAACCGCGGCTGTCCCGGTAAACCCGGGCTTCCCTGAGCCGGCCGACCAGCGCTGGCGTCACCCAGATGTGATCGAGACGTCGGCCGCGATCCGACGCCGCCCAGTCGCGGGCTCGATAGCTCCACCAAGTATACAAGCGTTGCGTTGGTGGGGCGAAGCGGCGAACTGCATCGACAAAATTACCGGCTTGCTGCAATCGATCGAGCCGCTGAATCTCGACCGGAGTGTGGCTGACGACGGTCAAAAGCTGTTTGTGCGACCAAACATCGGTTTCGAGCGGGGCGATGTTGAAGTCGCCCACTGCGACCATCGGACGGCCGTCTTGCCGCTTTGCCATGAACCACGTCGCGAGCTCGTCTAGAAACTGCAATTTATGAGCGAATTTGGGGTTGGCAGCAGGGTCCGGGAGATCTCCTCCTGCCGGCACGTAGATGTTATGAAGCTCGATGCCCCCGGGCAGCTCGACCACGGCATGCCGGCAGTCGTTGCGGCTACACCAGGCACGGGTACGTGGCGAAGCAAACGGTAATCGGGACAGAATCGCGACGCCGTTATACCCTTTCATCCCGTCCACTAGCATGTGGCGATAGCCAAGCGCCTGGATCGCCTCGCGAGGGAAGTACTCGTCGGGGGTTTTTGTCTCCTGCAAGCAAAGAACATCCGGCGCCCACTCCGTAATGAGCCGTCGAACATTGTCGATCCGCAGCCGGATCGAGTTGATATTCCAAGTGACCAGGCGCAGCGTCACCGCTGAGACACCAGGATAAGATCAGCCCGCTGCACGGCCGCTGAATACAACGGCGCCCGGTCGGGGGGGAAGACCGGGCGCCTGCATGTCAGAAGCGTTTGGGGGAAATCGGGCCCGCAGGGGAGACGGGACCGTTCTAAAGAGAGTCTCATGAACTCTCTCCGCTTCCGAGTGGTGCAAATGGGGTGCGGCCGAATAAAAACAAACTTCGATTCGTGCATATCCGAGCCCGAAAAAACGCATGCTGCAAGTGGGAACCAATTCGGCTTCTACTATGCCGCGCGTATAGACATGCAATCTCCACCAAAAGAAGCAGAAGCAGAGCAGGCTCGCGCAAAAGCCGCGAACAGAGCAATCGACAACGGGCTCTCAAGGGCCTTGTGTTCAGGGTGCCACTGTACACCGACCACGAACCGTGCGCCCGGAAGGCTTACCGCTTCGATCTGACCATCCGGGGCAACGGCTTCGACGCGAAGCTTTGGGGCAGGACAGTCAATCCCCTGGGAATGAAGCGAATTCACCATGATCTCGGAAGTTCCGGCGAGCCGCGCCAAGAGCCCGCCCGGGATTAGTTTGACGCTGTGAGCCGGGCCATAGGGGCCGTCAGGCGAATCTTTCCGGCCACGATGATTGAGCCGACCGGGGAGCTCATGCAGCCTTTGGTGTAAGGTGCCGCCCAGCGCGACATTCAGTTCTTGGATCCCGCGGCAGATGGCCAGGAGCGGCAAATCACGCTGCACGGCCTCACGGATCAGCGGCAGCGTCGTCGCATCGCGCTCCGGATCGTGCAAAATTTCCGGGTAACTTGGCGCGCTGCCGTATTGGCTGGGATGGACATTGGAGGGACTGCCGGTCAGCAGTACGCCATCGAGCCTGTCGAGAAATCCGGAGACGTCCACTTTTGCGCCGATAGCGGGGATCAAGACCGGCAGGCACCCGGTCGCGTCGATTATCGCGCTCGGGTACTTGTCGGCGACGGTATGGATCAATCGTTCTTTGATTTTGCGTACACAGGCGGGGATGCCGATGACGGGCATCGGACTGGAGGACATGTGGTTCAGCTCACGGCTCGTGTTGGCGACGAGATGCAGCGAAGGGATCTTGATATACAAACAGCTTAGGGTCGAGCGCCACCCCTAATCTTTCATCATGAAGTGAAACGGTAGTCGTCTTGCGTTGCTGGTCGACAATCGACCACTGGCGGAGTGCCAGCGGACGGTCGCTGAACACCATTGTCAGACTTCCCGTATCGGGGTCGGCCTTTTCGACGACGGTGATCCTTAACGCATTGGCGCCCCTGTCGAATTGGGTCACGACGAGATCGTCAAACGTAATCGGGTCGCGCAATAGAAGCCAAGCGGGCGTCGACTTTAACCCCACCTTCGACATCTCAACCAGTTCTTTGTCTATATAATACACATAAAACATGTCAGCTAGCAGTAAAATCTGCGATGGCGGGTCGTATTCGAAGCGCATTCGGCCGGGTCGCGCCATCCAGAGTTGACCGCGGGCAGTGCCGCCGTTCGACGATACTTGCTGGAAGCGGGCATACATTGTTCGGATGCTGTTCAGATATGCAGCGACCCGCTGCAGATCGGCCATGTCTTGCGGGCTCAGCGTGGCAGCGACTAGCGGCACGGCGGCATCGCAGAGAATCGGAAACAACATCGCTCCCAACGCAAAACCGGCCGTGACCACTGCTCGGCGACAAATTCCGCTGTCTCTGCTGGGTGCCGACGGTCTAATCCCAGACTCCCTTATCATTTCAATTCCCCGATGCCGCCGACAATGAATTCGGTTAGCGAGGTAAGGCGAGAGAGCGAATGCTTCAATTGCGGTCAGTCGCCGCCGCCGGCCAAGACTTCGCGCTTGCCGACATGGTTGGCCGCGCTGACGATGCCTTCGGCTTCCATTCTTTCGATGATTCGTGCCGCCCGGTTGTAGCCGATCTGAAGGTGGCGCTGTACGAAACTCGTTGAGGCCTTGCGCTCGCGACATACCACTGCGACGGCCTGCGCATAGAGCTTGTCGGTCGATCCGTCCTCGCCCCCGCTCGAAAGCGGATCGAGCGGGGCTTCTTCATCTGCGGTAATCTCGTCAATGTAGTCGGGTAGCGCCCGCGTCTTCAAGAACGACACGACGCGTTCGACTTCCTCGTCCGAGACGAATGGACCATGGACACGGGTGATGCGGCCGCCGCCGGCCATGTAGAGCATGTCGCCCCGCCCGAGAAGTTGTTCAGCACCACCCTCGCCAAGAATCGTGCGGCTGTCGATTTTCGAGGTCACCTGAAAGCTGACGCGGGTCGGAAAGTTTGCCTTGATCGTGCCGGTAATGACGTCGACCGAAGGGCGCTGTGTCGCCATGATTAGGTGGATCCCGGCGGCGCGTGCCATCTGCGCCAAGCGCTGGATAGCCGCCTCGATCTCTTTGCCGGCAACCAGCATCAGGTCAGCCATTTCGTCGACGACGACGATGATCAGCGGCAATTCGCTGGGGTCGAACGGCTCGGGCTCGAAGATCGGCTGACCGGTTTCCGGGTCAAAGCCCGTCTGCACCTTCCGGATCAGACTCTCGCCCTTGGCCCTGGCTTCGGCTAAGCGCGCGTTAAACCCATCGATATTACGAACACCCAGCTTCGACATCTTGCGATAGCGATGTTCCATTTCCCGCACCGCCCACTTGAGCGCCAGCACCGCTTTCTTGGGATCGGTCACGACTGGGGCAAGGAGATGCGGGATGCCGTCATAGACGGAGAGTTCGAGCATCTTCGGGTCGACCATGATGAACTTGCAACGATCGGGCGGCATTCTATAGAGGATCGACAAGATCATCGTGTTGATGCCGACCGATTTACCCGACCCCGTCGTGCCCGCAATCAGCAGATGCGGCATCCTGGCGAGGTCGGCCAGCACGGCTTCGCCGGAGATGTCCTTGCCTAGGATCAGGGCTAAACGGCCCGGATGGTTCTCGTAGGGCGGTGAATCGAGCAACTCGCGCAAGAAAACCGTTTCCGGCTTCCGGTTCGGGAGCTCGATGCCGATCACGTTTCGTCCCGGTACCACCGCGACACGGACAGAAATCGCGCTCATCGAGCGCGCGATATCGTCGGCGAGACCGATGATTCGGGACGCCTTGATCCCCGGGGCCGGCTCCAGCTCGTAGAGGGTGACAACGGGCCCCGGTCGAACCTGCACTATCTGGCCCCTGACGCCGAAATCCTCCAGTACCGTCTCGAGCAGCCGCGCGTTTTTCTCGAGAGCCTCTTCGTCGATCACCTCGGTTCTTGCCGTTTGCGGTCGGGCCAGCAGATCAAGGGAGGGCAACAAAGGCTGGTTGTCGGCCGCGAGATCGAGTCCCGGCTGCCTCTCTTGTTCGCCACGCTTGCCGCGCGCGAGAGCGCCCGATTTCGGCGCGATGAAGCGGACGAGCCCACTCTGGTCTGACCTCCCGCCTGCTGGGCCGGCTTGGCCTTGAGCCAAACGCGGTTCGCGCCGGCTGGGCAATGATGGGACGACCCCCGGGCGCCGGAGCTTGGATATGTCGGAGGCTCCGCGAGCTTTGAGATTGCCGAACGAGTGGGATCTCCGCCAGCCGCGGCAAACCCCACCAAGAATCCACGCTGCCACGGTCGTGCCGTGGCCGGAAAGGGCGGCCAAACCGCTAACGCCGCGACCTGCCCCTTCACCGATCTGACGCCAGTCTCGTAACGAGAGCCCCATCGTCGAGAGCAGCAACAGGCCAGTCACGGCGGCCGCTGCTATCGAGATCGGCAACCCGACGGTGGCGAGACCTGAATGCGCCAGAATTCGGTGCAGGCCCCAGCCGATTGCACCGCCTGGCCCGGCCGGTGGAGAGTAAATACCGAGATCAAGAATCGAAAGCGCCAGCGCCCCCAGAACCAAAATTACCGGAACCAACGCCGATCTCGACCAGACTGAGCGGAGCGGCCGGTTCAGCAACAGCCGGAAGGACCAGCCGACGAACAGAGCCGGGAGCAAGAAGCACCCAAGCCCGAGGGTCTGCCATAGGAGATCGGCGAGTATTGCCCCGTCGCGCCCGAGAAAGTTATGCGGCGCTGCGTCGACCGACGTGTTCAGCGACGCATCATGCGGGTCATAAGTCAGTAGTGAGGCAATCAGTAAGAGGCTCGCCAGTAACAGAGCAAGACCAACCGCCTCGAGCACCCGGCGCTTCAGCGTCACCATCACCTCGCCCACGCCGTTGCTGCGGCGCGCACGCTCCCCTGCCGAACGATGTCCTGATCTGGCCACGCTATCCCCCGACGCTGGCCCCACTTCCCACCAGAGCGATCCACTACAACACACGCCCGATTCGTGCAAACGAGATTGCTGAAAGGTAAGTCTAAAATTGCACAAAGCCTTGGTGCCACCGAAGAAATCGGGATCGACGGCTGGACAGCCGAGTGAGCGCGCATCATGCTTGTGCGGTGAGCGATGATGTCGAACTTGTGGTCGCGGGCGGTGGACTAACCGGACTGCTGCTCGGGGTAGCGTGCGCCAGCGCCGGGCTCACGGTCGCCATTGTCGATCCTGAGGAACCCGCGTCGCTCCTTGTTGCGGCATTTGACGGGCGAAGCTCGGCTATCGCCTACGGTTCACGCAATGTCCTCAATGCCGTTGGGATCTGGCCGGACATCGCTGCCGAGGCCGAGCCAATCCTCGAGATCCGCGTGGTCGACGATAATTCCCAGCTTTGCCTGCATTACGACCATCGCGAACTCGAAACCGGCACCCCACTCGGTTACATCGTCGAGAATCGCGTCCTTCGCCGTGCGCTGATCGAACGCGCCACCTCGATCCCGAATCTTTCTTTTATGGTGCCGCTCGCAGTCGCCTCGGTCTCGAGTTCGCCGCTCGCGACGACCGCGTTGCTGTCGAATGGTCGGCCAATCAGGGCGCGGTTGGTTGCAGCGGCCGACGGTCAGAAATCGCCGCTGCGTCGTGCTGCAGGTATTCGCACCATTGAAACGCGCTACCCGCAGACGAGCATCGTCACGACTGTCCGGCATCAGCGCCCGCACCGCGGCATCGCCGTCGAGCATTTCTTGCCGGCCGGCCCCTTCGCTATCCTGCCGATGACCGAGTCGCGTTCCTCGATCGTGTGGACGGAACGCTCGGAGCTCGCGCCGCGGCTGGTCGCGCTCCCCGTGCCGGCTTTCGCCGCGGAGCTGGCGGCGCGCTTTGGCGAATTCCTCGGCGCGGTCGAGCCCATCGGCCCCCGCTGGAGCTATCCATTGGCGCTGCTATTGGCGGAACGTTATGCCGCTCCCAGGCTGGCGGTAGTCGGCGAGGCAGCGCACACGATCCATCCGATCGCCGGCCAGGGGCTCAATCTCGGCATTCGTGACGTCGCCGTTCTCGCCGAGTTGGTCATCGATGCGCGCCGGCTCGGCCTCGACATCGGCGACGAAGCGGTCCTCGAACGGTACCAGCAATGGCGCCGCGTCGATGTGCTGGCGCTGACCGCCGTGACCGACTGCCTCAACCGGCTGTTTTCGAACTCGGTCGCGCCGGTACGGCTGGCCCGAGACATCGGCCTCACCTTGGTCAACCAGATTCCGCCGCTGAAGCGTATGCTCATGCATGACGCCATGGGGATGGTGGGTGACCTTCCCCGCCTCGTCCGCGGCCAGCCACTGTAACTCCCTCCTCCCACACGCGGGGGAGGGTCAGGCTGTGGGTTCGCGGCTGAGTCCGTTTGCTGCCAAAGCGCCCAGATACGCGCGCCAGCGCTGATTGTGCTCGACACCCAGCTGGTAGAGATAGCTCCAAGAATAAATGCCGGTGTCGTGGAGATCGTCGAAGGTGATGCGCACGGCGTAATTGCCGATAGGCTCGAGGTTAATGATCCCGACGTGAGCCCGCCCATGCACGAGTGTCTTCTGCCCGGGACCGTGCCCCTGCACTTCGGCCGACGGGCTCTCGACCCGCAGATATTCGGCCGGGAGGCGAAACCGGCTGCCGTCGTCGAATGTGACTTCGAGCAGTTTCTCACTGCGTTTGAGGCGAAGCTCCACCGGCCAGCCGATTGTCCTATTCGCGCTCACGCCGGCGTCTCCCGGAGTTTCCGTCAGGACGACGGAAGACGTTTGGTGCTCCTTTCGTCGTCGCGCAACGGGCGCGCCTCATCGACGAGCATAATCGGGATCCCGTCGCGTATCGGATAGGCGAGACCGGCCTCCTCGCTGACCAGCTCCTGAGCTTCGCGGTCATAGCGCAACGGGGCTTTGGTCAGGGGGCAGACGAGGATCTCGAGCAGCCTGGGGTCTATTTCCGGCGTCCCTTCCATGCCTGTCCTCCGAAAAGAGCCGAACCTTGCTCAGTGCCGGGCGCCGACGCCAACGCCCGACGTGTGCATCAAGGCCATCTCGACCATGGCCGTCAGCAGGCGCGCGCGCTCGTTGAGATCGGACGCCTCGAGCAACGCCTGCTTCTCGCTCGGCTCGAACGGGCAGACCATCGCAACCGAGGTGACGAGCCGCTCACCCGGCACCGAGTTGATCGCGCCCCAATCGGCCGAAATCTGGTGTTGCTGGAAATACCCCTTGAGGCCACGCATCAAACGCTCGCGATCGAACGCAGGCTCGTCCTCGCTTCCGAGATCGCGGGCGAACTCGCTCCATTCCGGCACGACGCGACGATACCCCTCCAACAGCGGAAGCTCGTCACGGATGCGGAAGCGGCACGTGCCGGTGAGGGTGATGAGAAAACGTTCGTCCTCGGTCTCGGCAAACGATGTGATCCGACCGGCACAGCCCATGGGATAAACAGGGGGATTGTCGCCCGAGGCTCCTGGGTTGCTCGGTTGGACCATGCCAATCAGGCGATCGCCTGCCAGCGCGTCGCGCGTCATCGCCAAGTATCGCGGCTCGAATATATTGAGCGGCAGTCTGCCGCGGGGTAACAGCAGCACTCCGGTCAGCGGAAATATCGGCAGAATGGTCGGGAGTGTGGTGCCGCCGCGGCGCTCGCTCATCGCCTCCCCCTTCAGGAGAACAGCATCGAGGAAAGCCGCCGTCGCCCGCTCAATGTCAATGGGTCCGCCGGGCCCATGACCTCGAAAAATTTCAGCAGCTGTTTGCGGGCCGCCTGCTCATTCCATTCGCGATCGCGTTTGAATAACGTCAACAATTCGTCGATAGCGGCTTCCCGGTCGCCGCTGCCGAAAAGCGCTGTCGCAAGTTCGAAGCGTGCATCTTGATCGTCCGGGTTCTGCTCCAGGCGGCGGCGCAGCTTCCCGGCCGATGCCATCGCCTTCTGCCCCTGCTGGGCAAGTTCGAGGGCGGTGCGGGCGGCGGTGATTTCGGCATGGCCGGCGCTCTCTTTCGGAACGCGATCGAGAAGCTGCTTCGCCTTGGCGAGATCGCCCCGCGCAATCGTCGCTCGCGCGAGGCCAGCGGTCGCCTCGATGTTGCCCGGGTCTCGCTGCAGAATTTGCGAATAGAGCGCCGCGGCGGTCGCATGGTCGCCCCCTTGCGCGGCCTCCTTCGCCATCGCCAAGGCCTCCTCGACCGGGGAGGCACCCTTTCCGCCGCCGAGACGTTGGACGAACTGCCTGACCTGGCTCTCGGGTTGGGCCCCGACAAAGCCGTCGACCGGCCGACCGTCCTTGAAGGCGTAGACGGCCGGGATCGACTGAATGCGCATTTGCTGGGCGATTTGGGGGTTCTCGTCGATGTTGACTTTGACCATCCGGACGGCGCCGTTGCTGGCACGGACGGTTTTCTCGAGGATCGGGCCCAGCTGCTTGCACGGACCGCACCATGGGGCCCAGAAATCCACGATGACCGGCGTGTCGAACGAGCCGTCGACGACCTCGGCCATGAAATTGGCGCTGGTAACGTCCTTTACCGGGGTTGCCGCGGTACCGCCGATCAAAGGTTCACTCGGCATTACTTTTCATCTCCGGTTTTACCAACAACATGGCCGCATGCCGGGGAGAAGGCAAGCGCTGCCAGGGAGACAACAGGCTCACCGATCCGGTCGCGCAAGATCAGGGCTCTCGAACAGGGACCCCGAGCTCGAGATCCGCGAGATCGACGATCCGCGGCACATGCCCCGAGACAGCGATAAAGCGCAACAAATCGCCGGGCGAGATGGCGGTGGTTCGGTTGTTCTCCAACGGATGAAAATTCAGCGGGTTCCGCTGCAGCATACCCGCATCGAGCACCGGCGTGACGAGGTGCCGGACATCATTGGGCAGCGCGAATGGCGTCACGCTTCCCGGGCGTACCCCGAGATGGCGGTAAAGATCTTCGGCGCCGCCAAAGGAAAAACGCGGTGCGCCGAGCTGCGCCGCGAGCTTTTTGAGATCGATGCGCCGCTCTTCGAGCATTATTACAAGCCAGAGACCGCCCTTCTTGTCCTTGAGGAAAAGGCTCTTGCAATGTGCCCCGGGAAGTTGGCCGCGGAGCGCCACAGCTTCGGCGACCGTGAAGACGGACGGATGCGAATAGGTGCGGTAAGTCACCCCTAGTGCGTCGAGATGTGCAAACAGCTCCTCGGGCGTCGTTAGCGGCAGCGACATGGCGGGCACGATGCGATCCGACGACCGCGAAAGCAACCCTTGCAAACCCCTCTTGCCCCGCTATCATACCTTGCTGATATCTGACGGTAGATCGAACCGCCTCGGATGCGGGTGTAGCTCAGGGGTAGAGCACAACCTTGCCAAGGTTGGGGTCGGGGGTTCGAATCCCCTCGCCCGCTCCAATAAAATCAATGGCTTATAAGCTGCGATAGAGAACGAAACGGCACCGAATCGCACTGGAATTCACCAAAATCTCGCAACGCATACGGAACCCGTGGTGACCGCGTGGTGACGGACGTTCTATTGACGTTCTCTCTATCGAGCTTCATCAGCTGTTGTGGAACCCAGACTCGCCTGGATCGAGCCGCCGCCGCCGCGAGCCGTTGTCGCCGCCGAAGAGGTATGGTGAATAGGGCGGCTATCGTGAGCAGAAGCTATCCTGCGAACTCCAGAGTCCCCAGGTCTCGGCGAGTCCTTGCGCTCATCAAAACCGGTCTGGCCAGCCTTCCGCGACCGAAGATACCGCCAAAGCTAGCCGCAATTGGCCCGGCGGGATCGCCAGGTTTCTAGCCAAAAAAAAATCCTGCAACCTTCTTCTAGAAATTGGCTAACGAACACACGTTGGAGGAAAGTGAGAATGCCACTTGCCTGATAACGCACGTGCAAAATGGACCCGCTCAGCCTTCGCTTTTTGCGCATCACATTACATGCTTTCGCTCACACTCTCGGCTCTGTTGGGATGTTTTGTCTGTATTGGAGCTGCGTGGGTGCGCCGGTTGCCGCGCATGCGCTCATCTACTTGGGAAGCGCAACGGCCATCATTCTGAGCTCAGATGGGGCAGCGCGGTTAGGGTAAAATCATATTTCGTACATCTCCGCTGGCGACACGACTTTCGAAAAACGAAGGGGAGATTAAGTGTTGCCGCGAACCCAAGAGCGCATCGACGGCATGAAGAATGCCCTACCACCCAATCATGCGGCACCTTGCGGCACCTTTCGCCCGCAGCGGCGTCCGGTGGCGTGTTCATTAGGCGGCGGTTGGTCAGCACGATCACGAAGATCGTGTAGGGCCAATTCGCGAGCAGGACGACGGCTCCGAGGAGCCAGCGCCACTCGAAGATACTGAAAAAGGCGCTGATCCCGAGGTGGTCGCCGACGATGGCGAACTCGCCTGCATCACATGTAGCCGCGCCGATAGACCAGCTTCCACTCGGCGAGGAGAGAGCTGTCGTCGAGCTGTCGTCGGGCGGGGATGCTTGGCGATGTTGATGTAGGTCACGGCTCCGCACCACCGTGAGCGGGCCGCCGTCGTCGCCGATGAGGACCGAGCCGGGCCAGCCGATGACGCTCGGCAACGCTGCGACGAACCACGTCCGCATCATCATCTGGTGCCGGGCATGCCAGCATCAGGTCGAGCCCGATCCCGCCGTGATGGCCGCTCGGTACGGCGCGCCGACACGCCGGTGCTCGATTAGCGTGAGCGGCTGGTGTGCTCCGGGTGCGGCAGCCGAGATATCGTAAGCGCAACGTTTCGGCCATTATCGCAGGGGGTTGACGGGCTTGCTTTACTTGGGGGTGACGATCAGCGGTGTTGGGCGGCCCAGGCCCAAGGCGTCAGTTCCGCGAGCCGGCTGTTG
>Ga0310909_10000110_pt1 | contig 34201 bp, 30 predicted proteins | sample GREbulkMGT000H_FD_203449 | JGI IMG/M metagenome (GOLD analysis project Ga0310909, IMG submission 203449) | Lab enrichment of tropical soil microbial communities from Luquillo Experimental Forest, Puerto Rico - GRE.bulkMG.T000H | ecosystem: Environmental > Terrestrial > Soil > Tropical forest >... | reverse complement strand
GCGCCGCCTCAAACTCGCGTGTCGACTTGTCGTACTCCAGATTGTAGAAGTAATCGAAGCCCCTGCGGGTGTTTGGGTCGTTGCTGGCTCGCGTGGGTACCCAGGTTGCGCTATCGGCGGCAAACCCCGTCGCAATCAAGAACAGCAACAGAACCGCTGCCAGTCCAACCCAGCCGCGGCAATACTCCAGATGCGGAAAGCGCTTCATCAGCCTACTGGACGGAGTCTCTATCCGAAATGATTTAGATGCTCTGTGAGCTCAAAAGGCGTGATTTCCATCACCAGAGTCCAATTTCGACCCCCCATCTGCCAATTCGCTGTAGTGCCCACGGCCGTCTCAGTCCATTCGAAACAGGTGGTTCATCGGCCCGAAACCCTTCCCAACTGGGTACGCCGCTGCGATCGCATTCCGCACGAAGATCTTTGCTTCGCCCACGGCCGTCTCCAGATCCCGTCCCTGTGCCAGCCCACAGGCGATTGCTGTTGCGAAGCCGCACCCCGTTCCGTGGGTCGCGGGAGACTCCACCTTATCACCGTCAAAGACCCGCTCCCGTTGCCTGGCAGTTTCGCGAACACTCAGAAAATCAACCACTTCCGGAAGATCCCCGCCCGTAATGACGACTGCCTTACTGCCCAGATCGTGAAGCCTGGCTGCGACCACCCGAAGCGCTCCTGGGGTCCGGCCCGCAGAGTCCTCCCGCCAACTCGTTTTCGGGCCGACTCGCGCTAGCACCGCCGCTTCCTCAAAATTTGGCGTAATGACATCGCAAACCGGCAACAGCCATTTGCGAATATAATTGACCCCTTCGGGCTCGATCAGAGCCGCCCCCGACGACGACCGCAGTACCGGGTCCAGCACCAGATTTGGGTGCTTGTACCGGCGGAAGAACTGGGCGACGACCTTCGCCACCTCAGCCGACCCGAGCATCCCGATCCTTACCGCCGCAATCTCTATATCTTCCGCCAGCCGGTAGAGCGTTTCCCTCACTAGCGCGGGCGGAACCGGTGCCACCTGGAACACTCCCTGGGTAGACTGCACCGTCAGTGCGGTAACGCAGGTCACAGCGTAGCAATCCATCGCGGCGGCAGTTTTTACATCCGCGGTGATTCCAGCACCCGACGACGGATCGTAACCGGCAATGCTCAGAATGATCGGCCGATTTCCCATAGAGAAAAATGTACCGCAACGCCCAGTTTTTTCTCGCCAGGTTGTATCCTCACACCTCGGGAGAACAATTAAACTCCTTATTATCAATTGATTATAGTTACCTCGATGGCAAGAAAGTTGCGAACAATGGATCCGGGGCTAGTCCGAGGATGAGGCGAAAAGGAGTTATGTTCGCTCGGAAGCACAATTTCTCTAAGATGTCAAGGACAAAATTAGACTTTCTTAATTTTTGGTTGACCTACCTTTCGCCCGGTCCGTAAAATTTAACAACCTTTTCGGGAGGACCCCATATTTTGAAGCGAGGTGTTTGAATGCTACGAGTACTACGGGCAGCCGCCATGGTTCTTCTTCTGGCCAGGGCGCTGACTGCGGCACCCGATAACAACAAGACACCGGACTCGAACCAAGGTACCCCGGGACAGACTCAGGACACCATCCGCCCTATCCCCACTCGGAAATTTCAAGTGGGTAAGGCTTCGTGGTACGGAAAGCTGTTTCAGTATCGTAAGACTGCTAGCGGCGAGCCGTATGATATGCATGACTTTACGGCTGCGCACCGTACTTTACCACTAGGTTCCTGGGTCAAGGTTACGAATCTGAAAAACGACAAATCGGTGATGGTTCGCATTAACGATCGCGGCCCCATCCTGAAAAGTCGGATTCTTGACCTGTCCTACGGCGCTGCCATGATTCTAGGCTTCGGCGATCAAGGTATCGCCAAAGTACGCCTGGATGTCATCGAGACTCCGACCGTGGCCACCAACATCAGCCCGTCAGCGGCTGAAGGATCACAATAGTCCTGTCTTAATTAGCGGATTTGAGGGCTCGAGAGACTAAAGACTGCGAGCCCGGCCTTGAAAGGGCACAGCTTTACAGTTCGCAAAAGACTTGTGTGAGCGACTGTTTTGTGTCAGGGCACGACTTTTGTTTGTTAATTGTGCCGCAGGTGTCCTTTTGATTGACCCGAGCGGGCTTCAGCCCGTGAGGGAAATCGAATCTCGCATTAGATAGGTCGTGTCATATCGCGGTAAGATGAGCTGATGCCTAACCCGGATCGGCTCATCGTGGCGCTGGACGTGTCCAGCGCCGCCCAAGCCCGCCGTATCGTCCAATCTATCGGCGAATCGGCAAGCACTTACAAAATAGGCAAGCAACTGTTTACGGCCGAGGGGCCGCAGATCGTGCGCGATCTCGTCTCCTCTGGCCGTAAGATCTTTCTGGACTTGAAGTTCCACGATATTCCCAACACTGTCGCCGGGGCTGTCAGCGAAGCCGCTAAGCTCGGCATCAGCATGCTGACCGTCCATGCGTCTGGGGGCAGCAAAATGCTCAAAGCAGCGGTCGAAGCCGCCGCCCAGTCTGCCGCCAAGCCGATGGTCCTTGCCGTCACGGTCCTTACCAGCCTTTCTGACAACGATCTGGAAGAAATCGGTATCGCCGGACAGGTCCAGACCCAGGTCCTCCGCCTTGGCTCGCTCGCTCTCAAGGCCGGCTGCGGCGGCCTCGTCGCCTCGCCCCTTGAAGCCCGCGAACTCCGCAGCGAGCTCGGCAACGGCTTCGCCATCATCACTCCTGGAATCCGCATGGGTGACCCAACATTGCCGGGGGGTTCAGGTCGTCCCGACGACCAAGCTCGCCTTCTGACCCCCAAGGAAGCCATCGCCGCCGGCGCGACCTACCTCGTCGTCGGCCGCCCGATCCTGGAAGCCGCTAGCCCCGCCCGGGCAGCCGAGTTGATCGTCGCCGAAGTCGCCGAAGCCCTGCACCAATCGACGTCAACCTGAGCGAGATCGCCTTGGCGATGAGTCCAACGACGTCGCATACCAGGTGTTGCAGTTCAGAGTGGTGATTTGGCAACCCAATGGCTCGATGCTGGTATTGAAGACCTTGCCGGGTGATTCCACGGGCACCGCAACTGCAGTCAAGGACTAGGCGAAGTCGTAGCTACCCCACAGGCCACAGGCGCGCTATGTCGATCTCGCGGTTTGCCGTTCGTCGTGCTATTGGAGCCGTAAGACCTGGCGAAACTCTAAAGCAAAATGGCTAGAGCCCAACCAACAGAGGAGAAGAAACGATGAGAGTCATGGTCATAGTAAAAGCCAACAAGGAATCGGAAGCAGGAGTTCTTCCCGACAAGGAAATTCTTACCAGGATGGGGAAGTACAACGAAGAACTGGTGAAGGCAGGCATCATGCTTGCTGGCGATGGGTTGCATCCCACCGCCAAAGGCAAGCGCGTCAGGTTTTCTGGCGCAATTCGCACCGTGATCGATGGGCCGTTTACTGAAACTAAGGAACTTATCGCCGGCTATTGGCTCTGGCAGGTGCGGTCGATGGAAGAAGCGGTGGAGTGGCTCAAGCGCGCACCTTTCGACGGCGGAGAGGAAGTCGAAATTCGCCAGGTATTTGAACCGGAGGACTTCGGTGCCAATCTCACACCTGAGCTTAGAGAACAAGAGCAAAAGCTGCGCGAGCAGATTTCCTCAAAAAAATAGTCTCGGCACGTGGTCCGTTGTGTCGATTTCGTCGTCCTTTCTACGACGTACCTAGCGAGCCAGGGATTATCTGTGGCCAAACCGCCGAAGCTCGGCTCCTCAAAAGTCAAAAATTGGAGACACAAACAATGCGATTCCTGAGTATCTATAAGTCCGCCGAACGCAGTACTCCCCTAACGCCGGAGGAAATGGCTATCCGGGCGAAGCTGGCCGAAGAGGGAATGAAGGCCGGGTTCTTGCTCTCTAGCGAGGGCTGTATGCCAACGGTTTGCCGCTCTGGAGACAGACTGACTGTGACCGACGGTCCCTTCACGGAGGCCAAAGAGGTAGTGGGAGGCTTCGCCGTCCTGAAGGCAAACTCGAAACAAGAGGCGATCGAATTGGCCAAAAATTTCCTGAGCCTTGTCGGCGAGGGTGAGTGCGAGCTGCGCCAGCTCTGCGAACCTCCGGCAGAAGGAAACCGCCCCTCGACTTCGCTGTCGTTGCAACTCTTTTGTGAGTGGCACCGTTTCGTGTGTCAATTTTTTCGTCCCTCATTCGACGTATTCAAAGAGCGGGTTTTACTTCCGGCCAACGCCGTGGAACCTCAGCTCCCAAAGTCAAAGAATTGGAGACACAACAATGCGATTTCTGAGTATCTATAAGAACGTCGAACGCAACACTCCTCCCACACCGGAAGAGATGGCCAGAATGGGGAAACTGATCGAAGAGGGAATGAAAGCTGGCTATCTGCTCGCTACCGAGGGCTGTATGCCGACAGCGCTTGGCGCATGCGTTCGCCGCTCTGAAGGCAACGTCACCGTTACAGACGGTCCTTTCACGGAGGCCAAGGAGGTAGTCGGAGGCTTCGCCATCCTCAAAGCAAACTCGAAACAAGAGGCGATCGAATTGGCCAAAAATTTCCTGAGCCTTGTCGGCGAGGGTGAGTGCGAGCTGCGCCAACTCTATGACGCCAATTGCGACCAGGAGACGACAGCTTCGCACGAAGCGGCAGGGGTTGCGACCGGGCACTAAATCTGTTGTCATCGGAGGCGGTGAACGCCTCCGACACCAACGGCGTTATTGAAGCGGTCTGGAAGATCGAGGCACCCAGGCTCATCGCCGGTCTGGCTCGCGTCGTCCGCGATGTTGGCTTAGCCGAGGACCTCGCCCAGGAAGCTCTGGTGGCGGCCCTGCAAAGGTGGCCGGAGTCGGGAATTCCCGACAATCCCGGCGCCTGGTTGATGGCCACGGCAAAAAATCGGGCAATGGATCACTTCCGCCGCGAACAGCTCCTCGAGCGCAAGCACGAGGAGCTGGGTCGCGAAATGCAAGTCCGGGAACTGGCCGTGCCCGATTTCGAAGCTGCAATCGACGACGATATTGGCGACGACCTGCTGCGTCTCATCTTCACTGCTTGTCACCCGGTTCTCTCAGCCGAAGCTCGGGTTGCACTCACTCTCCGCATGCTCGGCGGTTTGACCACGCAGGAAATTGCCCGCGCTTTCCTGGTCAGCGAATCTGCCATCGCTCAGCGTATCGTACGTGCCAAGCGATCGCTGACTGAGGCACGCGTTCCCTTTGAGGTTCCGCGCGGTTGGGATCGCGCAGCGCGGTTATCGTCTGTTCTGGAAGTCATCTATCTCATCTTCAATGAAGGCTATTCGGCGACCGCCGGCGAAGATTGGATGCGTCCTGGACTTTGTGAGGAGGCGCTGCGATTGGGTCGGCTCTTGGCTGAGCTCGTGCCCAACGAAGCAGAGGTGCACGGTCTGGTTGGGTTAATGGAGATTCAGGCGTCCCGATCGAAAGCGCGTGTGGGAAATTCGGGAGAGCCGGTGCTGCTTCTCGATCAGAACCGCGGACAGTGGGACCAGCTTCTGATTTGTCGCGGTTTGGCCGCGCTTGGCCGCGCAGAGGAGCTCAGGGGCGGCGCTCTGGGACCCTATGCTCTGCAGGCGGCGATCGCAGCTTGTCATGCCCGCGCGCGTACCGCGGAAGAAACCGACTGGCCCCGCATCGCGGCCCTCTACGACAACCTCGCTCGACTCACACCGTCCCCCATCGTGGAATTGAACCGGGCGGTTGCGGTGGCCATGGCATTTGGTCCGGCCGCAGGCTTGGAAATCGTTGACTCCTTAACTGCGGAACCTTCCCTGAAGGCCTATCACCTGCTGCCCAGCGTCCGCGGCGACCTGCTCAAGAGACTCAGCCGCTTCAATGAAGCTCGCGCAGAATTTGAGCGTGCGGCGGCGCTGACGAACAATGTTCGCGAGCGCAACCTCCTTCTGGCGCGAGCTCTGGAGTGCGCCGCCCCTCAGTAAGGCGTTTTTCGCAAATTGGGTGTGTGGCGCAAGTTTGCATTCTTGTCGAATGTGGGGCAGCTCGCGCTGCCTATCGATAACCCTTGCAACTCGGCGTCGCTATACGCAGCGGCTGGAGCGCGAAGCGAAGTCGGTCTCGAAGCTTTCACACCCTTACATCTGTACGCTGCACGATATCGGTCATCAGGACGGAGTGGATTTCCTCGTCATGGAGTTGCTGGAAGGCGAGACGCTGGAACAGCGACTGCTTCGCGGCCCGTTGCCGCTGGATCAAGCCTTGCGCTACGCCGGTCAAATTGCTGACGCGTTGGCCAGCGCACACAGGTTGGGCATCACGCATCGCGATCTTAAGCCTTCCAACGTAATGCTCACGAAGAACGGCGCCAAGTTGATGGACTTCGGGCTGGCCAAGCAGAAAGGTCCCGCTGCCCTGGCAGCTGCCTTGACCGAGATGACGCTGGACCAGCCGAAGCTCACCACCGAGGGCACGCTGGTCGGGACGTTCCAGTACATGGCTCCAGAGCAATTGGAAGGCAAAGAGGCCGATGCTCGCACTGACATTTTTGGGTTTGCTTTGGTGCTGTACGAGATGGTGACGGGCAAGCCGGCCTTTAACGCCAGGAGCCGCGCCAGCCTGATTGCGGCGATCTTAACCAGCGAGCCGCCTCCAATCACGCAGGTCCAGCCGTTGACTCCGCCATCGTTGGAACGGGTGGTGGTGAAGTGCCTGGCGAAGGATCCCGACGAGCGATGGCAGAGCGCCAGCGACCTGGCGAGCGAGTTGAAGTGGATCGCAGGTGGAGCGTCGGCCTCGGGAGCGCAACCGATGTCAGCGGTTGCCACTGGGCCGATTGGACGAGGCGTTGGCGCCCAGGCCGCTTGGGCGGTGTCAGCCCTGGCGGTGATAGCGGCTGCACTGTTCCTCATTCTCTTGGTGCGGTCTGCCAACAAGAAGAGTCCCATGGTGCGATCGCAAATTGCGATAGAGGAGGGCACATTCCCTCTCCTGACGGGGGACTTTGCCGGGCCACCGGCGGTTTCGCCTGATGGCAGCGCGGTGGCGTTCGTGGCGGCGCGACAAGATGGAGCTGTGCTGCTGTGGGTGCGGCCGTTGAACTCACTGCACGCGCGCGCACTGCCAGGGACGGACAGCGCCACGCTGCCGTTCTGGTCGCCGGACAGCCATAGCCTGGGCTACTTCGCCGGCGGCAAGCTTAAGACTGTGTCCATCGACGGTGGGTCACCTACAGAGGTGTGTTCGGCTCCCATCGGCCGCGGTGGAAGCTGGAACGCCGATGGCACGATTATCTTCTCGCCCGACTTCCAGAGCACTATCTCAAAAGTCGCGGCAACGGGCGGAACTCCCACCCCGATCACCGTGATGGACAAGTCGAAACACGATAGTCATCGCTGGCCATTATTTCTTCCGGACGGCAAGCACTTCCTGTACCTGGCGGTTACGCATACCAACGTGAAAGATACCAGTACAGGCATTTACTTCTCTTCGCTGGACGGAAAAGAAAGCCATCTGGTTATGCCAGACCAGACGAATGTGTCTTATGCTGACGGCCACCTGCTCTTCGTGAGGGAGAGCGCACTGATGGCCCAGCCCTTCGATGCGAGGACAGGCATGCTTCAAGGAGAAGCACAGCGCATCGCAGAAGACATTCTGGTGGATCTGACGACCTGGAGAGCGCAGTTTGACGCCAACAGTTGGGTGCTGGCCTATGTTGCAGGAGGTCCCACACCGTGGCAAGCCATCTGGTACGACCGCTCGGGAAAGCAACAAGGGCCCGCGGGGGAAAAAGCAGCGAATCTGGGCTCGTTGCGGCTTTCGCCCGATGGAACGCGGCTGGCCACGGAAGCGGGAGAGAGTGTCACTTCCATTTGGGTTTACGATTTCAAGCGCAAGGTCAACACGCGATTGACCTTCGGGTCGTTCCAGGCGAATACCCCCGTTTGGTCTCCCGACGGACAGTGGATAACCTACGCGGGAGTCCGCTCGCACAACGGATTGTTTCGCAAACCCTCCAGCGGAATGGGGCAGGAAGAAACCTTGTGGGAGGGCGACGCTGAAACCCGATATCCACTGGACAGGTCTCCCGATGGCCAAACATTGCTGTTCGGAGTTGGCAACCTATCGTCAAACGGGCGGCTGTGGGCATTGTCGCTGAATGGTGACCGCAAGCCCGCTCCTTTGACGCCGGAATCGTACGCGATTAACAGCGCTCGGTTCTCGCCCGATGGCCGCTGGATCGCCTATAGTTCGAACGAGACGGGCAGACCGGAGGTGTTCGTCATGCCATTCAGCAGTGACGCGGGCAAGTGGCAGATCTCCACTAACGGTGGGGCGCAGCCAACCTGGCGACGCGATGGCAAGGAAATCTTCTTTTGGTCTTCGGACAACACGCTGATCGCAGCGCCCATCACGCTCAAGCCGGGAGAAGTCGAGGTAGGGAACCCGCAGACTCTCTTTCGGCCTTACAATTACGTAGGATCGGTCGGCGTGTTGAGCCCCTACGATGTCACGGCCGATGGCCAGCGGTTCGTGTTGATTATGACACCCGAGCAGACCCCACGGCCCATCACACTGGTGACGAACTGGAACACCGAGTTGAAGAACTAAAGTTGAAGTCCGCACTCGTGGTCCGTGGCCCACGTCTGCCAGCTTTTGGCAAAATGTGGGGCTGATGCCAACTTCGGTAAGCTATCCGCTTGCATCTGCGAAATAAACCAGCCCGTAGCCCACGACCATGACGAGCGCCGGTTCTGCCCTGGCGTGTGGCAGGGGCGGCGAGCGGCAACCCGAGTCGGGTTAACGAAAGATCCAAAACCACTCTGCCTAAGGCTCGCGCGCGGGCCGCGGACCGAAGCGCAATAAAGATTCGCTGTTTCCCTGTGTGCTCTGTGCTCTCTGTGGTGAAGGGAGGGTACTCCGATGCCAAGGGTGCCCATTTCGGGAATGCTCAGCGATGAGGCTCGCAACAACTACCGAAACGCGCGAATCGCTGAATCTTCATTTTCGTGGACGTCGAAGACGGTGAAAAGGCGCGTAATCTGCAGCAAGTTGCGGACATTCTTCTGCAAGTTCATCAGCTTCAGCTCACCACCCTGATTACGCACGCTCGTGTAGTTGCTCATCAGCTCACCGATGCCGGAGCTGTCGATGTGGACAACGCCATTGAGGTTGATCACGATCTTGCGGTAACCGTCATTGATCAATTGCTGGACTAAGCTGCGCAATTTGCCGGTGGCTTCGCCCAGGCGAAGTTGTCCGCTGATGTCCACGATCGCCACGCCGTTCACCGCCCGCGTGCTCGCCTGAATCGTCATGAAGAGACTCCTGGTAGTTGACCATGGCGCTGTGCTGGATATTGCACGCCAAAAGCCGTGTGAATGCAAATCCCAGGATGGTCCGAAGCCGGTTCGACGCTCGTGCTAAGCTCAGCCGAGCAAGACAATCCTTTCTCATCATGGACAGAGTTGGTCGATTCCTTGCGCTTCTCGTGCTGCTCGCCGCGCCAGTTGCGGCGCAGAAGAACGACTGGCTCATCGTTCCCGGCCAGCGCGTGGGACCAATAACGGCCGCAACAACGCGCGCCGACCTGGACACTCTATTGGGCAAAGAGAATGTGCACGACGGTACCTTCGAAGGTGGCGATGTGCCCGAAGCTGCAACCATGGTTTGGGGCGGCGATTCGAGCACTGCGCTTGCCATAACTTGGGACCAAGAACGTCCCTTGGCGGTTCATGCCTGCGTAGGGACGCAAACTGGGCCATGCCGATGGCGGACAGCGAGCGGAATTCGGGTTGGGCTGCCGATTCGCGAGTTGGAGAAGCTGAATGGTAAAGCCCTTCAGGTTGCGGGAATCGGACAAGAGCAGGGCAAGGTTGTGTCGTGGAGACACGGCGCGCTGGAGGAAGATCCTGCCCTGTGCGGGCACCTGTTGGTTCGACTAACTCCGATTGCAGAGGTAGAGGGGAGAGCCATGTCCAAAGATGAGGCAAGCTCCATCAAGTCGCTACAAGGAGACAAGCCGGTCAACTCTAACTCGGTCGCGCTGCTGACCCTGAACCCGATCGTGACAGGAATTGCGTTGGAGTTCAGTGGAGCGGGTTGCGGGAAATGAAACCCCAGGTCGGCCAACTGAGGTCGCGAGCCTGGGGCAGCGAAGGTTAGGTTACTGAGTTGCCGCCGAGGTGCGCACAGCGAAGTGCTGCTCGGGTGCGGGCAGGCCAGCACTGGCTCCAGTGTCGCGAATCACGCGGTTCGTGTCGAAATACACTTGCCAATAGTGCGCGTTGCTGCAGTACGGGCGCACAGCGAGCACCGGACCGGCGAGCGTGAACGTCAGGATTTCGACGTCGGGGGCGGGCTCTGCGAGTACGTTGGGGATTCTCGCCAGATTGGCTTTCAATGCGGCAATCGTCGCATGCACATCAACGCAGTGGTCGAGCTGCGCTTGCAGATCGACACGGCGGTAAGGGTTATGGCTGAAATTCTGGATGATATCTCCGAAGATTTTGCCGTTTCCAACGATGTTGCGGATGTTATCGAGAGTATTGATCGAGGTGACGAAAAGGCCGACTTCCTCGACCGTGCCCGTCACGCCTCCGGCGACGACGAAGTCGCCGACTTTAAAAGGCTGAAGGATAACGAGGAAGATGCCGGCGGCGAAATTAGCGAGCAGTCCGCTCCAGGCAACGCCGATAGCCACGCCGGCGGCGGCGATAAGCGCCGCGAGGCTGGTGGTCTGCACACCGAAGAAGCCGAGAATTAGGATTACCAGGACGATGTTCAGCAATGCAGCAACTGCGTTCTGGATGTAGCGGATGACGGTGGGGTCAACCTTCTGCTTCGACATACTCCGGCCAATCAGCCGGCTAACAAAGCCGATGATCCATCGGCCGACAATCCACAGAGCTAAAGCCGAAACGACCGCTATCGCAAGCGAGATCGCCAAAGCTTTTCCTGACTGCATGTATTCGCTAAACCTGGATGTATCCATGACAGGCTCCTATGTTGTAGGTAGGGTGATTCGCACGCAGCACGGGGACAGCCGTTGTAGTGCAGGGCTTATTCCTCAGCTCAGGGCAGAGAGAGCATAGTAGCACGAACGGGTGTTGAAGCCGTTTCACATAACGTTCACCTTGGCAGGCTACTCAGCGGCGACGGCGGCGGAAGCACGTCTAGGGAGCAATTCTCCAATGCGGCGAATCTGGGCGCCAACCGAACGCAGTTTTTCTTCGATACGCTCATAGCCGCGATCGATGTGATAGACGCGGTCGATGATGGTTTCGCCTTCAGCTACCAGCGCCGCGAGGACAAGCGAGGCGGAGGCGCGCAGATCGCTGGCCAACACGGCGGCGCCACTCAAGAGAGTCTTGCCACGGACGACCGCACGGCGACCGTCAATCTTGATATTGGCCCCCATGCGAACCAGTTCTTGTCCGTGCATGTAGCGGTTCTCGAAGATGTTCTCGGTAATCAGGCTGGCGCCATCGGCCTGTGTGGCTAAAACCATGTATTGCGCCTGCATGTCGGTGGGAAAGCCAGGATATTCCTCGGTGACTATATCCGCCGATTTGAGCGCGCCGCCGCTGACCACGCGAACCGAGTCAGTGGTTATGGCGACATGTACGCCACACTCGTCCAACTTGCTGAGAACGGCTCCGAGATGCAGGGGCTCGCAGTTCGCAACTGTGAGTTCGCCGCCGGCCAGTGCCGCGGCGATGATAAAGGTTCCAGCCTCGATGCGGTCGGGAATGATGCGGTGGCGGGCGCCGCTCAGCTTGTCAACGCCGTGCACCCGGATAGTGCGAGTGCCTGCGCCTTCGATGCGTGCGCCCATTTTCGAAAGCAGGGCCGCGAGATCGACGACCTCTGGTTCGTAGGCGCAGTTTTCCAGAACGGTCTCCCCTTCGGCGAGTGTGGCGGCCATGAGGAGGTCTTCCGTGCCGGTTACGGTGATCTTCTCGAAAATAATTCTTGCCCCTTTGAGGCGCTCAGCACTCGCCTCGATGTAGCCGTGTTCCTGCGTGATGTGCGCTCCTAGTTTCTCCAGCCCTTTGATGTGCAGGTCGATGGGACGCGCACCAATCGCGCAGCCGCCAGGTAGGGAAACTCGAGCGTGGTGCATGCGTGCGACCAGGGGACCCAGTACGAGAGTGGAGGCACGCATCGTCTTGACCAGTTCGTAGGAAGCCTCCTCGTTGACGAGGTTTTTGCAGCAGATGGTCGTGCGATGTTGGGCCCGTCCGTATCCGAGTTCCACCTCGGCTCCCATGGCTGTGAGCAGATTGCGCTCGGTGACGATGTCGCGGACTTGCGGAATGTTCTCGAGGATGACTGGTTCTTCTGTCAGCAAAGCTGCCGCCATAGCCGGAAGTGCCGCGTTCTTTGCGCCGCTGATGCGGACCTTGCCGACCAATGGACTGCCGCCGCGAATGACGAGTTTGTCCATGGAGAGGGTACCGGGAATATTGTAAGGGGAATGGGCGAGCGAGTAGCAACCTAACAATTAGCGGTCAGTTCTTTGCTCTTCGCTCTTGGCAACTCCATGCAAAGGCTCTTCAAAGCCAGTCTCACAAATCGGTGATCCTTATCTCCGCTCGGAAATACGTGGGCTGCTATTGAAATGACCCGGACGACGAGCAGGCCTTGATCGTTACCCTAACAATGAAAGCGGCAAGGGGAGTTTGAGTCCGGCCGTCGACTGCGGCAGGAAATCGGGAAAAAAATGCCATGAATGAGTAGCCGTGGTTTCGCATTGAGAATCGTACAAACTAGTCGAGAGCTTCGACGATGGCATCGTGGACAAGGGGCCGAATGTGCTTGATGGCCTGAGAGGTTCGGTCCGGCCAGGTGCGATTGGTGAGGAGCGTAACGCTGAGTTGGCGATCGGGATCGATCCAGAGCGAAGTCCCAGTGTAGCCGAGATGCCCGAAGGAGCGCGGAGAGAAATAGCGACCAGAAGAGGATGGGTGGGAAGGCGTGTCCCAGCCGAGAGCGCGAAAGGTGCCCGCGGGCAAGTCCTGCCGCCGGCTGAAGAGTTCAATGGTGTCAGGTTTCAGCATTGGTGCCCCGCCGCGCAGCATGCATTCCGCCAAGCGGGCGACCTCTGCGGCGGGAGCGAAGACGCCAGCGTGACCAGCGATGCCGCCCATCACGGAGGCATTCTCGTCATTGACCTCCCCTTGGATGATACGGTGGCGAAAAGTGCGGTCGTCCTCAGTGGGAGGGATGCTTTCCCATTGCCAGGGTGACGGGTTGAAGCAGGTATGAGTCATGCCCAGCGGGGTGAAGATTTCGTTTTGCGCGAAGACCTCGAGCGGAGTAAGGGCGAGGCGCGCCAGTACTTCGCCGAGCAGGATGAAGCCTATGTCACTATAGTCGGTTTTGGTGCCAGGCCGAGCAACGAGTGGTATTGAGCACGCGGCGTGTAGGAGTTCTTGGCGCGTGCGAGCTGTTTCGAAGAGCTTGAGGTAGGCAGGGAGTCCGCTGGAGTGAGCGAGCAGCATGCGCATGGTGACGGCCCTGCGATCGGTGTTGTGGCCGAATTCGGGCAGTACTGAGGTGACCGGCGCGTCGAGGTCGAGCACGCCTCGCTCGTATAGCAACATGGCCATTGCGGTGGTGGCGACGACCTTCGTAATGGAGGCCAGATCGAAGATGGTGGCGGCCTGGACGGCTGGGGAGTCCTGATCATAGCTAAAGCGGCCGAAAGCGGCGGAGGCAACGTGAGCTCCGCGGTAGGTTACGGCGAGGGAAGCGCCGGGGAACACGCGTTGCGCGATGGCATCACGGATGATGGCGAATGCTCGGGCGAGACGAATTTCTTGGTCATTAAATTGGAATGGGGTGGTCACGGGAGTGGCAACTTATAATAGCGTGCTCATTAAAGTTCCACCCTATCGTCCGACAAGACGGACGATAGGGGTGGCACATCCGAACTTACATTTGAAGTCTGGTACAGCGAATTCTCGAAAGGGCTCTTTGCTTTGATGCGCAACGCTCGGTACCTCGCCTGGACGGCGGCCGCCATCCTCATCCTTAGCTCTATCACAAGTAATGCACAGACGAGTCTGCCGGGAGAGGCCGCGTCGCAGGGTCCGGCCCCTCTGGCAATCGACCTGAATACCTATGCGGAACGTCTGGCACCAGTTGATGCCATCGTCATGAATGCCATCACGCAGGGGCAGATACCGGGGGCGGTGGTTCTGATCGGGCATCAGGAAAAAGTGATTTACCGAAAAGCGTTCGGGAGTCGCTCACTGGAGGCGACTATGGAGCCGATGACCGTGGACACGGTTTTCGATATGGCTTCGTTGACCAAGGTCATTGCGACTACCGGTAGCATCATGCGAATGGTGCAGTTGGGACAGATCAAGCTGAACGACACGGTGGCGCACTACATTCCAGAGTTTGCCCAGAACGGAAAGCAGGAGATCACGATACGACAGTTGCTGACGCATTACTCCGGATTGCGACCTGATCTCGATCTGAAGCCCGAATGGACGAGTCAATTGGAGGCGTTTCGCCTAGTGAATCTGGAGAAACCGGTATACCCGCCGGGCTCGACTTTTCTGTATAGCGACGTCAATTTCATTGTGCTCGGCGAGCTGGTGCAGAAGCTGAGCAACATGACGTTGAACCGCTACGCCGAAACATTCATTTTCGCGCCGCTGGGCATGACGAATAGCCGCTTCTTGCCCCCCCAGTCATGGTTTCTTCGTATTGCACCGACACAGAAAGACGAGCGTTCAGGATTGATGTTGCGCGGCATCGTGCACGACCCTGCGGCGCGAAACATGGGTGGAGTGGCGGGGCACGCAGGATTGTTCTCGACCGCCGACGATACGGCGAGGTTCGCGCAGGCGCTGCTGAACGGCGGTGCGCCGGTGTGGTCTCGGCTGACGGTGGAGAAGATGATCACACCGCAGCAGCCTCCGAACATGACTGTGCTACGCGGATTGGGGTGGGATATCGATTCGCCGTTTTCTTCGAATCGCGGGGAGCTGCTGCCTGTCGGGTCGTTCGGACATACAGGATTTACCGGGACCTCGCTGTGGATCGATCCGATCACCGACACTTACATCGTCATTCTGACCAACGCGGTGCATGTGAAGAACGGCAGCGCGATAACTCTGCGGACGGAAGTGGCGACGGCGGTGGCCGCAGCCCTGCAACTGAATGTGTCGGAAGAGCAGAAAGTTCGGCTGTCGCGGATAACGGGGTATAACGAAGCGTTGATGGCGGCGCGCCGCATTACCGTGCGGAATGGGGAAGTAAAGACGGGCATAGATGTGCTGGAGGAGAGGAATTTCGATTTGCTGAAGGTGCCAGGCGTTTCCAGGCCGCGCGTAGGGCTGATTACGAATCAAACCGGCGTGGACGGCGAAGGCCAGCGAACGATCGATGTGCTGGCACAGACGCAGCAGGTAAGACTGGCTGCGATTTTCAGTCCCGAGCATGGCATTCAGGGCACGGCCGACAATGCAGATGTGGAGAGCGGGAAAGACTCAACAACGGGCGTACCGATATATGGCGTTTATGGCGAATCCGATGCCCAGCGCCGTCCCACAGCGGAGCAACTGAGGAATCTTGACCTGCTGGTGTTCGATATTCAGGATGCCGGCGTGCGCTTTTTCACATACGAGACGACCTTGGGATACTTTCTGGAAGCGGCGTCAAAGGCGGACAAGCCGATTGTTGTGCTGGATCGTCCCAATCCGCTGAATGGGGCGTATGTGCAGGGCCCGGTATCTGACGGTTTGCTGGAGAGTTTCACGAACTATCACAGCGAACCCATCCGACATGGCATGACGGTGGGAGAGCTGGCGAAGATGTTCAACGCCGAGCGCAAGATTGGCGCGAACCTCACGGTCGTGCCAATGAAAGGCTGGATGCGCGGTGACTGGTTCGATTCGACGGGGTTGCAGTGGGTTAATCCATCACCCAACTTGCGTAGTTTGATGAATGCTACTCCGTATTGCGGCGTGGAGCTGTTGCAGTACACCAACGTATCGGTTGGACGAGGCACCGATACTCCATTCGAATCGATCGGGGCACCGTGGATCAAGCCGAAACAGCTGGCAGCGTATTTGAACGCGCGGCTGATCTCCGGGGTTCGATTCGTGCCGGTGGAATTCACGCCGACGGCAGCGACGAATGCTGGGAAGCGTTGCGGGGGAGTCCAGATCGTCGTAGTGAACCGGGAGATACTTGACGCGCCGGAAATGGGGATGGAACTGATCTCGGCACTTCATAAGCTCTATCCGACGGATTTCGAAATGAGCAAGGTCAATACGTTGTTGGCGAACCAGGCAGCGTTTCAGCAACTGCAAGCGGGAGTCGATCCTCGGCGAATTGCCGATGACTGGCGTGATGGGGTGGAGAAATTTATGCAGGTAAGGGCGAAGTATCTGGTCTACCAAGAAAAGTAACGGTATTCATCCCCACACTTTCGCAGAGAACGCGAAACGATGGGGCACCCACATTGTCACTGGTTATTGCTGCCGGAGCTTAGAGCCTTCGAGGGTGAGTTCGCGCTCCAGGATCATCTCCACGGAAGCGCCGGTATCGAGTTGAATTTCGGGACCGCGAGTGAGCAGCACAGTGGCCAATCCAAGCGCACCCCCGGAGGCCGCGCCAATTCCGGCACCTTTGCCGCTGCCGGCGATGGCTCCGATGCCCGCACCTGCCGCGGTGGTGCGCGCGATCGTGGCGGCATCTTTGCCTTTGCTGGAGTCGCCCTGAACAGTGCCTTCTGTGCCTTTGGTGCTGACGCTCTGTGAGCCGGGAACCCCTTCCACCGTGGCAGGAATCACTACCGTATAGCCATTGGGAAAGATCATCGAGGTGAAGCTCATCTGCAATTCAGCACGGCCCTTCACGCGTCCGGGACGAACTACGCGCCGTACGACGCCTTGCACATAGGTTCCGGCGGGAATCAGAATGCGATTGTTCTGCGTGACCGGGAATGCAGTTTGCGCATAGACCGGATCGCCTTCTTTAGCTGTCTTTGACGTGATGCCCTGGGTCAGGGTCAGCGGGATCTTCGTGCCGGAGGGAAGGTTGTAGTCGCCACTCGCGTCTACATTCGACTGCTGCTGGGGAGTTTGATTGTGCGGGACCAGATGAGGCTGATCCTGGGCGAGGAGTGGAACCGCTAAGGCGAGAAGTGCTAATGATTGGAGGAGGTGCCGCATAGGTCTCGTGAATGAGTCTATCCTCTCAAACGCCTGGTTTCGAAGAAAGTCGCGGAGGGAGGAGCAATCCCACAATTGGCAGAGGAGGGCAATTGTCCCTGTGTCACTTCAGGTTGTACATCGCGTTGAGGTGTGAGGTGACGGTGACCTTCGGCGCGCCAAAGTCTTCGCTGGGCGCCGGGCCGGTGTCCGGGGCTTTGGCGGCCATAGGAGCCGCCCTCATCAAGGGCATGGGTCGAGGCTGTTCGAACTTGTCCACTGCAGCGTACGACAGTTCGCCCAGGCTACGACCGCTGGCTTTGGCAACGGCGCCGGCCTCATCGTGCGCGCGGCGGAGGGCGTCTTCCACGGCCTTAATTTTTGCCGCGTCCATGTCGTCGAGAATGTAGATCAGCGATTGATTGCCGGTGACATCCATGTCGGCCAGGCCTTGTGTGATGGGGCCGACTTTGGAAAAATCCCTCAGCTTGATTGTGATATTTGCTTCAACGCGGTAGCCGACCAGCTTGCGCTTGGCATTCTTGTAATCGTACACGGGATTGACCGAGAACATTCCCACCTCGGCCTGCTTGGATCGACGCCGTTAGTGCGGAGAAGCTGGCGGAGCTGCTCAGCGGCTTTCGTTGCCTTTGCGTTGGCAGCTTGCAGATTATCTTCCTGCGCCGAGACGTTGAACTGCATCAGGGCAGTGTCGGGCTCGGCCTGGTACTTGCCGTCGGCGGCTACCCAAATCGTGTTAGGAATCGGCGCAAAGGTGGGGTCTTGCGCGAGCACTGCGACGGGGGCAGCACCCAGGAGGACACTCATTGCAACGGATGCAAACCAGCGAAGTGGCTCCATGGGATTGTCGGATGGGTTTGTCGGATGCTGAACGCACGTTTTACGGGAGTCTGTGCGATAGCCCGGGTACGACCTTCATGATGTCGTTATAAATGACGACCACGGCGAACAGTACCAGGAACACGAAAGCCGTTTGGTAGATACGCTCCTTGATGCGAACGCTGATTTCGCGGCGCAGCAGCCCTTCGATAATCAACATAAGAATCAACCCGCCATCCAGGATTGGAATCGGCAGCAGGTTGAAAATGCCGAGGTTCAGGCTGATGCCTGCCATCAAAGCGAGAATGGGCGTTAATCCCGGCTGGCGCGCGGCTTCGCCGGAGGCGCGCGCAATGCCGATAGGCCCTTCCATCTGCTTGATGGAAGCCTCGCGGCGAACCATCTTGCGCACTAAATCAACGATGAGCAGCGAGTACTTTTTGTTCTGGTCGACGGACTTATCGAGCGCCGCCACAAAGGGTAGCTTGCTGACGGTCACGGGCTCGGATTGGAAGCCCAGGCGGTAGCGCTTCTGTCCGCCGTCGCTGGTCATGACCGGAGCGGCCGAGAATTTCAACTCCTGACCACTGCGTAAAACAGTCAGCTCAACCGGCTTGTCGCCATTTTGCTGCAGGTAGCGGATCACCGCCATGAGCGAGTGCACCGAGGTGCCATTCAACGCAACGATCTGATCAGCGACGCGCATTCCCGCCTGGGCGGCGGGCATTTTCGGCTCGAGCTGAGTGACAATGATGGGCTCATCGGGCACCCAGCCGATGGCGCGCAACTGCTCGGGTTCGGACCAATCGGAGGAAGGAGCGATCTGCTTTTCAAGCACTTCGTTGCCGCGTTGTACAGCGACATCCAGGGGTTTGCTGGTTTGGATCGCGGACTTCAGGATGACATCTTCCCACAGCGGATTTTGCCAGCCATCGATGCGAACAATGCGGTCACCGGCCTGAATGCCTGCTTTCTGGGCAGGAGAGTTCTCCGCCACCCATCCAATCAGGGCGGGCTGGTCCAGGTAGACCGGATGCTCATAATGCACCATGTTTACGCCGGTGAGCAGGCCGATGGCCAGCAGAATGTTCATAGCAGGACCGGCGGCGGCGATTACGAAGCGCTGCCAGCGGGGGTGGGATGTGAACTCGTCGGGTGCGCCAGTGTGGGATTCCAGCGGGTTCTCACCGGCCATCTTGACATAGCCGCCAAGCGGCAAAGCGCTGATGCGGTAGTCGGTATCACCGCGGCGGAAGCCGACCAGGCGCTTGCCGAAGCCGATGGAAAAAACATCGACTCGTACGCCGAACAGTTTCGCGGCAGCATAATGGCCTAACTCGTGCACCAGGATCATGATCCCAAGCACAATGGCCATCGATACCACCGCAATCAAAAACGATTCCATAAAGCCTTTACTCTCGCGACCTAACGGTGCCTGCCTGCTGTGTGACTTAAGCTGCTACCCACGCCGCGCCCCACCTCGCCCAGCTTATGCCGAGCCCGTCGGCGCGCGTCGGCGTCCATTTCTAATACCTGTTCTATAGATTCGGGTTTCTCAGCAGGCGTTTCACGAACTACAGCTTCAATTGTAGACGGAATGTCGTCAAATCCCAGCGCTCCGTCCAGAAAGGCCGCCACAGTGACTTCGTCGGCGGCGTTGAGGGCGATGGTCTTGGCGCCTCCTGCTTCGACTGCCTCGTAAGCCAAACGTAAGCAAGGAAATTTGTCCATGTCGGGTGCACGGAAATCGAGCTGGCGGAGTCCGGAAACCGAAAAACGCAGGTTGGAAGCGATTCGCTCGGGATAGGTGAGGGCATACAGGATAGGTAATTGCATGTCGGTTACGGAGAGTTGCGCCAGCAGGCTGCCGTCGACGAACTCCACCATGGAGTGCACCGTGCTTTGCGGATGCACCAGTATGCTGACCTGGCTTGCAGGCATGTCGAACAGGCGGCAGGCCTCGATGATCTCGAACCCTTTATTCATCATTGTGGCCGAATCGATGGTGATGCGCTTGCCCATCTTCCAAGTCGGGTGGCTCAGCGCCTGCTCTACCGTGATGTGGGCAAAATGGCGTTTCGGCATGTCGAGGAAGGGGCCACCCGAGGCGGTGAGCCAGATCCGGTGTACTTCGTGGCGTCGTCCTCCGCGCAGGCATTGGTGAATTGCATTGTGCTCGGAATCAATCGGGAGGAGAGGCTTCGCTTGCTTGTGCGCCTCGGCAACGATGAGGTCCCCGGCGGTGACCAGGCACTCTTTGTTGGCTAGCCCCACGGTTTTGCCGGCTTTTACAGCTGCGTAGGTAGCTTCGAGTCCGGCAACACCGACGATAGCGCTGACCACGAAGTCCGCTTCGGGATGAGTGGCAACCTTCACCGTTCCGGGCGAACCGTAGATGACCTCGATGGAATTTTTCAGGCCAACCTTTCTCAGCTTGTCCTGTAGATGGTCGGCGGATTCGGCCGAGGCCATCGACACAATCTTGGGATGCCAGCGCCGCGCCTGCTCAAAGGCGAGATCGACGTTGCCCCCAGCGGCGAGACTGGTGACCGAGAAACGGTCAGCAAAGGCCTCGACAATCTGCAGCGTGCTTTTGCCGATGGAGCCGGTTGAGCCGAGGATGGCAATGCGCTTCATGCGTGCTCGGTTAATGGTATCGCACGGTTGCCGGTCACAATTGGGCAAAATACGGGCCGAAACCGGTTGGGTAGAAAATCATCCCTACGGGTAGGGCAAAAAGCAGCGCATCGATCCGATCCAGGACTCCACCATGTCCCGGCAGCAGAGTACCCGAGTCTTTGACGCCGGCTCCGCGCTTCAAGGCAGATTCCACCAAGTCGCCCATTTGGGCCGCAATGTTCACACAGAGTGCAAAAGGCGCTACCAGCCGCAATGGAGGCGCTTTCGGCAGTGCTGTCCACAAAACCGAGGATTTTATAGTTATGATCTGCACGCTTCTAAAGGAAGACGCGATTTCTGGCAGGTAATGAAACAACAGCCAACCAACCAGCACGGCGCTTATCATCGAAGCAACCGCGCCTTCCCACGACTTGCCGGGACTCAGGCGGGGCGCCAGCTTGTGCCGGCCTATAGCGCGACCGACATAAAATGCGGCGATGTCGCCGGACCACACGAGGATCATCAGGAACAGCAGATATAGCGCCTTGATTCCGGACTGCAACAATGGAAGCACGCCGAGTGTAAATCCCACGTAGGGAAGCAGCATGTAGGAAACAGCGGCATCCGGCAGCGCCTGCGAAAGCGGCTCTCGACGCAAACTAACGAGCAGGTAGATAAGCGGCGCAAGTACGGTTACTAAAGGCAAGCCCCAGAACAGCAACAGTAAGCCAGCCTGGTAGCCAATGCCGAAAACCCCTGGCGGCGAGGGCTGGCTTGTAAGTCGCGCAAGCGAGTAAGAAACGCAGAACACAAGTGTCAGCAGAATGTAGCTGGTGGCATGAAAGGGGCGGAAACCTTGCTTCTCGACCATGTGCAGGTATTCGTGTGCTGCCAGCAGGGCAACCCCGAAGACCAGCAGTAGGAACAGCCAGAGCGGTGCCTTGAACAGTGCCAGGATGACGAGGGGAATGAGAACGGCGGCCGTCAGGACGCGTTTCACGAAGGATGCCCGTCGCCGATCAGTCCGCCAAAGCGGCGTTCGCGCTTCTGGAAGGCCTCGATGGCTTCCAGCAATTCCCAGCCGCGAAAATCGGGCCACAGAGTGTTGGTCACCAAGATTTCGGCGTAGGCTGCCTGCCAAAGCAGAAAGTTGCTAAGGCGCATCTCGCCGCTGGTGCGAATGAGCAGGTCGAGTTCCGGGAGGCCGCGGGTATAAAGGTGCTGCGAAATGGTCTTCTCATCCACCTTGAGGTGATCCAGACCGCCATTGCGTGAAGCCTCGCGCGCAAGCGCGCTGAAGCAATCCACCATTTCGGTGCGGGCGCTGTAATTCAGCGCCAGCGTGAGCACCATGCCCGTATTGTTCTCAGTGGTCTCGCGCGCCCACGACATGCGCTCCTGCACTTCTTGCGGGAGTTCCTGCTGGCGGCCGATGTACTGCAGCTTGATGTTGTTTTTCATCATCGTGGGCAGCTCAAGCTTCAGATAGCGGCGCAGCAGGTTCATCAAGTAGCTGATCTCGCCCTTGGGACGCTTCCAGTTCTCTGCCGAGAAAGAGTACAGAGTAAGCGCAGGTATGCCGATGCGAGCCGCGGTTTCGATAGTGGAACGTACGGCAGCCACGCCCGCGCGGTGCCCGGCAACACGCGGCAGATGGCGGCGCTTGGCCCAGCGGCCATTGCCGTCCATGATGATGGCAACGTGATGTGGAAGCCGTTCCGGATCGAGGCGGAAGAAGATCTCCGCCTCTTTGCGGTTCAGCCCGGCGGGCACCGTCGTGCGCAACTCGGAATCCTCGTAACTTATTGAAAATACCATAAGATAAGCATCTTTGTAAAAGGTGATCAGAGACCTAAAGACCGGGCCGACAAGGTTCCCGAATCTCTGTAGGAAGTTAACCGATAAGTATCAGATCATTCCACAAGAAGTACTTTGTAACACAAAGTACTTCTTGTCAACCTCATTCATTTCGTACGGACAAACAGCCGTGGCGATGAACGCGCCGCTTACTTCGGTTGCAGCTTCTCTGCACGCCAGCGAAGAACCTCAACCGCGTAGATCGAGGCGTCCGGCGCAAGCGCGATTTGATGCGGACCGAAGTGAGGTCCCTGGCTGGGTGGCGGGCCGACAAAGCGGGCCAGCACTTTGCCCTGAAGGTCAATCTTTAAGATTTGGCCCGCTTCTGCATCCGACATGTAAAGGACATGATCCGTGCCGAGCACCAGGCTGTAGGGATGGCCAAGCTTCCATTGCTGCAAATACTTCCCATTTGTATCGAAGACTTGAATGCGGGCATTGTCTCGATCGCCAACATAGACCAGATCGCCGTTGATCACGATGGTGTGCGGCAAGTCGAATTGTCCCGGACCGTTGCCCTTCATTCCCCAGCCGAGCAACGGGTTGCCATACTTATCGAACTTCACCACCCGCGAATTGCCGTAACCATCCGTGACGTATATGTTTCCTTCGCGGTCCCACGCGACATCAGTCGGCTGATTGAAATGCAGGACGTCATCCCCTGGAATCCGCATTCGGCCCAATGCGAGCAGCACTTTGCCATTGGGGCTGAGTTTTAGGATCACATGCGAGCCGACATCGGTGGTCCAGATATTGTCATCTGGATCGACGCGAACCATGTGCGCGGTTACAAAGAGGTCGTCGGCGATACTCCGAAGGAACTGGCCTGAGGAATCGAATTCCATCAGCGGATGCTTGCCGCGATGAAAAATGTAAACGTGGCCCTTGGAGTTCACCGCAACGCCCGCAGGTTCGACCAAGTGCTCTTCGGGGGGCAACTGGAAGAAATCGGTGATTGCTCGGTAATTCAGCGTCGCGACCGATTCGGGGATCTGAGCGCAGGCAAGACTTGGCAGAAAACAGAACCACAGGATCGCAGCGATATGATGCAGAATGCAGCGAGTCATAAAGCACCCCTGCGTATGCGCCATTCTATTATCACATCGCCGTTTTGATACCGGCTTTACTAGCCACCACTACATGGGAAACGACGTAAGCAACCCGCACGCCATGGCCAACCGCATAAGAAACCAGATTTAATACGGAAAAGCTCGATTCGGCCGAACCAAAGGACAACAAGCGCCATCCACCCCTACATGCCGACTTGCCATGCGGTGAGAGAGAAGAAGTGTACTTTGAGAGCACGTCGACAGATGGGCAATCCGGTCTTTCATCGCCTGCGGCGCACGACGAAATGTCGAGCCCGACCAACCCCCCGGACGCTACGCCGCGCAACCCCATGAGCCAAGATAACGGGTGCATTCAGACGGGGAATGTTTCGCCCATGATTTCTCCCAATGGAGCATGAAGCTGACAGACCGCGCCATTTTATCCAATGCCAATGCTCAACTTCTGGGCATAGAAAAGCCGAGACTAGCGTCTCGGCGTTTTCCGGTCGGCATTGGTTCACACGGTTCGTTTCCCAGGTTAGCGACCAAAGAACGGGCGCGAAGCCGGGGCACCAAAACCGCGCAGGGTGGAGGAAACCGGCGGAGCCTTTAGCTCCACCTCGCGCTGCACGTCACCGCTGAAATACAACGCGAAACTTGAGAACCTTGGGGCCCCGGGCTCCTGCCTTCTGTTGCCGCTAACCTGGGGTCGAAGGCCTAGGCCCCACGCCGCGGATGCGCGATCATATCGCGAATCTGCGCCAGCACACTGGTGCGCTGCATGGCATCGAGCTGCTTGGTGAACGTCGCCATCTCAGCCACGAAGGGATCGCTCAGCAAGTCGTTAATCTCGTCTTCGCGCGAGGGAGTACAGGCATTTAGCAGCTCAGGCACCGATACCATCAGTGCCTCTGCAAGCCGGGACAACGACGACAGTGTTGGCGTCGCCTTCTCGTTTTCGATTTTTGATACGTAGGTGCGCGGAACGCCCATGCGCAGGGCGAGTTGCCTCTGGCTCAGTCCGCTGCGCTGTCGCAGATTGCGGATGGCATGCGCCACGTGTACCTCCGAGCTACCCGTTTCGGCCGGTTCCACCACCGGCACAGGTTGCACGAGGATTGGCTCCGGCTCGTCCTCATCCAGGGACGTACGGCACTTACGGCACAGATTATTAACAGTTCTGAACTGGACGAGATGACAATGGTCGCATCTCACCACTTCCCGGTTTTCGACGGGTGCGAGAGTCGTAGCCATTTTAGGTTTTGGGAGTGCCAGAGCCGGGCACTGTTTCCCCATGGATCGTGATGTGAACTGCTGGATCCATTGAAACTAACCGTACTTTGCGGCATGCGTTTGGTACAGTCAAGGGCACGATTGTGTGAAACCCCCGAAAGTTGTGCAAATTGTGGGTGACAATTCGGAATGAACCAGTAAAACCCCTATAAATTCCGGAGAAAACCGAAATGACGCGCAATGAAGCGCGGTGTTTACTAACTGTATTCGTTGAAGATTTTGGGGATCAATGACTTGCCGATTTTACGATGTGCTAGAAGTGCATAGAAGCTATGCATCCTACATTCGGTAGCACAAATTAGCGCAAAATTTCCCCCTGCGGTTGAATCTAACCCGCGCCAGAAGTGCCATCCGAAGTGGCCGGTATTCTTCATTTGCTGCGGCACTCGAATGGTACTGCATAGACAGAGTAAGCCTTCGTTGCATCTGCAACGTAGACCCATGGCTCCAGTCTGTTATCCACCCCTTTGCAGCTTGTGATCGTGAAGGTGAATTTCTTGGGTTGGCCTGGCGAAACGCTTTGTTGAGTTGAATCAACACACCGATAAAGCTCTGCAACCTGAGTCCCGGTTGGTCCCGTCCACAGCTCAACTCGTTTTGGTTTCAGTGTGTTCTTTACGTAAACGCCTACCTTACTTGGAACCTTCAGCACATCACCTCCGGGCCGGAAGTGTACTGTTATCAGCGGCGATGAAACTAGAGATGTCAGGGCGGCCCAATCAATGCTTGAGGGGCAGGTCGTCTGCGCTAGCCCGACGTTTCCCAGAAAAGTCAGAAACGCTGCAACTCCTGAAACCTGTAGTGGGGCGTGTTTCCTAGAGCTTGGCCGTCGCAATCGAAAAGTACATTTTCATCTTACGATTTCACCCAAAGAAATGGGCTTGCCATTTGAGCGTAATCGCGAGGTTAAGCCAACGATTGTGCTGAGGGTCCTGATAATCATGTGCATGGATTGTTGCTGCATTTACAGTGGGGACTGAGGGAAAGCAGACACTTCACACGGCGGCGTGTTATCTCGTGTCTGTGAACTTCGCGACGATCGCCGTGATGTCGTCGTGCTGTTCCCGGGAGCTGAATCGCCGAACCTCATCCACGATTGCGGTCAGCAAAGCCTGGCACGACAGTTCCCGATGTTGCCGCACCGCGTCAATCAGACACCGCTCGCCAAACTCTTCTCCGCGCTCGTCACTGGCTTCGGTGACGCCATCGGTGTAAAGCGCAAGCACGTCGCCGGGAGAGAGCTCGTGCTCCCGCATCGAGCAATCCCAAACGTCGAATAGCCCTAGCAGCGTGCTCGTCGACTCAAGCCGCTCCACCTTGCCGTCTCTTTTCAGCAGAAGGCCCGACAGATGTCCGCAATTGGCGTAGCGCAGTCGCCTCGTCGCGTCGTCGTAGTCGGCAAAGAAAAGCGATGCATAGGCGGAGTCGGCGGTATTCTCATAAAACAAGCGGTTCACGGACCGGAGCAATGCCTCCGGCTGATCGAAGGCCAGCGCCGACTGGCTGCGCAAGCTGGCCTGCAAATTCGCCATCAACAGAGCTGCTGCGATTCCCTTGCCTGAAACATCGCCGATGATGAAGCCCATCCGCTGCGGCCCGAGGCTCAGGAAATCGAAATAATCGCCTCCCACTTCCTGCGCTTGCAGGCAGATACCTGCGTATTCCACGGTCTTCAACTGCGGTTGAATTTGCGGAAACAATCGTGCCTGCACTTGCCTTGCGATTTCCAGTTCCTGGGCGGCACGGCGTTCGGCTTCGAGCTTCTCGGCGTACTCCCGCCGTCGCAACTCCAGGCTTCGCCGCACCTCGTCGAATGCTTCCAGCCCAAACGCATTCCCGTCCGGATCTTCGAACCGGGTATAGGTTCCGCCCCAGGTCGCGTTCTCCGGGGGAGACAGGAAATGTACGCCGCGTTCGCTCCACTCCTTGTATTTGGCGTGGACATCTTCGGTCATGAAGAGAACCCAGCGGTAGCCGCCAATGAGGTTGTATTCCGGCTGGTCGGGATTGGGGGCAACCAGCGCTAGATTGGCGCTCCCGTCCGGAGGCGCAACTTCGATCCATCCAACGCCATCAGAAGTAACGCGCTTATCGGCGATCAGTTCGAAACCCAATTGGTCGACGTAGAATCGCATGCTCACGTCCAAGTCGCGAACGAAAACAACGATGTCCTGGATGCACAAGTAGGGGTCTTCGCGGCCTGGGCGAAGCACGGATCGGTTCGTCCACGAGAGGAAAGGGTCGCTTGCCATCGGCGTGATTATATCGGGCAGCCTATTCCTGCAATCGTGAGCGTTGGACTGGGACTTACGACAGTCGGGGCGGGCCGGTAACGTTGGCCACGGGCCCAGATTTGTACGTGTCGTAAAAAGGGAATCCAGTGCTCCACACCCCCGCTGCTGACGATTGCATGTTACTGACGATAGCGTAAACAACGCCTCCGTCAGTGGTCATGAGTTCTAAGTAAAGCGGTAAAGATGTTGTTGTGCCCGAATTGCCCGCGCCTGAGAGTGCTGTGCCTGCTGGTGTGCAGCGCAGCGGTCCAATTGACGGCGCAATCTGCCCCGCTCCCCGATGCGCCGTCCGCTACCCAGCGACAGGTCTCCTGGAAGCTTCTCATACCCAATATCATCCACGATCAGAAGCCGATATGGTTGTTCCCGCGAGCCCTTGCCCAAGGCAAACATCTCGAGCCCACACTGATCGTGTTGTCGACTACCGCAGACTTGGTTGCGCTCGATCCCACGGTTGCTTCGTATTTCCGGAACAGCCAGTCTTTTCGCAGTTTCAATCAAGATCTCAGTGGCACGAACACTACTCTGGCCATGGTCGCGTTTCCGACCGTGTATTATCTGGTGGGCCTCGAGCGAAAAGACGACTATGCGCAGCACACCGTGCTGTTGGCGGGTGAAGCCGTGATCGATGCCGAGATTCTCACTACAGTCTTCAAGGACCTGGATCGCCGGACGCTACCTGCTCAAGTTCCTCCCAACGGCTCATTTGGGGACACCTGGTTCGAAGCACATGGCCAATGGCACCGTGGCATCGGAAGTTTCCCCTCAGGACACACAATCGCGGCCTTTTCCATCGCCACCGTCTTTGCTGATCGCTATCCTGAGCCCCGCTGGCACAAATGGGTGGCTTACGGTCTTGCCGGGTCTGTAGCATTCTCGCGAATGCCGCTGCAGGCCCACTACGCCTCCGACGTGTTTATGGGGGCGGTACTCGGTTACACCATCGCGCATTACGTAGTTCTGCGGTTGCCGTAAATTTCAACGCGGTTATCGAATCAGCCGAGCTCATGCGCCGGGCATGCGGGCATTGCTCGATCGGGCCGCTCGCGTTGCATTCGGCATGACACCCGCTGTCGCGTTCACACCGAATGGTTGGACCAATTGGTATTCAGACCGGAAAAGGATACATTTCGGCTGGGTTGGTGAAATATTGCCGTTGGACGTTGTGGGTGGCGCGGCTACCGGGTCTTTGCCGGTGAGCTGCGCTTCGAGCTGCCGCTTGACATCCTCCGCCGCTGCCCACTATCTTGCGCCGGTCTTCTTGCGGTACCGCTCACCGTGCATGGTCCAGCGGAGATGCTTCTTGCACTGACACCGCTTGGTAAACTCATCCCCGTGATATTTGCTGTCTGCGGAGTGGCGAACAAAGATCGTGATGACCGGCGCGTCCATTTGAGCCCCGCACTAAGCGCAAATTTAGCCCGAAATGACACAACATCAAGGAAGTTGCTGAAAACAATGGACAGAAAAGAAGCGTGGAGTTTGCTAACTGAGTTCACCCTATCAGAAAGTTTGCGCAAACATGCGTTGGCTGTGGAAGCGTGCGTCCGTGCTTACGCTCGCAAATTCGGCGGAGACGAAGACCTTTGGGGCGTCGTCGGTCTCATCCACGACTTTGACTACGAAAAATACCCGTCGGCTGAAGACCATCCTTTTAGAGGCAGCGAGATTCTGAAGGAGCGTGGCGTGTCGGAAGAGATTCGACGGGCAATTCTGTCGCACGCGAATTACAGCGGAGTGCCTCGCGAGACAAAGTTGGAGAAGACGCTGTTTGCATGCGACGAGCTGGCCGGGTTCATTACCGCAAGCGCACTGGTGAAGCCGAATAGGTCGCTGGCTGAGTGCGATGCGAAGTCAGTTCGAAAAAAGATGAAGGACAAGGCCTTCGCCCGTTCCGTGAGCCGTGAAGACATCATCAATGGGGCGGCGGATTTAGGCGTAGATCTGGAGGAGCACATCGCCTTCTGCATTGAGGCGATGAAGGACATTGCGCCGGAGTTGGGACTGGCGGGAGTTCAGAAGTAAGTGAGCCACTTGTAGTCAGGATTGTCAAAACTTCTCAGCCACCGTCGAGCGGCATGGAAGACTCGAATGACCTCAACGTACCGCCGCGAAGGCGGTACGGGATTATGTAAGGTGCACCGGTAATGACGAGTTCACGAGTGCCCGGTACACGTCCCGGACATCCTCGAGCAGGATGGTTCTTCAGGCGCTCAACAGCCTGGATCAGCTTCAGCGCCGCGGCAAGAGGGCTATCTTGTGTAATGTAATCGGCTTCCGCCTGCAGGTTAGCTATTGCGGCCCGCAACCATTTAACCCGCACGCCGGACCCATTTGGCCATTGTTTGTTCCATTTCCTGTCAGTTGCAAAATCGCCGGCGTCCGCTTCACGGAGGCCCTTCTTGATCTCCTCGATCTGCCACTCATTGAGGGCGACGTATTCCAGAATCGCTTCGGCGACAAGAAATGACCTGCTCCGCTCGGTTGCTTTTGCGAGGTTGTCAAGCTTCTTCTTTAGTTTGGAATTCAACCGCAAAGGGAGAACGTCAGTGTCAGGCATACTTTGTATCCCAAATGGAATACAAAGAGATACGGAAGCGTAATTAGGATGATGCGCCCAGGTTCGTGGTCCCCGTGGCTGTGTGATTTTCCTAGCCTATTTCCCGCACCAGCTTCTTCGTGTGCTCGACAATGTCGCTGACCCTTACGTCTTGGCGCGTGCTGCCTGCCCGCGTGACGACCTCTACGAGCCCCTCTCCCAGCTTCTTGCCCACGTTAATGCGGTAGGGGACACCGATCAGGTCAGCATCCTTGAACTTCACTCCGGGACGCTCGTCGCGATCGTCGAGCAGCACTTCAAGACCTGCCGCTGCTAGTGCTTGGGCGAGATCCAGCGCGCCTGTGTTGATCTTCTCGTCCGTTGTATTGGTTGGCGTCACGACAACTTCGAACGGAGCGATATTTGCGGGCATCCAGAAACCGTTCCCGTCGGCATTCTGCTCGACACAGGCAGTCAATATTCGCTCCAAACCGATGCCGTAGCTGCCCATAATGGGCGTTACTTCTTTGCCGTGCTCGTCAAGCACGCGCGCACCCATGGATTCCGAGTACTTGTAACCGAGCTTAAAGATGTGGCCAATCTCGACCGCTTTACCGACCTTCAGGGGATGCCCGCAGCTAGGGCAGCCCTCGCCCTCAACGGCGTTTCGCACATCCGCCAGGATGGTCGGCTGGAAGTCTCGCCCAGGTGTGACATTGCGGAAATGGTAGTCGACCTCGTTTGCGCCGCAAATCATGTCATGACGACCGTCGAGCCCTTGATCCATCACCGCCGTTAAAGTTCCATCGAGGGCCTGCAGGGCGAACTGCGGTCCTACCGGACCGATGAATCCTCCGGGCCCCTCAAAGAACTGCTCCACCTCTTCGGCCGCCATCGGGCGCAGCTCCGACACAGCAATGCCCTTACCCAGCTTCTGCGCCTCGCGATTCAGTACCGCCAACAGCTTCGTCTCGCTGACCGTGTGATCGCCGCGCAGAAACACAGCCAAGGGCTGCCAACCGACCGGCTGTTTGCCGTCCGCGCCCTGCGCCCCACGCACCATGGCCATGTAGGCCACCGCTTTGATGTCCTGCTTCGGCGACACCTTCAGGAATTCGGAGACGTCTGCAATCGCACCCTTGCCCGGCGTATGCACGAGCTCAGGCGTGCCATCACCCATTGGCGCCAACTCCTCCACTGGCTCAAGCCGCGATGTTGCCTTCTCAAGGTTCGCCGCATATCCGCATTCCGGGCAGCTCACCACCAGATCCTCGCCCGCCTCGGTGTACACCATGAACTCCTGTGAACCCGATCCGCCCATGGCTCCCGAGTCGGCATGCACCACAACGAATTTCAGCCCGCAGCGCGTGAAAATGTTGCAGTACACGTCATGATGCTTCTGGTAACTAATGTCCAGCCCTGCCGCGTCCATGTCGAAGGAGTACGAGTCCTTCATGGTGAACTGCCGCACCCGCAGCAGACCGGACTTTGGGCGTGGCTCATCGCGAAACTTCTGCTGGATCTGGTACCAGATTTGCGGCAACTGCTTGTAACTGCGTAGTTCTTTGCGCGCAATCTCGGTCATGACCTCTTCGTGCGTCATGCCCAGGCACAGGTCGCGTCCGCTGCGGTCCTTCAGGCGAAACATGTTGTCGCCCATGACTTGCCAACGTCCGCTTGCCTCCCAAATCTCGCGCGGATGCAGCGCCGGCAGGTAGAACTCCTGCCCTATGGTGTCCATTTCTTCGCGGACCACGTTGGCGATTTTGAGCATCGCCCGATGCCCGAGAAACAGGAATGAGTAGATCCCGGCGGCCAGTTGCCGGATATATCCGGCGCGCACCAGGTACTTATGGCTGGCAACCTCGGCGTCAGCCGGGGCCTCACGAAGGGTAGGAATAAAGAGCTTCGACCAACGATGCATTGGATTCTTGTTACTTTCCTTGTAGGAGAATCCTTTATTCTACCGGAATTCGAGGGACGCCCAACGGTGCGCGCGCTTCGATTGGGCTTTGAGCGGGGCAGTGAAGAGTGCTCGCGCCTTAGACCTTAGGGATAAAGCGGCGGCACATCTGACATATCATGATCGATCCCGGACTCACAGACAAAGTCGTTCTGATTACCGGCGCCAACAATCCGTACGGTATTGGTACCGCGATCGGCCGAGCCTTTGCTGCCCAGGGATCAAGGGTGTTCTTGCACTTTTTTCGCGCCAGGATCAGACCTGCTCAGCGCGAAGGAGTCCACGAGGCTGGTTCACCTGGTGCGTGGTTCTATTACTCCCAACTAATCAAGTCTGCTGACGAGGTACTCGGCGACATTCGCGCCATGGGTGCGCAAGCATACGCGTGGGAGTGTGATTTCTCAGACGCAGGCTCGGTCCCACCGCTGTTTGACGAGGCAGAACGCTGGCTCGGGCCAGTCGACGTTCTGGTCAACAACGCGGCGTACTGGGAAGCAGATACATTTGTTCCGCCCGGCGCCGAATTAACCAACAGACTCGTCGAGTTGTGGACAGATCGGCCCGCAGCCATCACAGCTGGCAGCTTCGATCGATTGTTCGCGGTGAATACCCGGTCCGCGGCTCTGACCATGGGAGAGTTCGCACGTCGCTATATTCGGCGCCGGGCTCGTTGGGGTCGGATTATCAACCTGAGCACAGCCGCAGCTGAGAAATTCCCCTCTGAGGCAACTTATGGAGCCAGCAAGTATGCGCTGGAAAGCTACACACGAAGCGCGGCAGCTGAGCTCGGCCAGTTCGGAATTACAGTGAATGTAGTTTCGCTGGGCCCGGTTCAAACCGGATGGATCACTCCCGAACTTCAGCGAGAGATACTGCCTACCATCCCATTAGGCAGAATCGGCGATCCGCAGGATGTTGCTGATGTCGTGTTGTTCCTTGCGTCTGATCAGGCCCGATGGGTGACTGGGCAGAAAGTCTATGTTGGCGGCGGACATGGGATGTAAATGGCACTGCACGATACCGTCTGCGACCAACATGCTTGCATCATCCCCATGGCCCGCTGCATCATCTAGTGATTATTCACCGGTTATAGAGGTTGCACCATGTACCATTACGATCCTGCAACAGCATTGGAAGAGCTCAATGAAGACGCGACTCTGCCGAACCCCGTCCATTTGCGCGACATGCTGCTGCGCGCTCACCTCGATGCTGAGCACTCGCTCGAATACAATCGCCTGTTTGTGGACTACCAAAAGCGATTTGGCGAGTTACAGAAGCTCGGCAAGCAACTGCTAGAAGCGCTGAAGACCTCCAAGCAGTAGAACCTTTTTGCCACCCAATGTGTCTTAAGGAGAGAACGATGAAAGCCTTGCTCATGTCCGTGGTGGTATTTGCATTGACAACCTCAACCTTCGCCGCCGAGGGCAAACCTGTCTCCTACAAAAGCGGAGACGAAACCGTGAACGGCATCCTGTACACGCCCCAGGGCAAAGGGCCGTTCCCCGCCCTGGTTGTCATTCATGAGTGGTGGGGCTTGAATGACTGGGTCAAGGAGCAGGCCTCCAAGCTGGCCGATCAGGGCTATGTTGCGCTTGCCATTGACCTGTATCGCGGCAAAGTGGCGACGACGTCCGATGAAGCACACCAGATTATGCGAGGCGTGCCTTCCGACCGCGCCAACCGTGATCTGCTGGCGGCGAGCGCTTATCTTCGCTCGCTGACGAATGTCAACCCGCCCCTGGTTGGCGACATCGGATGGTGCATGGGTGGCGGTTACGCGTTGGATCTGGCGATCGCTGATCCTAAGCTTAAAGTTGCAGTCATCAACTACGGACATCTTGCGACTGATGACGCAAGCCTGAAAAAGATCAATGCCGCCATTCTCGGCATCTTTGGCGGGCAGGACAAAGGCATCACGCCCGCTGACGTCAACAAGTTCGAATCGCAGATGAAGGCGCTGGGAAAAACAGTGGAGATTCGCTCTTTCCCGAATGCCGGACACGCATTCCAGAACCCCAACGATCAGAGATACCGCGCTGATGACGCTGCCGAAGCGTGGAAGCTGACAGTTGCGTTCCTGGCGAAGTATCTGAGGTAGGCCAAATTCAGGCTTCGGTTTGAGGTGCGTTTGCGAAATTGGAATCGAATCTTCTGGATCTTAGCCGCCCTGGCAATGGCCGCTGCCATGTGGGCGTTGAATGTCGAACTCACCTTCGAGCAGAACATGCATCGCGGCATCCCTGCCGATTTCAGATTACATAGCGCACACCGGCCCGTGAACTGGAAGATCTGATCTACACGCGTTCGATCACCATTGCGATACCTTGCCCGACCCCAATGCACATCGTGCAGAGCGCATATCGGCCGCCGCTGCGGTGGAGTTGATAGAGAGCTGTTGTCACTAACCGTGCTCCGCTTGCACCTAAAGGATGCCCGATCGCAATTGCGCCTCCCTTGGGGTTGACCTTGGGCGAATCGTCTGGCAGGCCGAGCTGCCGTAAAACTGCGAGAGCCTGCGCCGCGAAGGCTTCGTTCAACTCGATAACGTCCATGTTGCCTATAGTCAGGCGAGCCAGGTTCAGGACATTGCGC
>Ga0310909_10000109_pt1 | contig 34555 bp, 33 predicted proteins | sample GREbulkMGT000H_FD_203449 | JGI IMG/M metagenome (GOLD analysis project Ga0310909, IMG submission 203449) | Lab enrichment of tropical soil microbial communities from Luquillo Experimental Forest, Puerto Rico - GRE.bulkMG.T000H | ecosystem: Environmental > Terrestrial > Soil > Tropical forest >... | reverse complement strand
CTCAACAGCCGCGCGCTCAACGTGAACGAAGCGCGTCCGCGCGAAGATCGGGCGCGTCGTCACGGCGGACACCGCTCGTTTGCTGATAATCATCGCCGATAAACTAATTGCGCGGCCTGAGCTCAGTCGGGCGGCCCGCTGTTCGCAACATCGACCGTGGTAAACGCTGAAAAAGCGATCGAACTTGAGGGCACGATCATGACGGTCCTACCTGGGACGATGTTTCGCGTCGCGTTGGCCAATCAACATCTCGTTCTCGCGCACATCTCGGGAAAAATGCGGAAACGATTCATTCGCCTAACGATTGGTGATCGGGTCAAGATGGAGATGTCGCCCTACGATACTGCCAAAGCGCGAATCGTGTACCGACTCTGACCAATGGCAAAGCGATTCTTGTTCGAACCACCGCGACGGCCGAAAGTAAAGGTTAGGTCTAGCCTTAAGAGTTTGCTCGTGCGCTGTCCTTCCACCTCAAAGTTGACCGATACTGGGTGGACCGTGGAAGAAAAGCGTTGGCCGACAACCAAAGTGAAAAGACAAAAGTTCACGTGTTCCCATTGCGGGGGCGTTCATACTTGGACAAAGCAAGACGTCGTTCTCGGGCGAACGAGCGCATGAGCGAATCGCGGCGTTAAAATCAACCGTGCGCTGAAAGAATCCCGAGAAACTGTTAGGGCGTGAAGGAAGACAGTTGGTTTGATCGCGGGTGGTGACCTGAAATCCCATCTACTGATCTCTAGATCATCCGGCGCTTGATCGTTTTTTGCTTTTCGAAATCCGGTAAAACAGCTTTCCTCATCTTGGCTGATGAGCGTTCTGAACGAGCCCTGTGCTTTGTCAAAGCCGATGCCTTCTTCCAATGAAGAACTGGCGAATACGATTAGCCATGCAATCGGTTTGATTGGTGCGCTAATCGCCGCGCCAATCTTGCTTCTCGCCGCCCACCATGCCGGCAGCGGCGGTTTCTTTGTCGGAACGATCGTTTTTAGCGCAACGATGTTAACCTTGTATTCAACGTCGATGCTTTACCATGCTTGGCCGCAAACCCACGCAAAAAACACCCTACAGGTAGTCGATCACTCCGCGATTTTTTTCTTAATCGCAGGGACGTACACACCAATTACGCTTGGTCCGCTTCGCGGATTCTTGGGGTCAACGTTCCTCGGGATGGTCTGGGCAGTCGCGGTTTTTGGCGTAATCGTAAAGGCGACGCGAGGGACGTCGCGTCATCGCAAACTAGCTATGTCTCTTTATCTCGGGATGGGCTGGTCGGCGCTAATCATGATCCGCCCGTTAATCCTAAAGGTTCCGCCAGCTGCAATATTTTGGTTAGTTGCCGGGGGCATCGCCTACACCGTTGGTGTGCTGTTTTTTGTCAACCAACGTCTGCGGTACGCTCACTTCGTGTGGCATCTATTCGTACTAACGGGCACAAGCTGCCACTTTCTCGCCTTACTCGCTTGTACGACCTAATCAGGCACGCGCCCGTGCGCATGGAGTGGGTGCGCTTTGTCCTTAGTTTTCGATTTCACTTCTTTTCGTCCCCGACTTTCAAAACAATTTTGCCGCGCGTGTGATGCGTCCCAACCTGCTCCTGTGCCTTTTGTGCTTCGCTCAACGGCAGCGTTTCCGTTACTACAACCTTGATCTTTTTCGCATCGAACAGTTTCGTCAGCTCCGACAGGGCTGATGCCGAAAGGGCAAGCGGCGGCGCCTGAATGCCATATTGCTGCACCTTGGCTGGGTCAGTCGGCCCAACGATGGAGACAAGGTAGCCACCTTTCTTCACCACCGGGTACGACCGCTCCAGAGTCTCTTTGCCCGCGGTCTCCAGCACCACATCAACGTTCTTGACCACGTCTTCAAACTTCTGCTTAGTGTAATCGATCGCCACGTCGGCGCCGAGTTCTTTGAGCAAATCCTGGTTGCCGGTCGACGCCGTCGCAAAAACTTTCGCGCCGCGCACTTTTGCAATCTGGATGGCGAAGCTCCCTACGCCGCCGGAGCCGCCTTGAATCAACACGGTTTGTCCCGCACTCAAATGTGCGGTCTCGACGAGCGCGTTCCACGCCGTCCTCGCCGCAACTGGAACCGCCGCGGCCTCAACAAAATCCAGGGCGGCCGGTTTCAGTGCAATATCTTTCTCGACCGCGACCGCAAACTCAGCGTAGCCGCCATTGCGAACATTACCGTAAACGGCGTCGCCCTTTTTGAATTTGGTCGCACCCGGCCCAACTTCCTCGACGATGCCCGCGATGTCGCGCCCCGGGATCAGAGGTAGCGTCGCCGCACCGAACTTTCCGCTCCGCACGTAGGTATCGACCGGATTCACGCCGGCAGCGATGACTCGTACCAGGATTTGGTTTTCCTTGGGCTCAGGACGGGGCGCGTCTTCATATTTCAACACTTCGGGCCCACCGTACTGGTGAACAACGATCGCTTTCATCGTTGCCGAATGAGCCAACGTCGCTGCAGCGATCAACATTCCGGTAGTAAGGATAGTTTTTGATTTCATTTCTTTTCCTCCGCGATTTTCAAAACAATTTTGCCTAGCGTGTGATGGGTCTCGATCTGTTGATGTGCGGTTAACGGAACTGTCGAGGAATAGCAAGCCGCAACCAGCTGATGGCGAACTGAATGTTCTGTTTTAACTCAGGCGTCAGCGATTCTCGCATTGTTCGGCGCTGACTTTCCGGACGGAAGTGGACTGAAAGAAAATCATCAGCGGGGCAAAACGGGTGGACCTATTTTCGGCACTCTTCTGTTGTTCTTTTTTGGATCTCACGATAGTCACCCCGCTGCACGTTTTTACCTGTCGGTCTGCCTCGCGATTTATCTGCTGATGATTTCTATGCCCGTATTTTGGATGGTGCTATTTCGAAAGTTGTCCACACGCGCCCTAACCAATCGATGAAGCCGACGGCGCCCAGCCGCATAAGCCGCGAGCATGTTTGCCACGACAGCCTGGCGCGGCTTATCTCTTTCTCGTTAGGCGAAACGCAGCAATCCGCCACACGAAAGGAATTAGAAATGAATCTCGCGGACGCAACAATTAGCCAGCTTCTCAAACGCTGAAGGCGCAGGCAACTATCCCGCCTTGGTTAATTCCGGCCAGCTCAGTATTCCAGCGCGGCAAACTCCATCAGGTCGAGGGTTCCTGACTGAGACCCCAACGGCGCCGGTATGCCGCCGATCCGCAGAATGCTCCGCCCCTCGCAGACGACATACAGCGCGCGGACCGAAGGATCTGAGAGCGGATCGAAGAAACCTGACTCGGGACGCCCGGGAAGCGCGATCGAGTTCAGCACCGGGAACCACTCGAGTCCGAAGTCCTCGGTCCAAAAGACGCCTGCGGTGCCGAAGGCAAAGCGCGTCTGCCGCTCGCTGCGCAGGAAGAGCATGTCTTGCAGCAGAGAGGCCGAGATGGTGAGCTTGCCGCCGGCGGTGATCACGCGCGTAAAGCCAGCGTCGAAGAACCAACTGAGCCCGCCATCTTCCGACACTTTGACGCCGTCCGCATCAAGCACGTAGATGGTTTGCGGCTCATACGGGTCCACGAACCACCGGAGTGCATTCCAGACTGGAGTCTGAAGTGAGTTGTTGGGCACGATCATGTCCCATGAAGTTTGTGCGCTGTTAAGCTTGAAAACTTGCCCGCCAAACCGCGTCCCCACGTAATAGATGGGATTCGCGTGTCCGCCACTGGCTTGCGGGATGATCGCGCCCGCCGGCAATTGCGGACCGATGGGTTGCGCCTTACTCAGATCGTGCCATTGGCTCACCGATGTGATGGAAGTGATCTTTGTCGTGCGAAATAAATTAGCGGTACGGTCCAGCGCCTGCTCGACGACGATGATATCGCCATCAGGGAGCGGCGCTTCCGTCGCCAGCGTCATGATCAGCGGACGATAGCCGAGCAGGTAGACGTCAGATCGCGCATACGACACCAACTGGGTGGCATCGTTAAAATTGATTCTTAGCGGCGAAGGCACGAGGGTTTTGCTAAAGAGGTTACCCGCGTCCGGATACGCGGGACCGAGGATGCTGATGCTGCGGATGATGCCGAAGACTCCAGGGTCCGTCCTGGGCAGGAACTGAACGACACGGTTCAGCTGCGCCGGATCGGCAAACCACGCATCACAATCGCCGCAGCCTGAACCGGGGTCTCCCCACTGCTGGCCGCCGTCGAGCGAAAAGAAATCGTTGTTGTCTCCGCAGCCGAAATAAAGTGCGGGCTGGCTGCCGATTCCGCAGAGTCCTGCGATGTTGATGGGGTCCAGGGTCTCCAGGCCGGTTGGCATCTGCCAACTGTTCTCGTCGCGGCCGCCGTTATCGCAGAAGTACACGCCGCCGTCGTTCGCCATCCACAGTCTCCCGGCGACATGTTGATCCAGCTCGCTGTTCTTGTTGTACGGACTTGGCTGGCTCGAGGGCTTCAACGTGATCTCAAAGTCCGGGGTAAACGCGATGGCGTGGGGGTCCACGTGCATGAATACATCGTTCTCGTGCACTCCCGCGTGATGGGCCACCGAGGCGTCCATGCCGTCCAGGCGATGCCAAGACGAATTGTCGCTGGGGGTCCCAGCGGAGACATGCACGTGGCTGTTGTCAGAAAAGAACAACAGAAACCCATTGCTGGTGGCTTTGGTTACCACATAACAATTGCCGCTGGGGCTGGTCTCGCCCGAATACACCGGGGGACCCGGCAGCAACGCCCACTGAGCGTTCCCGTTGTTCAACTCGAACCGACTGAAGTCTCCGACCCACAAGCTGGCCTCGTCAGCCAGCCGCCGGCAATCGGTGTTGACGAGCGTTCCATCGGGGACGTGGTCCGCGTAATAAGTTGGTCCCAGGGCCCCTCCGCTTGTCACCATGTAGACCCTGGCCGGCTTCCCCGGTTCCACGGCCAGGAGTTGCGCCGCCTCGCCGGCGCCAAACGCGATTTGGCCGCCGAAGTTCCCTACGCCATTGCCACCGCAGCTCGTCTGAAAACCCGAGAGGATGGTGCGCACGTTGGTAATCTGGGGCACCACGCCCAGATCCTGCTTCCACGTCTGCCCGCCATTCGTGGAATACCAAACCACGCCGTCACCGAGTACATACACGCGCCGTTTGCCGTCCGGCTCGAGCGGTCCCACGGCAACGTGCCACAGCGAAGATCCCACAAATTTCTTTGTCCACTTCGCCCCACCGTTTTGGCTGATGGCAACCACGCCGGAGCTTCCCGAGGCTATTCCGCTCCGCCCTACGATGATGCCCGTAGCCTCTGTGGTGACTGCGTACACCAGCTGCGGGTCATCGGGCGCGAACACAATGTTGCACGTGCTCACAGCCGGCAACACCAGCGTCCAGGTCGCTCCGCCATCGGTGGTGCGGTAGATGCCGTCTCGGCCGTCGGCGTACTGGCTGTCGAGCGCTGACACCAGCACGACATTCGGATCCGCCGGTGACGCCGCCAGATCGAAGATGTGCGGCGCATACAACGCTCCTGGGATATCCGGCTGCACCGTCAAATCGGGCTGTGGCCAAGTCAGTTGCGACCACGTCTGACCCGCATTGTCAGACCTCCACACCCCCGCCCAGCTCCCGGCGTACATGCGCTTTCCATCCGCGCCGAGCGCCAAGACAGTGATCCGCCCAGTGGAAGAATGGTTATCATTCGCGAGGCGGCGCGGAAACGTGCTCAGGCTGGGGCCGACTCCAGTAACCGTAATCAATGTGTATCAACCTGTATCAACCTGGATTCCGTCCACGAACCCCGAGTCGGGCTCCGCGAAGACGTGCACCGTCAGCTTGCGAACCGCGGCCTCTCGCGCCAGTGCCAGCCGTTGGGTCTCGACCACGCGATGGACGGCAGTATCGTCGTCACGGCTTTGCCATAAGTGGAACAGCCACGTCGTCCCCGTGCTCGTCTCTTTTAAGCTGATGTTCGCGATGTCGAAAGCATTGACCGTGTCCTGCAGGAAGCTCATGACCTTGATGTTGGTGATTTTTCCGATCGTCTCTGCCATCGCCGCCTCCGCTCAACAAGGTGCCACATACGGTGCCGACGGATCCGTCAGGTGTTTCACGATCGCCTTCGCCACCTCGAAATCTCCTCCGACCCGCAGTTTTCCCGAGTACAACGCTTCATACGGCGCAAGCTGTCCTTGCGCGATGTGCGCCCACGTTTCACGACGCATCACCACTACCACGTTTGGGCCCTTCGGTTTGGCCTTCGTCGCTTTCCCCCTGTTCGCGCCGCCCTGCACGTCCCAATGCTCCACTGTTTCGCCATAGGCTCCGCTCACCAGCCTGATGTGCAAGCGGACTGCCTTGTCAAATCCGCTCAGTGCCTTTGACAATTGGTTAATGCTTTTAACCGCATTGTCTTGAGGCCCGGCCAACGTTCGCAAACGCGCGAAAGGCAATGCCCTGCTGTTTTCTAGCCTGAGCTTTCCGCCTTGCCAGGTCACGTCTGGTACCTCTTCGATCCGTCGCTGAAACCCTCATGAATTTACGGTACGCGCGTACGAGAGTCAACGCCGCTCTATGCAGCCGGCGAGCCCCAGCACGACGCCCACCGTGCGTCGTTCCGGCGCGGAGGAGGCATGGTCTTGATCGCGTGCCGATCTGCGGAGAGATTTTTCAATCTGAATATCCAACAGGAATTCTAGCGCCGGCTGAAACAATAACACGTCTATATCTGAGACGATCGGTCGTTTCGGCCCCGCGTAGGCAATCAGTTGGACATCCTTCAGCCATGACTTTTCCGGACGGAAGTGGACTGAAAGAAAATCATCAGGGGGGCAAAACGGGTGGACCCCCAGTTGAAACTCAGACCAAATTCTGCACGTTAAGCGGCGGCTTTTCAAAGATTTCGGGGGTATAGCTCAGTTGGTAGAGCGTCTCGTTCGCAATGAGAAGGTCAGGGGTTCGAATCCCCTTACCTCCAGTCTTCGCTCGCAGTGTAGCGAAGAGCGAGGCGTGTCGCTGCCGAAGCCTTTGGCGAAGGGGACATTTTAGCCTTGCCACACTAATCGCGATTCCCCATTCCACGAGCTCCCAACGTTATGAAATCCACAACTTATCTCACTGCTGTCAGCATCGTTGCCTCCCTGATTTTCCGCCTGTCGCTCAATTGACAGACCGCATAATCGAGTTCGGGCTCGCTGGCTGCATCGGCGTCCCCAGTCAATCAGCCAGTTCCGTTTCAGGGAATTGTTTCAGCAGTCGATCAGAAAACAAAGCGTTCACCATTAACGGAAAAGAAGCCACGCGCGTTTTTAAAGTGACCAACAAAACGACGATCATGAAAGGCGTAGGCGCCGGCACGTGATCTCGTTAATTCATCCCGGAAACGTTCTGTCCCGTCGGGTCGCACAAAAAATTGGGATGACGCTCGAAAAGCAGACTACTTTTCGAGGATTTCCGACGCAGGTGTTCTCTCTCGCTCGCGAGCGCTGGGAAAAAGAGAATGCCGCCTGATGAATTCGCGCGCGAGCGCCCGATAGGCGGCCGCGCCGGCGCCGCTTGGGTCATACTCGAGAATCGATTTTCCGAAACTAGGCGCTTCGCTTAAGCGAACGGTTCGCGGAATAACGGTTTTGTAAACGCGTTCGCCGAAATGTTGTCGAACTTCGTTCACGACTTGCTCGCTCAGATTTGTTCGGCTGTCGAACATCGTCATGACGATCCCACCGATTTTGACCTGATCGTTCGCGCCCGAATCACGCACCTGTTCGACCACACGCACAACCTTTACCAAGCCCTCGAGCGCGAAATATTCGCACTGGATCGGTGTTAGGATCTCGTCGGCGGCGGCGAGCGCGTTGGTCATGAGAATGCCCAGTGATGGAGGACAGTCGAGAAGAACGAGATCAAACGTTTCGTCCGAATGAAAAGTTAGCAACGCAGTCGCGAGGCGCGTGAGATGGTCTGGCATGCGGGCGATTTCAACTTCAACGCCGGCAAGGTCGAGATTGGCCGGAATTAGAAACATATTCTCAATGCGTGTCGGCAAGATCTTGTCATTGATCGACGCGCCGCCGAGGAGCGGTTCGTAAATGCTTTCGCCTTCAACCTCCTGCATCCCGAGCGCGCTAGTCGCGTTTGCCTGCGGATCGAGATCAATCAAGAGAACGCGCAGTTTCTTTTCCACCAACGCGACGCCAAGATTCACCGCGGTCGTCGTTTTTCCGACGCCACCCTTCTGATTTGCGATCGCGACAATTTTCATGAACGCGCAACGATCAGCCTCCATAACTCGAAACTGCGGCGACCATCCGATTCTTTCCACAACAAATGTTCGGGATCGAGCAGCATCTCAGTGATTTCGATTTCGCCCGCTTTGACGAGCCAGCGATGAAAGATTTCCAGAAACATCGACAAGACTATCACCCAGATCAATAACTTCGCCCATCCGCCGAAGCTTGAGCTGAAGCCAATTGATGTCCGGGTGCCGGTTAGCAAAAGAGCGTCGAAATCGCGAGGTCTCGCTACGGGATCAATGGCAAAATTGAATTGGAAACTTCACCGACGAGCAATTTGCCGCGCGCGTTGGGAGACGTAACAGCGTTGGCCGAAGCGTTTGCGCATCTCGTCGCTAACGCGGCTGAAAGCCAGCGCCGGTCGCAAGAAACTCGAATTACCCCTTACGGCAGAGCCGGTTCGCGAACGTCGTGAACAGGCGCGGTCATTATTACAGTGCGCAAAAACGACACCGGCATTCTCCTGCCGGCCACTCCTGCGGCGGATTAACCGAAAATTCGAGTTGCGATTTACGGCTTGAGATTTGAGGCTCTCGCAAAAGCAAAACAGATTTTCGCCTATGATTGTCACCACATCTCAGCTCTACAAGGTCGCCTACAATTCCGTCGGCCAACTCGATGCCGTGCGCGCGAGCATTAAAGGCTAGATCGACATGTTCATTGCCGATGTTGCCGGCGCTTCTTCAAATCACGTGCGTTTCACCCTTCAGGAGCTCGCGGATCTTTGTGGGGGCGTATTACGCGGGGATCCGGCGCTAAAAATTACTGGCGCTGCGTCGCTTTCAGAAGCAGTGCCCGGAGAAATCAGCTTCTACGCTGATCCGCGTTACATGTCGCGCCTCAAGAAAACGCACGCGTCGGCGATTTTCGTCGCCTCCGATTTTTCCGAGAAAACCGATGTCGCACAGATCCGCGTCCCAAATCCTTCAAAAGCATTCGAACAGGTTGTCTTGAAACTCGCGCCAAAGCCGATCGCATTTGCGCCAGGAATTCATCCAACCGCGATTATCGATCCAAGCGCGAAACTCGGTACCGATGTTTCGATTCAACCGCACACCGTCATCGAAGCGAACGCGTCGGTCGGCAGTAAGACGGTCGTCGGCGCAGGATGTTACGTTGGGCATGAAAGCGCTATTGGGGACTCGTGCCTGATTTATCCCAATGTGACGATTCGCGAAAGAAGCCGAATTGGTGCCCGAGTGATTATTCATAGCGGCGTGGTCATCGGGGCCGACGGTTTCGGATTCGAATCTATTGAAGGGCGCCACCAAAAAATCCCGCAAATCGGAATCGTGCAGATCGATGACGACGTCGAGATCGGCGCGAACACAACGATTGATCGCGCAAGATTCGGCCGAACCTGGATTCAGGAAGGCGTGAAGATCGACAATCTCGTCCAAATCGCTCACAACGTGATCGTCGGAAAAAACTCGATCATCGCGGCCCAAACCGGAATCTCTGGTAGTACCCGGATCGGAGAAAGAGTCACGATGGCCGGTCAGGTCGGCGTCGTTGGTCATCTCACAATCGAGGACAATACGGTAATTGCCGCCCAGAGCGGTATCTCGAAGGATCTTCCGGGCGGAGCGTGGTTCGGCTACCCTGCAGTGCCATTGCCAGAAGCGAAGCGGCAAATCGCCTGGATTCATCGCTTGGGCAAGCTATTCGAACGAGTCAAAGCATTGGAGAAGAAGCTCGGGGCGTAACCCCAGAGCCGAGGCATGAAATGCCGACTGGGAACGGAGTTGGCAAGAATAGTGCTTCCAGGAAATATAAAAACTATAGAATGAAGCTGCCAAAAAGAGAATATTCCCAGTTCCCGATCATCGACGACGACCCCCGCATCGTGTCGCCATAACCCGGTTTACATCGCGCGGCCGACAAGCAAGATGTCGATCTTATTCCGCCTCAGCGGCCAACTCTTTCTTGCTGCGCGCTTTGGGCGACTCGCGGGGGTTGGAGCGCATCGCCTTTTTCTTGCGTTTCAAATACGCTTTCCGGCGTTTCCGTTTGGCTCGAACTCGATGCTGCCGCCCCACATTCTTCTTATAAAGTGAAATCTGCCGCGCACAAGCAATACGAGCTGAAAACTAAAACCAGCATTGCAATTTGTCCGCTTTTGCAATTAAAAGACTCGCTCGTACTTTCCCTCTTCGACAATTTTTTCGGAACTCCAAAGACGTTGATCGCAGCCTCCGTTTTGTTGCTCTCTGCCGCCGCTTGGCGCAGCTGGAGGATGCCCGTCGCCGCAATTAGAGGACGAAAGAAAGGGCCGCGCGGTGGCGCACTGAACGGTCGGCGTTCAGGGCAAAGTCCTGGCCCTCAGTCAGGCCTACAATTTTGTGGTCGTCAACCTTGGCGGCATGCAACGGCGCCGAGCCCACTCAGAGATGTTGATTGTCCGAGACGGCACATTTATTGGAAAAAACCGCATTTCTTCAGTTGAACCGGAGACCGCCATCGGCGATATCATCACCAGCACATTGACGCGTGGCGTCAAGGTGCAACTTAGAGACATTGTTACTTATGCTGGCACAAATTCGTAAACAGGAGAGGAAGGTCGCCGTGGTTTTATTGCTGGCCGCGGCAAGCATTCTGGTTTCGTGCGCGAGCCAGAAAGAGAACGTCGCATTGGTCAAAGACCCGGATGCGAAACCTGAAGGCGCCATGCCTTGGAACAAACAGGAGAAATGGGAAACCGGCGGCCAATTCGCCAACTTTAGCGATCACCGCTGAGTTTGCGCAGCATCGACCGCCTTAGATCCAAAATCCCGATGGGATAACGGCGTTTTTCGACACGATCACAATTCCTTCGCGGATGAAGTAATTTTCCGCATCCAGGTTCGCCGGTTTTCCTTCGGGGGTAATCACAACGCCATCTGCGATGCGCGCGTTCTTATCGATGATCGCGCGGTCAATTACGCAATTTTTCCCAATCCCCATCGGCGGAACATCTGCCGCGCCCGGCCTGTCTTGCTCAAAATAATCGGCACCCATCACCACGCTCTTTCGAATCGTCGCGCCGCTTTGAATTATGCTGCGGATTCCGATCACGCTGCGCTCGATGTGCGCGTCGGAAATAATGCAACCGTCGGAGATGATCGCCTGCCTCAAGGTCGCGCCATTGACTTTGCTGCCGGGCAAAAATCTCGGGTGCGTATAAATCGGCGCTTCAGTATCGAAGAAACTGTATTCTGGAACGAGATCTGTCAGATCGAGGTTTGCTTCGTAAAATGCGCGCACTGTTCCAATGTCTTCCCAATAACCCTGAAAAATAAACGCGCTCACATGTCGCTCCTTGATTGATTGCGGAATCACGTGTTTCCCAAAATCGACTAGATCGTTTTCAAGACACTTCACGAGTACGTCGCGATTGAAAACGTAAATGCCCATTGAGGCCTGAAAGAATTCGTCGTCTTCTTGGACACCGACCGCGCGTAACAACTCACGGCTCATCCTTAGTTCCTGAAGCATGATCGCGTCCTTCGGTTTTTCGACAAAGCACGAAATCCGGCGGTCAATTCCGCATTGCATGATTCCAAATTCCGGAACGTGCGTTCGATGGACTGGTTTCGTCGCGAGCGTAATATCGGCGCCGGTTTGAATATGCTGATGAAGCAGCGCGCGAAAATCCATTCGGTAAAGCTGATCACCGCTGAGAATGAGATAGTAATCAAACGCGCGTTCGAGGAAGTAACGCATGTTCTGTCGCACCGCGTCGGCCGTTCCTTGATACCATTGCGAACCTTCCGGAGTTTGTTGCGCCGCGAGGATGTCGATGAAGCTCCGCGAAAAATTGTCGAACTTGTAGCTCGCCTGGATATGCCGATGTAACGACATGGTGTTGAATTGCGTGAGTACATAGATCGAGCGCAGTCCAGAATTCAGGCAGTTGCTGATTGGAATATCGACGATGCGATATTTGCCTCCGAGCGGTACTGCTGGCTTCGCGCGATCCTTCGTTAATGGAAACAAGCGCGTGCCCGCCCCGCCACCCATAATGATGGCGAGCGTGCGCTGCGTCGTGCCGGGCGGAAGCGACGGGGCCGACATTGTCGAAGCCGAATCGCCGGGCGCGGGATCTTGCGTCTGCATATCATCAATAATTCAGCGCTCGCACGTCGGGGCAACCTTTTTGCTCGAACCCGGCTTAGGTTGCTCCCGTTTCCCCTCGACGCTAATCTTCCACGGAAGTATGTGCGGAATCGTTGGTTACGTTGGACGCTCGCAAGCTGCTCCTATCTTGCTCGACGGCCTCCGTCGGCTCGAATATCGCGGCTACGACTCCGCCGGCGTTGCGATTATTAACGGCGATCACGTCGAGATACGAAAGTGCGCAGGCCGAATTGCGTCGCTATCCAAACTAATTTCGAAAAAACCCGCAGCCGGGTTTTACGGTATTAGCCACACCCGCTGGGCGACACACGGCAAAGTCACGGACGAAAACGCTCACCCGCATTTCGATGCCACCGGCAAGATCGCGCTCGTCCACAACGGCGTGATCGAAAATTATCAGATCCTCAAAGAGCAACTCATTCAAAACGGTGACACGAATTTTAGTTCAGACACAGACACAGAAGTTTTGGCGCATTTGATCGGGAGCATTTATCGACAGCTGGACGGAAAAGATTCCAAAGCGCGCCTGATTAACGCCACTCGTGCCGCATTGAAGCAGGTCATTGGCACCTACGGCATCGCTGTCGTCCACGCGGACATCCCCGATTTTATTGTCGGCGCGCGCCGCGGCAGTCCGCTCGTGCTCGGCATTGGCAAAGACGAGAATTTTCTGGCCAGCGACGTGAGCGCGATCGTCGCTCACACCCGCGACGTTGTTTATCTGAACGATTTCGATCTCGTCTCATTTGATCGGGAAAACTTCGAGATCAGTTCAATTGACGGGGCAGCTGGACAGCACGCGGTCAGCAAAGTCGAATTCACCGCCGAAGACATCAAGAAAGGCGATTACCCGCACTACATGCTCAAGGAAATCTGCGAGCAACCCGACACAGTGCGCGACGCGATGCGTGGCCGCCTGAACTTCGAAGAATGCACGGCCAGGCTCGGCGGGTTGAACATGAATCCTGCAGAATTGCGCGATATCGCGCGGCTAGTCTTGACCGGATGCGGTACCGCGCTTCACGCGGCCCGAGTCGGCGAGTACACGATTGAGCAGCTCGCGAACATTCCGGTGGATGTCGATTTTGCGAGCGAGTATCGCCATCGCAACACTCCGTTGACCGAGCACACATTGGTCTTCGCAATCAGCCAGAGCGGCGAGACGGCCGACACACTCGGGGCACTGCGTGAAAGCAAGCGCAAAGGCTATCGCACGCTCGGAATTTGCAACAATGTCGCGAGCACGATTGCGCGCGAAAGCGATGGCGGCGTTTACATGCACGCCGGTCCGGAGATTGGCGTGGCGGCGACGAAATCGTTTACTTCACAGCTTGTGATTCTCACGCTCGTTGGCCTTTTACTCGGCCGGATGCGCCAGCTTTCCACCGCGCAAGGAAAACGAATCATCGACGCGCTTGAAGCGCTGCCCGGACAAATCGAGCAAGTCTTGAAGCTCAGTGATCAAATCAAATCTATCGCGAACAAGTATGTCGACGTTAATGGAATGCTGTTCTTTGGCCGGCAATTCAATTACTCCATCGCGCTCGAAGGCGCGCTCAAGCTGAAGGAGATCACGTATGTTTTCGCGGAAGGCCATCCCAGCGCAGAGCTAAAGCACGGAATCATCGCACTGATCCGGAAAGACCTGCCTTCCATCTTCATCGCGCCCGACGACGCCGTATTCTCAAAGAATTTAAACAATATGGAGCAGGTCAAAGCGCGGAAAGGACCGATCATCGCGATCACTTCCGGTGGCGGGCCGAAGCAATTGAAAGATCTCGCGGCCGACATCATCGACGTCCCGACCACAATCGATTGCCTCAGTCCGGTGCTGACCGTCATCCCGTTGCAGCTTCTTGCCTACCATCTCGCCGTCGCTCTCGGCCGCGACGTGGACAAACCGCGCAACCTCGCCAAAAGCGTTACCGTTGAATAGCTCGCGACAACAGCGGAATATTCCAGGCGTCTGGAGGAACGTATTTTGCGTTTCAAGCCGCAAATGTTGAGCGGCTCCAAAAACACGAGCGGCAACCTGACATCTGTCGATTACATCCGAGATCCGTTCGAAAAACAGTTACGGCTACTCTACCGCGTATCGGCACGATCTCTACTCCGGTACAAATCCACCCACGGCTACCCAACCTATGATCTTTGGAGTTACCGGCGGCCTAACGAGCGGCACGGACCCGACTTTAATGGATCAAGAATTTGGTAACCTAACTACTGCGGATTTGTGTTAATTGTGACTTCGACGCGGCGGTTCGGGCCTTCGCGCTGAATCTCGGCGTCAAATTCGGCCTGACCCGCGTTTGGCGCAATTGGCCGCGGCGTAACGACGAATTTCGTCGATCCGCGCCCGCGGGCGTCAATATGCGACGGATCGATCCCGAGCGCTTGCACCAGATACATCTTCATGTTGTCGGCGCGGCGCTGACTCAAATCGAGATTGTATTCGTATGTGCCGATTGAATCGGTGTAGCCCTCAATCGTGAACGTCGCTTTCGGATTACGCTTCAAAAGATCGACAAGCTTTCGCAAAATGTCGCCGGGTTGCAGCTCAGCGCTGTCGAAAGCGAAGAGTTGATCTTCCGGCATCCGAATCTTTGTGCCCGATCCGAGCGGACCTTTTTGCGAGAGCAACTGGTCGAGGTCGCTAAATCCCGGCGCACCCTTCTTATTCGGACCCGCGCTGTCGCCGGGAAGTTTGCTAGTGAAAGTGTTCGGACGTTTGATGATCGTGCTCGTGGCCAACTCGGTTCCGCTCAGCGCCGGCTGCGGTCGCCCCGAAACCGAGCTGTCGTTAAAAATCGATTGTTCGTGCGTCGCATTGGGATTCGTGGAGAGCATTTGCGCAGTGCTTCGCTCAATCTCGTTCATTACGGAGGGAACATCCGCCTGATCGACTTTCGGTTTGTCGGGCAATGCGTTGTTAATCTCGTCCGGCATCTGCGTCGTCGCCTGGATCTCCTGCAAAAGCTTATCGAACGATTTCTTTTCATCCGGCTGCTGCTCTTTTGTGTCGTCCGGATTCGGTTTTGCCGCCGGATTCGTTTGATCGCCGCTCGCCTTGTCGATCTGGCTCATATCGACCGGTTTGACTCTGAATGTCATCGGCGGTTGCACATCGGCGAACACGGTTTCGACCGACATGAATCGCGTCCGATAAAACCAAATGCAGAGCGTTATGTGAATCGCGAGCGAAACCATCAAGCCGAACCAGACCCAGCTTCGCTCTGGGGTGCCGGTCAACAATGCTTCGTATTCGATCTCGTCGATACCGTCGAAATCGGAAGCCCTGGTCGTTCCGCTCCTCATTCCTTTAAGTTAAGACCGTTACTCCTAATTTTGTTGTCAACTCGTCAGCGCTTAGACAATCCGGTTTCGTGCGTCCGTTCAATGAAAGCCCGGGCCGCCTTTCGAATTTCGTCGGCTACGCGGGCCTCCGGCGAAACGAACTTCGGGGTGAACCACGGAAAGAGGCCGATCAGATCGTGCGTGACGAGTATTTGACCGTCGCAATGTTCGCCCGAGCCGATCCCGATCGTTGGAATACCGATAGCATTGGTGATTTGTTTCGCGATTTCCGGCCAAACAATTTCGAGCACAACCGAAAACGCGCCCGCCTTTTCGACGGCGCGCGCATCCGCGATCAGCGCTTCAGCTTCCGCTTGTGTTTTGCCTTTCACTTTGTATCCGCCCTGCTCGCGAACCTGCTGCGGTAACATTCCGATGTGCGCCATGTAAGGAATCCCGGCGCGTGTGATCGCTTCAATCTGAACGACGTGGCTCATACCGCCTTCGAGCTTCACCGCTTGCGCGCCGGCCTCGACAAATCTTTTCGCCGTAGCAACAGCTCCGTCCGGCGTGTCGAATGTGTGGATTGGCATATCACCGACCACCAGCGCCTGCTTCACCCCCCGCGCAACGGCCCGCGTATGATGCAACATTTCCTTGAGCGTCACCTGAGTCGTGTCTTCATAACCGAGCACGACCATGCCTAACGAATCGCCAACCAGAATGATGTCTATCCCGCTTTCATCCAACAATCGTCCTGTTGGATAATCGTAAGCGGTGAGCGCGGTGACTTTTTCACCACGTGACTTGATCGCCCGATATTTTTCGACCAGGTTCGCCATTACCACCTTTCCGCGAAGCACTTTACTTTAGTCGAATCTTGAATCTGCGCGAGCAGTTCGGAAACCGACTCGGTTCCGTTAGGCAAGACCAAACCCGGCCGAATCTCCGCCAGCGGTTGAAGGACAAACTTTCGCTGCCGCAATCGGGGATGCGGCAATTGCAGACGTTCGTTGTTAACGGTCAAATCATCGGCGTAAAGAAGGTCGATGTCGATCTTGCGCGAAAAGTTACGACCATGATCGCGATCGCGGCCGAGCGATTCTTCGATTTGAAGAAGTTTTTCCAAGAGCTCGGTCGGATCGCTGTCGTATTCGATTTCCAAAATGGCGTTGAGAAACTCGCCCGCGCCCGGTTCGCAGCCGACCGGCTCAGTCTCGTAAACCCGAGACGCTAGGACAGATTTTCCAGCTCCAAGACCGACAATCGCATTGCGCGCAGCGCGCAAATTCGCCATTCGATCACCCAGATTCGAGCCGAGGCCGATGCCGATCCTCATTTCTCAGATGCGATCCCGAGAACGTCTTGCATCGAGTAAAGCCCCGGCCGTTTTCCAACCACCCATTGCGCCGCACGCAACGCACCGCTTCCAAAAATTTCACGGCTGCCAGCACGATGCGTTAACTCGATACGTTCACTTGGTCCAACAAAAGTCACCGTATGCTCGCCCACAACGTCGCCTTCGCGAATCGATTCGATCGGAATTTCGGTCTTGAGTTGGTGCTTCAGAATTTCGCCAAGTGTTTTCGCCGTTCCGCTTGGCGAGTCTTTTTTCTTCGTGTGATGAGTCTCGACAATTTGCGGCTCAAATTCAGAACCGAGAATCTCCGCTGCACGCCGTGTAAGAGCAAATAGCGCGTTTACTCCGACGCTGAAGTTGGATGCGAAGACAATCGGTAATGTCTGCGTAGTCTTTTCGATCAGCTTGCTCTGTTCCGACGAATGTCCGGTCGTGCCAATGACAACCGCCTTCTGGTGTCGCAAGGCCGCTCGACAGATCTCATCGATCGAACTCGCGTTGCTGAAGTCGATCGCAACGTCGCAATCTTTGATTGTCTGCTCTATTGGGTCGCCGAGATCGCATTGCGCGACAATGTCGACTTTTGGATCGCCTTTGGCGAGATCGATGATCGTCTGGCCCATTCGACCGCGCGCCCCAATCAGCGCCACGCGCACCGCCGATTTCATTTCGATTTTTCGAATGCTTCGAGCGTTTTGCGCAAACGCGCTTGGTTCGCTTCCGTCATTTCGCACAAGGGCGAGCGAACTTCGAACGACATCGCTCCGCGCCACGCGAGCGCTGTCTTCACCGGCACCGGGTTTGGTTCGATGAACAAATCCTTGAAGACCGGATACAGTTTCCAGTGCAAGGTTTCCGCCGATTTGAAATCCCCACACTCGCACGCGCGCACCAGTGCGCAAACTTCCGCAGGGAACAAATTCGACGCCACGCTCACGATTCCAACCGCGCCGACAGACATGAATGGCAATGTCAACGAATCGTCGCCGCTCAAAATTGTGAACTCCTTCGGTAAACGGCGTCTGAGTTCGCTAACGCGTTCGACGCTGCCGCTGGCTTCTTTGATCGAAACGATGTTGCGACAATTCTCCGCAAGGCGAACGACCGTGTCGGGCACGATGTCAACCGAACAACGGCCGGGAATGTTGTAGAGCATGATCGGCAGTTTCGTCGCTTCGGCGATCGCCTTGAAGTGGCGAAACAGTCCTTCCTGACTTGGCTTGTTATAATACGGAGCGACCAGCAACGCACCGTCCGCACCCGCTTTTTCGGCAAACTTTGTCGCTTCAGTTGAATCCCGCGTCGAATTCGTTCCCGCGCCGGCGATCACTTTGCAGCGACCCTTTGCGATCTTGATCGTGCGTTGGATGATCTCGTGTTTCTCATCGTACGTCAGCGTTGGCGATTCGCCGGTTGTTCCGACCGCGACAATTCCGGTGATTCCGGCAGCGATCTGGCCCTCGATTAACTTTTGCAATGCTGCAAAATCAACATCGCCGTTTCGAAGCGGCGTAACTACCGCAGTAAAAGTTCCGCGAAACATTTCTTAGACTTCGATTGTTCCTTCGAAGGCGAACTCGGCCGGACCGGTGAGGGTGACATCCGCGAACCGGTCCCCTGTTCTCTTGAAATCGACACTAAGTTTGCTGCCGCTGCGAACGGTAACGCTAATCGGCCCATCAACTTTTTCGCTCGCGGCAAAGATGAGCGCGCTCGCAACCACGCCCGTTCCGCAGGCCAGTGTTTCGTCTTCGACGCCGCGCTCGTAAGTGCGCACGAGAATTCTCTTAGGACCGCGTTTCTCAATGAAATTCACGTTCGCGCCTGCGGGCGAAAAGTTTTCATGACGGCGAAGCGCTTCCCCGCGTCTACGAACATCGACATCGTCCACTTTGGAAACCAGCATGACAACATGCGGAACCCCGCTGTTAATAAAATGGACATGCTCCTTCGCTCCGTTCGCGATCAGATCGATTCCGAGTTGCAAATCTTTAGGTTCGCTCATTTGCAACGTGACCAATTCGCCGTGCAATTCGCCGCGAATTAGTCCGGCTGGCGTTTGAAACGAGATCTTCGCCGGTGCTCCAGCGATTTTGTTCGCGAACCGCGCGAAGCAACGCGCTCCGTTGCCGCACATTTCCGCTTCGCCGCCATCACGGTTGTAATAACGCATCCGGAAGTCGGCGCCGTTGGAACCTTTTTCGAGCAAAAGAATTCCATCCGCGCCGACGCCACGATGGCGATCGCAAATCTGCACGATCTGCTCCCGTCGAAGGCGCACCCCGCCCGCACGATTATCGATCATGACGAAGTCGTTGCCTGCGCCGTTCATCTTGGTGAAACGCAGCATTTTACCGTACTTTAGCGGGCCTCCTTCAATTGTCATGTCGAGCGAAGCCAAGACATCTCTTACAATTTCCGCTGAAGCAAGCCCTCTAAGACAGAAACATTTAGAGATTCCTCAACTTGGGTCGGACTGACAGAGGTATTGCCTGGCAAGAAATTCGCCGTTTATTTCTCGCATGCGCAGGTTGATTGGATCTCTGGTGATCTATGGTGTTGTCGCATCGGCTAGCGGGGCCAACTACAACACGCTGATTCTCCAGCAAGTGAGCAAAATGCCGACCGGCGGCAAATATTCGATCTCGCACTTCGCCAAAATCAAACTGGAGTCGGCTGCGCATTTTGAATCGGGAAAATTCTTCGTAATCCCAACTGCGCCGTATCCCAGTTTTTGCTCGGGCGCGACCTACATCATCTTTATTAAGACCATCGAAGTGTTGCGCGACAGCGGCCAACTGAAACTTGACTACGCAACTCTCAACCAGCTCATCATTCGCGATCAACACGATGGTGAAGGCATTTGGGGACGCTGGAACGCGAACGGTCCCGGCACCGCGCGTTTGTTTCACGAGCTCGGGCTCGGCCGGAACTTTACCGATTTTTCGCAAGCGCAGCCCGGCGATTTCATGAAAATCTTTTGGAACAACAATGTCGGCCAGCGCGAAAGCGGACATTCGGTGATTTTTCTCGGCACGACGCAGCATTCAGACGGCGAGTATGTCCGCTATTGGTCGAGCAACATTCCCCGTGGCTACGGAGAAAAGGAAGTGCCGCGGAGCAAAATCGCCTGCGCAATTTTCTCCCGGCTTGAAACGCCGGCAAGTCTGACGCGCATTCACGACGTTCCTACTGTCGATGCTTATCTCGCTTCACTTCTCCGCAAGAAATCGACCTTCGCCGAAGCGTGCCAGAAGTGTGGCATCTAGTGGACCGCGTCCGCTAACCGACGTGCGAAGCTATGAACCTTTTCGATCATCCCCGGTCTCTCGCTGTTCTTCGCAATAAGATCGACAATCGCGCTGCCAACAATGATCGCGTCCGCATCTTGCGCCACCTGGCGAGCTTGGCCGGCATTTGAGATTCCGAATCCGACCGCGATCGGCAAATTCGAGATCTTTTTCAGCTCCCCAATCTTCTGCGGCAACGCGCTTGCGATTGAATCTTGCACGCCAGTAACACCTTCGCGCGAGACATAGTAAAGAAACCCCTTCGCGCTCTTCACGATCGCTTTGATCCGATCCGCGGACGTTGTCGGCGCGACCAGCCGGACATGCAGAACATTGCTGCTCGGTAGATCGACATCTTCCTCGGGTGGCAGATCGAGAACGAGTAGTCCATCGACCCCGGCGTCTTCAGCTTCGCGGTGAAACTGGTCAGCGCCGAATTGAAAGATCGGATTGAGATAGCTGTAGAGCACAATCGGGATTTGCGATTTGCGGCGGATCTTGCGAACGCAATCGAAAACACCGCGGATCGTCGTGTCCGCCGCGAGCGCGCGTTGAGCCGCCAGTTGATTTACGGTTCCATCCGCCAGCGGGTCGGAGAACGGTAATCCGAGCTCGAGCACGTCGGCGCCGGCCTTTTCCAAAGCAAACGCGATATCAGTCGTGCGCTTCAAACTCGGATCGCCGGCGCAAATGTAGGGAATGAATCCCTTGCGCTTTTCTGAGCGCAGAAGTGCGAAGCATTGGTCGATCCGATTGTGCATCGAACGGGATAATCTGATACATTTACGGCTGAGTCGAATGGACGAAAAGGCGCTTACGATCAGCGAAATTTTCGAGTCCATCCAGGGCGAGAGCACCTGGGTCGGCGAGCGCTGTGTTTTCGTCCGGCTCACCTTCTGCGATTTGCGCTGCAATTATTGCGACACCGAATACGCCTTTTACGAAGGGAAGAAGATCTCGCTCAAAGAGATTGCCGATCGCGTCGCGAGCTTTAAGTGTCCATTGGTCGAGATCACCGGCGGCGAACCGCTGCTGCAGCCGAACGTGCTGGTGTTGATGTCGATGTTATGCGATGCCGGTCAAACCGTTCTACTCGAAACTAGCGGCGCTCACGACATTTCGAAGGTCGACCCGCGCGTGCATCGGATCATGGACCTAAAAACGCCCGGGAGCGGCGAAGTCGGAAAAAATCTTTGGCTGAACATCGATCATCTAACCAGGCGCGATGAAGTGAAGTTCGTGATGGGCTCGCGGGAGGATTATGAATGGTCGCGTGACAAAGTAGAGAAGTTCAATTTGACCAAACATTGCCGCGCCGTTTTGTTCTCGCCAATCTTCGGCCAAATCGACCCGCGCCAAATCGTGGAATGGATCCTGGCCGACAAACTCGACGTTCGTTTTCAACTTCAGATGCACAAGTTCATCTGGACGCCGACCCAGCGCGGGGTTTAGCGATGAATCAAAACGCTAAGCTTTGGATCGTAATCTCGCGGCCGGACCGGTTGCCGAATGCGCTGGTGGCGGCGGATGCATTGCGCGAGCGGTTCCCAGGCGGAATTTATTTGCTGCGCGAAGAATCGAAGTGGTGGGAGAATGCGAAATGGCAGGAATTCGTGGGCGACTTCGCGGAAGTGCATGGTTTCGCGAAAGTCAGAACCTGTCGCGGCCTGAAAGACCTTCCTCGGCTTTACCGCGAAAATGCGAATCGACAACGCGGCGTTGGCGTATTGCCGATTGATCCGAAAAACGACGTTTTGCTTTGTCTTGCCGGTCTGCTCGGATTGGGAAATGCCGCGCTGTCCGCACATCCTGACGTTTACAAGATTTTGTGCGTTTCGCAGAAAGCTTACGGTGAATTGACGCGCACCGGGGATCGTGCACGGTATCGATTCACCACTTCGGGTTGGCTGCAAAACCGTTTGGTCGAACCGATAGCCGGGGTCCAACGAACGATTCATTACAAACCCCGGATCAATCCTGGCGGCGATGGCGTGCGCTTGCGGCGATTGCAAAAAGATCCGGACGAAGTTTTCGACGTTATCATTTTCATGAGCAACAGTGGTGGCGAACTGCCGGCGCGCGCCAAAGACCAGATCATTCCTTCGCGGTTTCCGAGCATCGGGGAGTTGCATGACTTCGCAGAACTCTGTGGAAACGCCAATCGCCAGTCCGGCGCAAACCATCGGCGCGTGATTTTTTTCGGAACGCCGTTCCTTTTGGTAAAAAATCTCGAACCGGAGGTTTACGTTGATTACTTGAACCGTTGTCTCGATTACATTCGGCAAAATTATGCCGGCCGCGATCTGGTTTACCGGCCACATCCGTTCGAAAAGGGTGAATCGAGCAAAGCCAACCTTACGGGTTTTCGAGTGGAGAACGATCGCGAGGTCGCGGATTTGTATTTTCTGCGGCATTTCGCCGCAATCGAAGCAGTCTATTCAGTTTCGTCCACGGTCTCGCGGACTGCTCTGACTAATGGCTTGAATTCGTACGCGCTTTGGCGCTGTTTTCCGTTTTCAGAAAGACAGACGAATTTCTTCCAGCAGGTGATGGGCAACGTTCCACCCGACTTCGAAATCAACGACCTGGCGAAACCGCCGGTCGCTTACCAGTATCGACAATCACCCGCAGCCGAACACAGCAGCTTCTCAAACGCGCTTGTTCGCGCCGTGGAGCTGAAGAAGAAAATGTCGGTCTAGTGTTTCGGCGCGCGAACGGTGTCGTCACGTAAGCGACTCGTTGTCGTAGCGTGGTCACGCACCAGCTCGGTGCATCGCGTCCAAAATTTCCGAGCATCGAGCCCGAACGCCGGAAAAACCACTGCATCGTGCATGTAGCTCGGGCTCAGCGTTTGGCCGTAATCGTAAACAATCGCGATGGTGTTTTGAGGCGTGCACATACTTCAGACAGAATGAACAGAATCGACAAAGTCTTCTTCTAAAATCATTCAGCTAATTTTGTTCGTTCTGTCAAAGAAGTCTTCGAAGATCGAATCGTAGATCTTGCCGCGCTCGGGATGATACTGGACGCCAATCGCAAAGGGGTAATCACGCAATCGAACCTGTTCGATGATGTCGTCAGTCGCGCACCATGCTTCAATTTCGAGGCCTTCTCCCAACGAATCGAGTGCCTGGTGGTGGCCACTGTTAACTTTGTCGAAGCGATGCTTTGCGCTCGCGTCGGAGCGCAACGGCTGAACGTCACTGGTCTTTTGCCCGGGCAGGTTGTGACCGGAAATGTCGAGCTTGAGAGTGCCGCCAAGTGCGACATTTAGAACCTGAAGACCTTTACAAATCGCTAGGATCGGCAAACCGCGCGCGAGAGCGTCGGCAACGGCCGCAAACTCCCAGCGATCGCGGTCAGGATCAACGTCCTTCTCAAGCACGCTGGGATCGGGAACCTCCTGCCGCAAGAACTCGACCGCAATGTCAGAGCCACCGGTCAAAAGAAGTCCGTCAACGTTCGTGATTAGGATCTCAACTTTGCGTGCGTCGCAGATTTCGATTTCGGGATGTTTATCGAAAAACGGTTGGAACCATGTTTCGTCTTTCTCGCGGAGCCAGGTGGCAAGTTTCGGCACGATGTCGATCTTAGCACATAACTATAGGGCGTCTGCATCAGATGCCGTCGCGTTTCACTGAAAACGCCCTACCTCACAACCCCATTAACTCGCGAACGTATTTAACCGGCGGACTGCCGTAGGAAATCACCTGGTCGTTGTATTTCCGGAGGTCGAAATCCTTGCCCAACTTTTTCTGTGCGTGAGCGCGAAGATCAAGATGTTCGGTCACGCCGACAAAATAAGTCGAGAGCTGGGCCGAGCTAAGCCGAGCGCGTTTCCATTTTGCGACCGCTTCGCCCTCCTCCTGAAACGTTTCCTTCATCATCAATTCCATCGCCTGCTGCTCGGTCATGTTTCCCGCGTGAATGCTTTGATCGAGAATGGTATTGGCGATCGCCCGCAGGCGCATTTTGAGTTGCTGCATTCTCACTTCCGGCCCGCCGTAGTCCTGCTCGGCCATCACCTGCTCGACGTAAACCGCCCAGCCTTCAATGAACGGACCGCTTTGAAAAATTGCGCGGACCAGTGTCGGCGCGCGGAACTCGTTCGAATGCGACAACTGTAAATAATGTCCGGGCATTGCTTCGTGAACGGTCAAATCGCGGACCATGTAGTTGTTGTATTCCCGGAAGAACGATTCCTTGCGCGCTTTCGACCAATCATTAGGCGTAGGCGCAACGGCGAAAAATGTCTTGCCGTTTTTCTCCAGCGGTCCAGAGGAATCACAATAGGCAATCGCCTGACCGCGCTTGAATTCCGGCATCATGATGACATCGAGCGGCGTGGTCGGCACGGCTACGATGTTGTGCGATTTCACGAAATCGGTTGCCTCGACGACAATTCTCTGCGCGTAACCGACGATAGTGTCGTCGTCAGGATGTTGCTCGGCCAGCTTCTTCAGGGCGGCGGCAATGACCTGTTTTTTGTCGGCCAAGGTCTTCGCGTCGGCCTTTGGAAAGTATTTTTTGTAGAGCGGAAGCGCAGTTTCGTAGATCGCGGTCTGGGTTTGCACCAGATCGGCATCGGCGCGCTTTTTGATTTCCTCCATCGACAGATCAGACGCGAGAGCAAAACGCAATTTTTTGCGAAACTTGTCCGCCCCGAGCCGAAAATCGCCATCCGAACGCCTGAGCAAATCGGCCTTCAACCATGTTTCGTAGTCTTCCAGGGCTTTGGCAGTTTTCTCCTGAATGAGCGCCAGATCCTTTTTCAGCTGCGGCGCCTGATTCAGGAGCGGATCGAGGCCGTTGCGGACGAGATTGATTGCGCCCTGAACCTGTTCGATCGCGGTCTCGGTATAAACTGTCGGCGGATGCTGCAGGTTCGCTTCCGCTTGTTTGATCACGTTCGGGATTCCGTCCATCCGCTGGCGCAGATTCGGAATTCGATTTTGGGCAGAAGCGAAATCGCGCGCGACGAGAAGATAAAGACTGTTGGCGAGACTCTGGTTGTAGACGAGTGGGTTCCACTCCGCCTCCCGCAATTCCTCCAAGCGGAAAATTTCGTAGTCGACATTGTCACGGAGGATCCTGACGTCGACCTGATTGGCGCCGGTCAGCTGTTTGTAATCGTCGAATTTTTTCAGGGACTCGCGAACCTGTTTTGCGTCCGCCAGCATTCGCGCCCGGCTTTCGCTCGAATAATCAGTTAAAATGCCATCAAATCGATGATCACCGAGTTCCGTGGCGAATTCCGGATGCGATGACAGATAATCTTCGCAGTAATCCTTGGCGATCTTTTCGAATTCGTCGTCTTGCGAATTGGCGTTGACAGCAACGATCGACAACGGCAAAGACAACGCGGCTGCAAAGATAATTCTTCTCATTTCGTTTTTATGCTTCCGGCTGAACAGCGAACCCGACACTCGGTTCAGCCTCACCAATCACTTCGGTTTGATCCTGCAAATAGGTTCGGCCTCTATAAAACGGCGTAACGAGCGCAAAGACAACCGCGGTTCCCAACATCACCCAGACAAAGAACATGAAGTAGCTTGTGCCTTGCAATTTCAGCGAGCCATCCGGGTTTTGAATAAAGAAATTGACCGCGGCGGTGAACAAATTACCCAGTGACACCGCGAACAAGTAGGTGCACATGACAAGCGATTTGAGTTTCACCGGTCCCTGCGTGTAGGAAAACTCGAGATGCGTTGGGGAAACCAAAGTTTCACCAGCAGTCAAAACGACGAACGCCCAAATCTGCCAAATGACGTTTGGATGTTCGCCGGCATCGATGCGCGTTTGAATCACCGCGATGATAAAAAATGAGGCCGCGGTAACGAACAAACCAGTGCCCATTTTTCGGAGCGGGGTCAGCGCCACGAACTTCTCCACAAACGGATAAAGCCAGTAGGAAAAGAGCGGCAGCATGATCAAAATGAAAATCGGATTCACAGTCTGGATTTGCGACGAAAGCCACTCGACGCCGAATAGATGTCGATCCATGGATTCTGCCTGCACGATCCAGGATGAAAAATTCTGCTGCCACAACGCCCAGAAAATCGCCACGAACGGGACCGGCATTAAGATATTGAGCAGAATTTTGCCGGTCTCTTTGTTAAAAATCTCGCGAGTGTACGGACGTAATCCGACCGGGGGGATATGCACGAATTTTTTGCGGCCCGACCAAAAGAAAATGGTCGCGATCACCATGAAAATGCCGGGCAATCCGAAAGCGACGTCCGGACTGTGCAATTTTGGGCTGACGAAAAAACCTGAAACTGAAGCCGGCAACATGTTCTTGAGCCAGTCCCAAATAGAACCCGGCTCGAGCAACCACGGAATAAGAAGCGTCGAGAGCGCCGAGCCAGCGTTGATCGAAAAGTAGAACCAGTTGAAGACGCGCGTCAGCAGATGCTTGTTCGACTCCCCGAATTGGTCCCCGACGTTTGTCGAAACGCACGGCTTAATTCCGCCCGCCCCCATCGCGATCATAAATAAGCCGATCGCGAGTAAATAGCGCGGCTCAATCGCATGCGCCACCGGCGATCCCATCAACGCCAACGTGAAATGGCCTCCGCAATAAACGATCGACAGCCACAAGACGACCTTGAATTTCCCAAAGACGGCGTCGGCGAGGATCGCGCCGAAGATCGGCAGAAAATAAAGCGTCGTGACAAAGGTGTGATACCAAGCCTCGGCGTTGGCCGGTTGCATCGCGCTCAGGTGCCCCATTTTGTCGAGGAGGTACTTAGTCATGAAGATCGTAAGGATGGAATTCATCCCGTAATAGGAGAAGCGCTCGGCCGCTTCGTTCCCGATGATGTAGGGAACTCCCGGCGGCATCGTCGTGATTTTTGGCGGCGACGTGAGATACTGCGTCTTAGCCATAATGGACGTCCGCTTAATGCGGCGTGCCTTCAGGGAAGAATTGCGCTGGAGTCGGGTTCGGCGTCGCGCTATTCGAAACATCCTCCTTACTTGGCGCGGCGGGATTTTCTTCGCCGCCTTTCGCCGAATCGACATGTTCCTTTTGCACTTCCAGATCTTCCCCAAGACGATGCTTCTCGCACGAGCCACAGAAAATGAGCGCGCCGGCGGAGATTGCGGCGGCGATTTCGTGAACACCAAAATGCATAACGCGCTCGCAAGCTAATGGGGCATCAGCGTATCGCGCAAGATGAAAGCGTGCCGCGCCTGTTGATAAACGCCGCGCTTGCAGCATTAGTATGAGCGATCGCCGGTGTCCCGCAGCTCAAAGAACAACGCCTGGAACGAAGTCGTCGCCATTATTTTACTCGGCGTCGGAACGCTGCTCTTTCTCGCGTTAATTTCCTACAACCCGAAGGACCTGCCGTCGTGGGTGCCGTGGAGTTATCTGTCGCCGCCAAACAGGCCTGCACAAAACCTCATTGGTCCATTCGGCGCCATCCTGGCCGGCTTTTGTTATCTCACGCTCGGCGCAGCCTCGTATTTCCTGGCGGGTGTTCTTCTCTATTTCGGAAGCGGAAAATTATTGCACGCGAACCTTCGGGTCGTGCCGCGTTTGCCGTGGATCGCGCTCTTCATCGCGTCGGGCGGGTGCTTGTTTCAATTACAAACGACGCATCTGCAAGGTTGGAAGCGGGCTTTCAACATTCAAGGACCTGGCGGATGGGTCGGCTATTTTTTCGGTAGGACGCTACTGCTGACTTCGATGGGCAGAGTGGGCTCGATCATTCTGCTGAGCGGAATTTACCTCGCGAGTCTGATCCTGATGACCGGTCTGCGCCCGATCCATCTTATTCAGGAGAGTGTCGTGAGTGCGCGTTCGGCGTTCGCCAAGTTGCAAGAATGGCGACTGCATCGAAGACTACGCAAAGCGGACATCAAAGGCCAGCTTGAGATCAGCCGAAAGGAGTTGGCGAAGCAACGGCGATCGATCGAGAAGCAATTAAAGAAAAAAGGCGCGCCCGTTCCGGAACCCGCAGTGGCATTCATTTCCCCGGAAGAATTGACGGATCGTCCGGCGCCGAAAGTTGTCGACACCACTGCGCTGCCGGAAGAACTGCCCGTTGCGCGAAAGAAGCCGTCGCTTGCCGAACTACGCGGTTCAGCAACCGCTGCGAGATCGACGTCTACCGCGCCGTCGTTGGCTGGTCGCGCCTGGGATCCAAAAACTTACGCATTGCCTGGCCTTGATTTGTTGAACGAACACGATCCCGAAGGCCGCGGCGGCACGGATCCGAGCGAGCTGCAGCGGGTGCAGCAAACTTTGATCGACACACTCGCGCAATTTGGGATCGCGGTCGCGGCGGGCGACATCACGAAAGGCCCCACGATCACGCGCTACGAAGTTTACCCGGCGAAAGGTGTTCGTGTGGATAAAATCGTAAGCCTCGAACGTGATCTTGCGCGCGCCACTCGCGCCGAACGGATCAACATTCTTGCGCCGATCCCAGGCAAAGACACCGTTGGCATTGAGCTCGCGAATACGCGTAAAGTAACGGTGACATTGCGCGAGTTGCTCGAATCAGCGGATTGGGCCGAAGCGAGAGCGCGCAACCGAATCCCGCTAGCGCTGGGAAAAGACGTTTACGGCAAAGCGATCATCGCCGATCTCGCGCAGATGCCGCACTTGCTTGTCGCCGGCACGACTGGTGCTGGCAAAAGTGTCTGCATCAATGCGCTCGTGGCTAGCGTGCTGTTCCGATTCACGCCCGAGGAGCTGCGTTTCATCATGATCGATCCGAAAGTCGTCGAGCTCCAGCATTACAACGCGCTGCCGCACCTAGCCTTTCCGGTCGTGACCGACCCGAAGAAAGTGTTGCTCGCACTCCGCTGGTTGATCGACGAAATGGAACGCCGCTACAAAATGTTCGCGCGCGTCGGGGCGCGAAACATCATCAGCTTCAACGCGCGTCCGAAGAAGAAAAACGCAGGAGAAATGTGCGAGACACCGGAGCAGGATTGCGGCGAAACCAAAGTCCCTCGGGAGAATGCGATCCTGATTCCCGAGAAAATCCCGTATGTCGTGGTCGTAATCGATGAATTAGCGGATCTGATGCAAACCGCGCCGGCCGATGTCGAGAGCGCGATCGCGCGGATCACGCAAATGGCGCGCGCGGCTGGAATTCATTTGATCGTCGCGACGCAAACGCCGCGCGCCGACGTCATCACTGGCGTGATCAAAGCGAACATTCCGAGCCGAATCGCATTTCAAGTCGCGAGCAAGATCGACAGCCGCGTGATTCTCGATGAAAATGGGGCTGATCGTTTGCTAGGCCAGGGCGACATGCTTTATCTGCCGCCTAGCGCGTCGCGATTGATTCGCGCGCAAGGTGTTTTGGTAACGGACGAAGAAATTCGCCGGCTGGTCGAATTCGTTTCGGCGCAAGGCCGGCCGGCGTTCGATCCCGCGATGCACGAAAAACTCCATGCCGCATCAAGTTCCACCGAAGAAGAGATAAGCGAAGAAGACGAAGAGCTGGTGGAGAAATGTTTGGAGATCATTCGGCAGGAAAAACGCGCCTCCACTTCGCTTCTCCAGCGACGTCTCCGATTGGGCTACACGCGGGCCGCGCGTATCGTTGATATTCTGGAGCAGCGCGGTATTTTGGGACCGGGCGAAGGCGCCAAACCGCGCGAGATCCTGGTCGATCTCGATGCCGCCGTTTAGTCGAAGAAACCCGTCATGACAATCGAAGGTCTCGGCAAGAAGTTTCAGGATGCGCGAATAGCGCACGGTTTCACACTCGATGAAGCTGCACGACTAACGAAAATTCGTCCCTCGCGGCTGGCTGAAATCGAGGCGGACGATTTTTCACAATTTCCGAGTCTCGCCTACGCGAAAGGCTTTCTGTCGATCTACGGAAAATTTCTCGATGTCGACGTTACGCCGTACCTCGATGTGTTTGAGACCAAAGACGTAACCTTTGACGGTTATTCTTATTTGCAGGACCAGCCGCCGCCGAAACCGCGCCGGGTTCGGGCGACACACGCGCCAGTCGTGCGCCGTCAGCGAGTGAGTGGCGATCGGAGTTCGTTATTTCCGATTCTCATCGGCGTTGGAGTCATCATCGTTGGCTTCGTTCTAATGCGGCTGATCATGAACATTCAACGGATTTCGCCGCATGAAATGGTGGGCGTTCCACAGCCCACCGCCGCGCAATTGGCTGAACCGCAAGCGCCAGGTCCACAAGCGGCACCTCCACAAGCACGGGCACAAGGGCAAGGACCCCAACAACAAAACGTGCAGTCTCGAGCGCCTGCCGCGTCAGCTTCGGTTGGTCAAGCTCCTTCGCCGCCACCAGCGACCGTTGCCGAAGCTCCAAAGAAATCTGCACCGCCGGTGGCAAATGCGGCTCCGTCAATCGCCCCACCTGCCGCCACGACCGCGCCGGCTTTTGCGAGCGCCAACGCGGCAGCCGAAGCGAGTGCGGCGCCAACAAAGGAGCCGGAAGTTCGTCGCGCCGAACCAGTGCGTCCTGAAGACTTAGCGAAGGCGGAAGCAACGCAGAAATCGCAAAAAACCGCCGCAGCACAAGGGCCCAATCAGGTGGCGATTAAGCCGCTGAAGAAGACCTATATCAAGGTCGTGGTCGACAATGAATCGCTCCAGCCTGCATTCGAACGATGGATTTCGCCGGCCGACGGCACGGTGGAATTCAGCGGCCAAAAAATCGCAGTCCGCGTTTTGGATCGCGACGCGATTCAGATTAAGAAAAACGGTAAGCCGATCGCGAGCGGTGACGAAGACGTTACCGTCGAGTAACACCGACAATTTCGTTTCATCCGAAACATGAGCACAAGAGTCGGCATGATCAGTCTCGGTTGCGCCAAGAATCTGGTCGACGCTGAGATCATGCTCGGAAGCGTGTTGCAGCGCGGCATGGAGATCACGTCGTCCGCAAATGACGCGGACGTTCTTGTCGTGAACACATGTGCGTTCATCGATTCAGCCAAAGAAGAATCAATTAATGCGATTCTAGGGGCGCATCAGGCGCGCGAGCTGACCAAGCGCGCCGGACAAAAATTGATAGTGAGCGGCTGCATGTCGCAACGATTCACACGTGAGTTGCGCGAAGAACTGCCCGAAGTCGACGCCTTCATCGGTTTAGACCAAGTCAAAGAGCTCGGCGCAATCGTTGAAAAAGTGATGGCCAATAAAGGTATCGACCTTACCTTTGCCGAGAGGCGGCCCAGCTACATCCCGGATTACGACACTCCGCGCTTTCGACTCACGCTCGCGCATTCGGCTTACGTAAAAATCGCTGAAGGTTGCAATCACCCGTGCACGTTCTGTGTGATTCCCCAAATGCGTGGGAAGCATCGCAGCCGGACGATAGAATCTGTCCTCACCGAAATCGGCGGCCTCGTCGCTGAAGGTGTGCGTGAATTCAATTTAATCAGCCAGGACACGACGTATTACGGAATGGACTTGTGGGCGGAAAAAGCTGGAGCGCGGCAGCCGGTGGATTCCGCGCGCGGACCGACACTCGCGGCGCTCCTGCGCGAGATCGAAAAAATCGAAGGCGATTTCTGGGTGCGACTGCTTTATACTCATCCGGCTCACTGGAGCGACGAGCTAATCGAAACGATCGCCGCCTGCCGCAAGGTGCCTCGTTACATCGACATCCCACTTCAGCACATTCACGAATCGATGTTGCAACGGATGCGTCGCGAAACTTCGCGCACACATATTGAGAATTTAATCGAAAGATTGCGCACCAGAATCCCGGGAATCGCTTTAAGAACTACGTTCATCGTCGGTTTTCCTGGCGAGACAGACGAAGAATTTCAATCGCTGCTCGAGTTCATCGAGCGCGGCCGATTCGAACGGCTCGGAATCTTTAAATACTCGCGCGAGGACGGATCACGCGCGGCAAAAATGCCTAATCAGGTCTCGACGAAAACCAAAAATGCGCGCTATCGAGCCGCGATGTCGATCCAACAGAAGATCGCGCATGAAATTGCGAGCGAAAAAATTGGGCAAGAGCTGACACTGTTAATCGACCAGCCATTGATCGCGCGGACGGAAGCGGACGCGCCGGATGTCGATGCTCGGGTCATTCTGTCGAACCCGGCACCGGTCGGGGAGTTTGTAACGCGGCGAATAACCGGCGCACGCGGTTACGACTTGCTCGCGTAATCGAACAATTTTTGCTCGCCGAAGATCAACTTCGGGAGTGACACAATCGACGCTGTAAGGCAGCGTGCGCTTCAACTGCGATTTTAATTTTGCAGATTTGGAACTATGGTTCTAAAAGCCATGGAAAATTCAGGGACAATCAATCTCGACGAATCAAATTTTGATCGTGAAATCAACAGCGACAAACCAGTGCTGGTAGACTTCTGGGCCGAGTGGTGCGGGCCGTGTAAGCTGATCGCGCCGTTACTCGATGAAATCGCGCGCGAAAAAGCCGGCGCGCTGAAGGTCGCGAAAGTAAATGTCGATCAAAACCAGAGTCTGTCTTTCAAATACAACATCCGCGCGATTCCTTCGCTGCTCTTGTTCAAAAACGGCCAGCTTCGCGATCAGGTTACTGGCATGACGAGCAAGAAAGATTTGCTCAGCCGGATCGAAGCGCTGGCATGAGGAACGCTGGCTGCGCCGAAGTTCCGGGTACACGTGATATGCAGAATTTTTATGTTTTCGGTCGCTGGTGGCGTATTACTCTTTGAATTCGCCGAAATGAAGACGTGCTGCTTTTTACAAGCAGGTCATGGTTCCCCGAGTCGTTGCTCCATCGGATGAAGATTCTCATCGTCGATGACGACGGGTTTGCTGTTTTAGAAGCACTGCGCGCCGACGTTTCGGAGAGATTTCTTCTAATCTTGGTCCTAACCGCTCACATCACCGAGGATGCGAAGGCTCGCGCGCTGGACCGCTGGCGCCACTGGTTTCCTGGTCAAGTCTGTCAGCCAAGCGGAAGCGCTGTTGCGAATTCGCAATTTGCCGGAAACTCACCGTGTTAACGTCGCGCTTCGATATCAACGCGCGGCATTGGAAGAAGCCGTGCGCGAACGCACGGCGGTAACTGCACGAGAAAATTGCCGAAATTGAGGCCGTGAATCAAGGCTTTCAGAGTTCATCCACATTGACCAGCGCCTAGGAAGTGCGCCCGGCGGGGGTCGAACCCACAACCTTTGGCTCCGGAGGCCAACGTTATGCTAGAAAGAATGACTCAGGTTGCCGTTTTGTTGCCGTTACTGCCTGCCTCTGGCGATAAGAGAGAAAGAGAGTGTGTGTCACTCGCCTCGCGCCGCGAAGCGCGTCAAATGTTGAGATCTGACCCCGTTGTCGTTCTGATTGGACGGCGCGAATCAGTTCTGCTGCGCAAGGACCGCCTGCGGTAACGGACACGGCGGAGACTGATTTGGGTTGCAAGCGAAATTAGTCGGATCGTTCGATGTCGTCAGTGTGTCGTCAGTGTAAATGATGGCGGCTTTGCTGTTTTGTGGATCGATCGCAATCTTGAATAAGTCGAGCAAGTTGCGCGTGCCTTGACCGCACGCGGACCCGTTGGTGCAGATCACGCCAACATGATTCGCCGCGGAGTTCAGTTGCGTTTGGGTAAAGCTGGTGCCGTTGAACTGCGCGAAGTAAACATGCCAGCTCGCGCTCGAATCCAGATTCGAGGTTGCAGTCGTACCATAATAAACAACATCAACAGTCCCATTGTAGGCGGCGACCCACGGGAACAACGCCGTCACTGCTGGAGACTGGCTTACTCCAATCGCGGGCGACCAGGCGTTGCCCTGATCAGTTGAGCTGCTAAACGACACGGTCTGCCCGTCAGACCAAACCGCGTAGAGATTGCCATTCACCGGATCAACAGCGAGAGCCGGAAAAACCTTCCCGAGGTCCGTCCCCGCTGGCGCGGTGAAAGCGACAGTTGCCGTCCAACTCTTGCCCATGTCGCTGCTCCGCGAAACGATGATGTGGTTCGGAGTGAATGTCCGGCCCTTCAGAACACCGGTTTCACCCGCCGCATAGATATCGTAGACGTTGTGCGTCCGCGGATCGGCCACGAGATTTCCCTGAACATTATTGAACGTCGCGTCGGCAGTTGTTGAACCTTGGCCCACGACCGGATCTCCAATCTTTGTCCACGTGAATCCATCATCGTCCGAACGCTGTGCGTGGATAAGCGTGGAATTGCCCGAATCATGATAGGAAATGTAAACGTGCGATCCTTCAGAAGTGATCCAGGGCCGGTCGTCTCCAGTAGTGTCGAGGATTTGTTCGGTGCACTGGCTGATTGAGA
>Ga0310909_10000107_pt1 | contig 34622 bp, 25 predicted proteins | sample GREbulkMGT000H_FD_203449 | JGI IMG/M metagenome (GOLD analysis project Ga0310909, IMG submission 203449) | Lab enrichment of tropical soil microbial communities from Luquillo Experimental Forest, Puerto Rico - GRE.bulkMG.T000H | ecosystem: Environmental > Terrestrial > Soil > Tropical forest >... | reverse complement strand
CTTGCAGCATGCGAGAGACCAGGAGCGAGGTATTGGGCGCTGAAACCGAGAAAATGCGTTGCCTTCTGAATTCAGCATAGGCTTCGGGTAGGCCACGAGCGGCAACGGAGCTATATTTGCCGCCTTTAAATAATCCCATCGCGCCGAAGGCGGCGCCGCAGAGCCGCATTGCCTTTTCGAGCATCACGTCGAATACCGGCGCGAGCTCGCCGGGCGACGAGTTGATGACCTGCAATACTTCGGCGGTCGCAGTCTGCTGCTCCAAGGCCTCACGCGTCTCAGTGATCAGGCGGGCGTTCTCCATCGCGATGACGGCCTGCGCCCCGAAATTTTCGAGCAGCGTGATCTGCTTGTCGGTGAAGGGGCGCACTTCCTGGCGGTACAACACCAACGCACCGAGCAGAGCATCGTCTCTGCGTAATGCGATCCAAACGGCGGTGCGCGCACCGCCTATGTCCACCATGGCCACCCGACCACGCACGGCGCGCCGGTAGGCATCGTCATCGGAGATGTCGGAAAGTTGCACGATCCGTTCGCCGCGGACGAGCCGCTCGAACGAGCCGCCGGGTGTGGGGAATTGCGGTTGGCGCAGACTCTCGACGAGTTCGGCCGGAACGCCGCGGTGCACCGCTGCCAGGAAATGCTCGCCGTCAAAAGTCAAAAAGGTGCCGAAGGCGGCGTCGCACAGACGCATCGCCTTTTCCAGCATCGCGTCGAAGACCGGCGTAAGGTCGCCGGGCGAGGAATTGATGACCTGCAACACCTCGGCGGTCGCGGTCTGCTGCTCCAGCGCTTCACGTGTCTCGGTCAGAAGCCGAGCGTTCTCCATTGCAATCACCGCCTGCGCCGCGAAATTCTGCAGCAATGCGATCTGCTGGTCAGTAAACGGCCGCACCACGAAGTGCCCAGCGACAATCATTCCGACCAGCGCATCGCCCTTTTTCAACGGCACGGACAACAAAGTGCGATGGCTGTTGACGACGTCCATGAGCCGGTGCATCGGATGGTCCTCCAATGTCGAGTCATGGATATGAACGAAACTCTCGCCGCCAACCAACTTCTGGCTCAGTGGCGACTCGTTCGCGTAAAAGCCCTCACGCAGCCGGCCAGCGAACGACTCTGGCAGCCCGCGACTTACGATCGCGCGGAAGCGCTCGTCGTCGTCGCGAAGGAACATGGTTCCGTGGTCAGCGCCGCAGAGGCTGTGCGCCTTTTCCAGGATCGCGTCGAAAACTGGCGCTAGGTCGCCGGGCGAGGAGTTAATGACCTGCAATAACTCCGCGGTCGCGGTTTGCTGCTCCAATGCCTCGCGCGTCTCGTTGATCAGCCGCGCGTTTTCCATTGCGATGACTGCTTGCGCCGCAAAGTTCTGCAACAGCGCGATCTGCTTTTCGGTGAACGGGCGGATCTCGTGACGATTGGCGCTAATCGCGCCGAGGAGTTTGTCGTCCTTGCTTAGCGGCACGATCAGCTGCGTGCGGATGCCGATTTCTACGGCGACCTCGAGCATTGCCGTGCGGTCGCTCGTTGGATCGGCGGCCAGCGCCGCAAGATCTTCGCCGTGCCACAGCGGTGCCCCACGGATAAGCTCGGCAAACGCATCATCGTGGCCGGGCCGGAAGCCGTCGCGCATGGCCTCTTGAAAACGCGCGGAGGCCCCGTGCGCAGCGATCGGGCGGAACCGCTCGCCGTCATAGCTCATTAGCGTGCCAAAGTCGGCACCGCAAAGCGTGTGCGCTTTTTCCAGGATCGCGTCAAACACCGGCGCGAGGTCGCCCGGTGAGCTGTTGATAACCTGCAAGACTTCGGCGGTGGCGGTCTGCTGCTCCAATGCTTCGCGCGTCTCGTTTATAAGCCGCGCGTTCTCCATCGCGATGACCGCCTGCGCGGCGAAGTTCTGCAACAGCGCGATCTCCTTGTCGGAGTAGGGGCGCACTTCTCTGCGATATGCATTCAACACGCCGAGCAACCGGTCTTCCTTGTGCAGCGCCACCCAAACACATGTCCGCGCGCCCAACAGATCGACCGTTGCCACCCGTAGCGGCTCACCCGCTCGGTAGATATCATCGTCCGCTATGTCGGCGATATGCACAATCCCTTCGCCGGCGGCGATCCGCCCCCGGCCCGAATTCGAAGAAGGCGGCGAATCTGCAAAAGTCCGAACGAACTCCAGGTATTCCGGAGTCGCGCCCCGCCGAGCCGCGACATGAAACCGCTCGCCGTCATAGGTGCTGATGCCCCCGAAGGAGGCTTCGCATAGGCCCAGTGCCTTTTCCAGCATTGCGTCGAACACCGGCGTGAGATCGCCGGGCGAAGAATTGATGACCTGCAGGACCTCGGCGGTCGCGGTCTGCTGCTCCAAGGCCTCGCGCGTCTCGGTGATGAGCCGCGCGTTCTCCATCGCAATGACCGCCTGCGCCGCGAAATTCTGCAGCAGCGCGATCTCTCTGTCGGAGAAGGGCTCGACCGCCTTTCGAAAGGCGGCCATATAGCCGAGCAAATCGGCGTCCGTGCGCAGCGGCACGAACAGCACCGTGCGAAACCCGTGTTCGGCGCTGGCTTGCACCCTGGGATCGTCGGGTTGCTGCTTCGCCACTTCGGCCATATCGGTAATTTGGACGGTGCGTTCGCCACTGAGCAGTCGCGAACCCGGAGCTCCTGGCAGCGACTCCATCGGCTGGCGCAACAACTCCGCTAAAGACGCCGCTACCCCGCGCACCGCAACGGCGCGGAATTTGCCGTTCTCATAGAGTTGCAGAGCGCCGAAGGCGACCCCGCAAAGACCATGCGCCTTTTCCAATATCGTGTCAAACACCGGGGCAAGTTCGCCGGGTGAGGAATTGATGACTCCCAGCACCTCCGCAGTCGCGGTCTGCTGCTCCAATGCCTCGCGCGTCTCGCTCAACAGCCGCGCGTTCTCCATCGCAATGACCGCTTGAGCCGCGAAATTTTCCAGCAGCGCGACCTGTTTGTCGGTGAAGGGTCGGACCTCCTCACGATAAACCAGGATGACGCCGAGCAGCCTCTCCTCTTTGCGCAACGCCACGAAAAGACAGCTACGCGCGCTATGGTGCAAGAATAACTGAGCGACCGGTACGCCTCGGTACTCCGCTTCCCGGAGATCCGGGGTGGAGATGACCCTTTCGCCGCGAACGATCCGATCTGCGATGTTTCCCGGCGCGGGGGTCACCGGCTGCCGCAAGGCCTCGACCAGCTCGGCGGGTGCTCCCTGAAAGGCGACCCAATGAAAGCGCTGGCCATCCCAGGCCTGCAGCGCGCCCAAAGCCGCGTCACAGACCCGGGTCGCCTTTTCGAGAATTGCGTCGAAGACCGGTACCAGATCGCCGGGCGAGGAGTTGATGACCTGCAATACTTCGGCGGTCGCGGTCTGCTGCTCCAACGCCTCGCGCGTCTCGGTCAAGAGCCGCGCATTCTCCATCGCAATGACCGCTTGAGCCGCGAAGTTCTGTAACAGCGCAATCTGCTTGTCCGAGAACGGCTTAACTTCCTGACGATAGGCGGTAATGTAGCCGAGGAGCGCGCCCTCCTTTCGGAGCGGGATGTACACAATGGTGCGAGCATTCTCCAGTTCGGCAGCAGCCCGAGGGACGGGAAACTCCGAGTCTCTGGCATCTAAGAGATGAACCAGGTTTTCGCCATTCAGCAGGCGATCGGGAGCCGAGCCGGGTGGATTGTGTTGTGCCTCGTGCAGAATCGTCGCGTATGCTTCCGACAAGCCTCGTGTTGCAACAACGCGAAAATGCTCACCGTCGACGGTTACGAAAGAGCCCTTGGAGGCGCCGCATAGGCTGTGCGCTTTTTCCAATATCGTTTCAAATACAGGGGCGAGGTCGCCGGGCGAAGAATTGATGACCTGGAGCACCTCCGCGGTCGCGGTCTGCTGTTCCAAGGCCTCGCGCGTCTCGGTAATGAGCCGCGCGTTCTCCATCGCGATGACAGCCTGCGCCGCGAAGTTCTCCAACAGCGCGATCTGCTTGTCGGAAAACGGCCTCACCTCCTGCCGGAAAACGTTGAACGCGCCGACGAGTTCACCTTCTTTGAGCATCGGCACGGAGAGGCTCGTGCGAACGCCCCGCAGCATCGGGTTAACCGCGAACACCTCGGCATAAGACGGCTCCGCCGAAATGTCCGCCATCTGCACGGTTTGTTTAGTGCGCTCAAGGCGGCCAAGCACAGTCGCAGGCGGTGGATGCCCGAGCCGAGATAGACCTTTTGCGATCTCCATCGGAAATCCGACGGCTGCGACCCCGTGAAACCTGTCCCCGTCAAAGGTCGAAAGAAGCCCGTACTTGGCCTCGCACAGCCGGGTCGCCTTTTCGAGCATTGCATCGAAAACCGGCGCGAGGTCACCGGGTGAGGAATTGATGACCTGCAACACCTCGGCGGTTGCGGTCTGCTGCTCCAACGCTTCGCGCGTCTCGGTCAGAAGCCGGGCATTTTCCATCGCGATGACCGCCTGTGCGGCAAAGTTCTCCAGCAAGGCGATCTGCTTGTCGCTAAACGGTCGCACCTCCCGCCGGTTGGCCGAGATGGCGCCGATCAACCGGTCGTCTTTGCGCAGCGGCACGACCAGCAGTGTGCGAATGCCGATCTCGACGAGGGCCTTCACGAACAGCAACCGCTCGGGCGTCGCTGTTTCCGCGACCTCCGACAAATCGATATCGTGAACAAGGCGCTCGCCGCGCACCAAACGTGCCCACGGGTCGTCGACACCAGGGCGCACATCCTCCCAATTCAGCTCCGCATATCGGGTCGACCCGGGCGGACTATGCACTGCCAGCAGCCGGAAGCACTCGCCGTCATAGGCCAGCAGCCGACCAAAATCGGCGCCGCACAGGGTGTGCGCCTTCTCCAAGATGGCGTCGAACACCGGGGCGAGGTCACCGGGCGAGGAATTGATGACCTGCAATACCTCTGCGGTCGCGGTCTGCTGCTCCAAGGCTTCGCGCGTCTCGGTCAGCAGCCGCGCATTCTCCATTGCTATGACCGCCTGCGCCGCGAAATTCTGCAGCAGGGCGATCTGCTTGTCCGAGAACGGCCGCACCTCGCGCCGGGCTATCCCAAACGCGCCGACCGGGGCGCCATCCTTGATCAGAGCGACCGCGGCGAGCGTCCGCACGCGCCCGCTTTCGACTGCCGCCTGGGCCAGCGGATTGGCCGCCCGGTCGAGTTCGGCGACGTCGGTGGTATGTACGACGCGCTCGCCCTGCATTATCTGCCGTAGCTGTCCAAACGGCTTCACTTCACCGCGCTCGACGCGCCGCAGGACTTCAAGAAATTCGGGGGGAATCTGATAGGTTGCGGCAACCTTCACCCGCTCGCCGTCGATCGTCCATAGAGCACCCTGGGCCCCCTCGCACAGCCGGACGGCCTTTTCGAGCATTGCGTCAAACACTGGGGCGAGGTCGCCGGGCGAGGAATTGATGACCTGCAATACCTCGGCGGTCGCGGTCTGCTGTTCCAAAGCCTCGCGCGTCTCGGTAATGAGCCGCGCATTTTCCATCGCAATGACCGCCTGCGCCGCGAAATTCTGCAGTAGCGCAATCTGCTTGTCGGTGAAAGGCTGGACTTGGGTGCGATAGCCGGCAATATACCCGAGCAGTCCGCCGTCCTTGTACAGTGGCACCATCAGCAGCGTGCGGGTGCCCGCGAGCTCGAGCGACGGCCGAACTAGTTCAGCGGTCTCCGGCGGACCCTCCTTTGCGAATGCCGGGAAATCGAGGATATGGACGTTCTCCCCGCGCGCCAACTGTTCCGCGGGGCTGCTCGGGATAAACGGGAACCCACGGCGCATGACTTCATCGAAGGCCTCTGGCAATCCGCGCGTCGCAATGGCGCGGAACCATTTGCCGTCATAGCTAACAAGAGAACCGCGAGTGGCGCCGCAAAGGGTGTGCGCCTTTTCCAAAATGGCATCGAACACTGGAGCGAGATCGCCGGGCGAGGAGTTGATGACCTGCAGCACTTCCGCGGTCGCGGTCTGCTGTTCCAAAGCCTCGCGCGTCTCATTGATCAGCCGCGCATTTTCCATCGCGATCACCGCTTGCGCGGCAAAATTTTCGAGCAGTGCGATCTGCTTGTTGCTGAACGGCAGGACCTCGAGGCGACTGGCGGTTATGTAGCCCAGTAGGGCGTTATCCTTGCGCAATGGCACAAACAAGATTGTGCGGGTGCCGGCCTCAGCAGCCGGACCCAGCGAGTGGCCAAACGCCCCAGAACCCTGTGCTGCGAGCACTGCGTCGGGTATGTGAACGAGGCGATCGCCATGCAGCAGTTTCTCTGGCGCGCTGCCCGGCCAAATCGAGAACCCGCCCAAGAGAAATCCCGCGAGGGACTCCGGCAACCCGCGGATCGCTACGGCCCGGGCCGTTTCACCATCAAAGGTCATCAGCGCGCCGTGAGCAGCACCGCAGAGACTGTGCGCCTTTTCAAGTATCGCCTCAAACACCGGCGCGAGGTCGCCGGGCGAAGAATTGATGACCTGCAATACCTCGGCAGTCGCGGTCTGCTGCTCCAGAGCCTCGCGCGTCTCGGTCAAGAGCCGCGCGTTCTCCATCGCGATGACCGCCTGCGCCGCGAAGTTCTGCAACAGCGCGATCTGCTTGTCGGAGAACGGACGTACTTCTCGGCGATAGATCCTGATGACGCCGAGCAAGGCGCCTTCTTTCCGCAGCGCGACAATGAGGCCGGTTCTGGCGCCGGCGAGTTCGACAAAGGCGCGACGGTCGGGGTCACCGCCGCGATACGCCGGCTCTGCCATTAGGTCGAGATTATGGACAACGTCTTCACCAGCGACGATGCGCGCGTGCCCGGTTCCCGGCCCTGATACCGCGGTACGGCCTCGGCGCCATTCATCGTAAGCGGGTGGCACCCCGCGCGTGGCCGCACGATGAAAGCTCTTTCCATCGTAGGTGTTGAGGATACCGAAAGCAGCCCCGCATAGCCGCATCGCTTTTTCCAGCATTGCGTCGAACACCGGTGTGAGATCGCCGGGCGAGGAATTGATGACCTGCAACACCTCCGCAGTCCCGGTCTGCTGCTGCAATGCTTCGCGCGTCTCGGTGATCAGCCGCGCGTTCTCCATGGCAATGACCGCCTGCGCGGCGAAATTCTGCAACAGCGCGATCTCTTTGTCGGAGAACGGCCGCACCTCCTGACGGTATATGTTGAACATGCCCAGCAGGGTTGCGTCCTTGCGGAGCGCTAGCCTGAGGCTGGTGCGTGCGCCGCCGAGATCTACGAATGCGCGGCGCACCGGACTGATGCCACTGCGGTACAAATCCGAGTCGGCAAGGTCAGCCTCGTGAAAGAGCGGCTCGCCCGCCAGCATCCGCTCCCATGTCCCGCCGGGTACCGGCCGAGCGGGCTCGCGAGCAAACTCCGCAAAGGCGGACGGGACATTGTGCAGCGCGACCGCGTGAAAGTGGTCCCCGTCATACGTCTGTAATATTCCAAATGCCGCATTGCACAGCCGGGTAGCCTTTTCGAGCATCGCGTCGAAGACCGGCGCAAGGTCGCCGGGCGAGGAATTTATGACCTGCAATACCTCGGCGGTCGCGGTCTGCTGCTCCAGCGCCTCGCGCGTCTCGGTCAACAGCCGTGCATTCTCCATCGCGATGACCGCCTGCGCCGCGAAATTCTGCAACAGTGCGATCTGTTTGTCGGAGAACGGCCGCACCTCACGGCGCCAAATTGTAAAGGTCCCGATAAGACCCTGCTCGGTGCGCAGCGCTGCTGCCAGCTGGGTTCTTGCTCCACCCAATCGAAGCAAGGCAAGCCTTCCGGGGTCCCCGGAGTCGACCGGCGCCCCTGAGGCGCTATCAAGGATATGTACAATATCTTCGCCGAGGGCGAGGCGCCCGGAGCCGGTCTCAGGGTGGGATCGGATCGGGTCCCTGGGAAATTCGCTGAAACCACGATGTGCCACCGGCCAGAAGGATTCGCCGTCGTAGGTACATAGCACCCCGGCTTCCGCGTCGCATACCCGGATCGCCTTTTCGAGCATTGCATCGAACACCGGGGCCAGGTCGCCGGGCGAGGAATTTATGACCTGCAGCACCTCGGCGGTCGCGGTCTGCTGCTCGAGCGCCTCGCGCGTCTCCGTCAATAGCCGCGCATTCTCCATTGCGATCACTGCTTGCGCCGCGAAATTCTGCAGCAGCGCGATCTGCTTGTCGGAAAATGGACGGACCTCCTGCCGCTGGGCACTGATGTAACCGAGTACCATCGCATCCTTGCGCAACGGCACGAACAGGACAGTGCGGATTCCGGCGATCTCGGCGGCGGCGCGCCGCATCGGATGATCGTCCGCCGCGGTCGATGGCGCCGCACTGTCGAGGACGTGAACGAATGGCTCCCCGCTCAGCATCCGCAAGAAAGGGGGAGTAGGGGGGAACCCTTGCCGCGCCAGCTCCTTGTATTTTTGCAAATGTCCTCTGGTGGCGACTGCGCGCAGCTGTTCGCCATCGCGTAGTACCAACGAGCCGAGAGGGGCGCCGCACAGGTCATGCGCCTGTGCCAATATTGCGTCGAAGACCGGCACGAGGTCCCCTGGGGAGGAATTGATGACCTCGAGCACGCTGCTGGTCGCGGTCTGATATTCGAGCGATTCCTCGAGGTCGTGCGTGCGCTCACGCAATTCGCCGAGCAGCCGGGCGTTCTCCATCGCAATGACCGCCTGCGCCGCGAAGTTCTTAAACAGGGCGATCTGCTTTTCAGAAAATGGGCGGACTTCCTGACGATAAGCAAAAATTACACCGAGGAGCGCCGTGTTTTTTCGGAGTGAAATTATGAGCGTGGTGCGGGCGCCGGTGACCTCGATCACTTGCCGCGAATATGCGCTTGTAGCGCAGGCCTGATCGTTCGCGGCGTCGGCGATTTGTAGAAAGTCTTCGCCCCGCACGATTCGTTCGAGCACTGTACCCGGTGCCGGCGTAACAGAACTGTGGTCACGCAACCAATCGGCAAACCGGGGATTGCCGCGCGTCGCTACCGGGTGAAACAGTTCACCGTCGTATGTCCACAAATTGCCGTGAGCGGCGTCGCAAAGATTGTGCGCCTTCTCCAGGATCGCGTCGAACACCGGGGCGAGCTCGCCGGGCGAGGAGTTGATGACCTGCAACACCTCGGCGGTCGCGGTCTGCTGTTCCAACGCCTCGCGCGTCGCAGTTAGAAGCCGCGCATTTTCCATCGCGATCACCGCCTGCTGCGCGAAGTTCTCGACCAGCGCGATCTGCTTCTCGGTGAACGGCCGAACCTCCTGGCGATACAATCTGACGGCCCCGAGCAGCACACCCGCCTTGCGCAGCGGCACCGTCAGCGACGTGCGAATTACGCCCGAGTCAATAATCCGCCGATATTCGGGGATATCGCGGTAAGCGTCGTCCTCGCGGGCGTCGGCGTCGTGCACTAAATGCTCGCCACGCACTAGCCGGGCGAACGGATTGCCCTCCTGCGGCTGAAACGGCGGTCCCTGACGCCAAAATTCGGCAAAGCGAGGTTCGCCGCGTATCGCGACCGGATGAAAAAGCATGCCGTCGTAAGCGAGGAAATGGCCGTGAGCGGCCTGGCACAGCCGCACCATCTTTTCGAGCATAGCGTCGAAAACCGGTGTGAGCTCGCCGGGCGAGGAGTTGATCACCTGCAGCACTTCGGCAGTCGCGGTCTGCTGCTCCAAGGCTTCGCGCGTCTCGGTCAGGAGCCGCGCGTTCTCCATCGCGACGACCGCCTGCGCGGCAAAGTTCTGCAATAGGGCTATCTGTTTGTCGGTGAACGGCCGGACCTCGACGCGGCCGGACGTAATAATCCCAAGTAACCTGTCGTCGCGTCGCAGCGGCACGCACAGCAATGTACGAGCGCCGCTGCGCGCGCCACGCGTGAACGGAGACTCATGCCCCGTCACATCAAGGATCTGGCTGAACGGCCGACCCTCGATCAACGGACGAGTCGCTGGATGGTCCGATGCGGGATACCCTTGCCGTAATTGATCGGCAAAATCGTCTGCCCATCCGCGCGTCGCGACGGCGCGGAGATTCTCGCCATCATAAAGCTCGAGGCTTCCCCGCGCGACACCGCAGAGGCTATGCGCCTTCTCCAGTATAGCATCAAAGACGGGAGAGAGATCGCCCGGCGAAGAATTGATGACCTGCAATACCTCGGCGGTCGCAGTCTGCTGCTCCAACGCCTCGCGCGTCTCGGTCAGGAGCCGGGCGTTCTCCATTGCGATGACCGCCTGCGCCGCGAAGTTCTGCAATAGCGCAATCTGCTTTTCGGTGAATGGCCGCACCTCCTGCCGCTGCGCGCTGATATAGCCGAGCACCTTCGCATCCTTGCGTAACGGCACGAAGAGCACGGTGCGCACCCCGGCAATCTCGCGAGCTGCACGTTTCATCGGATGCTCGTCGTCCGGACCGGTTCTCCACGAGTCGGCGTTCTGAACGAAAAGTTCTCCGCTTAGCAGCCGTCCGAACACTTCGGTAGGAGCGAATCCGTCGCGCGCCAATATGTCGAATTCTTGCGGATATCCCTTCGTAGCGACCGCGCGCAACTGCTCGCCGTCATGGAGTACCAAGGAGCCGAGGGGGGCATCGCATAACGCGTGCGCCTTCTCCAATATCGCATCGGACACGGGGGCCAGGTCACCCGGCGAGCTGTTGATGACCTGCAATACCTCGGCAGTTGCGGTCTGCTGCTCCAAGGCCTCACGCGTCTCGGTCAAGAGCCGCGCGTTCTCCATCGCAATGACCGCCTGCGCGGCGAAATTCTGCAGCAGCGCGATCTGCCGCTCCGAAAACGCCCCCGCCTCCTCGCGATAGACGGCAATAAATCCGAGCAGCGCGTCATCCTTTTGTAACGCGACAAGGAGCATTGCTCGGCAGATGCCGCTGTCCGCCAGCTCCCGAAATGGCGGGTCGTCGCGATAATGGTTGCTAGCGATTGCATCGGGGATGTGGACGATCCGCTCGCCTCGCACGGTCCGGGTTATCGGGCTGTGCACCCCCGGCTCGAAGGCTGGACGTTGCCGGTGCAATGCGACCAGTTGCGGATCGCCAAGTACTGCAGCGAGATGGAAGCGAATGCCATCATATATGCGTACATGCCCGTACGTCGCTTCGCAGAGGCGCGTTGCTTGCGCGAGCATGCTATCGAATACCGGCTGAAGGGCTCCTGGCGAAGAATTGATGACCTGCAAGACCTCGGCGGTAGCGGTCTGTTGCTCCAACGCCTCGCGCGTCTCGGTCAACAGCCGCGCGTTTTCCATGGCGATCACCGCCTGCGCGGCGAAGTTTTCAACCAGCGCGATCTGCTTCTCCGTAAAGGGCCGTACTTCGCGGCGAGCGATGATAAAGGCACCGAAAGGCGCAGCATCCTTGAGCAAGGCGACAAACAGGAGCGTACGCACGCGTCCGAGCTCGACCGCTGCAACAGCCGTCGGATCGCCTGTCAGATACAGTTCAGACGTCGCAATATCGAGAAGCTGGACAACACGCTCTCCGCGCATCAGCCTAGACATCGGGTGATGATCGCTCGGTTCGCGGCGCTCCCATTGCTCACATAAAATCTCAATAAATTCGGCGGGGAGGCCTCGCGCGGCAGCAAACCTCGCCTGACCGTCATGGAAGGTCCACAGCGAGCCCTGAACGCCCTCACATAAATGAAAGGCCTTTGCCAGCATCGCGTTGAACACCGGGGCGAGATCGCCGGGCGAGGAGTTGATGACCTGTAATACCTCGGCGGTCGCGGTCTGCTGCTCCAATGCCTCGCGTGTCTCGGTAATGAGCCGCGCATTCTCCATCGCAATGACCGCCTGCGCGGCGAAGTTCTGCAATAGCGCAATCTGCTTCTCAGAGAACGGCTGGACGTGCTGTCGATAGAGTTGGATCGTCCCCAGCAGTGCGCGGTCTTTTGTGAGGGCCACCAGCATTGTGGTCCGTGCGCCGCCAAGCTCCACCAACGCACGGCGTTGAGGGTCGCCGGATCGGTAGAGCTCGTCGTCCGCAACATCGGTGACGTGTACGAGTGGCTCGCCGCTAAGAATCCGAGCGCCGAACGAGCCTGGCCGCGGCTGCAGGGGATTATTGACCAGGTATTCGGCAAATGCGGGCGGCACGCCGCGCGCGGCGACGCCATGGAACTGATCGCCCTCATAGGTATGCAGCATACCGAACGAGGCACCGCATAAATGCATCGCTCTTTCGAGCATTATTTCGAACACTGGGGCGAGATCGCCGGGCGAGGAATTGATGACCTGCAAGACCTCGGCGGTTGCGGTCTGCTGTTCCAAGGCTTCGCGCGTCTCGGTCAAGAGCCGCGCATTCTCCATCGCGATGACCGCCTGCGCCGCGAAGTTCTGCAGCAGCGCGATCTGTTTATCGGAAAACGGTCGTACCTCGCGTCGATTGGCGGTGATGTAGCCTAGCAACCGGTTATCCTTGCGCAGCGGCACCACCAGCAAGGTGCGGATTCCGGCTTCTATCGACGCGTGCTGTATAGGCGTAACCGGGTCCACAGCCGTAACATCGGGGATATGGATCAGGCGTTCGCCTTGCAGCAAGCGGCGCTGAGCTGATCCGGCAGCGGACGTTCGAAACGGCTGACGCAGCAGCTCGCCGAACGGCTCCGGCATCGCATGTAAGGCCACTGCCCGAAAGTACTCGCCGTCATATGTCGCCAAGGCCCCGTGTTCGGCCCCGCAAAGGCTGTGGGCCTTCTCTAAAATCGCATCGAATACCGGCGCGAGATCGCCCGGCGAGCGGTTGATGATCTCGATGATTTCGGTGGTGGCCGCCTGCTGGTCGCGCGCCTCGCGCAGTTCAGCGGTCAGCCGCGCAATTATCTCGTCCGGCGGCTCGGCAGGCGGGCTCGGCGCAGAGGGAAGCGAATCCATCGGGGTCCTCGCTGGTGCGGAACGCGCCAGGCTATCATTTCTCGGTATCGCCGCTGTGTCGCGCGGGAACCGTTTTGTATCGTTGGTGTCGCCGCGGCGCTGACGCCAGGCGCACGGATTCGTCACGAAGTCAGCCGGTAACTTTTTGCGGCGCCGGTGGGCGGAGCCGCGAGGGTTGCGGCTTGAATTCGCTTAGAGCGAAGTGCACTGGTACGCGGCATGTTGAAGCCCGCCTATACTCGGAACGCTCAAAAGGCGGTGGGCGGGATGCCGAAGGGCGATGCTGCGCAGCTTGTCTCGCCCATCAATACCTACGCCGCCGATCCGTCGACGCCAAACATCGATGTTGATCGGGTCAAAGGGCGGCAAGGCGTCGACCGGCTCCGCTGGGGGCGCTGGCGAGCGCTGTTTCGTGTCGAGGACGGCGAGATGCGAATCTATCAGATTGAGCACCGCCGGGAGGTGTACCGATGACGCAGAATGAGCCGAAGCCCGCGGAGTTGAGCCGCAGGAATTCAGTTGCCGATCTCGAGCGCCGCCTTGATGAGGCGGAAGACGCCTATGATGCGCTGGCGATGCGTCTCGCGGAGATCGAGCACGTCGTGAGCGGCGGCGAGTGGGTTCCGGGAGAAGTTGTCGATCGCCTGATTGCCGGGGACCATCCGATCCGCGTGTGGCGCGAGCACCGCGGTCTAAAATCGCAAGATCTGGCGCGGCAGGCAGGCATCAGCTCGGCTCTGCTGAGCGAAATCGAGAACGGCAAAAAGGAGGGCAGCATCAAGACGCTTGCGGCTTTGGGCCGCGCCCTCCGGGTCGACCTCGACGATCCGGTTCCCTGGCCACGGGGATGACCGGAAGGGCGTAGTCTCCCTGTCCAGGTATTGGAGCTGGACCTTGACTCGCCGCGGATTGCGGCACGGTGAAACAATTTGCCGTCATTGCTTATGGAAGTGGCGGTGGCGGCCTCACACAGTCGCATCGCTGTTTCGAGTATCGAGTCGAACACAGGCGCAAGATTGCCGGGCGAGCGTTTGACGATCTCAAGGATCTCGGTCGTCGCGGCCTGCTGTTCGCGTGCCTCGTGCAGCTCGGCGGTCAGCCGGCGGATCGTCTCTTACACCGATTATCGGCCAGACAGTAGTGTTAGGTGGGTCGTGCGCGGCCGGGCGAGCGGCAATGTCGTCATTCGATCCACAGCCCGTGTCTTTTGTGCCAGTCTTCGATCGACAATTCGGGATAGCCGTCGAAGCAGTCGTCATTGGGGCCGATTTGCGGCCCGACCCAGCTCGCTTTGTCGCGCAGCAGCAGGTGCACGCTCGAAGGCGCCTGCGGCAGCTCCGTGTCGATCGCCGAGGCAAACGGGTGAACCAGCTCAGGCCATTGCTGATCGCTGACCCAGAGCGGCGTGCCGCAGTGTTTGCAGTAATGCCGGTCGGCCGAGCCCTTACGACAGTCGATCGGTGCATTCCATACCCCAAGCGCGGGTTTGCCTTTCACTTCAAGAGTATCGGCTATCCCCATGATATTGATCGCGTACCCGCCACCGCCCGCGCTCTTGCGGCAGATCGAGCAATAGCAGCGCTGATACGGGTACGGCGTGTGGCTGTCGACGCTGAAGCTGACCGCGCCGCAACGACAGGAGCCTTCGAGACGCAGCGGCATTTAAACCTCCTCGGGTGTCGCCCAGTCCACGACATCGAGCCCGGGCACGCGCGCGAACTCGCGTTGGTTGGCAGTTACGAGGGTTGCGCCGTGTCGCCGCGCTTGCGCGGCAATGAGCACGTCGTAATGGCTGATCGGCGTGCCGGCACGCTCAAGCTGCGCACGGATCGCGCCGGCATGCTCAGCATCGGCGAGCTCGAACGGCAGCCGTTCGATATCCAGTGTGAGCAAGGAGCGCAGCGCCGCCTCGTTGCGCTCCCGCTGTGTGCTCTTCTCGTAGCCGTAGATCAGCTCGAACAGCGCAACGGTCGGGATGCCGATGCGCTCGCCGCTCGCGAGCTCTTCTGTGAGCCGGCTGCGCACGCCGGCCGGGCGGTCGTTGATCACTGCGATGACGGCATTCGTGTCCATGCACTTCATGCGTCGAAGAAGGCGCGCTTGTCAGGCACGGCGGGCGGATCGTCCGCTGGTCGGAGGTCGGGGAAGGGTTCGGCCGCCAAGAGCCGATCGATCTCTGCGAAAACCGCGGCGACGTCCGCCGGGCTGCGGGCGATCGGCTCCAGTATCACTCGATGGCCGACCCGGCTCACCCGGACCTCCTTTCCGGGCAGCCGGAACTCCTTGGGAAGCCGCACCGCCTGGCTGCGGCCGTGGGTGAACAGCTTGGCGGTCTTGATCTCGCCCACGTTCGCGATGCCTCTCACGGTGTAATGATAGCTATCGAGATAGATACCAGCCTCTGTTCACGGGGTCAACGCTTCCGGCCCAGGCGATCGCGTGCTGCGCCGAACGCCGCGCCGGCCGGCTGGGCCTATAGCGGCATGATCCCGCTTCGCGCCAGTTCCGATACGCACCGCCCGGCGGCCCGGTCCGAAGGGCTGAGCCTGAACAATGCATCGCACGGCGGATCGAAAGCGCTGTCTAAGCCCCGTCAAGCGGCCCTGAGCACGCTGACCCCGAGGCGCTCGGCGGCGTCGCACAGATCGACGTCTTTGGAGGCGAGCGGAAGGCCGAGCCGCATCGCCAGTTCCAGGTAGGCGGCATCATAAGCCGTCAGCCGTTCCTCGCGCGCGAGATCGAGCACACGGCCGAGAGCGTGCGACGGTGTCTCTTCATCGACGACGATCTCGAGCGTCTCCAGCAAAGCAATCAATTCTGTGCTCTCCGCTGGGGTAATGCGTCTACGGCGCTCAGCCAGCGCGAGCACATTGGCCACTTCCGGGTGCCACAGGCTCGGTACCGCGACGGCATCGGTCTGAACCCGCTCCAGCAGCTTGGCGGTGGCCTCAGTCCGCTCATCCCTGAAGCACCAAGCGAGGGCGACGGATGCGTCGATCACGACTTCCGTCACCTCCTGCCCTCGTTGATTAGTTGCTTGACCGGCACGTCCAAGGTATGGCCGTCGGCGAACACTTTGAGCCGCTCGATCGCTTCGCGCCGGCGCTCGGGGGTAGAGCGCTGAATTGGCACTAGGCGTGCGATCGGACGCCCATGCTTGGTGATCGTAATCCGTTCTCCCCGAGCGACGCGCTCGAGCAGAGCGGGGAGGTGGGTCTTTGCCTCATAGGCACCGATTTCCGTCGACATGTGCGAGTCCGACTAGTCTGATACTAGTCTAATATAGTCCGGGCCACACTTGCTCTCAAGGCACACGGGTTTTGCCGCGCAAGGCTGGACAGCGGTGGCGGCTCGCGGCAAAGTTAATCCAGGCGACGGGTCGTCGCTTTTGCCGGCAGGGAGGCAATGGACCAGCCGCCCCATATCATCGTGGTCGAGGACGAGGCAACGCAACGGCAATTGCTTGCCGACTATCTCGCCGGCCAGAATTTTCGGGTCAGCGCCGTCGACGGTGGCGCCGCATTGCACCGGCTCGTCGAACGCGACGCGCCGGCATTGGTGTTGCTCGACGTCCACTTGCCGGGCGAGGACGGGTTCGCGCTGGTGCGCCGGTTGCGCGAAAGAAGCAGCCGCATCGGCATCATCATGGTGACCTCGGCAGGCGATACGGTGGACCGCGTCGTGGGGCTGGAGACCGGCGCCGACGACTACATCACCAAGCCGTTCGAGCCGCGCGAGTTGCTGGCGCGGGTCAAGAGCGTGCTACGCCGCGGAGCGGCCGATCGCGAGACTGGCCTGGCGCGGCGGATCGCTGCCATCTTCGCCGCCGATGTCGCCGGCTACAGCCGGCTCGTCGGCGATGACGAGGAAGGCACTCTCGCGCGGTTGCGCGCCTTGCGCAGGGATCTGGTCGACCCTGAAATCGGTGCGCATCACGGCCGCATCGTCAATACCACCGGCGATGGCTTGCTGGTCGAGTTCGCCAGCGTCGTTGATGCCGTGCGCTGCGCCGTCGCCTTGCAGCGCGGCATGACCGCGGCGGCCGCCGGGCCGGCCGAGCGGCGGATCGAATTCCGCGTCGGCATAAATGTCGGCGATGTCCTCGCCGACGGCGACGACATCCTCGGCGACAGCGTCAACATCGCCGCGCGCCTGGAGGGGATCGCCGAGCCTGGCGGCATCTGCCTCTCGGCCGCGGCCTACGAGCAAGTCCGCGGCAAGATCGAGGTTACCGTCGCCGATATGGGGGAGCAGGATTTGAAGAATATCGCTCGTCCGCTGCGCACCTATCGCGTGGTATTGTAGGCCGCAAATGGTTATATATATTTCAATAGGTAATACCGTCATTTCCGCGCAAGCGGGAATCCAGGGGTCGAGGTTCTGTCACCTGCCCCCTGTTCTAGCCAGGGGCAAGCTCTGGGCCCCCGCTTTCGCGAGGGCGACGGAAGAGTTGTCTCATCGAGACACGCTCCTCGGCGAGTAGCGTTGGATCCGCGGCAGCACATCGTCGTCGTCGAGGACGAGGCGGTGCAGCGCCAGATGCTCGCCGACTATCTCGCACGACAGAATTTTCGGGTCACTGGACTCGCCGACGGCGCCGCCCTGCGCCGGCTCGTCGAGCGCGAACTGCCGGCTCTGGTCATGCTCGATGTCGGCCTGCCTGGCGAGGACGGGTTCGCGCTGGCGCGCTGGCTGCGCGAGAAGAGCAGGCGTGTCGGTATCATCATGGTCACCGCGGCCGGCGACACCGTCGATCGCGTGGTCGGGCTCGAAAGCGGTGCAGACGACTACATCGCCAAGCCGTTCGAGCCGCGCGAGCTGTTGGCCCGGGTCAAGAGCGTGTTGCGGCGCGCTACCGGGGAGCCCGCCGCCGGTCCCCGCGTGCGCATCGGCCGGTGGGTGCTCGATCTCGAGCGCCGAGTGTTGGTCGATCCCGATGACGGCGGCGAGGAGCGCTTGGCGGCGAGCGAGTTCGACCTCTTAAAGATCTTTGCCGAGAACCCGAACCGGCCATTGATGCGCGACTGGCTGTTGGAGGTCACCGCACACCGGGAGGCCGACGCGTTCGATCGCGCGATCGACTTGCGCATTACCCGGCTGCGCCGCAAGGTCGAGATCGATCCGGCCCATCCCGAGGCGCTGCGGACGGTGCGCGGGGTCGGCTACATGTTCGTTCCGCCGAAGGACTGATACCCGACTCGCTAAGGGGCCGCGGCGGACCTCCGCCCTTCGAGCACCTCGCGGACCCCAGCGATGATCCGCTTGCGGTCCGGAAACACATGATTTTCGAGGACCGGGCTGTAGGGTATCGGCACCTGCAAGGCGCACACCCGCTTCACCGGGGCCTCGAGCCGCGCGAACGTTGCGGCATCCTCGGTGGCGACGGCGGCGACCTCCGCCGAGAAGCCCGCGGTCGGTCCCGCCTCGTCGGCGATCACGAGGTGACCGGTCTTCCGCACCGAGTTGCGGATGGTTTCGGTATCGAGCGGCACCAGTGTGCGGGGATCGACGACCTCGACCGAGACCCCCTCTTTGGCCAGCTCTTCGGCGGCGGCCAATGCCTCGTGAACGAGCCAGGCCAGGGCGACGACGGTCACGTCGTTGCCCTCTCGTTTGACGTCGGCTTTACCGAGCGGGATCGTGTAGTCCTCTTCCGGCACGGGCCCCTTGCGGGTCATCAGCCGGCCCGACTCGAACGAGATGACCGGGTTGTTGTCACGGATCGCCGTCTTCAAGAGGCCCTTGATGTCGTAGGGTGTGGACGGCAGAAACATCTTCAAGCCGGCCACATTCATGAACATCGAGTAGGGCGACTGCGAGTGCTGCGCCGCGACGAGGCCACCGCCGCCGACGGATGCCCGATAGAGGATCGGGAAGGTTACCTGGCCGCCGAACATGTAGTGGATCTTGGCCGCCTGATTGACGATCTGGTCCATCGCGACAAAGCAGAACGTCACCTGCCGCCAGTCGACGATCGGGCGGAAGCCGGAGCCCGCAGCACCGATCGACATGCCGGTCAGTGCCGCTTCGGTGATCGGGGTTGCTCGCACACGTTGGGCGCCAAACTCCTTGAGCAGCGGCGGGAGAGCGTCGGTCGACATGTAGAAGATCTTGGGATCGCGCCGCATTTCCTCGGCGACGGCTTCGACCGCGGCCTCGTTATACGTCAGCTCTCGCATCGTTTTGTCCTCGCATCAGGCCGCGAACACGTCGTCGGTCGCCTGCTCGGGTAGCGGGAATGGGCTGGCTTCGGCGAAGGCGACGGCCGCCTCGAGCGCCGCCATGATCTCGCGCTCCATGGTTTGCAGCTCTGCATCATCGAGGTAACCCTGGTCCCTCAGCTGCCGCTCGAGCTGCGCGATCGGATCCCGCCCCATCCAGGTTTCGACCTCCGCCGGGTCGCGGACATCGGCCATCCCGCGGCGCTCGGTGTGGGCGCGCCAGCGGTAGGTCTTGCACTCGATCAAACTCGGGCCGTCGCCCGACCGCGCCCGATCGACGGCGCGGTTCGCCGCCTGATAGACCGCAAAGATGTCGTTGCCATCGACGACGATACCCGGGATGCCATAGCCGGCCGCGCGTGCCGCCACATCGCTCAGTGCGTGCGTCGCTGCGGCCGCGGTGTTCGCTGCATACATGTTGTTCTCGCACACGTAGAGCATCGGCAATTTCCAGGTTGCCGCAATGTTGAGGCACTCGTGGAACGGTCCCGCGTTCGAGGCACCATCCCCAAAGAAGGAGACCGCGACACCGCCCTTGCCTTCCATCTGGGCCGCGAGACCAGCGCCGGTGACGATCGCGATGCCGCCGGCGACGATGCCATTGGCGCCGAGCATGCCGATGCCGAAATCGGCGATGTGCATCGAGCCGCCCTTGCCCTTGCAATAGCCGGTTTGCCGGCCATAGAGCTCGGCCATCATGCGGTTGAGGTCCGCACCCTTGGCGATGCAGTGGCCGTGGCCGCGATGCGTCGAGATGATCCGGTCGCCGCGGTCGAGCGCGCTGCAGACGCCGACGGCGACCGCCTCCTCACCGATGTAGCAGTGCACGACGCCGTAGATCTTGCCGGCGAGGTAGTCGGCCGAGGCGCGCTCCTCGAAATGGCGGATCGTCAGCATCCGGCGCAGCATCTCGCGCTGCGTGTCGGGCGGCAGGTTCGGCGAGAGGCTTTGGGTTGAGAGGCTCATGGGGCGTGATCCTCCGGGCCGGTCGGGGCCCTACATGATGGGCCAGCGCCCGACGGCTGGCAACCGGAACCTCGGTCCGGCACTCTGAGTGCTCTAAAGGGCAAGCTTGATAGGGGTTGGCAAGGTGGAAGTTTACCGGGAGGCTGCTCTAAGGTACATCAGAACGCCTCCGGAGTTGATTGATCTTCGCATCGAGGCGGCCGCGGCGATCCCAATTACCGCGATTATTATGTCGAGATAACTTAGCCCGTGGGGAGGATTGTATCATGCTACAGGTGTATCTCGATCCATGCACAGTCAACAGCCGCAAGGTACTCGCCGGGTTGGACTTGATCGGTGTCCCGTATGAACTAAACCATGTTGACTATTTCTCTGGCGCGCACAAGAAGCCCGAATTTCTGGCGATCAACCCAAACGGCGCAGTACCGGCGGTCGTGGACGGAGATTTGGCACTTTCGGAGTCCAACGCGATCCTGCAGTACGCCGCAGATTTGAGCGGCTCCGAAAAACATTATCCCAGGAACCTCAAGCAGCGCGCCGACATCAACCGCTGGCTATTGTGGGAAGCCTCGACCTGGTTCCCGAGTTGCTACGCCTATCTCGTCGAATACGTTGTCAAGCCGCTGCTGAAAACTGAGCCCGACGAAACAATCATCGAAAAGGAGGCGCCCAACTGGCACCGGCTTGCCGGCATTCTTGATGCCCGGCTGGCGAAGTCCAAATGGCTTGCCGGCGACACCGTGACAATCGCCGACATTGCCGTTGCAGCGCCGATGCACCTGCACAAATGGCAGCGTTTGCCGCTCGACGAGCTTCACCGCTGGTGAGCGACGATACTGCGCCTGCGAAACACCCGCGGCTCGTCGATCGCAAGCTCTTGAAACAACTGGTGTCCCTAAAAAATTTGAACTCCTGTTAGGTAGCGAAAGAGTGCCGCTCGGCCTAGCGCAGCGTCTCGGCCATCTGGTGACGCCCGCTCACTCAGTATTTCCCGCCTGCCTGCGTCATCCCTCGCGACACCCTGAGAGGAGCGCAATCCGCGACGACCGCCGCGACCGGGTCGGCGGTCAAGTGAGGCGGGGCGATATCGGGCAATGTTGAACACGGACATAAGGAAATTTCGTGAATGATTGATTATATTGGCGCGCCACGGTCGATGAAGATGCGTACTACTCGTTCGCCGCGCCCTATGATGCCGTGGCCTGCGTCGTGCCTCAGTGGCCGCAACTGCGATGGCGCCAGATTCCGTGCGACGCCTCGATTGCTAATCCGCAATATTGGGAATGACGACCGAAGCGGCTCTACTATGCGTCAATTACTTCGTGACCCGTCCCCAACCGCTAATACGGACGACGATGGCCGCAGTACCCTGTAAGCGGCCCCATTTGGCGCAGTCAGGAATCTTTTCTATGGGGCAACTACGGACTTGTCGTGGCACGCGCTCTGGACGGCATTGGGCCAATAGCGCACACTGTCAGTTATCGGTCACGTCGTCGGCACTAGCAAGCAGTGTCAGTGGCACGGTGAGACCGAGCGCGCTGCTCGAAGCGATTGCCGACAAGTTGCGTGCCCTCGATTACCTACCGATCGTGTTCGACTTCGATCGGCCCACCGATCGCGATCTCACCGAGACGGTGAAGGTGCTTGCCGGACTCTCACTCTTCGTCGTCGTTGACATCACGAATCCGCGATCGGTCCCGCTCGAACTGCAGGCGACTGTGCCTGACTACATGGTGCCCTTCGTGACGCTCGTCGAGCGCGGGCAACCGGTGTTCGGGATGTTCGACGATTTGCCGCGTAAGTGCGACTGGGCACTCCCGCTGCTCGAATACAGCAGCGCAGACACGCTGCTCGCGGCGTTCGAAAATAAGGTCATCTCGCCGGCGCTCGAGAAACTCGGAGACGTCAGAAGGCGTAAGGCGTTGCCGCCGCAGCGACGGTCTGCCGAGGACTGAAGACGCTGCTACGTCGCAGTGCTGTTCACCAGTCATGGAACAAGAACAACCGTGAAGGGCACGAAGCACCGACGCTTTTTGGTAGAGCCGGTCGGAAGGCGGCCCATGACGTCGTGATCTTCATGCTGGTCGTGTCCTGATGCTGAAGGACCGCGTTGCCGAGCTAAAGGCTGTCCAGGATCAAACCCGCGCCAATGCAGAGCGGACCGAGGGTACGGTCGAACGGCTCCGGACCCTGAAGTCGTTCGCCAGGACGGCCCGCAAGCGCTGCGGACCGCGTCGGGCGGCTACCGCCGCGACCATCTCCGCGCTTTCCCCAACGCGTCGGAGAAACGGCGGGTTTTGGTGTGCCCAGTCCTATACAGAAGTGGCGTCCCCAAGGGATCGCGCATTTTTCCGAAAAATCAACACTCTACGAAACAGATGAGACACCCACGCTCGGCAAGGTCCGTCTCGCCCATTCCTCGCGTCCCGGCGAGGGCTGGCTAAAACTGAGGGGACACCGGGCGTTCGGCTCTGATCAGATGGACTCTGGCGAAAATAGCACTACCTGTTGTGCTGTGCGCCGGCTTGCCTCGAAACACGCCCCGCTGCCCGCCTCGGATGGTGGCTGTGCCCCCCGTTTATCGTTTCTGATCTTCTCCCCTCCGGAGCACTGGTGCCGCTGCTGCCCGACTACCGAACACCGGAGCTGGAGATCGTCGCGCCCTACCCCACCGGCGGCTGTTGAGCACCAAGGTCCGGCTGTTCCTCGACATGGTGGTCGATCGGTTTGCCGAGGAGCCGCGCTGGCTCGATGACATGTCCGATCGTTAAGTTCCTCCTCGGTGCTAGGCGGTCGAGCCGAGGTCAGTTGCGGCAACAGCGTGGAGCAGGGAGCGCATGTCGGCAGTGCGCTTCGCCCCGAACGCCTTCTCGAATTGCCGCTGCGCTTGCACCCATCCTTTCACCCCCGCCCGAAATCGGGCTTCGCCGGCCTCGGTCACCCGCAGCTCCTTGCTGCGGCGATCGATGCTGCCCTGTTCGACAGCGATAAGCCCGTCGCGCTCCAGCGGCAGAATGTTCCGGCCAAGCGTGGTTCGGTCCATCACCATCTCCGCGGCGAGCCTATTGATTGCCATCGGGCCCAATCGCCGCAGCTTCGCGAGAATCGAAAACTGCGTCGTGCGCAGCCCGCTCGATGCCAGATACTGATCGTAAAACTGCGTGATGTGCCGGGCGGCTTGGCGCGCGGCGAGACAGTTGCAAACATCTGGCTCTAGAGAGGCCGTCGTCGCCATTTCAACCTCGGTTCTTGACATTGATACACATATCCCTATTTAGGCGCATATACGCTAAAAGTCAATCGCTTGGCGTTGATAATAGAATCTACCGGATTGACCAGGGCAGGATCATGATCAGAACAGACAATGCCTGCCGGCCGGATCGCCTCGATCCGGCAAGCTTGTCAACGCTGTCGGGACTGGAAATCGTCAACGGCTTAGCAGACGGCCGGCTTCCGCACCCGCCAATGGCGGAAACGCTGCCTTTCACGCTTTATCCGCCTTCCGCAGGCGGGCGGGTCGAGCTTTGCGCCGTTCCTGAGACGCGTTTCCTTAATCCGACGGGCATCGTTCACGGTGGCTGGGCGATGACCATGCTCGACTCGGCGATGGGGTTATCCGCGCTGACAACCCTCAGTCCCGGCGAAATCTGCCCGTCCCATGAAACCTCAGTGAAATTCGTTCGGCCAATCCTCGCCGACGGACGGTCGTTGCACGTAATTGGGACAGTGATTTCGCGCGGTCGAACCGTGATCACGGCGGAAGGCCGGATCGAAGACGGTGACGGCAAACTGTATGCCCATGGCACCTCGAGTTGCCTGATTGTCGGCATCCCGGCCCAAGCGCGAGCGCCGCAACCATCGGCGGTGGCCAGCTGTCGCGGCGGCACTAGGCGACCGCGCCATGGTGAACCTCATCCCTTGACATGGGCGCATCCGCCCCTATTTAGGCGCGTATGCACTTAATTCAGGCCCCTGGTCGCTGGGCGTGCCTGGCTGACCTGCCAAGGAGGTCGTTGTGACGGAAATCCCCTATCGTATCGCCCTGATCGTCGGGGCAGGTTCGGGAATCAGCGCTTCATTCGCGCGCGGGCTCGCAGCGGCCGGCCTTCGCGTCGGACTAGCGGCGCGTAATGTCGAAAAACTGGCGCCTCTCGCCGCGGAAATCGGTGCAGAAACCTTTGCCGTCGACGCGTCTGATCCGACTGCGGTGGCCCGCCTGTTCGTAGAGGTGGATAACCGGCTCGGCGAACCCGATGTCGTGCACTACAACGCCAGCGCCCGCGCGCATGGTCCGATTGCCGAGCTCGATCCGGAAGCCGTGCGCAAAGCGATCGGGATCTCGGCATTTGGCGGCTTTCTCACTGTCCAGCAGGCGGCCCGGCGCATGATCCGGCATGGCCGCGGTGCGATCCTGCTGACCGGCGCCAGCGCCAGCGTCAAGGGGTATCCGCACTCGGCAGCGTTCGCGATGGGCAAGTTTGCTCTTCGCGGCCTGGCGCAGAGCACGGCGCGCGAGTTGGGGCCGAAGGGCATACACGTCGCCCATTTTGTCATCGACGGCGGCGTGCGCAACGCGCGGCGACCGGACCCGGCGGACCGTCCCGACAGCACGCTCGATCCGGATGCGATCGCACAGACTTATGTCGAGGTACTGCGGCAACCGCGCAGCGCCTGGTCTTTGGAGGTCGAGCTGCGGCCCTGGGTCGAGACCTTCTAAAGGCGCCGGCGATGACCGCCTATGTCGGCCGGCCGCTGCGGCGCCGCGAGGATTTCCGGTTCCTGACCGGGAGGGGCCGCTACGTCGACGACATCAAGTTGCCCGGCACCTTGCACCTCGCGATCCTCCGCTCGCCGCATGCGCATGCGCGCATCACTGGCGTCGACCTCTCTGCCGCAAAGGCCGCCGCCGGCGTTCGTCTCGCGCTCGCTGGGGCCGATCTTCCCGAGAAAATCCGCAATATCAAGCCCAACTGGGTCATCCCCGGTACCGTGGTGCCGGACCGTCCGGTGATCGCGATCGACAGGGTTCGTTTCGTCGGCGAATGCGTCGCACTCGTTGTCGCCGAGACGCGTGAGGCGGCCTACGACGCGCTGGAGCTCATCGATGTTGGCTATGAAGCGCTCCCTGCCGTGGTCGACGAGGAGACGGCCATTGGCGACGGCGCTCCACAACTGCACGAAAATGTTCCGCACAACATCACGACCTATTTCAAGACTGGCGGCGGCGATTACGCCGCGGCGGCTCATCAAGCGGACCACGTACTGCGCCTGCGCCTCGTCAACAATCGGCTCATTCCGACTTGCCTCGAGACGCGCGCCATTCTCGCGGAGCCGGGGGTCGATGGCGGACTGACGGTCTATCTGCCCAGTCAGGTGCCGCACATGCACCGTCGCTGGATCGCGGAAACGGTCGGCATTCCGGAGCATCTATTACGCGTGATGGCGCCGGATATTGGCGGGGGCTTTGGCGCAAAGATGCACCTCTATCCTGAGGAATTGCTCTGCGCCTGGCTGGCCCGCGAGATGAAATCTCCGGTCAAGTAGTGGGAGTCGCGCTCGGAAAGCCACCAGGCTACCAGCCATGGCCGGGCGCACACGGAACTGATTGATGTAGCCTTTCACAAAGACGGCCGCATTCTCGGAATGAAAGTTGAGACGCTCGGCAATGTCGGCGCCTATTTATCGAATATGGCGTCGGGCGGCCCCACAATGTCCGTCATCTACGGCACAGGGACCTACAATATCGAGAATTTTGAATCCGTCGCGAAAGTGATCCTCACGAATACGGTGCCGATCGACGCCTATCGCGGCTATGGGCGGCCGGAGGCCGCCTACATTGCCGAGCGGACAATCGAGGCGGTGGCGCGACATTTGAGTCTCGATCCGATTGCCGTTCGGCAAATCAATTTCGTGCCGCGATCCGACTTTCCGTACCGCCCTTACGGCAGCCGCTCGGTGATCTATGACAGCGGTGATTACCAGGGCTGTATCGACAAGGCCGTCACGGCGTTCGACTACACGGCCCGGCGCGAAGAGCAGCAGCGGCTGCGCGGCGCCGGACGCTACCGCGGCATTGGCGTCGCTGCCTATACGGAGATGTGCGGCATGGCGCCCTCGCGACGGCTCGCCGCCAACGGCTTCGATCGGGGCGGCTGGGAGAGCGCCCGCATCGCGATCGACTCGAGCGGCCGCGCGACCTTGTATTCGGGCTCGACGAGCCAGGGTCACGGGCACGCGACTGTGCTGGCGCAGATTGCCGCCGACGCCCTTCAGATGCCGGTCGAGAATATCGACGTCGTGCAGGGCGACACGAAGCAGGTCCAGGCCGGCCACGGCACGTTCAATTCTCGTTCGATGCCGGTCGGTGGATCCGCCGCCCACGTCTGTGCCGGACGCATCGTCGCGAAGGCGAAAAAGATCGCGGCGCAAATGATGGAGGTCGCCGCCGAGGACATCGCGTTTGAAGGCGGTGGCTTTTGGGTTCCCGGAACCAACATTGAGCCGTTGCCTTTCGCCAAGGTCGCGCGAATGGCGTATCTGGGCCACGTCCTGCCGGGCGGAATGGAACCCGGTCTGGACGAAACCCTGTTTTACGACCCCACTGGAATGGGGGCGCCTTCGGGTGTTCATATGGCTTATGTCGAGGTCGACCCGGATACCGGGATCGTCGAGATTCTCGATTACGTCGCCGTCGACGACGCCGGTACGATCATCAATCCGTTGCTCGCCAGGGGGCAAATCCATGGCGGCGTGGTTCAGGGCATCGGCCAGGCCCTCTACGAGGAAGCGCGCTACGATCCCGATAGCGCCAACTGCTGACCGGCTCGCTACTCGATTACGCCGTTCCGCATGCAGATTCGCTACCGAACATCCGCTCGCAATTCCAGGAAACGGCATCCCCGACGAACCCGCTTGGGGTGAAGGGAATCGGCGAAAGCGGCGCGATCGGCGCACCGCCGACGGTCGTGCACGCTGTCCTTGATGCTCTGGCGCCGTTTGGCATCGCGCATCTCGACATGCCACTGACTCCGCAGAAGATCTGGGCCGCGGTCCGTGGAGCGCGCGCCGCGGGCGCCGCGTGATCGGCGTCTGCCGTCGCTCGCTGCTCAGCTTGGTCATCCCAATAGCTAGATCGGAACTGCTATGGCTAACCCGTCAATTGCTCGGCTGCCGGTAGAGGTCGAACACGTCCGGATCGAATCCACGAAGCCCTTTGCGGAGGTGAAGGCGGCACTCGAGCGCCTCGTCCCGCCGCTCGATCCTGCCATCCCGGAGGCATTGCGACAGGGCGACATCGTGCGGGCGAACGAGGCGCTGCAGCGCGGCCCGGAACTGGCGATCTTCAGTGTCAGGGATCACGGCGGGCTGCTGCGCACTGCGGGCCTCGCGCGCAGGGCCCTGCAATACGAGATCGGGAATCCGCTGACCGCGACTCGGATGACACAGCACCGACTGTCGACCGCGCTTTACGCGCCGCTGCGAATCCTGCTCTACGAAAACGACGCCGGCCGCGCAGTCTTCGAATACGACCGGCCCTCATCGCTGTTCGGCCAGTTCGGCGACGAGCGCGTCACCGCGGTCGGGCGCGAATTGGATGCCAGTCTCGAACGCACCCTGGCCCAAGCCCTCCACTCAGGAGAAGAGCGATGAGCGTAGAGAAGTTTTTAGTGACCGGAGCGACCGGCGAGACTGGGCGCTACACGGTCCAATGTCTTCTCGAGAAGGGGCATGCCCTCCGCGCACTGGTCCACAGGGAGGACGAGCGTTCCGAGGCGCTTCGAGTGACGGGCGCGGAAGTCGTGGTTGGTGACCTCCTGGACCATGACGATGCCATCCGAGCGACGGTTGGTACCAGCGCCGCCTATTTCTGTTATCCGGTTCGCCCCCGGGCTGATCCAAGCTACGGTTTACTTCGCGGACGCGGCCAAGCGGGCCGGTCTCGAGGCCGTTGTCAACCTGTCGCAGATCTCCGCCCGGGAGGATTCCAAGAGCCACGCGGCGCGCGATCACTGGGTGGCCGAGCGCGTCTTCGACTGGTCGGGGGTTCCGGTCGTGCACCTCCGACCGACATTCTTTGCGCAGTGGCTGCTCTGTCGCCACTCGCGCGCGACCATTGTCGAAGATGGCATCATCGATCTGCCTTATCGCGAAGGCCGCCATGCACCGATCGCTGCGGAGGACCAGGCTAGGCTCATCGCAGCCATCCTGGCGCAGCCGGCGGCCCATTTGGGCAAGACCTACCCACTTCATGGCCCGATTGAGCTGGATCAGGCCGGGATCGCCGCGGCCGTCAGCGAAGTCTTGGGCCGCAAGATCAGCTATCGGCCGGCGACCATCCCCCAGTATCGGGAGCGTCTGGAGAAAGCGGGCCTGCCGGAGTTTATGATCCAGCATTTCTGCGCCATCGCCGTCGACTATCAGAACGGCATTTTCTCGGGCGAAGACAAGATCATCGCCGAAGTCACCGGCCAGCCTCCGATGACCGTGCAGCAGCTCGTGAGTTTGCACCGGGATGCCTTTTAGGCAGTCAGTGCCGCCGCCTGACGCTCTGCCGTTAACGCAGCCCTTGTCCGCCAGAGGGAGCTTGGGAGATGAGAATTGAAGCTCCGGTTGCCTTTGTTACTGGAGCCAATCGCAACCTCGACCTGGTATTCGTCAAAGAATTGCTTGGGCGGGGAGTGAAAAAGATCTATGGCGGCATCGCAATCCAAAGAGCGTCGAATTACCGGCGTAATACCGGCTAAGTTAGTTGTCGCATGAAAGGAGAATGGGGTGATTAATACGACATTTCTGCTCGACGCCAACTTGGAACTTACGGTGGACGAGAAGCCATGGCTCGACTTCATGGCCAAGCAAGGCATAAAGGCAATCCAGACTACCGACCTGCCCTACCTCGATGAGATGGTGGCGCGACACGAACCCGACATCGCGTTCATGCCGATCGCCGATTTTCACCGGCTGTTGGCAAGAGGCGATAATTATTACCGCGGTTTCGCGATAGGGAGATCCAAGTTCACGGGTACCACGAACTTGCCTAGCGTGCTCGTGGTGCGCGTCGACGATCCGGCCGAAAGCCTGCAGGACTTGCAGGGCGCCAAGTACGCCTACATCAACACGTCCTGCTCATCCAGCTACTTTCCCCCAGCGATCCTGCTTGGGCAGCAAGGAAAGAAGTTCGGCGATTTTCTGGACATGGTGCCGACTGCCGCATGGCAGGGACAGATTGACGCCGTCATTGCGAAGCAAGTCCGGGCGACAATGGTCCCCGAGGACACCTGGAGAACCAACCCCGCGAACGCGCAGACGACCAAAATCGTCGACCGCTACGACAACGCCACACCGGCTCTGGTGGTCGTGCGCCAAGACTTGGATGACGCGCTCGGCAAGGTGTTGCTAGACGCTTTGGTATCCTGGGTTCCCAGGTGGGAGGCGGTGTACGGCGCGTTCCGGCCGTTCTACTACGCCGACGTGCAAAGTTTCTTCCACGACCTCGACCAGCTCCCGCGGGATCTGTGAATTGCCGGCCGGGAAAGCCCATGACCCCTCGATGCGCTTCAGAAAGGGCATGACGAGGTTCTGGCCGATCCGCAAACGGAGGCGCTGAAGCGGAGCCTGTCAACCGCACTGCCGTATTATCTGAACCCATCGAATCTTGGATTGAAGCGATCGCCCGAGAACAGGAGGTGACGTCATGGAAGAAGCCCCCGTCGTCCGCGACGACAAAGGACCGGTCTCGGTCCTGACAATGCAATACCGGCCGCACAATCTACTGGGCTCGACCCTGCTTGGCGGGATCGCCGACGAGATTGCCGCAGCCCGCGACGCCGGCAGCCGAGCAATCATTCTCCGCAGCGGACTGCGCCATTTCTCGGCCGGCGCTGACGTTGCGCAGTTCAGCGCGCGGATTGAACAAGGTGGCCACAGCCAGTCGGCAATCAGTGGCGTCGATTTCCTGAAATTGCTCGAATTGCTCCCGATCCCGATCGTCGCCAGTGTGCACGGGGTCTGCCTTGGTGGCGGGTTCGAATTGGCGCTCGCCTGCGACTACATCGTCGCGGGCAGCTCGGCCAAGATCGGCTCCGTCGAGGTCTCGCTCGGGCTGCACCCTCTGCTTGGCCGCATCCAGCGCCAGGTGCAGCGCGCTGGAGCAATGCGCGCCAAGGAAATTTCGATGCTCGGGCGCCGCTACGACGCTGCGACATTGGAGCGCTGGGGTCTCGTTAATCTCGTCGTCGCCGACGACGCGCTCGAGGAGGCGACGATGACGATCGCCGAGGAACTGGCGCACGGACCGACTGTCGCGCACGCGGCGACCAAGCGCCTTGTGCACATAGCCGTCAATGACGGGGTGCTCGCGGCGGACGAAGCGATGGCCGAAATCCAAAAGCCGATTTGGGCTTCCGAAGACCTCAAGATCGGTCTGGCCTCGTTCCGCGAAAACGGTCCCGGCCTCGCCAAATTCACGGGGCGTTGACATGAGCGGCCCGCTTTCCGGCGTTCGCGTCGTCGATTTCTCGCGCGTGCTCGCCGGCCCGCTCTGCGCCCGCACCTTGCTGGACCTCGGCGCCGAGGTCATCAAGATCGAGCCGCCGCGCCCCGACGTGTCGCGCTTTGCGTTTCCATCGACACCAGGCATGTCGGGCTATTACGCGCAGCAGAACGCCGGCAAGCGCAATGTCAGCATCGACTTGAACGTGCCCGGCGCCCGCGAATTGGCGTTGCGGCTGTGCGACACGGCGGATGTCGTCGTCGAAAACTTCCGCGCCGGCACATTGCGCTATTTCGGGCTCGACTATGAGACATTGGCTGCCCGCAGCCCACGCCTGATCTATGCCTCGATCACCGGCTACGGCCAGGGCGGGCCATGGCAGGGCCGGATGGCTTACGCCCCGACGGTGCAGGCCGAGGCCGAGTTCACGCACAACAGCATTCGCCATTACGGTCAGGCCCTGGGAGAACCACGCACCGATAGCCTGTCGCACGCCGACGTCTATGCGGGACTGCAGGCCGTGATAGCAATCCTTGCGGCATTGCGCCGGCGGGAGACGACGGGCACGGGTCAACATATCGACGTGGCGATGGCAGCGACGCTGATGGCGGTCAACGAGCGCGCGCATGTCGACCTGAACGACGAGGATCTCGGCGCAGAGCCCGCGATCCTCGGGGCGACCGACTGCCCGTTCTTCATCGGACCGGGCGGCGAGCATTTCACCGTAGCGACCAGCCTCGTCGGTTCGCGCACCTTCCCGTCATATCTGCGGGCGATGCGCCGTGCCGATCTTGCCGACGACCCGCGTTTTGCGACCGCGGCAGCACGCCGGGGGAATTTTGCAGAACTGCACGGCATCGTGCAGAACTGGATACTGACCTTTGCTGGTACCGGCGCGCTTGATGCGCAACTCGACGAGGCCAAGATCGCCTTCGGCGAAGTGCGCTCCTTGAAGCAGCTGTCCGAAATGGAGTGGGCCGGATATTGGGGTGCCGTCCAGGAGGTCTCCGACCGCAACGGCGGCAGCTACCGCCTGCCCGGCCGCCCCTGGCGCTTCTCGGATGAGAAACTCGATCCGCCCGCTGAGCCCGCCTTTCAGGGCGAGTACAACCGCGAGGTGTTCGCCGAGCTCGGCCGCAGAGATGCGGAGATCGACCGCTACCTAGCGTCGGGCGCCCTGGTCAGCGCGTCGCTCCCGAAAGCGGTCATTGCTAACAAGCACCAGCTCGTTTCTTCGCCAGCGACTGACATCTGCCGGCACATGGAGCACGAAACATGACGCAATCCGAGACGCACAACACGCAACCCTCAGTGCAAGACGTAGCCGTCATCATTGGTGGTGGCCCCGGCATCAGCGCAAGCTGCGCCAGGCTGTTTGCGCAAAACGGCATGCGGGTCGGCATCGCAGCCCGGAACCCGGACAAATCGGTGCTGCAGGATCTGGAGAGGACCCATAGCGCGCGCCGGTATGCGTGCGATGCGAGCGAACCATCGGCCGTGGCGATGCTGTTCCAGAATATTGTTCGCGACCTTGGAGCTCCCACGCTTGTCGTGCACAACATCGATGGTCGGGTTCCCGGCATTTTTGGCAAGCAGATTGCCGAAGCCGAACCGAGTATGGCATTCGACACGCTTCGGAACTCGGCCTTCAGCGCGTTTCTGGTGGGTCAGCAGGCCGCCCGACTCATGCGCGAAAACAGACCCAATGCCAACGGGGCAAAAGGGACGATCATCTTCACCAACGCCAGTGCAGCGCTTAAGGGCTACCCATCGAGCGGCGCCTTTGCCATGGCATGTCATGCCAAGTCCGGGCTCGCACAGAGCATGGCGAGAGAACTGATGCCGCAGGGTATCCACGTTGCCAATGTGCCGATCGATGCGGCTATCGGTTGGACTCGGGAAGACGGTACCCGCGCGCACCGTCGGGCGGGAACGACTGTTGACGACAACATGGCCGACCCGGACCGCATCGCGGAAACCTATCTGCAGCTGCACCGCCAGCATCGATCGACGTGGGCGTTCGAAATCGTTCAGCGGCCGTGGCTGGAGAAATGGTGACTCGCATTTTCACGAAGTTAACTCTTAACGTAAAGCAGAAGGAGCGAGCAATGACCCTTTCCCCTGATGTCATCGATGGCCTCCCCCATGTGGAGGGTGTTCTCAACTACCTGGCACCCATGGCGGAAAGGCCGATGAATTTGGCCTACGAACCGCCTCCCGGCATGCCGCGCTCGACCGGCGAGCCCGAGCCGCACCGCATGACGATCTACGATGTCCGTCGAGTGGCAGGGCGCCTGTCGCTCGACAGCGAAGGGCTCGCTGTCGTCAAGCACAACAGCGCGGTCCGCGACTTTTATGACGACGACGAACTGCGCCGGGTCTATTACCCCGAAGCGGAGCGTCTCGTCGCCGAAGTCACTGGCGCCACCCGTGTGCTGGTATTCGATCACACGGTGCGCCGCCGCGTCTGGGGCGGAGTCGACCGGTCGGCCGGTACGCCGTGCCAGCCGGTCACGGCCGTCCACAATGACTATACGATCGAGTCCGGCCCGCAGCGCGTCCGCGATCTAATGGGTGAAGAGGCGGAAGAATTGCTCCGCCATCGGTTCGAAATCGTCAATGTGTGGCGCCCGATCCGCGGGCCGCTGCGCGATGCATCACTCGCCGTCTGCGACGCGACGACCGTCGACTTTGCCGATTTTGTTCCCTCTGATCTGGTGTATAGCGATCGAACCGGCGAGATCTACCGCGTCAAATACAACCCCGCCCATCGCTGGTTTTACGTACCGGAGATGCAACCGGACGAAGCGATCCTGATCAAATGCTACGATTCGGCCCCGGATAAGGCACGGTTCACCGCCCATTCAGCCTTTGAAGACCCGACCGCTCCAGCCGAGGTGCTGCCCCGCGAAAGCATCGAACTGAGGACTCTAATTTTTCACGTTTAGATCCCTTATCGGTTCGGGGCGCTGGTCAGCGCCCCGCTGGCTGAGGCCGCTGTCCTAACTCCGATGCACTTTCGCAGCGCGCCAGATGGGCCGTAACCCGCAGTTTCTGGCCTCCGGTGATTTCCGGCGCTACGATAGGCGCGAGAAAACATGCGGGGCCTTTTGCGAATCAAACCGATAGTTCACTGGCCATTGCGGCTCTGGTTGATGTTCGCCCATGAACCACTGCCTAAGCTCGATGTGGTAGCTGTTAGGATCGCAGATCTCGGCTCTTGAATAGGTTTGGGTGACCTTTGGACCCCTACGACCTCCACACCCTTAGTCTTGAGGTAGGTTGTCGTCCTGGCCATGTCGTCGACTTCAAGTGCGATCATCCGGTAGCCGAGGTGATCCTTTTGTGGAGCCGGCTCGACCGAAGGACCCTCGTACCTCATTAGTAGCTCGACAACGGTGCCGACTAAATCCAAGTAGACGAGATCAATCGGCACACCGAGGCCAGATTTTTCGATCCGTTCTCGCGACTTTACGGTGAAACCCAGCACATCGGTATAAAACCGCAGGGTTCGATCGAGACTCGTCAGTGACGATCTCGACGTAATCGATCCGCTTGAACATCACTCTCTCCTACCTTCCGCAACTTTGGCTTTACTGGGATACATTGGACCGCTCCTCAGCGAGGGGCTCGCTGCAGAAAATCGTGTCGCAAAGGGTTCGCGATAACCGGCTATCAAACGAAACGACAATCCGAATTACCCCAGGTAACGGACATTGCCGGGACCGCGTGTCGCTCTTCGGCGAGCCCACTCGCACTGCAGATCACTGTGTTCTGGGTCCGAGCAATTCCACGCTGAACTCTGGCCCAACAATGCCACGAGATTATCCAGAATAGACTGGCTTTGGTCGGCGAAGAGAGCCTGAGTGTGGGTCACCAGCGGCGGCCGCCGCCGGGTCAATCAGGAGAACCTACCCATGCGCGTCTACATTATCGCCAGTGACGGGATCATGCTTTGCCGCGAAGCGCCGGCCACAGGTAACGAGGGCGAGATTGCCGTCGCGTCGAACGAGGAATTGCATGCCGCGCCACTCAGCGG
>Ga0310909_10000106_pt1 | contig 34634 bp, 43 predicted proteins | sample GREbulkMGT000H_FD_203449 | JGI IMG/M metagenome (GOLD analysis project Ga0310909, IMG submission 203449) | Lab enrichment of tropical soil microbial communities from Luquillo Experimental Forest, Puerto Rico - GRE.bulkMG.T000H | ecosystem: Environmental > Terrestrial > Soil > Tropical forest >... | reverse complement strand
ACGATACCAGCAAGGCACAAAAGGGACCACCGGGAGCAGCGACGTTTACCGAATGGACTTTCTACCAAGAATCGAAATCCACGACAGGTGCTACCTACTTCAAAGATAACTTCGATATCAGCGCCGTGAATGGCGCGAGCCTTACCATGGACATCCAGGCGGTCGGCGGCGATGCTTCCGACCCTGGTGCCCCCGAGAACATATTCTGTTAACCCAGCCCGCTGGTTTCCTTCCGAACTCTCCTATGTCGGTCTATGGAGACGATTTGCGAGCGAACGATCGGTGTCCCGAGGCGTTCCGGCTCAAACGTTCGCAACTTACGTCTACCGGGGATTACGGGACAGTTTTTGGTTACGTCATCGAAGAAAACAACGGCAAACCGGAGGGAGGGGACGGTACGGTCGCCTGCTTCTCGAATTGTGGCAAGTACAAGTTCCCTCTCGAACCGCAGTTCGAACCGGGGACCACAAATTGCAAAAGCCCCACCGACCCTACTACATGCTCTAATTGGAAGACATTTTGCGCCCCTACGGGGGAGCTATACGGCCAGAAGAATTGTAAGACGGATGCCGACTGCGAGAAGCACGGGGTGCATGCTGCGTGCTGGATCAATCCAGGCAGCGAAGTCGACCATACGTGCCAGCTCCGCGCATTCAACCAGGCGAAGCAGTGTGCCGCCAACATCTGCACCTTTCCGTACGACTACATTAATCCCTACACGAAAATAATGGATAAGTCCACGCAGCCTCCATTCGGTCTCTGCAAGGACGTCGATCCCTCTAACACGGAAGCGCTCTGCATTGGCGACGATAAAGTTCACAAGGTATTTCCTCATGCGTATTCCTGGCCCAACGATCCTCAGGTCTACTCGGACGACGCGCCGCTCTACCGAGTAATCGTCGCACCGGGGAATACAAAGGTATCGATTACACCGACAGTAGAAGGCCTTCCATTGTGCAGTGAACTGCCCCACGTATACGGCTATCAGGCCGCTCATAGCATCTGCAGCGTGGACATAAATAACGGCGCGGTGCGCGCCATTGCCCGTGTGAATCAATCGTGGAGCTGTGTTTTGGCGGGCGCTGGCAACGACGGTGTTATTTGTCGGTGGAAATAACCAGTCACAGCCGTAGGCAGGTCGTAAAGAGAGGCCAAATCGGATTGCCGCTGTTGTGGACGGAGCGGGATTTGATGCGAAATCTCTTGCTGTCCCGCCGTGCCGGTCACGGATCATCCTGGTCGAGCGACGGCATCCCGTATCGATCATAGGAGAGGTGCAATGATACACCACGTATCGATCCCGGCGCGCGAGCCGCGCCATGTCGCCGAGTCTTGGCCGAACTGTCTCACCGGCGATGGCGCGGGCATACGAGGACTTTCTAAAAAAACGCGCAGCTATCGGTGATGAACGATTCCGAATCACTGCGACTGATGCGGCCACGCACGTAAAAGAGCCGGTCTGACCCAGCGCCGATCTCGACCAACCAGATCCTCGCCTGTATCGGCCAGCACGTCCTCCGCATGCCCCGGCCCGTATTGAGCGCGGCGCTGCGGTTGATCAAAGCGGTCTGCAACCGATATTCTCTGCGATCATGAGCAGGTACCCGTCTGGGTCCTGCACGAAAGCTTCTCTCTGTCCGCTCTCACAATCTCCAGTCCTGCGCCACATCTCCCGCGGCCCGAGGTAGATTGGCCACTTGCGCACCTCCAAGGCACACAGCACAGGTCCGATACTCCCAAAATACATCTGAAGCATCGCTCCCTGGCCAAGGGGATAATCCAAAGGCCCCGTCTCGAACCGACCATGCCGCTGACACAGCATGATTTGGTGACCTTCCGGATGCTCCAGATATGCGAAGCGCTCTTCTGATCTCTCGAAGGCGATCTCAAAGCCCAGGATGTCCCGCCAGAACGAAAGGCTCGTCTTCAGGTTGTTGACGTGCAGCTCGACAACCATCCGCGCCCAGCCGCCCTGCGGTGGCTTGCCCGATGCCACGGTCATGTTTCCACTTCTGCGATCCCTCCCGAGCTCCCGCTCTTCAACCCACGACAGCGGGAGTCCAGAGCGGTCGCAGGGCCCTTGGTCTGGGGACCTGCTGTCGCGGCGTCGACGGGATAACTGATTGGAAGCGGCGCGCGCGGGCCGGGCTAGCCCCAGGTGGCTTGGCCGCCGACGAGGGTGATCGTGATGTGGCCCATCGTCGAATTGGCCTTCGCGCCGTGCCAATGGCGCTCGCCGGCCTTGATTTGCACGACGTCGCCCGGATTGATCTCGCGCTGTTCGTGCTCGTTGGCGACCATGCCCGAGCCCGAGGTCACGATCAAAATCTGGTCGCAGTCGTGCGTATGCCATCCGGTCGTGCAGCCTTGGCTGAAGTTCACGACGCTGCAATTGAAGTTCTTGGACTCCCCGGGCTGGATGATGGTCTGGCGGGACCGCTGAACCGGCCCGGTCCATCCTTCGATCGCCACGGCGGCGCCTTCCACCGGCACATTCGGAATGTCTTTGAGCGTGACCACCTTCATGACGGCTCTCCCTTTGCGTTTGAGGGTGTTCAAAATATCTGAAATCCGCGATATGTCCGCACTCTATCACAGCTCCACGGAAAGGGGATCGAAATGCTGGCGATGTGGGTGAAGGTCCGCGTGAAGCCCGATGCGCGCGAGCGGTTTCTCAAGGCGATCGAGGTGGATGCCCTCGGCTCCGAGCGGGACGAGCCCGGCTGCATGCGCTTCAACGTCCTTCAGGACCGAGAGGACCAGAACGTCTATTATTTCTACGAAGTCTACCGCGATGAGGCGGCGCTGGAGGCGCATCGGGCGGCGCCCCACTACGCCGTCTGGCGCGCCGCCGCCGACACCCTCGACGGCACACCGCAGGCGACGCGATGTCAGACCGTCTTCCCCGCCGCTGGCGGTTACTGGGAGCGAAAGAGCTCGTCTGCCGGCTGAGGCTCAAGCGATCGCGCCGGCGAGCGCGGTCCACAGCGCGGCGAGCAGCAACAGGGCGCCGAGCGGCGCGGCGAGGCGGCGGCCTAAAGGAAGGTTCTTTTCGGCGGCCATGACGGCCCTGAGCGCCAGCATCCAGCCGATATTGGCGCTGCCGACGACGAACATGATGAGCATCAGCGCCCAGCAGCAGCCAAGGCAAAACGCGCCGTGCCGGCCGCCGAGCACGAATGCATGCCACCGCTCGTGCGCGCCGCGCCAGTGCTCGATCACAAAGCCGAGCGGCGCCCGGCACTTGTCGAGACAGCGGTATTTGAGCGCGCTGAATTGATACAGCCCGGCGGTCGCCAAAACGGCGGCGCCGATGATCCAGCCATGTGCGAGCAGCCAATCCGACCGCCGCACGCCAGTGAAGACGGCCCGGCCGGCGATATGCGCGGCGAGGCCGAAGAGGCCCCACACTGCGAGATATCCGGTGATGACGAGCGCCATCAGCCATCGCCGGTCGACGCGTCTTGCCGTCAGCCGCCGGAAGATGTCGAGCAACGGCAATGTCGTGGGCAGCATCATTGCCGCCAGCATCAGCAGCCAGCCGGCGGCGACGAGCAGACCGGTCAGCGCTTCGCTCCCGCCCGGGAGCGCCCGGCAAAGCGCGCCCGCCACCCCGATTTCGGTCCAGTTGCCGGGATCGAGGTAGCGGCTGTACGGGCTCCGCCCCCACAGCCACAAGGTCACCCACGCCGTCGCCGACAGCGCGGCCATCAGGGGCAGGAAGCGGCTGCGGTTCAGGGCCAACGACATTCCGGACCCGCCGTCGGCCTAGCCTTCGAACGCGAAAACCCCCTGGATCGCGTTGTGGTCGCGCAAATTTACGTCGACTCCCACGGCGTCATTTTTCATCCGGAAAGTCGAAGCCTTTGCGACATAGGCCGGCGAGCCGGGGATCGTCGAGAAGATGCTGTCGACCAAAGTCGTCGGCTTGCCGCTCGCCCCGCGATAGGGCTCCATCACCGCCTCGGTCGTGTTGCCGATGCGCAGCGTGCCTTTGCCCTCCTTTACCTCGAAGGTGATCGGCGCGCGCTCGATCTTGACCATCTCGCCGACCAGAGCCGCGAGGTCGGCGACGGGCCCGCCCTGCTTGCCGGTGAACACACTGACCAGCACTGTCTCCTGCTCCTTGCTCGCCCGCTCATCGATGAACAGGTGAGCGCGCCAGTTCCCGGCGAGAGGGGTTCCGGGGATGAAGACATTGGTCGCCAGGGTCAGCCCCGAAACATCGACGCCGTCGATCGTCCCGCGCTCGAAATGATAGGCCAGCGCGGACTGACAGGTTCCGTTGTCGGGCGTTTCGCCGATCCAGCACGGGCAAAGGACCTTGCAGTCGCAGACTTCGAGAATGCTGCCTTCGAGTTTGGAGGCCATTGCTTGGCTCCCTTGGTTCGCGCCAGAAATTATGGCGCCGCCATTGTGCCAAGCACGCGAACGTCTTCCAAGCCTTCAAGCCTGTCGATCGCATCCCACAGTGCCATGGCCCGCTGTGGCGGGAAATGTGGGACCGCTCGCCAGCAGGCGTCGAATTTCGCCCGAGCAGCCTCGGGTGAGAGCGGGTGGCCGGGGCTGCCGAGCACCGCGGTCACGGCGCAGGCGACGGTGCGGCCTTCGGCAAGGTCGATCTCGACGCGCTGCGGCGCGAGCGCGTTGGGGTCGGGGTTTGCGTCGGCGAGCACCGTCAAGCGGCGAGCCAGCCCCAAGGTCTGGGGATCGGAGAGCGCGGCGGCACTGAAATCCTCGAGGCCGACCGTGCCGCGGCGCAGGCACACGGCCGCGACATAAGGCAGGCACAGCCGCGCATAGCCGGGGCTCATGCCCGCCATCGCCGGGCGGCCCACCAGCCGGGCGGTCAATGGAGGAACCCGAAAGCGACAAGCGACGACCCGGTCGGCGGCGACCGCGTCCTCTTTCAATAACCGTTGCACCGCGTCGATGCCGCCATGCGTCGCGCGCCCCGTTGGAAACGGCTTGTGGCTGAGTTCGGCAATGCGCCAGACCGAGCCGAGCAGGTCGAAAGGCGCCGGATCGGCTTCGCCCTCGAAGAGCGCGAAATAGCCGAACTCTCCGGTGACCGGCGCGCGCGGGCCGGGCATGCCGCGGCGGGCGAGTTCGACTGCAGTCACTGCGTTGCGCGCGGCAAAGCCCATCTGCATCGCCAGCTGAGGGCTGGCTTCGGCATGCGCCTGCATCGTGCCGCCGCATTGCCCATAATAAATGCCGATGGCGTCGCGCAACCGTTCGCCCTCCAGCCCTGCCAGCATCGCCAAACCAACCGTGGCGCCGAACCCGCCGGCATTGGCCGGCCGAAAAAAGCGCATCGGCGCACGCGAGCACAAACCCAACGTCGCGGCGACATCGACCGCGACGACAACCGCGCGGATCAGGCGAGCCCCGGAGACGCCGCCCTCGCGTTCCGCCCAACCCAACAATGCCGGCAGCGCCGCCGCCATCGGGTGCACCACCGCGGCCTCGTGCACGCAGTCGAATTCCTGACTGTGCACCTGATAAGCGTTGAGCATCGCCGTATGCGCGAGCGGCAACCGCTCGCCGGTGCCGAGCACCGTCGCCTCGGCCGCGCCGCCACCGGCGGTGAGCATCTCGAGGATCTCGCGGCGCCACGGCGTTGCAACGCCGGCGGCCGCCACGGCAAAAGTGTCCGCGATAAAGGCCTTGGCGGCCCTACGCGCGGCTTCCGGCACGCCGTGCGCCACGACCCTCTCAGCATGCGCGACAATCTTGTCGACGACAGAATCTTGCAACGGCATCTATGCCGCGGCAAGCCGCGCGAGGGTGCCGATGTCGGCCAGGCTGTCGAGGCCGGCGATGGTTTCACGCAGTTCGCGCGTGCGCGAGGGGCCGAGTACCGGCTCGACCAGCGAGTCGAATTTGGCGGCGAGGCGGCGGCCCTGATCGGCAATGTCGCCGGCGGGAATGCCAGCATCGTGCCGCGCCATGGGACGGCGGCCGTCGGTTAGCTCCAGCTCGAGCTCGCTCAACGTCTGCGGCCAGCTGTCTTGCCAGTCGAGCACGACCCGCTCGCGCAATCCGACAAGCCTCGGGTCCCGCGCGTTCTCCGCGCTGTAGGCGCCGAGGCTCGCGGTATCGACGCCAGCAAGCGCCATGGCCACGGTCTGCCGCAGGCTGAATTTGCTCTGCAGCCCGTCACTCGGCGCGGGAATGTTGCAGACCCGCTCGCAGCTGGCATCGAGCCGCAAGGTGATGCCGGCGATCGCGTCCGGTTCGAGGCGATGGTCCTCCCGCAGCCGGCGGGCGCATTCAATCGGCGCGTGCGTCAGATAGCAGGCAGCGTGATATTTGAAGAGGTTGGCGAAAAGGTGGAGGCCGCCCTCGGGCTCGGCCAACGCAGCTGCGGGCGCGAAATCCGGGCCGTGCGTGAGCGCGAACCCCTGCACGCATTCGACGATATCGGTACGGCTCGAAAAGCCGCGCGCCGCGAGGCGCGCCGCCAGCAGCCCGCATTGAGCCGCCTTTCCGGCGTGGAACGGCTTGCACATCGTGCCGAACTGCGATTTGAGCCCGGCCGCCTGCGTGCCGGCGATGCCGAGCGCGATGGCGGTCGTCTCGGCGTCGAGGCCGAGCAGCCGAGCGCACGCCGCCGCGGCCCCGAAGCTGCCGATCGTGCCGGTCGAATGAAAGCCGAGATTGTAGTGCCCCGGCTGTAGCGCCGCGCCGATGCGGCAGGTGGTCTCGTAACCGGCGACAAAGGCGGTCGCGACCGCATGGCCCGAGCTGTGCCGCAGCTCGGCGAGTGCAAGCAGGGCCGGCAGGATCGCGACCGAAGGATGGCCCGGCATCGCCATGTTGACGTCGTCGTAATCGAGCGCATGCGCCGCCGCGCCGTTGACGAGCGCTGCCGATAACGCCGGCAGCCTCAACTCGTGGCCAATGACGCTCGCCTTCGGCGCGCCGCCCGCCTCGTTCATCTCGTCGAGCAAGAGCCGCACCAAGCCGTCGCTCGCGCCCGCGACCGCCACGCCGAGATAATCGAGGACGCATTGCCGGACGAGCTCGCGCGCCGGTGGCGGCAGGTTATCGTAGTCGAGCCCCGCGGCTTTGCTCGCGAGAACATGCGTGAGGCCAGTTTCGCTCATCCTGCAGCTCCTATTCCGTCAGCGGCCCTCGAACCGCGGCTTGCGCTTCTCGTTGAAGGCTCGCACGCCTTCGCGCCGATCCTCGGTCGGGACCATGCGGTTGTAGGCCTCGATCTCGAACATCATGGCGCTCGCGAGATCCATCTGCATCCCGAAATGGATGGCGTGCTTGGCTTGGCGCACCGAGATCGGCGCATTGTCGGCGATGCGGCGCCCGGTCTCGAGCGCCTCCTCGACGACCCGGCCCGGCGCGCAGAGACGGTTCACCATACCCCAATCATACGCCTCGGCGGCGGTGAAAGGCCGTCCGGTCAGAATGATCTCCTTGGCCCGCCTTTCGCCGACGGCGCGCGGCAGGTTCTGCGTGCCGCCCGCGCCCGGCATGATGCCTAGGGTGACCTCGGTCAGCGCGAAGCGCGCATTCTCAGCTGCGTAAATGAAATCGCAGCACAACGCCAATTCGCAGCCGCCGGCATAGGCGGCGCCGTTGACCGCACCGATCACCGGCACCGAGCAAGCGACGAACGCCTGGATCATGCGCTCGAATAGGAGGTGCTGTTGCTGCCAGGCCTCGTCGGTCATGCCGTTGCGCTCTTTGAGGTCGCCGCCGGCGCAGAACACCCGATCCCCGGCGCCGGTCATCACGATGCAGCGCTGCACTCCTGGCTCCGCGTTGATCTCGTCGAAAAAGGCGAGGAGGTCGCGGCCCATCTGCGTGTTCATCGCATTGGCGACCTCGGGCCGGTTGAGGGTCAGCAGCAGCAAGCCCTCGCCGCGATCCTCGACCCGAAGCGTCTCGTATTGGCGATCCATCGGAATGTCTCCGCCCGCCGGTACTGTAAAACCAGACTATAGTCTTGCATGCTGGCCTTGCCGAGATCAGGTTCCGGACCATGAGTGACCGACATTCGGCAGGCGCGCTGTCCGGCCGCCGGATTGCGCTACCCGAGTCCCGCGAGCTCGACCGGCTCGCCCGCATGCTCGAAGAATTTGGAGCACAAACCTTGCGTTGTCCGATGGTGGCGATTGCCGACGCCCCGGATCCGGGGCCGGTCCGGGATTGGCTCGTGCGCCTGCCGTTCGACGATCTGGTGTTGTTTACCGGCGAGGGGCTGCGGCGGCTGCACGGTTTGGCGCAGCGGTCCGGCCTCGAGGCGGGCTTTCTCAACGGATTGCAAGCATCGCGCAGGGTTACGCGCGGCCCGAAGCCAGAGCGGGCATTGAGAGAGCTGGGGCTCAAATCCGACTTGCGCGCCGAACAGCCAACCACCGAGGGGCTAATCGCGACCTTGTCGGCGCAGGATCTGCGGGGTCGGCGGGTCGGGGTTCAGCTCTATCCGGGTAATCTCAATACTAGGTTCACCAATTTCCTGCGGCAGGCCGGGGCGGAACCCGACACCGTCCTGCCCTATGTCTACGCGGCTGCGGCGGCGGACGAGAAGGTCGTCGCGCTGATCGAGAGCATGGCTGGCGGCGAGGTGGACGTGATCGCTTTTACCAGCTCTCCTCAGGTCGAGCGCCTCTACGAGGTCGCGGCGGCGACCGGCCAGGAAGCCACTTTGCGCACGGCTCTGCAAACAACCGCGATCGCTGCGATCGGCCCAGTGGTTGCTGGGGAATTGCGGCGGCGTGGGCTGTCAGTCACGATCACCCCGGACCACACGTATTTTATGAAGCCGCTGGTCTCCGCGATCGTCGCGGCGCTGGCAGACTAGCCGGATGCAGTGACGGTGTTTCGTTAAATTCTCGCACAGTCGTCGTGGATTTGCCGTTGTCGGCAGTGACAGGGGCATCATTGAGTTGAGCTATCGTGGTGATGCCGATCGCCCAGCGATCCCTTCCATTCCGGTGCACTTGCCCGCTTTCTTCCATGCGCCTTAACGTCATTTCCGTGCGCTCGGGAATGTAATCGATTGCTTTGGCAACCTGCCTTGCCGTCATGGCCTCGCCGGAAAACGCCAATTCCCGTAAGATCAGTTGGGGTATCGGCCGCCGCGCGCGCCGCCGCCTAGCCTCCTTGAATTCGGAGCCGGCATTGCCGACGGTAGCCTCCCGGCCCAGCATTTCCAGTGCCGCCCGAAATCCTTCCTGCCGGGCTTTGATCAGCTTGGCTTCCTCGGCTTTTTGTTCGCTCAACGCGAGCGCCGCTTGTCGCTCAGCCTCCAAACCCTCCAGATAGGCGAGAGCTTTCTCAACTGGTGTCGGCATCGAAGCTCACCCTTTTTGCGGTGACTCAGCATCTCTATCCGCGGTCGCACGACGAAACACTCTCTTTTTTCGCCCGTTCCCACATGCGACAGCGTGTCACGCCTCGTGAGGTTTCCTTAATGGTTGAGAACTCGCTGGAACGAAAGCGGTACACCTCCCGGTTCCCTCCCACTCCGATTAATCCTACTATTCGAAAAGGCAATCTTTTGTGACACCGGGGCCATTTAAGCGGGGCAGGCCGCGGTGTCAGGCGCGATGCCTATGTCATCATTGTGGCGCGCACGGATTGCCGCCTGCGCCGAAGTGCTCATCCGATGCGCAAATCTTCGCTGTGCGCCGCCTACGTCAGGCGCTGCGGCAGTACTGGGAAGCATCTTCCGCTTCCTCCGGCGCCGTGATCGCCATCATCCAACCGGCGGGATGCTCTGCTCCAGCGCTTCGCGCAGCGCCGTCCATCGTGCGAGCTTGCCGGCGAAGTCGATCGTGGCGTGGGCCGGGCTCGTGGAAGGCAGCGCCAGATAGGTGAGTTCAGGGCGCCGCGGAAAATGACGGTCGTAGAGGCGTCGCGCACCGGTGCCGTTGAACGCGACGGCGCGGATCAGGTGATACTGGTCGAGGAGCCGATCGATCGCATTGGGCCGTTCGCGGCGGATCGTCGTGTCGGCGCTCCTTTCTCGCTCGCCCATCTCACAGACATCCCACACCGCTATCCGGTGCGCGGCGATGAACGCCAGCCGCTCGTCATAATCCGCCGGCGGTGTGGCGCCGAAGAGGGTGAAGACGATCGGCCAGAAGACATTGCGGGGATGCGCATAATATTGCTGCCGCCGCAGTGACTCCTCGCCGGGGAGCGTGCCGAGCACGAGAACCCGCGAACGCGCGTCGACGATCGGCGGGAAACTCCGCTTGGCCAGCTCTTCCGCGAAGCTGGCTGCGAGACTGGTTTTCACTCGACATAGCGGCCGAGGCGGACCGCGGTTTGACCCTTGGCAAGACGGCGCGACGGCATGATCAGCACACAATTATCGTACGGAGTGCGCACCTCGCGCCCGTCGTCGCGGCCGATCAGAGTGCCTTTTCTCGGCAGCACCTCGAGGCCGCGATAATCCTCGACGAACTCGAAGCGCTCGCCGTTGATCGTGACGGCTTCGGTGACTTGGATAATCCGCTGGTTCGGGCGAGAATGGAAGTCCGGTCCGGCGAGCGGCTCGGCATCGTGCTCCGTCAGGGCACCAAGGACGACCAGAAAGCGCAACATCACGTCCATCCCGACTTCGGCGGCGCGACGTTCCCAGTGCTGTCCACTCTCGATCAGAAGCGCCGTCTTGGACGAAGCCGGATCGCCGAAGCCGCCATAGTCGCGCATGCGAGGCCCTGCGGCGTGTCCCGCATCGCACATGATCAGCTCGGGGATGCCGATCTGCCGCGCCAGAGCGACCGTTCGTTCGAGTGTGCCGGCCAGCATCAATGGCGCTGTCGCATATTGCATCGAATGGATGTCGAGCAGGAAATCGGCGGCATCGACAATCGCTCGTAACTCCCGGGCGCGGGCCAACTCGGTCGACTGCCGCGGTCCGTCCAGGGTTGCGGGCGACCACAGACGGTTGAAATCCTCATCGACAAACCGCGACGCGGTCGGAACGCGCGGATCGAAGTTGCGATAGGCGGCGGCATTGTCGAAGGCCAGGGTCAGCTTGCCCTGTCTCGGGCGCAGCCCGGCACGGAAGAAGCGGTCAAGCGCAACAGCCCCGCAGATCTCGTTGCCATGCGTCAAGGCAGTGACAAGAACATGCGGTCCGGCGATACCGCTGTCGAAGGTCGTGACATAGTCGATCCCGGTGTTGCCGGAGCGGTAGGGTTCGATATCGGGCGGGGTCAGCTCGATCGCATGGTTGGGCTCAGGCACGCTGCGCTCCCAATCCTCTGGTGGTTGCGTGGCCCCATCTTGCATCCGATCGGTCTCGGCGTCACGCACCCCGCAGGGCGACGCATTTTGGCAGAAACGCCTGCATTCCCTTCCTCGCTTGCCCACGCGCGAGACGCTTCGTAAATTCCGCAGCGGAGCACGATGCGCTCCAACGAGGAAATCAGCGGATGAGCTTCGAGATCCCCGGCGTGCTGTGGCGCCGCGAGCCGCAAACGGAGGAGGTGCCGCTCGTCTTCGACTCGCCGCACAGCGGGTCGGACTATCCCGAGGATTTTCGGTTTTGCTGCCCGCTCGATCTCTTGCGGACAGCCGAGGATAGCTATGTCGACGAGCTTTATGCGGCCGCACCGGAAGCGGGAGCCACTCTGATCGGAGCGCTGTTTCCGCGCAGCTACGTGGACCCCAACCGGGCGTCAGACGATCTTGATCCCGCGCTGTTCGACGCGCCCTGGCCACAGCCCCTCTCGCCTTCTCATCGGACACGGTCCGGGCTCGGCCTGGTTCGGCGGGTCGCCAGACCGGGAATCCCGATTTACGATCGCAGGCTGACAGTTGCCGAGGTCGTGGAGCGCATCGCACGTTGCCACACGCCCTATCATCGCGTCCTCGACGAGACTTGCGACCGGTTGCACCGTAAGTTCGGGACGGTCTGGCATATAAACTGCCACTCGATGCCGTCGCAGCGCAGTGGCAAAAAGGGCGGCCACTGCGCCGATTTCGTGCTGGGGGATCGAGACGGCACGACCTGCGCGCCGGAGCTCACCGATTTTGTTGCGCGGGTGCTGCGCGGCTGCGGCTACACCGTTCGCATCAACGAAATCTACAAAGGGGTCGAAATCGTCAAGCGGCAGGGTCGGCCCGCCGTCCGGCGGCACAGCCTGCAGATCGAGGTCGACCGTGCGCTCTATATGGATCAGAAGACGCTGGCGAGGACCGCAGATTTTGCCCGCCTGCGGGCCGACGTCACCCGCCTCATCGAGGCCTTGAAAAGCTTTGCAACCGAACGCCTCGACGAAGGTGCCCGGGTGGCCGCGGACGATTAGCACGGAGTTTCCGGTTCGCCCTGAGATTTAAATTTCTTTGGACTGATCGCATGGAGGCGTTATGGCGATGATCCCGAAGGTATTGCAGCCACACATCGACACCGCTTTTCCGGCGAATGTGTGCCTGGTCGGAAGCGTGCTGCCCAACGGCTACGCGCAGGTCAGTCCGCGCGGCAGCACGATGGTGTTCGACGATACCCATATCGCGCTGTGGGAGCGCGGCAAGGGCTCGACCAACGAGAACCTCACGGAGGGCACGCCGTTGACGGTGTTTTTCCGCAAGCCGCAGCTTCGCGAAGAGGGTGTGCTGCCGAAGGGCGGCATCGCGCGGCTCTATGGCCACGCCCGGATCTACCGGTCTGGCCCCATCTATGATGAGGTGTGGCGCCGTCTGGTCCAGCCCGAAAAGGATCGCGACCCGGAGAAAAAAGGGCACGCCGTTTTGATCGAGATCGAGAGGGCGGAGGATTTGGACGGGCAACCGCTGGCGCTCGACTGATCATCTTTGGCAATGACCGAGATAGGGACCGACTTTATGGCTGATCCCTATCTCCGGTGATGACGAGCGCGCTTTCGCTGTATCTCGACGCGCTGCGTTTCGCAGCAGCGATTGCGGTGTTTCTGTCACATTACGGCGCCGGGCGCATCAGCGGTGGTTTGTTCTGGCGTTTTACCGATTACGGGCACACTGCTGTTCTCGTATTCTTTGTGCTCTCGGGGTTCGTCATCGCCTCGGTAACCGCTACGAGAGAGCGTAGTCTCGAGGATTACGCGTTGAGCCGCCTTGCCCGGCTTTATTCGGTGCTGTTACCGGCCTTCATCCTGACCGCGCTGCTCGATTACCTCGGCAATGCAATCAATCCGACACTGTATGGGCCGGAATGGAACCCCGTGCCGGCGCATCCGGCGCTGGCGTATGCGCTCTCGGCGGTTTTTCTCGGCGAGAGCTGGACGCTCGCGGTGCTGCCCGGCTTCAACGTCCCATTCTGGTCGCTCAATTATGAGGCCTGGTACTATGTATTGTTTGCTGTTGCGATATTCTTGCGAGGACCCTTCCGGACAGCCGCGCTTGCATTGGCGGGGCTGCTGGCCGGGCCAAAAATCCTTCTCCTTCTTCCCGTATGGCTGCTCGGGGTTGCGGCATGGCGGTGGCGAACCGCACTGCCCGCGGGATTGGGGGCCCCGATGATAGCCGCCAGCGTGGCCGGGTTCATCGCCTTGGAGGCTATAGGTGGCCAGCATTCCTTTTTGCATCCCGGCTCCCGCTGGCTGCCCCCGGAGTTCTCGGCATACGATTACATACTCGGCGCCATCGTCGCTCTATTCATCGTCGGTCTTGCCAACGCGCGGCTGCCGATGCCGGCAGGCTGGCTCAATCGGATGGTGCATGCGCTCGCCGGAACAACCTTCGGCCTTTACCTGCTTCATTTTCCGCTTTTGAACTTTTTCGCGACCGTTGTTCCCGGTCCGCCCGACGGCTTCATGCATCGGGCGTTGGTCTTTGGGTTCGCCCTGAGTGGCGGGCTCGGGCTGGCACGCCTCATCGAGCCGCGCAAGGCAGCGCTGAAGCGTTGGCTGTATGCCGTGCTTAGCAGACGGCCGCAGCCGGCTGTTGCCCGACAGGGTCAGACTGAGCGGTCTTGATGCCTGAACCCGCATGGCGCCGGGCCAATCGCGCCAACTGGGACGAGCGCGTCGGCGTCCATCTCGGTCCCGGCGGCTACGACTTATCGGACCTGCGCGCCGGACACGGCAGGCTGAGTACCATCGAGGAGGCAGAGCTGCCGCCTCTCCGGGGTAAGCGCGTGCTCCATCTGCAGTGCCATTTTGGGGCGGACACCCTGACACTGGCGCAACGCGGAGCAAAGGTCGTCGGCCTCGATTTCTCGATCCGGGCAATCAAGGCGGCCCGTAACCTGGCGAACGAGTTGGGCCTCACCGGTCGGGCGATCTTTGTTCATGCGGATGTTTACGATGGCGTCGAGGCGATCCCTCCGCCGCACGGCTTTGATCTGGTATTCGTGACTTGGGGCGCCATTTGCTGGCTGCCGGACATCCCCCGGTGGGCGCAGATCGTCGCAGCGATGCTCCGGCCCGGCGGATCGCTCTACCTCGCCGACGGCCACCCCGCCGCCTACGTGTTCGATGACGACAACCGCTCGCCCGACGGGATGCCAGGCCTATTCGCGCCCTATTTTTCGCGGCAGCCGGTAATCCATACGGACCCGGGCAATTATGTCGATCCCGACGCGCGGCTCGTGAACGCAACGATCTACAACTGGATTCACCCGCTCAGCCAGGTCGTGACCAGCTTGATCGCCGCAGGTATGACCCTCGACTGAGTGCACGATCACGACGCGGTGCCCTGGTGCATGTTCCGCATCCTCGTCAAAGGCTCCGACGGCCTCTATCGGTGGCCCGACAAGCCGTGGCTCCCGTTGGCGTTCTCGCTTTCCGCCACTCGCCGTCCGCGAAGACTCAGGAAGCGAACTGCTCCTTGATGACCCGCTCCTCCAGATTGGCGTCGTGATCGAACAGCAGCGTCATCTTGACGTCACGGTTCTCCTTGACTTCCACCGTCACCACGTCGCGCACCTCGGTGAAATCGGCGACGGCGCTCACCGGGCGTTTGTCGGTCTCGAGCGCATCTATTCGAACGCGCGCCCGGTGAGGCAGGAGCGCACCGCGCCAGCGCCGCGGGCGAAAGGCACTGATAGGCGTCAGCGCCAACACGCCAGCGGCGAGCGGGACGATCGGACCGTGCGCAGACAGATTGTAGGCCGTGCTGCCGACCGGGGTCGCTACGAGGATGCCGTCCGCCATCAATTCGTCGAGCCGCACCACCCGGTCGACGCTGACCCGCAGCTTTGCCGCCTGCCGACTTTCGCGCAGCAGCGAAACCTCATTGAAGGCGAGAGCGCGATGCGTTCCGCCGTACACGTCCCCAGCCTTCATCTCGAGCGGATGAAGCACGACCGGCTGCGCGGCGGCGAGCCGCTCATAAAGCCCCTCCGGCCGGTAGACGTTCATCAGAAACCCAATGCTGCCTCGATGCATGCCAAAGATCGGCACGTCTTTCGACAGATATCGATGCAGGGTCTCGAGCATGAAACCGTCGCCACCGAGCGGTATGATGACCTCGGCCTGCTCCGGAGGGACGCAAGGATAGATGCGGCATAATTCTTGGAGCGCCTCCTGCGCCGGTGCGGTTTCCGCTGCAACGACCGCAATCCGGCGTGCCGGAGTAGTCACCCGCCGGTCACGCTCATATGACGGGCAACCGCCGGCCGATTGTGGCGGCGGTCGATAATGAAGTCGTGCCCCTTGGGCTTACGACTGATTGCCTCTCGGATCGCCGCTTCGAGGAGCTCGTCGCCTTCGGATTGCCGCAACGGGGTACGGAGGTCAGCCGCATCCTCCTGGCCAAGGCACATATAGAGGGTTCCGGTACAGGTGAGCCGGACCCGATTGCAGCTCTCGCAGAAATTGTGGGTCAACGGCGTGATAAAGCCGAGCCGACGTCCCGTCTCGCGCACCGTGACATAGCGCGCGGGCCCGCCGGTTCGGTAGTCGGTCTCGTCCAGGGTCCAGAGCCGCTGCAATCGGGCACGCACCAACGACAACGGCAGATATTGATCGACCCGGTTTTCGCCGCCGATGTCGCCCATCGGCATCACTTCGATGAAAACGAGGTCAAAGCCCTGCTCGCCGGTCCACGCCACAAGGTCATCGAACTCGTCGTCGTTGACACCACGCAACGCAACCGTATTGATCTTGACCGCGAGTCCGGCGGCTTTTGCTGCGGCCAAGCCTTCGAGCACGACGTCGAGACGGCCGCGGCGCGTAATATCCGTGAATTTAGCCGGGTCGAGGGTATCCACCGAGACGTTGATCCGGCGTACCCCGCAATCACGCAATTCGCCGGCATAGCGCGCAAGCTGGCTGCCGTTGGTCGTCAAAGTCAGCTCGTCGAGCGCGCCGGTGCCGATATGACGGCCGAGCGAGCGGAACAGGGTCAAGATGTTGCGCCGCACGAGCGGTTCGCCGCCGGTAAGGCGGAGTTTTCTGACGCCAAGCCGGACGAAAGCGCTGCCTACGCGGTCGAGCTCCTCGAGAGTGAGCAGTTCGGATTTCGGCAGAAACGTCATCTCTTCCGCCATGCAATAGACGCAGCGGAAGTCGCAGCGATCGGTGACCGATACGCGCAGATAAGTGATGGTTCGTCCGAATGGGTCTATCATGCCTACGTGCCTACGCTCTCTCGCACCGCGGCTCGCCTCGTTAACATAGGAGCGCGGCGCGTAAATGTCGCCCCCGATCTCGTCATGCGCTCTCTCACCCTACCGCGGCGGTACTTCCGGGGACCAATCGCCCAAAACATGGTCCTCGGTATAGGACGTGTTTCTGATCGCCGGCGATTCCATCTGGTCGATTTCGCCGTGCTCCTCCAAATCGAGAATTGCGAGCTGAACGGCCCCCGTTGCGTCTTTCTCAATCAGACGCGGGATTTCACGCTTCAGACCGGGGCTATCGTCCAGGATGCGGTCGATGTAGAGCCGCCGCGCCCGGCAGCACGCAGCGCTGCCGCCCGTTGCTCGGACCACGCTACCGTATCGGTTTCATAGAGCGTCTTCAGATCCGTCATGACCGTCCCAATATGGTACCAACCGGCTTGCAGCGAAAGCCGTCCCGACCCATCATCGAGACATGCAGGAATTTGCCGTCCGCCCGCAGCCCGAGGATCCGCGGCTGACCCGCAGGGTCAACGGCGTCGACCACGAAGGCCGGTCCGTCGAGACCGCCGTCGTCATGGAGCGGCCGCTAACCCTGTTTCTGAACAGGCGCGAGATCGTCACGATGATGACGATTGGCGACCATCCCGACTACCTCGCTGTCGGGTATCTGCTCAATCAAAACATGCTGCGCGCCGAGGACACCATCATTGGCGTCGACTACGACGAAGAGCTCGAAACGGTCGTCGTCCGGACCGACCACGAGACCGATTTCGAGGACAAGCTCAAAAAGAAAACGCTGACTTCCGGCTGCGCCCAGGGAACCGTCTTCGGCGATTTGATGGAGAAGTTCGACGAGGTCCGGCTCGACCCCGATGCCATGCTGCGTACCTCCTGGCTCTATGCATTGACACGCAAGATCAACACCGTGCCGAGCCTTTATCTGGCGGCCGGCGCGATCCACGGCTGCGTCTTATGCGAGGAAGACCGGCCGCTGATTTACATGGAGGATGTCGGCCGGCACAACGCGATCGACAAGATCGCCGGCTACATGCACGTGCACCGTATCTCCCCTGCCGGCAAGATCTTCTACACCACCGGGCGGCTGACCTCGGAGATGGTGATCAAGACTGTCCAGATGGGCATCCCGATCCTGATCTCGCGCTCCGGCTTTACCGCGTGGGGGGTCGATCTCGCCAGACAAGCAGGGCTGACGCTCATCGGCCGCGCAAAGGGAAAGCGCTTCGTGGCGCTCGCCGGGAGCGAGCGCATCGTTTTCGACGACGATCTCCGGACCGTCGAGGACGAGCATCCGCGCCTGTCCCGAAAGGCCAGCATCGAGGAAGACGCAGCGTGAAGGTCGTCGGCGTATTGCTCGCCGGTGGACAGTCGCGGCGCATGGGGGGCGGCGACAAGACCTTGTGTGTGCTTGACGGGGTATCGCTGCTCGAACGGGTTATCGCGCGGCTGCAGCCGCAAGTCGACGCACTCGTGCTCAACGCCAACGGCGACCCCGCCCGCTTTGCAGAATTTGCTTTGCCCGTTGTGGCCGACAGCATACCCGATTTCGCCGGGCCGCTCGCCGGGGTGCTGGCAGGGCTCGATTGGGCTGCAGTACACCGCCCCGACTGCGCCTTCATCGCGAGCGTCGCAACGGATGCGCCGTTTCTGCCGGTCGATCTCGTTGCCCGTCTCACGGCAGCGCACAAAGCCGCGGAGGCGGATCTGGCTTGCGCCGCCTCGGCCGGCCGCGCCCACCCGGTGTTTGGGCTCTGGCCGCTGCGGCTGCGCGAGGACCTGCGCCGCGCGATTGTCGATGACCGCATCCGTAAAGTTGATGAATGGACGGCGCGCCATCGCCTCGTTACGGTCCCGTTCGCTGATCGCCCGATCGACCCGTTCTTCAACGCCAACCGTCCGGAGGATCTCGAAGCGGCCGCCGAGCTGCTGAAGTTCCCCAAGCGCTGATTACTATGGCTCCCCATCTCTCGCGTGGACGGTTGGCTGACGCCCGGGGCTTACGAAGGAGGCTTTGCACCTCGATCAGTTGATTTGCGATGCCCCGACAGAGTGTAGAACGCTTCGCGCCGAGTGCGGCGCTTATCGGCGCTGACGATCAGACTACGTCGATTAACAGTGCCGGCGTCGACGAAGGCCCGCTGATCGAGATGCGCATTCTGGAGCTGCTCACCACCCGACTCTGCCATGAGCTGAGCGGACCGGTCGCCGCGATCAACAACGGCATCGAGTTGCTCGATGAAGACCTGGAAGCAGGGACTCCACCTGGGCCGGGCTTTGTCCGCGATGCGGTTGCGCTGGTCAGCGACAGCGCGCATCGTGCCCGCAATCGGCTGCAATTCTACCGCTTCGCCTATGGCTTCAGCCGTCTCGGCGCGAGCACCGGCCCGCCCCCCCATGAACTTGCCACCGCGCTTTTCGCAGCGAGAAGTATCGCCTTCGATTATGCCGACAGCGCTCGCACGATGTCACCCCACTGGCAGAAACTGGCCTGCAACCTGCTACCGGTCGGGGCTGATACTTTGCCCCGCGGCGGGCGGCTGGCGGTTAGCGCCAATCCGCTCACGATCGAAGCAGCCGGCGAAGCCGCCGCTCTGACGGCCGAAGCGCATGCGGCACTAATGCTCACCCCGCCGGTCACCGAACTTACCGCCCGGACGGTCCAGCCCTACTTCACCGGCCTGCTTGCCAAAACATTAGGCTGCCGTCTGATCGCGACGGCGGAGCCGGGACGGGTTCGGCTGACCGCCATCGCAAGCGGTATCTAGGCGGCCGCTGTACCTCGCCGGGCGGCGGCATCATCGGCGCCGGTGCTCGTGGGGGTCGGCATTACAACCGGATCGCGCAGCACGTAGCCGCGCCCCCATACCGTCTCGATATAATGGCTGCCGCCGGTCGCTTGAGCGAGCTTTTTGCGCAGCTTGCAGACGAAGACATCGATAATCTTGAGCTCGGGTTCATCCATCCCGCCGTAGAGGTGGTTGAGGAACATCTCCTTCGTCAATGTCGTACCTTTGCGCAGGCTGAGCAGCTCGAGGATCCCGTACTCCTTGCCGGTCAGGTGAACCGGCTGACCGTCGACCGAAACAACGCGAGTGTCGAGATTGACGACGAGCTTACCCGTGCGGATGGTCGACTCCGAGTGACCCTTTGAACGGCGCACGATCGCCTGAATTCGCGCGATCAACTCGCGCCGGTCAAACGGCTTTGTCAGGAAGTCGTCGGCGCCGAAGCCCAGTCCCTTGATCTTGTGGTCGAGCTCAGCAAGGCCGGAGAGGATCAGAATTGGCGTACGGACTCGCGCCGCGCGCAGACGGCGCAACACTTCGTAACCGTCGATATCGGGCAACATCAAATCAAGAAGGATGATGTCGTAATCATAGATCTTGCCGATCTCCAGACCATCTTCGCCAAGGTCGGTCGTGTCGCAAATAAAGTTTTCCTTTTCCAGTATCATCTTGATGCTGGTGGCGGTTGTTGCATCGTCCTCGACCAAAAGCACGCGCATAGGAACCTCCGGGTTCGGCCGGTCCCTCTGACCGGCGGGGCCTTGGTTAATCAGGATTACCAAAATTAGTTAACGAGAGCTTACCGTCAGCCCGATTGCATGGCACTCGATCAGGCATTCGAGCAGCGGCGGGTGCCGAGCCCTGGTTTCACCCTGCTCAGCAGAGACTGGGGCGTCACTCCGCTGTTTAGAATGCTTCTACCGTGAGCATAACGGGGCATCAAATACGTCCTTCCCGCTGCTGGTGTCGCAAATCCGACAAAGGATCGACTGTCCACAGCGGCAGAAGTGTGAACTCCATCACACCCATCACGAAAAACTTACGTCTCGATTACCCTTCGTTTTAACGCGCACGCCGTCACTCCGGCGTCCGCACGCCGTAACAACACACTTTGCCGCCGGTTATTCCCGAACCCCGCGGGCCCTCGCGACAGCGCTCGACTGAGAACTAGCGGCGCAGGCTGAAGCGGATCGTCACCGACACTTCCATCCGCGGCTCGAGCATTCCTGCCGGAAAGGGCGGCAAGGTGGCACCAGACATCATCTCCTCCACCGCGTGGTCGAGATCAGTGTAGCCAGAGCTCGAGGTTATAGCGTAGTCGAGCACCCGGCCGCTGCGGTCGACCAGAAAACGGAGCACGGCGTGTCCCTCTTCACCGCGCTCGCGCGCCGACTCGGGGTAGCGCTTGTGGCTCTCGAGCCAGGCGCTGAGCAGAGCGCGGTATCCGGCGACGGCCGCGGGTGAAGGAATAGGCGCCGGCATCGCGGTCGCGGCCGCAGCAGTCTGGGGTGGCGGGGCCGGCACCGATGCGGCTTGCGGCGGCGCCGGTTGAGCGGGTAGGGGCGGGGTGTAAGCCTCGGTCGGCCGCGGCATCTCCTGCCGCCGCAGCGACGGCTTCGGCGGCTTTTTTACCGCGACTTTGTTGGGCGGCGGAGGCGGCGGAGGCTCGCTGACCGCGGACGGCGATTCGGGTGCTGGCGGAAGCGGTTCTGTCGCCACTGTCGATGGCTGCGGTTGTGGCGGTTCCGGCGGCGGCTGAGGCTCGGCCGGCGTTGGAGGAGGCTCGGGTTCGGCCGGCGACGTCGCCACCGGAGCCGGCTCGGGTGCCGGTGGCGGCGCGAATACTACCTCGATCCCGCCCTTGGCGATCGGCTCCGGCACCGGAGACGCCCTGCTCATCAGAAGGATCAGCAGCGCCACACCGATCGCGTGGGCCACCACCGAGAAGGCTAGAGGAAGCTTAATTTCGGTCACTTGGAGGCGATCGCCTCGGCAACCAGCGAGACCTTCGAGAAGCCGGCGCGGTTGACGATGCCGAGCGCGTCCATCAGCTGCGCATAACTGATCGTCCGGTCTCCGCGTATGTAGACGATCCGGTCCGCGTCCTCGGCAGCAAGACCGGCGAGCCGCTGCTCGAGATCAGCCGGATCGATGCGGTCGCTGCCGATGAACATCTCGCCTTCGTGATTGAGGCTGATCACGACCGGCTTCTTCGGCTCGGTCAACGTCGTAACCTTTGACTTTGGTAGATCGAGCGGCACGCTGACGGTGAGCAGCGGAGCTGTCACCATGAAAATGACCAGCAGCACCAGCATGACGTCGACCATCGGCGTGACGTTGATCTCGGCGAGCGGCGTATAGCGGTCCTCGCCGGCTTCGCCTGAGGGGGGCAAGGTGAACGCCATCGTCAGGCCTCCGCGCTGCCGCGGGCGAGCAGACCACCAGACCGCCCGATCAACCCCTGCATGCGGCCCGCGAAGCGGCCGAGGTCGACGGTGAACTTATTGTAGGCGACAACCGCCGGTATCGCCGCGGCAAGCCCCATCGCGGTCGCAAACAGGGCCTCGGCGATCCCCGGCGCCACCACCGCAAGGCTCGTGTTGTTCGCTGCCGCGATCCCCTCGAAGCTACGCATTATGCCCCAAACCGTGCCGAAGAGCCCGATGAATGGCGCGGCGGAGCCTAGCGTCGCCAGAAACGGCAGGCGCACCTCGAGGCGCCGCAGCTCGGCATTCAGGGCGAGCCGCATCGCCCGCTCGATGCGCTCGCGCCGCTCGCCGACAGTTTCGGCCGGCAGTCGCGGCTGAGCCGTGCTCTCGCTGAGGCCCGCCAAGAGAACTAGACCCGCGGGATCGGCGGTCTGGCGGCGGACTTCGGTCGCCGCGAGATCTTGTGGTGAGCTCGCCGCGGCGGCCCGCGCCTCGTGCTCGCGAGCAGAGCGGCTGGCGGCTTTAAGGCGCCACAGCTTGTCGATAATCACCGCCCAGCTCCACACCGAGCACGCGAGCAGCAACAACAGGACACCCTTGACGACGGGGTCGGCGTTGAGGAACAGCTTGACAATATTGAGAGACGCGACGGGGTCGTTCACGGTTGGCCTCTGAACTTCGCTCGTTAACACCCAAGCGGGATGATTGTGGCGGGTCCGCGGCGGGCTTAGAAGCGCTGGGTCAGACCAGCAAGGAAGGTGCGGCGCGGGCCGAATTGCGGAGCAAATACGCCGAGCCCGGTGCCGGAGCGAATCTGATAGACCTGATCGAGCAAGTTGATGACGTCAAAGCGCAGCTCCAGCCCCTTATAGATGCCGGTATCGATCGGCTGGACGATACTGAAATTAACCTGCTGATAACCCGGCAGGGCAGCCCCATTCGGGGATCCTCCCGGGTTAGTCGTCCTGAGCCCGCTGGCGGCAGTCAGGTCGACGGCAAAACGGGTGTTCCAAGTGGGAAGCTTATACTTGATACCGGCCGAGGACGTGTAAGTCTGGTCGTGGTCGGTGTGAATAGCATTAGTAGCTATAAAGGCCAAGTCGTCTGGAGAGAAGTTGAACTGGCCTGAAATGATGTTTTTTGCGAGTTCTTGGGAGACCGCGAAATTTCCGTAGAACGACCAATTGTCGATGTCGTAGCTAAGCGTCAATTCGACGCCTTTGACCCATCCTTTCTGGTAATTGAACGGCGTAAAGAAGATCGGTGCACCGAATTGCCCTTCGTCGATTAAATCGCTGGCGATCTTGTAATAGGCATCGATCCCTGCCTTGAGCCCGGGCAAAATAATTTGAGTAGCGCCGACATCGAAATAATGCGCTCGCTCGGCTTTTGGCGGCGAATCGAGTGTGACGGCCGGTGCTGCGGTCGTGTTAGCAAAAAGAGCGATCGTCGGGGATGCGATCAGCTCGAAGGGGGGCGGCGTGAAATAGCGCGAATAGCCTACATGGAATGCTGTCTCCTCGGTCGGCTGCCACACTAAGTTAGCGCGCGGGCTCAGCTGTCGCTCGCTGACAAACTCGGCGAACTGGTCGTAACGTGCCCCAAAATTGAGGGTCAAGGACGGAATGATCTTCCACTCGTCTTGCAGATAGTAGCTGTAGATCCACCCGGTCTTGCTTCCCGAGTCAGAGATCGAGAGCGGCTGGTCGCTCGTTTGAGCACCGGTCTCGTCGACTGGCAGAACATTCGAGGTGGTGCTGAACGGCGAGCGCTCTCGTTGGATGTAAAAGCCGCTACGAACCGTGTGTTCGGGGGCCGCCCTCCAGCTCCCATCGCCTTGCACGCCGCTTGCCCAGCTCTGCCGGTACGCGGTCTGGGCGATGCCGTTGAACAGGAGATCGCCCGTGGGATCCCCCGGAGAGAAGTAGGCACTGCTGTATCGGGAGAACCCGGCGATCTGGAAATCGATATCGCCGACGTGCTTCTGCCAGGCGAGGATGCCGAAATTGTTGATCTGGCGCTGGTTCTCGTTCAAGGCGATCGAGGCAAAATCGGTGATGCCGTTTACGGTGAGCCCGAGGCTCGGAGTCTGGCCCGCGACTTGCGGGATTTGGAATTGACTGCGCGATGCACCAAAAATGGCAGTCAATCGCGACGTCGGATCGATAATCCCGGACACATAACCAAACCCCTTTGGCTGCTCGGACCAGTCGTGGATAGCATTGAAGGTGGGAGCCGGGTTCTCGATACCCTCCTTGTTTCGCAGGTATTCGCCGGTGAAGTAATAGTCGATCTGCCCGACCCGGCCGCCCCATTCGGCGCTCGGTTGGAGCGTCCCCTGTGAGCCGCCATACATCGTCGCCGAACCACCCGGATCGAGGGTCCCGGTCTTGGTCTGGATGTCGATAATCCCGGTTGTGCGCAAACCGTACTGCGCCGGAAGGCTGCCAGTGATCAGCGCCACGGAATTAGCGAGCCGTGTCTGCAATGCCTGCCCAAAAACATTGATCCCTTCCGGCAATTGAACTCCGTTTATGCGGAATTGCAGGTTGGCGTGATCGTTGCGCACATGGAGCTGGCCGAACGAATCTTGCGCGACACCAGGAGCCTGGAGCAGCAGCCGGTTGAACGGCTGGTTGTCGCCTTGCGGCTGCGTTTCGATCGCCTGCCGGCTGAAATCAAAGACCGTGGCGCCAAGGCTCGGCTGAATGGTGCTGCGCGCGATATCGAGCTGCCTGGCAACGACGTCCAGATCGAGCGATAGGCCGCCTTCGGGGGGCGGGGTTTCCTGCGCCCCGATGCGACCGGCAAAGAAGAGCGCTATAAAGACAAATGGCAAGGCAATAAGGGCGCGCCACGCAAGCGCGCGGATCGGGTTGCTCATCGAGTTCCTCTTCGGATTCGGGGCGCACCGCGGGCAGTTCCGCGGCTGTCGGTCAATTGTTTAGAGGCGACCTCAGGCCCGAGGCGGTGCGCGGGAGCGGAAAAGGAGATAGGGGGTGCGGAACTCGGCGGGCGCTGGCGGTGGAAGCTGCCGCAGCACCGAGACTTTCAGCAGCAGCGTCGCGAATAGTTCGACTGGGACGGCGCCGTGGTGAGCAACGGCGAAGCAGATTGGGCAGTCGCGGTCGGCCAAGGCCGGTGCCGCCGAGCCGGTTGCCGCGGCCACTGCGACGGGCGCGCCTCGCAAAACAAAGGGCAGCTCATGGTGGTGCCAGGCAAACAGAAGCGCCTGGAAAATGACTGCAAAGACGGCAACGAGCGCCGTGAACCGACGCGGTGGGTGCCGGTTCCTCGCGAGGAAGCTCAAGTCCGCTCCGAGGTTCACCTCCCCGAGCCAGCCTATGTCCAATTTGGGCGGGACACACACTTATGAGATATTATAACACTCGATACGCCGTGCGAACCACTTTCGCATCATCGGCGCTGGCCCTATCCTGGAGGTAGCGCATCGGAGAAAGATGCTGATGAGACCTGTCCTGATTGCGATCGCATGTGCGGGGTTATTTTCGCTTGTCGGGCAATCGCATGCTGCCGGCGTCGACCTCGAAGTGATCCTCGCGGCCGATGTTTCTCGGAGCATCGATGACGGCGAATTCGATCTGCAGCGCAAAGGCTACGCTGCCGCGCTGAGCGATCCGCGCGTCCTGCAGGCCATTCGCGGCCGGCCGGGCGCCGCGATCGGCGTTTGCTTTATCGAATGGTCGGGCGATGAGGACCAGCAGGTCGTCGTCGATTGGAACGAGATCAGAGACGAAGAGGATGCCGGCGGAATGGCCGCAGCGATCCTTGCCGCACCGCGCTCGTTTATGGGGCGAACCTCGATCAGCGCCGCGATCGATTTCGCAATGGCGCATTTCGCCACTTCGAAATGGCAGGCGGCCCGCCGCATCATCGACATCTCCGGCGATGGGACGAACAATTCCGGCCGCCCCGTCATCGAGGCGCGCGATGACGCGATCGCCCGCGGGGTCACCATCAACGGGTTGGCGATCATCAACGACAAGCCCAATCTGGGGTACTCCGCACACACCCAGCCGCCCGGCGGGTTGCCGCTCTACTACCAGCAGAACGTGGTCGGTGGACCAAACTCGTTTTTGCTCGTCGTCAAGGATTTCAATTCCTTCGCCGACGCGATGGCGCAAAAGCTTGTCAAGGAGATCGACGTCGCCGGCGCAGCCGCCGAAAGGCGGGTGTCCTCGCTTCGTTGAGCGGCGGCGTCCCCACTGCACGCCTCAGTCAGCGAAACGTTAAATTCACGGAATTATGTAACAGCCACACCTGCGTTGCGCGAAGCTCCGTGGCCAGCGTTACTGATAAGGCGTAAGCTCACGCGATTATGGTTAACGGAGAAACCGCGGCATGGACGACAGACGCGTGTGGGCAGCGGCGATATTCCCGATCGGCCATGCCGAGGTCTTTGGCGGTATGTGGGATAGCGACCCGCTGGATTGGACGCGAGCCGCCGCCATCGCGGAGATCGAGAACCATGTCGTCAAGATGGGCCTGTTACCGATGCAGTGGACCAGCAGCGCGGGAGATCTCATGATCGGTCGAACCCATTATCCCGGCAACGAACAGCGGGGCTTCGCGGCAATGGTCCGCAGCGTCCGCCTGCCCGAGGGTGAGCCGCCTTCAGATTAGCTGAAGGTGAGCGGCGCTGCGCCGCTGTTTTTGCCCGCGGGCGGCGATCGCAGACGGTGTTGGCCGCTAGGTGATCGTGGCACGGCCTCGTAAACTGGCTCGCAATGATGAGCCGCCGCGATTTGTTCCCACCAATCGAGCCTTATCGAACCGGCACTCTGCGGCTCGACGCGCAGCACACGATGTATTGGGAGCAATCGGGAAATCCGCGCGGCGTGCCGGCACTGTTTCTGCACGGTGGCCCGGGCGCCGGCGCCACCCCGGTTCACCGCCGCTTCTTCGACCCGGAATACTGGCGGATCGTCATCTTCGACCAGCGCGGCGCCGGCCGCTCGACGCCGCTCGGCGAGATCGTCGACAACTCGCCTGCCCATCTGGCAGCCGACATCGAGCGCCTGCGCGTTGCGCTCGGCATCGAACAATGGTTGGTGTTCGGCGGCTCTTGGGGCTCGACCCTGGCCTTGCATTATGCCGAAACCCAGCCCTCCCGCTGCATCGGACTGGTTCTGCGCGGCATATTTCTGTGCCGGCGCGAAGAGGTCGAGTGGTTTCTCTATGGTTTGCACCGGGTATTTCCCGAGGCTTGGCGCGCTTTCTCCGGCTTTCTCACCGAAGCAGAGCGTCACGACATCCTCGGCGCCTATTACCGTCGCTTGCTCGACCCTGATCCGCGCGTGCACATGCCGGCGGCGCGGGCCTGGAGCACCTACGAGGGGGCGTGTTCGACATTGCTGCCCAACCCTGAAACGGTGGCCGCTTTTGGAGAGGACCGCCTCGCTTTGGGCCTGGCGCGAATCGAAGCGCATTTCTTCAGCCGGCATCTCTTTACCGGCCGAGGGGATCTGATCGCCCGGGTCGGGCAGATTCGCCACTTGCCCGGGATTATCGTTCAAGGCCGTTACGACATGGTCTGCCCGATCCGTAGCGCCGACGAACTCGCCCGAGCCTGGCCCAACGCAAAATATATGATCGTTCCGGATGCCGGCCATTCCGCGATGGAGCCGGGCATACGCGAGCAATTGGTGCTGGCGACCGAGCAAATGAAGCGGCTTTAAGCTCGCTCGCCGAATAGTTTTTCTTGTGTAGCGCCGGTTGCGTATTAGGATAGCGCCGGTATCGCAACCATCGTGGGGTCGAGCGGGGGAAAATTTTGAGCGTGAGAGTAATTCGCAACGTCGGTGTGGTCCTGTTTCTGATCTTCGGCATCGCCGGGCCACATCCTCCAGCCGCGCAAATTATGTTGGGTTCGCAAATCGCCCTGGGCTCTCCGGCCGATCCACCACGCATCGCGCTGGGCGGCGGTGCGTTCGACGTGCTGCCCGACAATAAGAAGCCGGGCGCCGGAGCCACCGGGCTGGTGTTGAGCGAATACCGCTTCGGCGATGTGCTATGGATTGTGGCGCCGTTCATCGGCGTTATGGGCACCGGCAAAGGCGCCTTTTATGGTTACGGCGGCTTCGGCTTTGACATCAATTTCGCCGGGAAATGGGTGATTACTCCGACTGCGGCGGTTGGGTATTTCGAGCATGGCAGCGGCATAGACCTCGGGGCTCATTGCGAATTCCGGACCGGCGTAGAATTCGATTATCGTTTCGACAATTTGGTCCGCCTCGGGGCCGGATTTTATCACATGTCAAACGCCGGCATCGGCAAGCTAAACCCGGGGACGGAGCTGGCGACGGTCATCCTCACCGTGCCGCTACACTAATCTCGCTGCTGTGCCCTCTGCCGCTGTACGTATCGCTGGCAAATGGGCCGGCCGGTTTCGAATGCCTTCGCTGACCGCGCCGCGGCTGACACCGATTACGCGCGCGGCGCTGTGGATTCTGCTCAGCGGCATCTGCTCGGTGATGATGAATGTGCTGATTCGCGTCGCCGCCCACGCGATGCATCCATTCGAGGTCGCTTTCTTTCGGTGTCTCTTCGGACTTGTGCTTCTGGCTCCCTGGGTCGTCCGCAGCGGTCCGGCTCTCTGGCGCAGCCGCAACAAAGGCTTCTACCTGTTGCGGGCCGGCGTCGGAGTCGTGTCGATGGCGACCTGGTTTTATGGGATCACGGTGGTGCCGCTGGCAACGGCCACTGCCGTCAACTTCACCGCGCCGCTGTTCGCCACCCTCGCCGCCGCTCTAGTGCTACACGAGGATGTCAGGCTTCGTCGCTGGAGCGCGGTCCTGCTCGGATTCCTTGGCGTGCTCGTCATCATGCGGCCGGGCAGCGAGCGGCTAGACGCCAACCTGTTGATCTTGCTGCTGTCCGCAGCGACAGCGGCAATGAACAACATCACCGTCAAGTTCCTGGCGCGCAGCGAGCCTCCAAGCAGAATCGTGGCGTTGTTTATGATTTATCTCACGCCGCTGTCGCTGATCCCGGCGCTGTTTGTTTGGCAGTGGCCGGATCCGTCGACACTCGGAGCGCTGGTCGGGCTCGGCGCCCTCGGGACGATTGCGCACATCTCGGTCGCGCGGGCGCTCGCTGCGGCCGATGCCAGCGCCTGCGCACCCTTCGAGTTCGCGCGCTTGCCGTTTGCGGCGCTGATCGGCTTCGTGTGGTTTGGCGAGGTCACTAATCTGTGGACCTGGATCGGCGCTGCCATCATCGCCGGCTCGTCGGTCTATGTCGCGCACCGCGAGGCCCGGCTGGCGAGGCTGGGACGCCCGGGCGAACGCCGCTGAGGAGGAAAAGACGCATGAACTTAGAAGGGCAGGCGGCGATCGTCAGCGGCGGCGCGTCCGGTCTGGGGCGGGCGACCGCGGTGGCGTTGGCTGCATCGGGGGTCGAAGTGGCGATCCTCGACATCAACCAGGACGCTGCGATTGACGCGGCGCGGGAGGCGGGCGGCTTCGCGATCGCCTGCGATGTGACCGATGCTGCTTCGGTCGAAGCCGCCTTTGTCGCCGCGCGCGAGCGCCACGGTCCCGCTCGCATTGCCGTCAACTGCGCCGGCGTCGGGACCGCCGGACGCATTGTCGGGCGCGACGGCCCGCTGCCGCTCGACGCGTTCCGGCGCGTCATCGAGGTGAACCTGATCGGCAGCTTCAACGTGATGCGGCTTGCCGCAGCGGAGATGAGCACGCTCGACCCGTTGGCCGACGGCGAGCGCGGCATCATCGTCTCGACCGCTTCGGTCGCGGCCTATGAGGGCCAGATCGGGCAAGCGGCTTACAGCGCCTCAAAGGGCGGTATCGTTTCGCTCACCTTGCCGGCGGCGCGCGAGCTCGCGCGCTACGGCGTGCGCGTCGTAGCGATCGCGCCCGGCATCTTTGAGACGCCGATGCTGCAAGGATTGCCGCAGAACGTCCGCGAGAGTCTCGCCGCCAGCGTTCCGTTCCCGCCCCGGCTCGGCCGCCCGGAAGAGTACGCTGCGTTGTTGCTCCATCTCTGCCGGAACCCGATGATCAATGGCGAGGTTGTCCGGCTCGACGGCGCGCTGCGCATGGCGCCGCGCTGAATCAGGGCAGCGGTGGGCGCCGGTCTCGCTCGGGGGCGATTTCGTCGATCGCCTGCGCCAGGCGGATATCGAGCGCGCTGAGGCCGCCCGCGTCATGCGTCGACAATATGACCTCGACCCGGTTGTAGACGTTGAAGAGCTCGGGGTGGTGGTCCATTTTCTCCGCCAGGAGCGCCATTCGCGACATGAAGCCCCAGGCTTCGGAGAAGTTCTCGAAATGATAGCTCTTGCGGATTGCGTCGCGGTCTTCGACCTCGGCCCAGCCATGAAGCCCGTGCAGCGCCGTCTGGCGTGCCGCTCCGACTAGCCTCTCGACCATGTCAACCTCCATCCGTCATCGGGAGTGATATCATGCCCGATCGCCTACCGCCATCGCTGGCCGAAATCGAGGAATTGGCCGACCATGCGCTGGTCAGGATACCGCATCGGCTGAAGCGCCATCTCGGGCGCGTCGTGATCCGGGTCGAGGAGTTCCCCGACGAGGAGACCGAGGCCGAAATGGGGCTCGACAGCCCGTTCGATATCTTGGGGCTCTATCGCGGGGTCGCGCTGCCACGGAAAAGTATCAATGATCCCCGGCCCGATCTCGACATGATCTTTCTCTATCGCCGGCCGATCCTCGATTATTGGTGCGAGAGCGGCGAAGACTTGGCGCATTTGGTGCGTCACGTGCTGATCCACGAGATCGGGCACCACTTCGGCTTCAGCGACGAGGACATGGAGCGGATCGAAGAGTCGGATTGAGTGTCTGGCCGACCCGGCGGCGCAATTCCGGCACGGCCTCGTTCTCGAACCACGGATTGTTGCTCACCCAGCGGAGCGTGTGCCAGCTCGGATGCGGCAGCACAAAATATTCCGGGAGAAAGCCGGGCCAACGCGCGATCGTCTCGGTCATCGATGGTCGCCCGAAACGCGGCAGATAGTAATCGATAGCATAGCGCCCGACCAGCAGCGTGAGCTCGACAGCGGGAAAGAACCTGCGCAGCCGCGCATGCCAGAGCGGTGCGCATTCGGGCCGCGGCGGCAGGTCACCGCCTTTGGCATCGCGGCCGGGGTAGCAGAAGCCGATCGGCATCACCGCCACCCGGGTCTCGTCATAGAAGGTCTGCCGATCGATGCCCATCCAGTCCCGCAGCCGCTCGCCGCTGCGGTCGTCGAAGGAGAGCCCGGTCTCGTGTACGCGGATGCCCGGGGCTTGACTGATGATCAGGAGCCCCGCGGACGGCTGGCCTCGCAGGATGGGCCGGGGCCCGAGCGCCAGATGCGGCGCGCAGACCGTGCAGGCGCGAATCTCGGCGAGGAGACTATCAAAGATTTTGCTCTTTCGCATTCCTGCGGCCGCTCGCGTTCGGGCGAGGTGAATTGACTCAGCATACCCCACTGCTTACAAACCCCTTCGGCATACGCCGTGTTGACCCCACTCATCGGCGGAGGGGTGGCCGAGTGGCTGAAGGCGGCGGTTTGCTAATGCGCTGGGTGCCATCCCGGCGTGTCCTGCCGCGTCCCGGAAAATGAGGTTTTGTCGGACCTTCGGAGCATCGGAGAACCTCGCGATCCCGTTCCGTCCTTAGCAGTGCTGAGGCGTCGGGTGCCAATTTGGGTGCCAACTGGTTTGTGTCTGCACGCCCCGCAAAGGATCAGCTGTTGACATCGTGAAGATCACCCACGCCCGGAGATTGCAGTTTCCGGGCCGCGCCGGCGAGCGCTGATGGCCATCGCGCGAGCGCAGGCCGGCTCCTCCCGACCGCCGCCTCGTCAAGTCAGCCGAGCGCGGGCTACGGTATTCATACCTCGTATCCGGCAATAGCATGCCATATCGGTCCTGGGCGCACGCCGCGATACGGTCAGACGCGCTCGCCCGCGTGATAGCGTGGCGCCGCGCGCTCTGCAACGTCGTCGCACCAGCGCAGCCGAACCCGCCAAGCGATATTGTGGCCGAACGCAGTCGATGACGACAAAGGAAGGCTAGGAGTGACCCCCGAACAGCCTCAAGCACTTATTGCCCAGCTGACCGCTCGCGCTAACAACGAACATGACGCCGCGGAGGTCCCCGGCTCGTCGTCGGCGCGACGGTTCGAGACGATGCGGCAGATCAGCACCCAGATGGAGCGCGAAGGCCACTTTGAATTCCGCCGGCGCAGCGACGGCAGCGTGTCCATCCATATGACCAACGACGGCGCGCCCCGGCGACTAATGGAATTGATGGAGGCGGCCGGTTTGCTCCGGGATGATGTCTGAGTGGCTACCTTCTAGGCCACCGTTCGCCCTGGCCGCGCTGGCCGCGCCTCCGGGCAGGCAGTCGATCCCAGACACCCGGCTTACCCCTTTAGTGTGGTGGCGAGCACCGATCGGACGGAGGTAGACTCGTCCGGCCTGCGCGTGGAACGACGAGACCAGGACGCTCGCTAAATACGGCATTCCGATCTTGCACATCCGGGAGTTCGAAGTGACGAGCCGGGTAACGCCAGCTGCGTTGCCATTGCCGCTTGCCGGCACGATTCGATATCTCCCGGGATGGTACCTCCGTGCGTCCAATTTCCTGAGAACAGGGGCCGAGGCGGGAATGAGCAATGGGACCCATCGATCCCCGCGTCGTCGTGCACCGGCGCGAGTGTCACTGTCATCCCGAAGGAAGGAGCGGCGTCCTCGATTGCTCGGCTAAGAAATGGGGCGAAGGGCGCGGTGTCCGGATTGAAGATGACAGCGACCCGCATGACACGAGGTGCAGCCTCCTTCAGCAATTGGAGCCATTTCCCCATTAGGGGCGCGTCCCAGGAGATAAACCCCGTGAGGTTGCCGCCGGGCCGCGCGAGACTGTGAACCCATCCCCGCCCGACGGGATCGACAGCCAGTACGAAAATGATCGGTATCGTGCGCGTATGTTCCCGCACCGCCACGATCGCAGGCGTAGTGCTCGCAAGAATTGCATCCGGCGCCAGGGCGACCAGTTCCGCCGCATAGGTCTTGAAAAGAGGCGGATCGCCCGCAGCAAATCGGTAGTCGATCCGAATATTCTCACCCTCGAACCACCCCAAACGCTCTAGCGCCTGTGCAAAGGCCGTCACAATTGTCTGAGTGAATGGGTCGTTTTTGGGGGAAAACCTCAACACGCCAACGCGCCGCATCCGCTCGGGCTGCTGTGCGAGCGCGGCAAGCGGCCATGCCGCCGCCCCGGCGAGCACAACGATGAACCCGCGCCGCTTCATTCGATGACCTCGTCGGCGCGGCCAAACAGTGCCATAGGCAGCGTAAGTCCCAGTGTTTTTGCGGTCTTCAGATTGACAACCAGCTCGACTTTCGTTGCTTGTATCACGGGCAGCTCGGCCGGGTTCTCGCCCTTGAGAATGCGGCCAGTGTACACGCCGGCTTGACGATACACCTCCGCGGCGCCCCCGGCGTAGCTCATCAAGCCGCCCGTCACGATAGATTCGCGAGTCTGGAAGATTGCGGGCAATCTGTGGAGAAGCGCCTGTCTTGCCAGCTCTTCCGCACGGGTATTTAAGAACGCATCGCTAGGGACTATAAGCCCGCCGACCCGAAGTTGGGCTAACCGTGCGAACGCCGCGTTGATATCTTGATCGGTGCTCGCGTTCAGAATCTGGAGTTCAAGACCTAGCGTGTGCGCGGCGTCCTGCAGGCTTCTCGATTCGGTGTCGGTATTGGGGTTGCTCGGGTTTACGAGCAGGGCCATTGCTGTCGCCGTCGGGACTGCCTCATGCAGGAACTCCAGGAGCTTTGGCCCAATTTCGACGCTCAAGTAAGTCACGGCCGAGTCGATGTCCTGGTCGCGAATGCGGGAGGGGGTCGTGGCAGGGCGCGAACGGCGGTGTTGGCGCCGTACCGCTGAGCCATTACCGCTGGGTCGATGCAGCGAGAGCTAGAAAACCGGCCGCTGATCCGCGCACAGGCATTCGGCGACGCCGTCGATCCGAGCAGACTCGATCGTCTCGCCCGCTACGAAGTCCATCTCGACCGAAAACTCGAACGCATGCTGGCGATGCTGTTCAGGCTTCAGGAGTTGCGGCGCGCCCTAAACCCGACCTGAAATCCGTTTCGCAAAAATAGGCTTGCGACCTGCCAGCGAAGCGACCAGGGCGGAGAAAACCATTGGCAGATCTCGGCTGAAGCCTTGACCCCGGGACGTTGCATGATGCCCCGGCGCCGCGAGCAGTGGTGTGCTGAGAGCGGCAGATTTGCTTGCTTTTTTGCCGCTGAGGCACGATTTTAAAGGGCGAGGCAGCGCCGCCGGGCGAACAGCGGCACCGCCTCTGACCACCGCCTGCGATTGGAGTGCAAGCAATGGCTGAGACCAATATACTTCTCGAACCCGAGACGTTGCAGCCGATCAAACATTCGGCTTTTTTGCGAGAAACCGGAATGTTTGAGGTGCTGCGATGATGGCAACCGCACAAATCCTCGACTTCCCGCATCCCGTTGATGGTCAAAGTTGCGGAGAAAAGCCGAATGTTTCGCGGCGGAAGTATCTTTCGCCGGACGAGGCGCGGCGGGTGATCGATGCCGCCGGCCGCATCGGTCGGCAGCGTGAGCGCGATCAGCTGCTGCTGACGATGATGTACCGGCATGGGTTGCGGGTCAGCGAGGCGGTAGACCTGCGCTGGACTGACTTTGACCTCAATGCGTCGCGAGATCGCCCGTTCTGGGTTCGGCGGGTCAAAGGCAGCAAGACCACGACGCACACGTTGGAGCCCGATACCGCGCGGCTCCTGGCGCGTGCGAAGAAGCGCGCCGATGGGATTTACGTGTTCCGATCGGAGCGAGGCGGC